>Ga0210402_10001182_pt1 | contig 27243 bp, 23 predicted proteins | sample IncBWC7MmetaG_FD_161055 | JGI IMG/M metagenome (GOLD analysis project Ga0210402, IMG submission 161055) | Forest soil microbial communities from Barre Woods Harvard Forest LTER site, Petersham, Massachusetts, United States - Inc-BW-C-7-M | ecosystem: Environmental > Terrestrial > Soil >... | reverse complement strand
CCTTCCCATGAGCCCGCACCTCGCGGAGATGTACGGGGCGCTCGGTCAAACCGATTAGGGCGTGCAGTTCACATGTGATCGCGATCGCGCATTGCCAGACATGAAGCGGCCCGAGCAGGAGGATCACGCGTGTACGAACTGAGCGTCGCGATCCTGTCGCTGCTTCTGATGGTTGGATCGTTCTGGGGCGGACTGACAGTGCAGCGCTTCCTGCGCGACGTCCACCGCAGCCGGGAGTCGGTCGAATCCATCCGCGTGGTGATTACCCTGCTGGTGACTTTCGCCGCACTGGTCCTGGGTCTGCTGATCTCGTCCTCTCAGGCACGGTTCAGCGCCTGCGAGGCCAGTCTGCGCGGACTCAGCATCCAGATCACGGAACTCGATCAGCGGCTGCGCGAATATGGACCGACGGCCGATCCTCTTCGCGCTGAATTGATCCTATATACGAAGGCGGCGATCGCGGACACGTGGCCGGACGAGGCAGCGCCGCAAGGAGACTATCCGCGTCATCTGAGCCGCGTCGGCGACAACGAACTTGAAAGCGCCGAGCTTGGCACCTTGCTGAATCAAATCGATATGGCGATCCGCCACCTGACGCCCGACAATGCATTTCAGAGCTCGATCGCAGCCAGTCTCCGGACTCGCATGGTGGCACTGCTGGACCAGCGCTGGAACCTGATCGTGAACGCGGAACCGTCGCTGTCATGGCCCTTCGTCGCAATCCTGGTGTTCTGGCTCGGGGTGATCTTCGTGATCGCCGGTCTCAGTTCGCCCCGGAACCTTTTGGTGTTCACTGTGACAATGCTGGCGACCGTGTCGCTGGCGTCGTCGATTTTTCTGGCGTTGGAATTGGACACGCCGGTGACGGGGTTCATCGCGCTCTCCAGCGCGCCGCTGCGAAACGCGCTGCTGCATATTACGTTGCCACCGTTGCCAAGTGGCGCATCCTGAGCGGGCGACGAGTGCAGCTGGTGTCCCGTACTTTTGTCATTCCGGCCCTTTTTCGTCATCCCCGCCTTCCTGATCGTCATCCCCGCGAAAGCGGGGACCCAGGCTTGGTAACTGGGTCCCCGCTTTCGCGGGGATGACAAAAAGGCGTGGTGAGACGAAAGGGAGCTGATGACGAAAGGCAGACCTTCAAAACCGCCGCGCGATCAAGTCGATCTCCACCAATGCACCGCATGCCAGTCCGGTGACGCCGACGCAGGTGCGTGCCGGCAGACGACCAGGCGGGAAATAGCCACGATACACCGCGTTCATCGGCGCATAATCCCGCTCGAACCGCGTCAGGAATACGCGCACACTGACAACGTGTTGCAACCCGAGCCCCAGACCACCCAACACGATGATCAGATTGTCCATCACACGTCGAGTCTGTGCCTCGATCCCTGCCGGCAACGGCGCAGCATCGTCGTCGGGCTGCGTCGGCACCTGTCCGGTCAGGAACACCCAGCCGTCAACCTCCGCCGCGTGGGAAAACGGCGCAACCGGCGTCGGCGCACTGGCGATCATATGGAACAGCATATCGCTCATGCCGGCGTGCCACGCACCGCCGCGATCGCGGACCACACCCGACACGGTGTCGCAGGCATGTCGAAGTGGCGGATGCCGAGCGGCGCCAGCGCGTCGTTCACCGCGTTCATTGCCGCCGCCATGGCGCCGACGGTACCGGCCTCGCCTACTCCCTTGGCGCCGAGCGGATTGACCTTGGTCGGCACCTCGCGCGTCGTCATTTGAATATCCGGCAGATCGGCCGCACGTGGCATCTGGTAATCCATGAAAGACGCAGTCAGCATCTGGCCGGAATGCGGATCGTGCACGATCTGCTCGCCCATCGCCTGGCCGACGCCCTGTGCCACGCCGCCATGCGTCTGCCCCGCCACGAGCATCGGGTTGAGCACGTGTCCGAGTTCCTCGACCGCACTGTAGCGCACCACCTCGGTCATGCCGGTGTCGGGGTCGATCTCCACCTCGCAGATATGCGTGCCGTTCGGGAAGGTCACCATGGTCGCCTGGAATTCGCCGCTCTCGACCAGGCCGCCCTCCTCGCCCGGCGCGATATGCGCGGGATCATGCGCGGCGCGCGCCACCGCGGCGAGGTCGATCGAGCGGTCGGTCCCGGCAATGGTGAATTTCCCCGCCTCGAACGTCACGTCGACATCGGCCGCCTCCAGCAATTCCGCGGCGATGCGTTTTGCCGTGTCGATCACCTTGTCCACCGCAGCACTCACCGCGGAACCGCCGATGCACAGCGCGCCCGAGCCGCCGTTGCCCTTGCCGCCGGACAGCATGTCGGTGTCGCCGGCCTCATAGCGCACATGGTCGAGCGGCACGCCGAAACGTTCCGCGACGATTTGACAGAACGCCGTCTCCAGCCCCTGCCCCACCGACATCGAGCCCGATCGCAGGACCAGTGTGCCGTCCTCTGCCAGCCGCAAAGTCGATTGGTCTTTCGCCGGCCGCAGGAACGGCCCGCCGGCGACCTCGATGCAATTGCACAGCCCGATGCCGCGCAACTTGCCGCGCGCCTCCGCATCCGCACGCCGCGCCGCGAAGCCGTCGAGTTCCGCCAGCGCGGCCGCCGTCTTCATGTTGCCTTCGAACTCGCCGCAATCATAGGTGAAGGTGAGCGCGGTCTTGTACGGCATCGCCTCGGGCGGGATCAGGTTGATCCGGCGCAGCTCGTACGGGCTGATGCCGAGCTCGCGCGCGGCGACATCGATGATGCGCTCGATGGTGTAGGTCGCCTCCGGCCTCCCGGCGCCGCGATAGGCGGCGGTCGGCACGGTATTGGTGAGGATGCCGAACGCCTCGGCGTACATCGCCGGGATATGATAGACGCCGGCGGTGCCGCCGATATTGCCGACCGGCCAGCCGGAACGGCCGGTCACGTAGGCGCCGAGATTGGCGTCCCAGCGCAGCTTCAGCGCGGTGAATTTGTGATCGGCATCGAGCGCCAGCTCCACCGTGATGCGCATTTCGCGCGCCTGCTCGTCACTGAGGAAGCCCTCGGTGCGATCGGAGATCCAACGCACCTTCCGACCCAGCCTGCGCGCCGCCCACGCCACCAGCGCGTATTCGGGCTGCACGCCAGACTTCATGCCGAACGAGCCGCCCACATCGATGGTGAGCACGCGGATATCGGTCGGCTTGATGTTGAAATTGCCGTTCGCCATGCCGTTGCGCAGATTGTACGGCGACTGGTGCGCGGCCTGGATCACCATCCTGCCGTCCGGTCCGACATCGGCCCATGCGGCGCGCGGCTCCATCGTGTTGGCGGTGACGCGCGAGACGGTGAATTCCAGCCGCGCCACATGCGCCGCCGACCGCAGCGCAGCGTCGGTCGCCGCTTGATCGCCGCGCTTCCACAGGAAGCCGATATTGTCGGGAACGTCGTCCCACACTTTGGGCGACTTCGGTTCCAGCGCTGCGACCGCATCGGTGACCAGCGGCAGTTCGCGGTAATCCACCGTCACCGCCTCGGCTGCGTCCTTTCCGGCATCGAGCGTCTCGGACAGGACCACCGCCACCGGCTCGCCGACGAAGCGCACGCGGTCCGCAGCCAGCAGTGGCCGATCGGTCTTCGGCGCCGGGCCACCGTCAGGGCGCGGAAAGCCGATGCCGCCGGGGATCGGCGCCACATCGGTCAGATCGGCGGCAGTGAATACCGCGACCACGCCCGGCATGGCGCGCGCCGCACCGACATCGATGCCGCCGATCGCCGCATGCGCATGGTGCGCGCGGACCAGCACCGCGTGTAGCATCCCGGTGGGCTGCGGATCGGCGCTGTAATTGCCTTTGCCGGTCAGCAGCCGAACATCCTCGCGCCGGCGCACCGACCTGCTCTGCAATGTTGCCATCAATTCTTCTCCCTCGGCGGCGAGACCAGATCGTCCGGCGGCAACGGCGCACCGCGCAACACGGTCTGCATGTTGGTAAAGGCGTGGCGCGCGATGTAGGCCACCAGGTCGATGACGCTTCCCGCGGTATGCGGCGTGACCACGACCTGATCGAGCCGGAACAACGGATTGTCCCGATCCGCCGGCTCCATCGCAAACACGTCAAGTCCTGCACCGTGCAGCTTGCCACTCACCAGCGCGTCATACAACGCCGGCTCGTCGACGATGCCGCCGCGCGCGGCATTGATGATCACCGCACCGGTCTTCATGCGCGCGATCGTCTCGGCGCCGATCAGTCCCTTGGTGGCCGGTGTCAGCGGCACATGCACCGAAAGAATGTCGCTGCGGGCGATCAGCTCGTCGAATGGCACTTGCGTGGCGCGCAGCGCCTTCTCTGTCGCCATGTCGGCGCGACGAATGTCGCTGTAGATGATCTGAACCTCGAAGCCGGCGAGCCGGTGCGCCACCATGCGCGCGACATTGCCGAAACCCAGCAGCCCGACGGTCTTGCCGGAGATCTGGTAGCACTGTGCACGCAGTTGCGGACGCAGCCACACGCCGTCGCGCAGTTTGCGGTCCGCCAGCGCCAACCGGCGGTAGGTGGCGAGCATCAGCATCAGCACATGCTCGGACACCGCGCCGGCATTGGCGCCGAAGGTGATCGCCACCGGCACGCCGGCCGCGCGCGCTGCATCGAGGTCGAACTTGTCGACGCCGATGCCCCATTTGTGCAGCAGCTTCAGCCTAGGCGCGGCGCGGATCATCTCGGCGTCCACCGGGATGCTGGTCAGGATGAAGTCGGCATCGGCCACCAGCGCCAGATGCTCGCGCCGGTCGCCGGTTTCGGCGAAGTCAATCGAGAAGCCGGCGGGCAACTTGGAGCGGATCTCGTCACGTACCCTGGCGTCCATGACGTCGAGGAATGCAACCCTGTAGGCCATGCGACACTCCAACATCAATTTGTCATCGCCCGCTCATCTTCGTCATCCCCGCGAAAGCGGGGACCCAGGCTGGGTCCCCGCTTTCGCGGGGATGACAACTTACGGGGTCATCTTGAGGCCGGCCCGCTCACCGGGCAACAATGGCCGGCAATCCCGGGAGGAAGCCATGGCAGACGAACTGCACGACATCCTGCGCAACCGCGTGAAGGAGAAGCTGGCGCGCGACGAGGTGGTGGCGTCGATGACGGTGCGGCTGTGCCGCTCGATCGAGATCGCGCGCATCGCGGCGACGGCGGGCTTTGACACGATCTATGTCGATGTCGAGCACAACACGCTGTCGATCGACGCCGTCTGCCAGATCTGCATCGCGGCGATGGCGCATGGCATTACGCCGCTGGTGCGCGTGCCGGCCAACACGCCGGAGTTCATCTGCCGGCTGCTCGATGGTGGCGCGATGGGCGTTATCGCGCCGCATGTGCGCTCGGCCGAGGAGGCGCGTGAAATCGTGCGCTATGCCAAGTTTACGCCGCAGGGCGAGCGCGGCGCCGGGGGTGCGCTGCCGCACTATCACTATCGCAGTTTTCCATCCGCGGTGGTGAACCAGGCGATGAACGACGCCACCATGGTCGTGGTGATGATGGAAACGGTCGCCGCGCTGGAGCACGTGGAGGAAATCGCCGCCGTCGATGGTGTGGACATGATGCTGATCGGCACCAACGACCTGTGCAACGAGATGGGCATCACCGGGCAGTTCGAGCACGCCAACGTGCGAGACGCGTATCTGCGCACGATCGCCGCCTGCCGGAAGCACGGCAAGCACGTGGGCGTCGGCGGCCTGGCGTCGCGCCCGGATTTGATGGCCGAATACGTACGCCAGGGTGCGCGCTATGTGTCCACCGGCACCGATCTGTCATTTCTGCTCGCGGCGTCAGCGGACAAGGCGAAGTTCGTACGCGAGATCAAGGCTTAGCTGCGAGGGTGTTGCCCACCGCGTAGATCGAGCACGCCCAGCCTCGGCGCCTGCAATGTTCCAAGGCGGCGGCTTCGGCGTCCTCCCGCGTGCGCTGAGCGATAATGCGGCCATAGTGCCCTTTGCCATCCGTGGCAAATGCCTTCTCGTAGGTCAGCGAGGTGACGTAATTCGCGAAGTCTCGCTCGCCTCGTGCATCCAGACCCGGCGGACCAGACAGCGCCGCGGGTGGAGGGACATCGACAATCGGTTGTATCGGCAGATGTAGTTCGTCGAGGAACGCCGCAACGCGCGGCCACCACGGCGCGAATGCGGCAGAGAAGGCCAGCAGATGGCCATCACCGTCGAATGGCGGTGCCGCATCGAATTGCGCCGGCGCGCCGCTCGCAGTGTAGGCGTCGAACATCTGCCGCGCGAGAGCCGGCGCGAAATAACCATCGTTGCGTGCGAATATCCACAGGCTGGGCATGTGCGTGAGAGTGCCGAAATCGTGCATCGTCGCGAGCAGGCGTTCCGGCTGGCAGACAAAGCCCTCGCGCGGCGAGCCAATCCCTCCGGCGAAGTCGATGATGCCGATGACGCCCGGCAGTGCGTTCGTTGCGGCGGCAAGTGCCGCGAAGCCTCCGGCCGAATGACCGACCAGAACGGCGCGGTCCGGTTCCACCCATGGTTCGCGCTGCAAACTCGCCAATGCCGCCAGAATGTCCGCGGCCCAGGCATGCCCCGCCCGTCCGTAGTCTCGGTCGCTGCACGCGCCGAGAACCATGAGGTCCGGCAATCCGGACGAGAATCCAAAGCCACGCCTGTTAACAACCACGGCGGCGTAGCCATGCTGCGCGAATACGATCGCCGGCCCGGAGTAGGCCTCGGGCGTTTCCCGCACGGCATCCTCACCATCGCGCGGTAAGCCATGATTGATCATGGCAAGCGGAAAGCGCCCGGGCCGGTCCGGGCGCGTGACCAGGGCCTCCAGACTCGCGCGAGTGCCATCCGGCAGCGTCACGTCAAGGCGGAGAGGCTCGCGGATGATGCCGGGCAATTGCGTCATGGTCGCATGTGCGAACTGGACCGAGAGCAGAACCAAGGCGGCGGCCCACTGCCACCGCTTCATGACCGCAGCGCCGCGAAGTCCTGCACGCACGCTTGCACCAGCGCTTCGATCGAGCTGAACACACGTGCGCCCGCTGCCTTCAGGCGCCGCGTCTTCGAGGCGAACGAGCCGGCCTCGCCGAACACCAGGGCGCCGGCGTGGCCCATCGACACGCCCTCCTTCGCCTCGCGCCCGGCGATCAGCGCATAGAGCGGCTTGCACACGCCGAGCCGCACGAGCGCGTCGGCGCATTCCTCCTCCTCGCTGCCGCCGACCTCGCCGACCAGCACGATGCCGTGCGTGCGGTCGTCGGCCAAGAACACCGGCAGCAGATCGGCGAAGCGCAGGCCTTTCACCGAATCGCCGCCGACGCCGACCCAGATGCTCTGCCCCAGGCCTTCATGTGCCAGGCGGTAGCCGACCTCGTAGGACAGCGTGCCGCTTTTGGACATGATCGCCAGCGGCCCGGGACGCAGACAGACATCCGGCAGGAAGCCGAGCTTGAGCTCGCCGGGGATTGCCAGGCCGGGCGAGGAGGCACCGATCCATGTCGCGCCGGCACGGCGAACCGCGCGGCCGATCTTTACCGCGTCGTGCAGCGGCACGCCCTCCGCCACCGTGACGATGAGCCTGATGCCGGCGGCCAGTGCTTCCTCCACAGCGACCAAAGTCTCCAGCGGCGGCGCCATCGCCACCGAGGCGACCGCGCCGGTCGCCAGCACGGCGTCGCGGCAGGTAGCGAAGACCGGCACGCCGGCGGCCTCCGTCGCTTCGGTCCGCGTTGAGGTGCCGCCGACGATATTGGTGCCGTAGGCGCGCATCAGGGCCGCATGCGTGCGTCCCATGCGGCCGGTAATGCCCTGCACGATTACCGGGGTGCTGCGGGAGAGCGTGCCGATCACGTGCCCACCTCGTCTCTGCCATCGGCGCCACGAGAAGGCGTGGATGGCCGGGCCAAGCCCGGCCATGACGATGAGGAGACGATCGCGTCGATGCGTCCCAACGCTTCGTCCAGGTCCTCGGTGACCATCATACCTGGCTGGCGCTCCGCCAAAATGCGCAGTGCATCGGCGGCGCCGCGTCCCACCAGCCGCGCCACCACGGGGACGCGCAGCCCCGGAGTCTGCTCCATCGCGGCCGCGAGCAGGCCGGCGAACTCGGCCAGATCCGTGATGCCGGCGAAGATGTTGACCAGCACCGCCCGCAGCGACGGCCGCGCCGTGATCCACTCCAGCACGCGCATCAGCCGCGCCGGACTGCCGCGCATCTGACTGGTCCGGATGTCGCAGAAGTTCAGCGGCTTGCTGCCACGCGCGGTCAGTTCGTCAATCAGCATCATCGACAGACCGGCGCCGGTGGTGACCAGGCCGATCTCGCCCGCCGGATCGAGATCCACATAGTCGAACCCTTCCAACAACTTGCGGTTGGCATCGGCGTAGATCGCCGGCCGAGCCGCGATCATCGCCGCGATGCGCGGCTGGCGCTCCACCGCGCCGAGATCCACCACCAGCTTCGCGTCGCCCGCCACGCATCCCGAAGCGGACACGAACAGCGGATTGATTTCGGCCAGCGCCAGTTCGCGCTCGATGAGCATGTTCGCCAGCTTCCGGCCAACCGCCGCAATAGGGCCGCGCCACGCGTCGGGTTCATTGGCAGTCAGTTCGGCCAGCGCCTCCTTTGCAGCGCCAGGATGCGCTGCGCACAGACGACCATGTGCCGCGCCGGATTGCTCGATATCGACGCCGCCCTGCCTGGAGTAGATCACCCGCAGCCCATAGCTCGCCGCATCGACCATGATGGCGAGGTAACGCTCTTCGCCGGTGATTACCTGTTCGATCAGGCAGGCCTCGACCTGATGTCCCTTGAGGCGGGCGCCGAGCAGCCGCCCCACCGCCGCCGCAACGTCCGCCGGCGACGAACACCGCACGACACCACCGAGCTTGCCACGACCGCCCACGGGCACCTGCGCCTTCACCATCCACGGTCCGATCCCCGGCAACTCCACCTGGGTGTCGGTCACGAGCACCCCTTCCGGAACCGCCACGCCATGCTCCGCGAGCAGTGCCTTGCCGTCGGCCTCGATCAGCAGCACGTCAGTAAGTCCCGAGGCCGAGGATGCCCTGCGCGAAATCGATGTCCGAAACGATCTTGCGGCCCATCAGGTCGCGCAGCGTCTCCGATGTGCCGCCACCGATCGAGCCGTAGCGCGCGCCGCGATACAGCCGCGACACGGCAGCCTCATCGGTGAAGCCGAAGCCGCCGTGCAGCTGCACTGCCTCCGACGTGACGCGCAGCGACATCTCGTTGCAGAACACCTTTGCTGCGGCCGCCATGAACGGATCGGGGAACGGGTCGGCGGTCAGGCAGGCGCGGTAGAGCAGGCCGCGGCCAGCCTCGATGTCCTTGAACATGTCGGCCAGTTTCCATCGGATGCCCTGGTGGTCGGCGATCGGCTTGCCGAACACCTTGCGTTCCCGCACGTAGTTCACCGCCTCGTCGAACGCGCCTTCCGCCAGGCCGAGCGAGATCGACGGGTTTAGGCAGCGCTGCGTGTTGAACGCGGTGAGCAGTTTGCGGAATCCGTCGTCGCGGATGACCAGGTTCTCCAGCGGCAGCTCGCAGTCGTTGAACTGGATTTCGTGCAGGTTCTCCCCGCCCATCGTGTGGTAGGTGCCGGTGACCTCGAAGCCGGGCGTGCCGGCTTCCAGCAGGATGCAGCCGATGCCCTCGCGGCCGGGCTTGCTGTCGATGCGGGAGAACACGATGAACATGCCGGCCTCGGGGGCGCGGCTGATCAGCGTCTTGGTGCCTTTCAGGATCACCCGGTCGCCGACGATGCGCGCGTTGGTGCGGTAGTTGGCGACGTCGGTGCCGGCGTGCGGCTCGGTCATGCAGATCGCCAGCATGCAGTCGCCGGAGACCACGCGCGGGCGGTTGCGGTCACGGATCGCGGCGGGGGCGTAGCGGGCGATGACGCGGGTCTGCACGCCTGCCTCGCCCAGCACGGCCATGGCGGTGATGTAGCAGACTTTGGCGATCTCCTCGAGGATCAGGGCAGTATCCAGGATGGGGAGGCCGAGACCGCCGTATTCCTCGGGGACCGACATGCCGAGGACGCCGAGCGCGGCGAGTTTCCGCATGTTGTCCCAGGGGAAGCTGCCGTCCATCCACTTGCCGGCCGTGGGTTTGAATTCGGACTGCGCGAGGTCGCGCACCGAGGCGACCATCTGCCGCTGCTGTGGGCCGATGTGGAAATCCATGCGGTGGGCGTCCCTTGTGGTGGCGTCATTGTGGGGCGGAGTTTAGGCGGGGGTGGGGTGCGGGGCCAAATGGAGCGGGGAGAGTTCGCTTCGCATACATGACAGGCTCGAGCCATTGAAGCGCGCCGGGAACCGGCTGAGCGTCAACTCAACGGCAACTGACCGCCTGCAGCACCGCGAAGGGAAGTATTTAGCGCAGATCGAAGCAGATGCACGCTGATGCACGCTGATGCACGCTGATAGCGGCTGGGCGTACGATCCGTCGGCACGCTAATAGGATCCTGCCGAAGTTCGCCAAGCTGCCTGGAGAGCGATCGCTTGGGGCACGGTCTGCGGACCGCACCGGACCATCTGCGTGTTCCGCGTGCATCTGCTTGCATCTGCGCTAAAACCTTTTCTTGATGCAGCAGCGTGCGCGACCAGGCGGGATGGAACCACATGGGGATATGGATGAGCGGGCTGCTGTGCTATGGTGCCGGCATGTCAGATGCAGCTCGGAAAGTCCCTGCAGTGATGGATGTGGCGGAGTTCCTGGCCTGGGACGCGCCACCTGGGAACCGCTGGCAGTTGGTGGACGGAGAGCCGCAGGCGATGGCGCCGGCGAGCCGGACGCACGGCGTGATCCAGGCCGAGCTGGCCCGCCTGATCGGCAATCATCTTGCCGAGAAGTCACCAGAATGTAGCGTGATAACCAACGCTGGCACGATTCCGCGGATCCGCGCCGACACCAATTTCCGTATTCCGGATCTGGCCGTGACATGCTCGGACTATCAGGTGGAGGAGTACCACGTCAGCGAGCCGGTGCTGATGGTCGAAATTCTTTCCCCCGCGAACCAGACCGAGACGTGGACCAACGTGTGGGCCTACACGACGATCCCAAGCGTGCGGGAGGTACTGATACTGCATAGCGTCCGCGTGCGGGCGGAACTGCTTCAGCGCGATCCGCAGGGGAACTGGCCCGAGCGCGCGCTGGTGATCGAGGATGGGGCACTGGAACTGGAGAGCATCGATTTCCGCGTTCCACTCGCCGCGCTCTATTGTCGGACGCGTCTTGCTCGCGGTGTGCCGGGACGTGGCGCGGTCTGAGGTTCTGCTGCTGATCCAGGCGGCCGCTTCCTTTCATTTCGCACTATGCCGCAAGGTGAATTACCACAAATTGCAGGGAACCAGCTGCAAGTATCACGCGGCCCCGCTCAACCGGCGGACTGCCGCTTTATGGACAGTTGGAATCAGCTGGCGACGCTAATCAAGTCTTTCCGAAACTGATCATTGATCTGCACATTTTGTCGTCGAGCATGCTCGATTTGGTTTTCGGCAGGCGGAGTCCAGAGCGGTGCAAGTTCGTTCCCTAGGTCCCTAGGTCTGCCCAATACCTGTTGCAAAGGTCGCGGGCTATCCGGGCGACAGGAACAAGTTCCGTCTCACTGCCGAAACGCCCATTCTTGCCAAAGAGCTCTATGTATGGTTCCATCACAATGGATCTATATATTTCCTCCGCCAATGATTCTTTGGTCGGGGGCTGCGAATATGCTATCCTTATAATTCGGTGGAACTTTTCTGCATTTTCCCGTACTGGCTTGAGTCGAGCAATGTGGCCGCGGGCGATTTGTGCGTCTGGACGCATCCACCAATTTCGATATACCTCCTCATAAATCACCCCGTAGGCTACCAAGCATAAGAAGGTCTCATATTCTGCAAGTCGCCTATGGCGCCAAAAACCCAGTTGACACTCCTTGAGCCATTCCCTCCATACAAGCCGTGATCTTGTAACGCCGTCGATGAACCTGTCGATCACGCTGATGAAGTGCCCCGGCGGGAGAGACATATGCCTATTCCTTCATTATACCGAGGCACTTTTTGTGGGCGTCCGTAACATTTGTCCTTGTCTTTCATCCTATTCGGGGGGCGAGTGCCGGAGTCTGCGGAAACACAGCTCCACTGCCATATGCATCAAGAAGCTGTTCGTGGATGTAGTTCAAGGAGGTTCTAAGGTAGTTATCGCTCGCCCTTCTCATAAACGCGTGCGCTAGGACATTCCAGTATGCGCGAACGCCAAAAACGTCGCATGACTTCGCTGCTTCAGAAATGCGCTCTCGTAATTCGTCTGGCTTGGGGTCGATCACATATATCCGTCCGGCAAATTTGTAAAACATTCGGCAGAAGAAATTCCACGAGACGTGGTCATCATATAAATTCCCGTTTCGGCCGAAACTATAGCCGATCACCGCGACAAATTCTGGCCGTGCTCCCATTGCTTCTGATAGCCGCCGTCGTAGCCGAAAGTAGGCGTCGGTGTTGATGTCGGGTTCGGCAAGGCATAGCAAATGATCATCGGGAGGAACGGGCAGATTGAACTCCCGCACTGCCATCAGATATTCCGCCATGCGCGGCGAGCCGTATCCGTGCTCGACCGTGCCATGCGCTGCAATAACTTTGTGAAAAGCGCCGCACATATCGGAGGCCAACCCATCGAGATTGTAATTCAAGATCACAGCTCGACGAAAGAGACGCAAGGCGAGATAGCTGTCACTTTCCTGCCGCCTGTAGCGAGGCGTAGCTAGAAGATGCTTCAACTGAAGACGCGTGTAGGAGTCTGGCTGGCGCCGCAACAACTCCTCGTAAGGATAGTCCGTGGTGCCCACCCGAATCTCCCGGCCACCAAAAAGCAGTGCATGACGGTCTTCGGCGTTCATCCTCAGAAGCGCCGCATTGCTTCGCCGGGTCAGTTCCGACTGTTGTGGGATATCGGCCGGAAAGCTCGCACCAAGCACGTAACTGACCGCGGGTGTGCTAAGGAAACTCGCACCAAACGGAACCATACCCGCCGATGCTCCGGCACCCAGGATGTAAAGACCTGAGTTGGATCGAAAGTATTGCAAGATGGTCTCGTACGATTGCGCATGCACTGCCATCGGGTTGGCTCTCATTATGCTCAGTTTGAGTATATAGGGTGTTTTGGGTAGATTCAAGGCGCATCCCCCTTTGGCAATCGCCGCCGGGAAATGCTACCCCTGGGTAGCACCATGGATTGGAACGTGAATGCCAGACGCAGGAGTGGCGCCGGCCGGAGCGGTCGCGCGCAAATTGGCCTCGATCGAGGCGGTGGAACACGGCCTCGCCGCGGTCGGCTACATCCCCAGCCGGCAGATCGCCACCGCCGTCTATCTCGCCCAGCACCTCCAGAAGCCGATCCTGGTGGAAGGCCCCGCCGGCGTCGGCAAGACCGAACTGGCCAAGTCCGTTGCGGCGTTCCTCGACCTCACGCTGATCCGCATGCAGTGCTACGAGGGCCTCGATGAGTCCAAGGCCCTCTATGAGTGGAAATATGGCAAGCAGCTGCTTTACACCCAGATCCTGAAGGACAAGGTCGGCGACGTGCTCGGCGCGACCGACACGCTGCCGGCCGCGCTCGACAAGCTGCACACGTTCGGCGACATCTTCTTCTCGCGCGAGTTCCTGGAGCCTCGCCCTTTGCTGCGCGCGTTGCAGCAGCCTGGCGGGGCGGTGCTGCTGATCGACGAGATCGACAAGTCGGACCAGGAATTCGAGGCGTTCCTGTTGGAGATCCTGTCCGACTACCAGGTCACCATTCCGGAGATCGGCACGGTCGAGGCGCTGGTGACGCCGATCGTTCTGCTCACGTCGAACAGCACGCGCGACCTGGGCGACGCGCTGAAGCGGCGCTGCCTGCATCTGCATATCGGCTTCCCGGATGCCAAGCTCGAAGGCCGCATCATTGAATCGCGCGTGCCCGGCATCGAGGCGAGCCTGCGCCGCGAGCTGGTCGCGTTCGTGCAGCAGTTGCGCACGCTGGACCTGAAGAAGCTGCCGTCGGTCAGCGAGACGATCGACTGGGCACGTGTGCTGGTCCTGCTGCACGCGGCGGCGCTGGACACCGAGATGGTGCATGACACGCTGAACGTGCTGCTGAAGTTCGAGGCGGATATCGAGGTGGCCAACAAGCAGATCGCCACGCTGACGCAGAAGGCGCGGCAGGACGCGGGGCGGCCGGTGTGAGTGGTGGTGCGGGACCCCTCCCCCCAACCCCCTCCCGCAAGGGGAGGGGGAGTATTTCCGATCCAGCAACACTCCCCCTCCCCTTGCGGGAGGGGGCTGGGGGGAGGGGTGCCATGTCCCCCAGCGAACCGCTCCGCCAGTTCCTCCAGGCGGCCCGCAGCGTCGGCATCCGCGTCTCGGCGGCCGAGGGCATCGATGCGGCGCGTGCGGTGCAGGTGGTTGGGTTCTCCGACCGCACCGTCCTGAAGGACTCCCTGTCGCTCGTGCTGGCCAAGACTCCCGACGAGAAGAATCTGTTCGACGAATGCTTCGACCTCTACTTCAAACGCTATGGCTTTGCGCAGGACGACGAAGACGCAGCCGACGACATCCAAAACCCGACACCTCAAGGCGGCTTCGGCAACGAAGGCGTGGGCGGCAGCGGCGGCACCGGGTTGTCGCAGATGCTGCTGAACGACGACCGCGCGACGCTGGCAACAGCGATGGAGGAAGCCGCCCGAGACTCCGGCATCCAGAACATCCGCTTCTTCACGCAGAAGAATCTGTATGCGCGCCGCATCCTCGACCGCATGGGCCTGCGCCAGGTCGAGCGTGACATCGAAGCCCTGCGCAAGGCCGACGATCACGCCACCGCCGACCGGCTGGAGAACCGCATCGAATACCTGCGCGACCAGGCCCGCGACCTGGTCGAACGCAACCTGCTGCTGTTTGCCCGCGGCGAAACGGAAAAGTTCCGCGAAGAACTGCTGAAATCCGCCCGCCTGTCAAACCTCGAACGTCGCGATCTCGACCGGATGCGCATCCTGGTGCGCGCAATGGCTAAGCGCCTCGCCGCCCGCTACGCCAAGACGCGGCGCCGCCGTCTGCGCGGCCAGCTCGACGCCCGGCGGACACTGCGGAAGAACATGGGCTGGGGCGGCATACCATTCATCACCGTATGGAAGCAGCGTCGCATCGAGAAGCCGCGCGTGATGGTGCTGTGCGACGTCTCCGGATCGGTCGCCGCGATGGCGCAGTTCCTGCTGATGTTCCTCTATGCGCTAAACGAGGCACTATCCGACATTCGTTCGTTCGCCTTCGCCGGCAGCCTGATCGAGGTCAGCGACATCCTTGAAGCCGAACCGGTGGAAACCGCGATCACCAAGATCATGCACATGATCGGATACGGCTCGTCCAACTACGGCAATTCGCTTGCCGACTTCGAGGACGGCTGGATGCGGCGCGTCACCAACAAGACCACGATCATCATCCTCGGCGACGCGCGCGGCAACCGCACCGATCCGCGCACCGAGATCATGCAGCATCTGTCGCAACGCGCGAAGCGGATCATCTGGCTGAACCCGGAATTCCGTTCCGCCTGGGGCACCGGCGATTCCGACATGTTCCGCTACAAGCCGTACTGCAACGTCGCCACGGTGTGCAACACGCTGCGCCACCTGGAGCGCGTGGTGAGCGATCTGCTGAAGGACGCCGCCTGACACCAGAAACCAAGAGAACGGCTACCGCGTCAGCCGCGCAAGATCGACCGTGATCGTGTGATCCAGCGGCCCGTTCCCTGCACCGAAGCCGGGCGCAGCCGCAATCGCAGTCCGGACGAACGCCAGCGCGCGCATCACCGCATCACGCAACGGCACCCCCTGCGCCAGCCCCGCCGCTATGCCGCTGGCGAGCGTGCAGCCGGTGCCGTGCGTATGGCGCGAAACGATGCGCGGCGCCGAGAACTCCTCGACGCCGTCAACCGTGGCCAGCAGATCAATCACCTGCTCGCCGGGCAGATGGCCCCCCTTCAGCAGCACCGCCGGGACACCCAGGGTCAGCAGCGCCGCCGCGGCGTGACGCATCGCGGCGACGTCCCGGATCGTCATGCCGGCGAGCGCCTCGGCCTCCGGCAGGTTCGGGGTGATCAGGCGCGCCATCGGCAGCAGCCGGCGCTTGAGGGTCTCCACCGCGCCGGAAGCAAGCAGACGCGCACCAGTCGTTGCCACCATCACCGGATCGACCACCACCGGCACGCGCTCGATACGCCGATCCAATGTATCGCAGACGACCTCGATCGTCGCCGCGTCACCCAGCATCCCGGTCTTCACCACATCCGCGCCGATGTCGTCCAACACCGCCACGATCTGCTGGCCGACGAACTCAGGCGGCACAAGGTGCACACCGTGCACGCCCAGCGTGTTCTGCGCCGTCAGTGCCGTGATCGCGGTCGCGGCATATCCACCGAATGCCGTGATCGTCTTGATGTCCGCCTGAATGCCGGCGCCGCCGCCGGAGTCCGAGCCGGCGATCACCAGCACGCGTCCGTGCATCAATCGGCGTCCTCGCGCGCCCTGGTGACGGTCGCGATTGTCTGACACAGCTCGTCCACCACCCGGCTGACCAGCTCCTCGTCCTCGGCCTCCGCCATCACGCGGAGCAGCGGCTCGGTACCGCTCTCGCGGATCAGCAGGCGCCCGGAACCATTCAGCTCCGCCGTGGCAGCCGCGATCGCTCGCCGGATGCGCTTGTCGTCCAGCGGCGATGGCCCGGCGAAGCGGACATTCTTCAGGCGTTGCGGCAGTGGCGTGAACACGCGACATACCTCGCCTGCGGAACGCCGCTGCTCGACAATCACCGCCAGCACCTGCAACGCGGCCAGGAGCCCGTCGCCGGTCGTGGCGAAGTCCGACAGGATCACATGTCCCGACTGCTCACCGCCGACGTTCATCCCGAGCTCGCGCATTCGCTCCGCCACGTAGCGGTCGCCCACCTTGGTGCGGTGCATGGCCAGCCCGTGGGCGGCCAGGTAGCGCTCGAGCCCGAGGTTCGACATCACGGTGGCCACGATGCCATCGCCGCGCAACCTGCCGCTGTTGGCCCAGGATTGCGCGATCAGCGCCAGGATCTGGTCGCCGTCGATCAGCTCGCCCTTCTCGTCGGCCATCAGCAGCCGGTCCGCATCGCCGTCCAGCGCGATGCCGAGATGGGCTCCGTGCTCAACCACATGAGCACAGAGATATTCCGGCACGGTGGAGCCGCAGCCACGGTTGATGTTGAAGCCGTCCGGCGATACGCCGATCGGGACGACCGTGGCGCCCAGCTCCCACAGAACGGTGGGCGCCACACGATAGGCCGCGCCATGCGCGCAATCGACGACGATCTTCAGGTCATCGAGCCGCAGGCCACGAGGGAAGCTGGCCTTGGCCGCCTCGATGTAGCGGCCGGCGGCGTCCTCCAGGCGGGAGGCACGGCCGAGTAAGCCGGGTGCGGCGAGGCGATCGCCGTTCGAGCTTGCCATCAGCACTTCGATCTCGATCTCGGTCGCGTCGCTGAGCTTGACCCCATCCGGACCGAACAGCTTGATGCCGTTGTCCTCATAGGGGTTGTGCGAGGCGGAGATCATCACGCCAAGATCGGCGCGCAGGCTGCGGGTGAGCATGGCGATGGCCGGCGTCGGCAGCGGTCCGACCAGCGTCACGTCCATGCCGGCACTGATGAAGCCCGCGGTAAGCGCCGGCTCGATCATGTAGCCGGAGAGCCGGGTGTCCTTGCCGATCACGACACGGTGGCGATGGCTGCCGCGGGTGAACCGAAATCCGGCCGCCTGACCCAGCCGAAGCGCGGTCTCCGCGGTCATCGGATCGGTGTTCGCCGTGCCACGGATACCGTCCGTCCCGAACAGGCGTCTGCCGCGCGTCATAGATGCTCTATGTTGGTTATGTTGCTTCCGTTACTTATCATGATACTTGCTCCGGCTGCCCCGAAATGGAAGCACTAACGCAATCACATTAGCAGAGCTTGCCAGACTGTTATCGCCTGTATTGTTTCGGCAACATCGTGCACACGCAGGATTGCGGCGCCGCGGGACAGAGCAAACAGGCCGGCGGCCAGCGAGCCGGGCAGGCGTCGACGCGGGTCTGTTTCATTGGCGACCTCGGCCAAAAACGATTTGCGCGAGACGCCGATCAGGATCGGATAGCCGAGCGAGGCAAGCTCCGGCAACCGCCGGAGCAACTCCACCGACTGCCTGGCCGTCTTGGCGAAGCCGATCCCCGGGTCGATTGCGATGCCGCCTGATGCGACGCCGGCTCGCTCGGCCACCGCGATGCGCTCGGCCAGCTCGCGCCGCACGTCCAGGACCACATCGTCGTACCGCGCTTCGGCATACATGTCGGCCGGACTGCCGCGCATATGCATCAGCACAACGGGGCAGCCTCGCGCGGCTGCCAACGGTGCGGCACCGGGGTCGTGGCTGAGCGCCGAGACGTCATTGACGATCGCCGCGCCCGCATCAAGCGCAGCCGCCATGGTCGCGGCATGGCGGGTGTCCACCGAAACGCGCAGGCCCGCCGATGCAAGGCAACGGATCACCGGCAGAATGCGCGACTGCTCGACGTCGGGGGGCGTCTGAAGGGCGCCCGGCCGCGTGCTCTCTCCCCCCACGTCGATGATGTCGGCACCCGCCGCGGCCATCGCCAGTCCCGCTGCGATCGCCACTTGAGAGTTCAGGTACTCGCCGCCATCGCTGAAGCTGTCCGGGGTCACGTTCAGCACGCCCATGACCCGGGGGCGATCCAACGCAAGACCGGCCCAAACTCTGACTGGAGGTGGGACTTGGGTCGGGGTTGGGGTCGGAATCTGGGTTAAAACTCCCCCTCCCCGTGCGGGAGGGGGAGTCGTATTCGACATCAGCCCGGCTGCGGTGCCGGGCCCAGCCCTCCAGCCGGCGGTGTCGGGGTCGCCGGACGGCCGGCGTTCGGCACCGATGCTCGCCGGCTTTCCGGAGCCGGTTCGTCCACGACCTTGCGGGTCACCGGTTCGCCGCGCAGCACCGTGCGGATCTCGTCGCCACTCAGTGTCTCGTGCTCCAGCAGCCCACGCGCCAGACGATGCAGTTCCTCGACGTTCTCGGTCAGGATGCGCCGTGCCTTGGCATAGGCGCGGTCGATGATGTCCTTGATCTCGCCGTCGATCTCGCGCGCGGTCGCCTCGGACACGTTCTTGTTCTGCGTCACCGAGTGGCCGAGGAACACCTCCTGGCTGTTGTCGCCGTAGGCGATCATGCCGAGCTTGTCGCTCATGCCCCACTCGGTGATCATCCGGCGCGCCTGGTCGGTCGCCATCTTGATGTCGCCGGCCGCCCCGTTGGACACCTTGTCGGGTCCGAAGATGATCTCCTCCGCCGCGCGTCCGCCCATCGCCATGGTCAGCTCGGCCAGCAGCTTGGACTTGCTCTTGGAATAGCGGTCGCCCTCCGGCAGGCTCATCACCAGCCCGAGCGCGCGCCCGCGCGGGATGATCGTCGCCTTGTGCACCGGATCGCATTCCGGCTCGTGCATGGCGCACAGCGCGTGTCCGCCCTCGTGATAGGCGGTCATCCGCTTCTCCGCCTCGGACATCACGAGCGAGCGTCGCTCGGTGCCCATCATCACCTTGTCCTTGGCCGCCTCGAACTCGGCCATGGCGACCACGCGCTTGCCCATACGCGCGGCGAGCAGCGCCGCCTCGTTCACAAGGTTCGCCAGATCGGCGCCGGAGAAGCCGGGCGTGCCGCGCGCGATCACCTTCGGGTCCACGTCGGACGCCAGCGGCACCTTGCGCATGTGGACCCGGAGGATCTTTTCGCGGCCGTTAACGTCCGGATTTGGCACCACAACCTGCCGGTCGAAGCGCCCGGGGCGTAGCAATGCCGGGTCCAGAACGTCTGGGCGGTTGGTCGCCGCGATCAGGATGACGCCTTCGTTGCTCTCGAAGCCGTCCATCTCGACCAGCATCTGGTTCAGGGTCTGCTCGCGTTCGTCGTTGCCGCCGCCGAGACCCGCGCCGCGATGGCGGCCGACCGCATCAATTTCGTCGATGAAAATGATGCAGGGGGCGTTCTTCTTGCCCTGCTCGAACATGTCGCGCACGCGCGATGCGCCGACGCCTACGAACATTTCCACGAAATCGGAACCGGAGATGGTGAAGAACGGCACGTTCGCCTCGCCGGCGATGGCACGCGCGAGCAGCGTCTTGCCAGTGCCGGGCGGGCCGACCAGCAGCACGCCCTTGGGAATCTTGCCGCCGAGGCGTTGAAACTTCTGCGGGTCCTTGAGGAACTCGACAATTTCCTGAAGTTCGCCCTTCGCCTCGTCGATCCCCGCCACGTCGTCGAAGGTTACACGGCCTTGCTTCTCCGTCAGCATCCGCGCGCGCGATTTGCCGAACCCCATGGCACGGCCGCCGCCCGCCTGCATCTGGCGCATGAAGAACACCCAGACGCCGATCAGCAGCAGCATCGGGAACCAGGACAGAAGATAGTGCAGCAGCGGATTGACGTCGGAGTCCTCGGGCTTCGCGATCACCCGGACGCCCTTGTCGGTCAGGCGCTGCACCAGTGTGGAGTCCTCGGGCGTGTAGGTCTGGAACGTGCGCCCATCGGTGAGCTGGCCGGAGACGGTACGGCCCTGGATCACCACGTCGCGAACGCGCCCGCCATTCACCTCGTTGATGAAGTCGGAATAGGCCACCTGCGTCGCGGCTGTGTGGGTAGCGCCAGGCTGGAACAGGTTGAACAGCACCACCAGAAGCAGGGCGATGATCACCCAGAGCGCCAGGTTACGGCCGAAATTGCTCATTTCACTTCGCTCATGTCCCCGAGGTGCAACCCAAATCTGGTGCCGGAAGTCGATCCGGGCACTGATGTCGGGCCGGTTGCGGCCATCGCCGAAACCACCCGCCGGTGCCAGGAATTGACGAACCGACAGCGTTAGACGTCAACAACATAGGGTGTCGGCGGCGGTCATGCATCCCCAAAGGCGCTACAGCCCAAGGAATGGTGCGGCTGCAGCCGGGATCGGCGGGCTGAACACCAATGGAATGCGCTCGCATGACTGAGTATCAGGATACATCAGATGCGGAACGGCGAGAAGCTGTCCATCCAGCCTCACTACCGGCAGCGTCCGTAGCACGGCTGCCGGAAGCGGCGAAGCGTGACGCAGCCGGGCCGCATCGGCGCCCAACGCGCCAAGCACACCGCCTGTGGGAACAAGCGCGTCGGCTTGCAGTCGGAACCGACTATCCCAGACTGCTCCAGGCACTGCCGCAACCGGCGGCGCCATCGCTGCCGCCTCCCGCAGCACCAGAAGTCCTTGCCCCAGGCGCCCCGCCGCCATTAGCCGGACACCCGCCAACGTCGCTGGCCTGGGCTGTGCGGCGAGTGACGCCACTGAAGCGGTGGGCGGCGGAAACGGCGCTCCGGAGATTGCCTGCAGTAGAGCCGCCAGCGCTCGCGGGTCGATACCCGGCTCAGCGCCCGGCGAGCAACCAGACAGCAGGCAGTAGCCTTCAGGGTGCAACTCGGCACGGTCGGCCAGACACCAGGCCGCCTTCCGGTCGGCGTCGGCCCGCTGCCGCGCGGCAGCGGCGGCCGCAGCCGCGAGCGCGACTGTTGCGGAGCCGTGACCACCACGATCGCGGCGCGCCAGCCGCAGGCGCGGTCGGAGTGCCGTTGCATCGACATTGGACGGGTCCTCGATCCATTCCATGGCTGCAGCGGTCAGCGTGGCACGGAGCTGTTCCGGCGGAACGCCGAGCAGCGGACGAAGAATTCGCACCGATGTCGTCTCGACCAATGCGGCGATCCCGGCCAATCCGGCAGGCCCGCTGCCGCCGAGCGTACGAATGAGTACAGTCTCGGCCTGATCCAGCGCATGATGCCCGAGCAGCAGATGCAGGATGCCCTCGGCGGCGCAGGCTTCCGTCAGCGCCCGCAATCGGGCAGCCCGCGCGCGCTCCGCCAATGCCGGCCCCAGCACGAGCCCCCTGATCGTCAGCACGCGCGCCGGGATGCTGCGTCGCATAAGCCGCGCGGCTGACTCCGCTGCCTCCGTCGCAGACGCCTCGCGCAGGCCGTGGTCAACGATGAACGCCAGCAGCGAACCGCCCAGCGCGCGTGCCCATGCATCGGCCAGCAGCGCCAGGGCCATGCTGTCTGGACCACCCGAAACGCCCGCGGCCAGACGGGGCATCGCCTCGAACGGCCCGAGCGAGGCGATAGCCGATGCAAAATCAGAGGGAGTGATCGCTACCTGCACCCCCCTGCACGCTGCGTCGACTCGCCGATCGCATCGCGCAGGTCAGGACGCGGAGATGGAAACTCGGTGCGCAGCTTGACCAGAGTATCGCAGGCAGCCTTCTTCTCATTGATGGCAATCAGCGAATTTGCCAGGCCCAGCATGGCATCCTGCGCATGCGCACCTTTCCTTGCCCGGTTGTAGGTGTCGTCATAGGCAATCGCCGCCTGAGGAAACTGCCGTTCCCCCAGCAGGGCCTGGGCAAGCAGGAATTGCGCATCATAGGCCCGCGGCGACGTGCGGCTGCTGGTCAGCACCTCGCGCGCGGCCTGCTCCGCGGTCTGGTAATCGCGCCTTCCCAGAGCAGCGTTGCCCTCCTGCATGGCCACCTCAGGGGTGCGGGGCACAGCCGGCGAACCCGGTTGCGGGCGTGGACCGGCATAAGGGCCACCGAGCGAACTCGGCGGCGGCGTCAGCGCCAGATTCGATGACGGCGGAAACTGCGGCGGCTGTGCAGACGGTGGCGCGACCCTCGGCGGCTGGCCGATCTCCTGCGAGTTCTGCGACTGGAACGCCTGGTCCTCGATGCGCTTGGAAAGATCGGCACCCATGCGCTGCACCTGATTGGCGGTCTCGTCGGTCCGGCCGCGAAGCTGACGAACCTGCTCCTCGAGTGTGTCCACTCGGGCAAGCAACTGCGCGACCAGATCATTGGCGCCTCCCGGCGGCGGAGACCCACCTCGGCCGAGATAGGTCGGGCTGCCGCCGCCGCCCCGCGACGCCTGGTCCTGCAGCGCCTGCATCTGGCGACGCAGATCCAGGATCTGGTTCTGCAACGCGATCCCTTCCCGGCTGTCGACCTGGGCCAAGGCGGTCTGTCGAACCGACACCACGCCAACAGCCAGGACAAGTGCGACGATCAGGCGCATTGCCGACAGGGTGCTCATTCTGTCTCTCCTCACGCCGGGACCCGCCTATGATGCCAGACCCAGGCACTCATATGGCAGCCGCCAAACAAACAAAACGGGCGGCCCACGGCCGCCCGCACTGACGTCGTCATAGCCAGCCCACGGGTCGGGTTAACGACCCGCCCGAGGACAGGCTCCGTCCGGCCACCCACGTCTTTGCTTTGTGCTGGCAGCAAAGACGTGGGTGGCCGGCCATCGCCCGCGATGACGATGCAGGACGAGGTGCGTCCGGAAGTGATTCAGTTGCTTCTCGGCAGCCCCTAAGGCCTCAGCGGACCGAAGTGATCGTGTTGCGGTTCTGCGCCCACGCCTGCTCGTCGTCGCCCAGCGCGGTCGGGCGGTCCTTGCCGTAGCTGATGGTGCTCATCCGTGAGCCGGCCACTCCCCGGGCGACAAGATAGTCGCGGCTGGAATTGGCGCGGCGCTGGCCGAGGGCGAGGTTGTACTCCTCGGTGCCCCTATCGTCGGTATTGCCGGCGACCTGGACATTCACCTGTGGGTACTTGGCGAGCCAGGCGGACTGCCGGTCGAGCGTCGACCGTGCGTCCGTCGTCAGCGTAGAGCGGTCGAAGTCGAAGAAGACGCGATCACCGACATTGGCGACCAGATCTTCCTGGCTCCCCGGCACGGGGCCCGAGGTTGTAGCCGCGGCGCCCGAGCCCGTCGACGCGCCGGTGTCCTTATTCGCGCACGCCGCCAACAGGGCGACGACGGCCATGGCGCCGAGAATCTTGCTGTTCATTTCAGTTCGTCCCTGGTTGAGGGTGACTACAGGCGGGAGACAAGCCAAACCCGCGCAACGGTAATCCGTTCCGCGCGCGAATGCGATTAGTTGGTTGCATCGCGTTCGGTCAAGATCACGAGAACCGTTATCGGCATGGCAACCATGCGAACCCAACAGGTCGTCCCGACCAATCCCCAGGGAAACCGGCCTCATGCCGCCAAGGGCGACCACGCGGGATCCGAGGCATCGGTCGGCGTCCCCACCACGCGCTCGTTGAAGCCGGTGATGTCGATCGACACCAGCCGCGACGAAAAGCCCGAGCCGCGATTGTCGCGCCCGGCGGTCTGCCGCCAGAACATCAGGACACGGCCGTTCGGCGCGAATGTCGGCCCTTCCACGGAGAATCCCTCCGACAGGATGCGTTCCCCTGAGCCGTCCGGATGCATGACCCCGATCGAGAAATTGCCCGCTTCACCCCCGAAGCGGGTGAAGGCGATGAGGTCCCCGCGGGGCGACCACACCGGCGTGGCATACCGGCCGGACCCGAAACTGATCCGCCTCGCCCCGCCGCCGCCCGCACCCATCATATACAGCTGCTGATCGCCGCCGCGGTCGGAGTTGAACACGATCTGGCTGCCGTCCGGGCTGTAGCACGGGGACACGTCGATTGCGCCGGAATCGGTCAGCCGCCGCGACGCACGGCTGGCGAGGTCCACCGTCACGATGTCCGATCCGCCGCCCCGCGACACCGACATGATTACGTGGCCGCCATCCGGCGAGAAGCGCGGCGCGAAGGTCATGCCGTCGAACTCGCCGAGCACCCGCTGCTGGCCCGAACCGAGGCTGAACAGATAGACCCGTGGGCGATTGTTGGCGTAGCTCATGAAGGCGATCTCATCGCGCGTCGGATGGAAGCGCGGCGTCAGCACCAGCCACGAGCCGTCGGTCAAGAAACGATTGTTCTCGCTGTCCTGGTCCATGATCGCGAGACGCTTGGTCTGCCGTCCGCGCGGACCGCTGGCGGCGATATAGACGATGCGGGTGTCGAAATAGCCCTTCTCGCCGAGCAACCGCTCATAGATCACGTCCGCGATGATGTGCGCGATGCGCCGCCAGTTGGACTGGCTGGTGGTGTACGCGGTGCCCTGGATCTGCTGCTGCGGTAGCACATCCCACAGGCGGAACTCGACGCGGATCTGTCCGCCGCCCTGCGATTCAGCCCGCCCGGTGACCAGCGCCTGCGCGCCGACGGCCTTCCAGTTCTGGAAGTTGGGCACATCGCCCTGAACGCCACTCGCCTGGATGAACGCGCCGGGTGCGATCGGGCGAAACAGGCCCGAGCGGGCAAGGTCATTGGTGATTACGTTCGCCATGTCCTGGCCAAGCTGGTCGCTTCCGCCGAGTGCGGGGATCGCGATTGGAATCGGGTCGGCGCGCGCGCGGTTGACGTCGATCACCGCCGTCCTGCCGCCGCCCGATCCACCCGCCGCAGGCGCCGAAGGCGGCGGCGCCAAGGCCTGCGCGCGGACCGCTAACGGGACCGCAAGCAACGCGGCGGAACCTGCTGCGCCGGCCAGAAGCGAGCGACGACGGAGCGGAAGCGTAGGCAGTCCTGTCATGTCGGAGCCTTCCCTGAAGTCAGTTTTCTCACGGTCGAAACCGGAAGGTGAATTCCCGCGTCTGGCCCAGCAGCGGCTGCGGCAGCGGCAGGTTTGCACAATTCGGGTCCAGCACGGCGCGCACGGCGCGTTCGGAAAAAACGCGCAGCCGGGGACTGCTGCTCACCCTGCCAACGTCATCCTGTGCGACGACGGCGCGCCGGACGACGCCGGCGCCATCGGTCGTAACGGTCAGCAGTACCTGCATCTTGTCGAGATCGAGCATGCCCGGATCGGTGCTCCAGCAGCGGCGGACGTAGTCGCCGATGGCGCCGCGCTGGGCCGACGTGAGGGCCGACGTGTCGTCGCTCTCGGGATTACCGCCACCGTTCGGCTTCCCACCCGGCTGCGGATTGTAGCGTGCCTTCGGCGGCTGGGTCTGGTGCTGCAGGCTGCGCAGCTTCTCCAGTGTGTTCTCGAGGGCAGTGCTCTGCGGCGCCGGGTTCTTGGTCGGATTAGGCTGCGAAGTCGTACTCTGCGGACTGGGCGGCGGCGGCACTGGTGGCGGCGGCACTGGCAAAGGCGGCGTCGGCAGCGGCGGCTGCACCTGCGGCGGGCTCGGCGGCGCGGCGGGCGGCGGCTGGGAGATTGCCGGAGCCGGCGACGGCGTGGGCGGTGGCAACGGAAGCGGTGGCGACGGCGTGGGCGGTGCCGTCGCCTGCGGGGGTTGAGGCGGGGGTGGCGGAGGCGGCGGAGATGGCGGCGGCGCTTCGATGGTCTGCGGCTTGGGCGGCTGCGGCGTCGGAGGAGCCGGAGCGGCCTCTGGCGCGTCTGCCGGTGCCGGCACCTCGGCCGGCTGCGGTGCCTTCATCGAGGATGCGGCGGTTCCGTTGTCGAACACCATGGCCACCGTCACTTCCGGCGGCTCCTCGGGAGGTCTGCCAAAGGGTAGGTCGATCAGCAGCAGGAGCAGGATGGTCAGATGAACCGCACCGGAAATGTACGCACCGCGACGCAGCGTGGGATCCGTGCGCCGCGAGCGGGCTCCCGCGCGATCATCCCCATGCAGGACGCGTTGCAGCACGTGCTGGCCCCTCAGCCGTTCTTCGGACGGCCCGTGGCGGTCGGGGGCGTCCCGGCGGGCGGCGACGCGGGCGGTGCGGCCGGCTGCGATGCAGGCGGAGATGCCGGTGAAGTCGTGGGCTGCTCCGCCAGCAACGCGACCTTGGTGAAGCCGCCCTGGGTGATTGTGCCCATCACCTCCATGATCCGCCCGTACGCAAGGTCTTTGTCGCCGCGCACGAAGATGCGGCGATCCTGATCGTTCTGCGCGATCGCCTGCAGTTTCGCTACCAGATCCGGCAGTTGCAGCTCCTGGTCCTGCAGGAAGATCTTGCCACTGGCATCGATGGAGACGGTGAGCGGCTGGCTGTCGGTGTTGAGCGGCTTGGCGTCTGTCTTCGGCAGATCAACCGACACGCCGGAGGTCATCAGCGGTGCGGTGACCATGAAGATGATGAGCAGCACCAGCATCACGTCGACCAGCGGCGTGACGTTGATTTCGGACAGCGGCCGATACCGTCCGCGCAGCCGTGGTTTGCCGTTGAGTGACAGCGCCATGGCTATTGTTCTCCCCCTCCCCTTGCGGGAGGGGGTTGGGGGGAGGGGGCTCGGACCGCAAGGCCCCCTCCCCCCAACCCCCTCCCGCAAGGGGAGGGGGAGACATCAATCCGCGCTCTCCTC
>Ga0210402_10001181_pt1 | contig 27243 bp, 23 predicted proteins | sample IncBWC7MmetaG_FD_161055 | JGI IMG/M metagenome (GOLD analysis project Ga0210402, IMG submission 161055) | Forest soil microbial communities from Barre Woods Harvard Forest LTER site, Petersham, Massachusetts, United States - Inc-BW-C-7-M | ecosystem: Environmental > Terrestrial > Soil >... | reverse complement strand
TCGAAGGTCTCATTCCAGCCCTCGAGTTGTCCGCTGTTCTTTGCGTCTTCCATGGTTTCATTGCCAATCATGGTGAGTTTCGTCTGGCCGTTTCCAAAGTCCTCAAAAATAACCACGTCGCGAGCATCTTCTACGGGCTCATGTTCGATTCCATACTGCGCAGGATCAACCTTGTTTCCCTGCGCGTCGGCAAAGTACAGGGAGTAAACGATCTTTTCGTGAGGAACAATCTCGTGGTATTCCCCGCCATTCCAGCCCTCCTGCCCATCCGGCGATCTCATGCAGCAAAGAAATTTTCCTCCCACGCGAAAATCAATCTTGCAAACCGGCGCAGTAAAACCCTTCGGCCCCCACCACTGCATCACATATTTCGGGTTTGTCCACGCCTCCCAAACCAATGCGCGTGGGGCATCAAAAACTCTAGTGATAACCATCCGCTCTTTCTCGTTAACTGTGTTTTTTGTCATCTCTGACCTCCGCTTTTTTCATTTGATTCACAACCACATCCAACCTGTCGAATCTCTCTTCCCAGAATCGGCGATAGCTAATGGCCCAGTCGCTGACTGTCTTTATCGCCTGTGGCCTAAGCGTGCACACGCTCTCTCTTCCACGCTTGGTCTTGATCACGATCCGCGCCCGCACCAGGCAGGCAATATGTTTTGAAATCATCTGCTGTGAGAGTGCAAACGGTTCCGTCAATCCATGCACAGAGGCAGGCCCATGGGAGAGTCGTTCAATCATGGCCCGGCGGGTTGGATCAGACAGAGCCGCAAATGTTGTATCTAACTTATCCACAACCATATGGTAGTGAATTATCCGTCGATGTCAAGTGTGGATTTTGGAGTTCCCGATTTCTGTCTCCTGATCTCTGAACCCTGACACCTGCGCTAATTTATGCTTCCCCATGCGCCGCGTATCGCAGCTGGGTGCATGGTTTAGAGTGCCACCGCAACCTGCGCAGGAGCCCGTGCCGTCACGGCGGAGGCCCTGGCATTAGGGGCCGTCGGCTTGCGGGAAGTGATCGCGATTGCTTGCGGTTGACGGCAACCCGCGAATCCACATCCCTGATTAACGCGCTAACCGTCCATGTGGGTACTGGAACGAACATGTCCGGTTTGCCGACTAATCAGGAGCTACTGCGACCCGGAATGAATTAAGAAGTGATTGTCAGTATTGACAATTCCAAGGACACGGGTGTCCTGCGGATCATTGCGCTAACTGGAATGCGGGGACCCGGGAACCGAACCTCCCTCCACTCCGAACCTATTCGGGCCTTCAGCACCTTCGCCCACAAGGACGCACTGCACAATGAGTATTCTGAAGAGTGAGGAGGTAAATCGACGCCTTGTCGGGATCGCAGCGATCATTGTAGCGGCGCTCACAGCGGTTGGGATCTGGCTAACGTTCTCACTGTTGCGCCCGACCCCGCCGCGTTCAGTGGCAATGGCCATTGACCCGGAAGGGAGTTTCAGTGCCGAGTTGGGGAACCGATACCGCGAGCTTCTTGCGCGAGACGGGATCGAACTAAGGCTGGTGCCATCGGCAGGAGCCGTGGAAAGTATGGCTCGACTGCGGGAGCCAAAGTCGGGTATCAGCATCGCGATTATTCCGGGCGGTATCAGTAACCATCAAGAGTCTCCAGGGCTGGTCTCACTCGGCACATTGTTCTACGAACCACTCTGGCTGTTCTCCCGCGGCCAACATTTGGAGAGTTTCGAGCAACTTCAGAACCTCCGCATTTCGATCGGTCCCGAGGGCAGCGCCAGCCATGTGCTGGCGCTCGAGTTCCTGACGCGCGTTGGCATAATCGACCAGAAATCCGCAACATTGCTTCCGCTCAAACCACAGGAAGCTTCTGCCAAGCTACTTAATGCAGAAATTGACGCAGCGGTTCTGATGGGCGCCTTGGAAACGCCCGCTGTGCGGCGGCTTCTGATAGCCAAAGGAATAGACCTGGCGGGCATTCGCAGGGCTGACGCCTGGGTCGCCTTGTACCCGTACTTGAACAAATTGGTATTACCCGCCGGGGTGGCTAACATGGCTGAAAATCGACCCCCAACGGATGTGCTATTGATCGCGCCCAAGGCTAGCCTAGTCGTGCGCGGGAACCTTCATCCAGCCATCCAGTACCTGCTGCTGGAAGCGGCATCACAGATCCACTCTGGACCCGGGGTATTCCACAAGGGGGGCCAGTTCCCAGCTCCCGAATCAATCGACCTGCCACTCAGCACTCATGCGCGTCAGTACTATAAAACCGGCCCACCGTTCCTGCAGCGTCATCTGCCTTTCTGGCTGGCAGTGCTGGTCCAGCAAGTTTTGGCGCTGCTTATTCCTGTGGTGGGAGTGCTTTATCCCTTACTGCGAGTCTCACCAAAAATATTTATGTCGATTCAGACCCGCCGAGTTTACTGGCTCTACTCTGAACTGAGGGTGCTCGAAAGGGAGTTGGCCACTGCCGGAGACGACAAGGATTTCATCGAGCGATTTGACCAGCTGGAAGACCGAGCCAGTCGCCTGTGGGTGCCAGCGTCCCTCAGGCCGCGGCTCTATGATCTGCGCTCGCATATCCGGTTGGTGCGCGAGGAGGCTAAGAAGTGAGCAACGCCGAAGCCTCAGACTGGGTGCTAGGTCTGCAACCATGCCCTCTGAAGTACAGTGAAAAGAAATGCTGTGGTCAAGCCAAACAGAATCATGCCGTTCAGTGCTTCCAAAGCCCCCAGCATTTGCCATCGCGGCTCCAGATACAGATTCGCGTGACCGTAGCTTGTCATGGCGCTTAGCGAATACAAAGTCGCGGACCTGATGTCCGGCAGAGCCCCAAGAAGACGGTAAGTTCCGGCCCAGATTGAACCCTCAATACCGTGCAGAACGGTGACCGAAAGAGCTGTCCCCCCAATAACGAAAATCGAGGCAGATGAGAAATGCTGGAGCCTTCGCGTATCGCTCAGCCTTGAGCGAACTTCTTTGTTTAGGAATCCAAGGCAATAAGCGTGGAAAACCACACTCAGTATGATGAGTGGCAACGCCCACGCCCAATCCGCACCCCAATCCGGGGAAATTCCGGGGTTCATACATGACCTCTCTTTCGTGTCCTCGTCGAGCGATGATGTGATTGTCTGTGCCACCAACTCGGGGGGAGGTTACCATCTTCCGAAGAATTGACGCAGAGAAGAACAGCCTCTGTCGCCCCAAGTCCTTCCATGAGAAGGCCGGTTGATGTCAAGGCACACTTTCGCTTTCTTCTTTCCATCAGTCTGTTCCTCTTCAGCCAAGCCGCCTCTGTCGCCATCCTTCCATCCGCACTCTTTGGTGAGCGATATTTGGCGGGTGGCCTGGGTTAATGATTTGGAATTTGTTGACATGGAAGCGCAGGGAGGGTATCACTTCAACAATTCCCATGGAAGTAGAGAGGCGGAGGGTGCCCCAGGTTCCGGTGTTTGGTACCTGGGTCTTGGGGTGGCCGTTTCTTTCCGCGGAGATTGCCGATGCCGGCGGAAGTCAAACGATTTTATGGCAAGGGCCACCTTCACTTTATTACCTTCAGCTGTTACCGGAGGCTGCCGCTTTTGAAAACGACTCCGGCTCGGGATGTCTTCGTGAAAGAGCTTTCGAAGATTCGGGACGAGATGGGGTTTCGCCTGGCCGGGTATGTGGTGATGGCGGAGCATGTTCATCTGCTGATCAGTGAGCCGAAACAAGGAACCCCCTCAAGCGTGCTACAGAGATTGAAACTGCGCGTGTCGCGGAGATTGCGTAACCGGAGAAGATCCGGCAGCGCAAATCAACTGCGATTGCCGTTCGAGGAGGCGCGAGAACGTTCGCGAGCGTTCTGGCAGGCGCGGTTTTACGATTTCAATGTGTACACCAGTGGGAAGAAGAAGGAAAAGCTGAATTACATGCACGCGAACCCCGTGGTTCGTGGATTGGTGGCACACCCGAAGGATTGGAGGTGGAGCAGTTGGACATCTTATTGGGGAGGAGAAGTGGGGATGGCGAGGATTGATGCGGCGCAGTGAGGAGAAAAGTCCACCCCAAGACCCAGGTACCAAACCCCGGAACCTGGGGCACCCTCCGTGCAATTTTGAATTGTGAGCCAGAGAAAAGTTATCCCGCCCGGTCAGCCGAGAGTTTGTGGGAATTCAAAGTCCAGTTTCCGGGGCACCCGGCTACCCGTCCCTCTTAGTATCTATGATTGTATTATTGTTACCTTTACAAAGTACTTTAATTGTATTAAACAGTTACTGCTGTCCCAGAACCGCCCGCCACTACCCAGAGGTGCCAACCATGGCGCGCGAGACAGCACAGTTTCAAATCACAGAGTACGAACAGGTGGGGAATCCCCCGACCCTGCGGTTCCTTTATCAATCCGCGGCAATGCGATTTCGGGATGCGTCGCGGTTTGCAGCTGCACTGTCCTACGCGATGGGCGCGTACGTTTCAGTCATTGCTTCAGAGCCAAATGAAGAAGCCTACTACGAGTGGTGGTTCGCCGGTGCCCTTTGGCAAGTTGGGCTTGTTCCACGGGAGAGACTTGAAAACAGCGGCCTTACTGAGGTTCCCCAGCGTGAACTCGTGGAAGAGAGTGCCGAGATGGCGGAAGACAAGCGGCGTCGGTCGGTCGAGAAGTCAAAAAGGTTCGCGTCGGCCAGCCGCTAACACCTTTCGTGGACGCACCTGTCTAGACTGGCGGGTGGCACATCTTCTTCATTCCGCTTCGGGTGCTAGGTGAGATCTGTTTGACATCACCCTTGCGAAGCGCCCCAGATGCATCCTGGGTGCCGCACCCTTGCCTGCCCTGAGCCCAGCGCGTTTTTTTGGGCCCCGCGTCCTTCACCGGGGCCGAAGGGCCTGCCCTGAGCTGAGCCGAAGGGTGGTTTTTACAAAGGGTGGGTTCCTCCTCGGTCTGGCCGGCGTGAATCAAGAGTGACCCACCCTTGCATACGCCAAACCCGCAAGGATAGGCCACCCAAGAGGTCTTAGCTTGCAAGGAGTGTGCCACCCGCCAGAACCCACTGGTCCGGTTTCCGCGTTTACCAAGACCTAATCCAATTTTAACGCTCAATCTGCCTTGCGAACCGGGTCGGTTCGTTGACTTGCCTCCCACCCCCAACCTAACATGTGCTCCACATGCCAGGTACCGACGCGCTCATCGGCCAGACCATCTCCCACTACCGCGTTCTCGAGAAGCTCGGGGGAGGCGGCATGGGTGTTGTTTACAAAGCCGAGGACATAAAGCTCAATCGCTTTGTGGCCCTGAAGTTTCTTCCCGATGATGTAGCCAAAGAACCCCAGGTACTCGCCCGTTTTCAACGCGAGGCGAAAGCCGCCTCCGCGCTGAATCACGCAAACATCTGCACCATCTACGAGATTGACGAAGTGAATGGGCAGACTTTCATCGTCATGGAGTATCTCGACGGCATGACGCTGAAGCACCGCATCAACGGAAGGCCCGTCGATACCGATGTTCTTCTCCCCTTGGTGATTGAAATCGCCGACGCCCTGGACGCCGCTCATGCCAAAGGTATCGTCCACCGTGACATTAAGCCAGCCAACATTTTTGTGACCGGGCGCGGACACGCGAAGATTCTCGATTTCGGTCTGGCAAAGGTCAAGTTTATGGGGGTTGGCGCGTCAGGAGCAACGGTTACAGGGGAAGTGACCGAGGGCATGAGTGCAGAGCATTTGACTAGTCCGGGCTCGACGCTAGGCACGGTCGCATACATGTCGCCGGAACAAGCGCTGGGCAAGGAGTTGGATGCGCGGACAGACATCTTTAGTTTTGGTGTCGTGCTCTACGAAATGGCGACAGGTATGCTGCCCTTTCGGGGGGATAGTTCAGGAGCCATATTCCATGCCATCCTGGAACGACAACCAGTTCCAGCGGTGCGATTGAATCCGGAGGTTCCAACAGAGTTAGAGCGAATCATCGTCAAGTCGTTGGAAAAGGACCGCGACTTGCGTTACCAGCATGCCTCGGACATGCGCGCTGACCTGAAGCGGCTCCAGCGGGATACGGATTCTGGCCGAATATTGTCATCGGGGAGTCGGGCGATTCTGGAAGTATCAGCAGGGCCTACAACTCGCTCGGTAACGGCGGCTCAGACGTCAACGGGTCTTGCACTTAAGCAATATATTGTTTTAGCCGTTTGCTGCGCAGTCCTGGCCGCAGCCTTTGTGGCGTATCACTTCTGGCCCCGCACGAACACTCCGAGCGGCCCTGGAAAGATTACCCAAATTAGCCAATGGAACAAACCGATGAACCACGCGAGGCTTTCTCCCGACGGGCACAATGTGGCGTTTGACTCTCCGGTAGGCGGCATCGCGCAAGTTTTCCTGATGCTCACTTCTGGTGGTGAGCCTCTTCAGCTCACAAATGATGAAGGCGACAAATTGATGGATAATTTTTCGCCCGACGGGAAAGAAATCTATTACATGAGGTCTCGCGGCCACGACGAGGTCTGGGCGGTGCCGTCGCTCGGTGGGACTCCCCGCCGTGTGGTGTCAGCCATCGACGTGGTTCCCTCGCCGGATGGCTTATTCATTTATTATGCGAAGTCTGATAGCTCCGCAATTTTTCGCGCGGACAAATCCGGGCTGAACGAAAAAGTCATTTACAATCCAGGACGGGCTGACCAATTCTTCGCTCCGCTTTTGCTATTTCCCGGCGGCAATGACCTGCTCGCTGCCGGTGTTTTGCCTAGTCCCGAACCCAAATTCCGTTTGTACAGAATAAACGTCGCCAGCCATGAGGCGGTTGATTTAGGTGAGGTATCCATGGATGGGCGCGGCTTCGAGTGGGCCGAACCAGGGAATACCGTGCTGTTCCCCCGAACAGTAAACGGGCTGACGAACGTCTGGAAATACAGCTTACGGGACCGAAGTCTGACGCAGATTACTTTCGGCACGGGACCAGACTACTACCCCATGCCAGACCCGGGAGGAAAAGGGATTTACTTTGTGAATGGCAAATCCTCCGGGTTCCTGACTGCATACAACGTTCATTCAAAGGAATCGAGGGACATTGTGGCACAGGACGCAACTGGGCCCACCATCTCGCCGGATGGGAAGCGCGTGATGTATGTCACGCTGCCAGGACCGAAGAAGAACGAACTCTGGGTCTCGGACATCGACGGTGGCAACAAAGTGAAGATCGCCACCGGAGAATTTCTGTGGACTGGAACTTGGGCGCCGGATAGTTCTCACTTGTCATTTAATGAGTCAGGAGCAAGCATAGGGGCCAAAGGCTACATCGTCGGGACCGATGGCAATGGTCTTCATCAGACCCCTCCGACGGGAGGTGTGCCTATGAATCCGGTATGGAACCCTGACCAGAAATCCCTATACGTGAGTGTCCAGGAGAAGGGGGAGACGTTATTAGACATTTGGAGATGGAGCGTGAATGGTTCGAATCTGGAGAAGGTCGTGGATAACTGTTGCTTGGTTTTCGATGCTGACCCAGGTGGACAGTACCTGCTTGGCACCGTAACCTCTGGAGCAAATATAGGGATTTACGAGGTGTCCATCTCCGAGAGGAAATGCATCTCATTGCTTCCTGGCGTAGTAACGAACACTGTGATTTTTGCTCCTGATGGCAAGTCGTTCTTGTATGCAGTTGTTTCTCGCGATGGAGTCAAAATTTTCCGTCAGAATTGGAGAGACGGTAAACTCATCGGGGCGCCGCAAATCGCGTTGAAGGTTCCCTTTGTTTTTCCCCTGGGTTACGGCACCGGCAACGGCTATGATTTCTCCAACGACCTTTCCACCATTGTCTATGTGCGACCCGGTGGTAACGCCGACCTCTACCTTCTGACCCAGAAATAAATCCGCGGGTGGCACACCCTAAAAACCTCTGGGGTGGCCTACCCTTTACGCATTTTGTAAAGGGTGGGCTACTCTTCGCTTTTGTTGTAGTGGCTGGATGTCCACACTTCCAGTTTATGATACCTGGGTCTTGGGGTCACCTCGGCTCTTCCCTTTTTCTGGACTTCCAACGCTTAACTCTTGATTTTCAACTTCTGATCCCCGACCGTTACTCTTTCGGCGCAAAATCGTCCCAGTACTACAGAATACTGTTAATTAGTTGTTACTGACGCGAGAGAATAGGCCATGTTCGCGCGGGGATTGGTTTCTCTACACACCCCGCCCCTTCTCGGTCGAAAATCCTTGAAAGCTAAGTCCCGTGTTTCCACCACTTCAAAACTGATACAAACCAAACGACTTCAAGTCCCGTATTTCGGTCACTTACGAAAAACAGGGGGGGAGGGGGAGTTACCGGCTAGTACATACCACGCATTATCCAGCAGAACTGCGCCCTTATGCTCCAGTGCCACCTTCCCAAAAGCGCACCTCTCCCCTCCCCGCCGGCTCAGCGAATCTCTGCGTCCTCAGCGCCTCTGCGTTAGACTTTCTCTTTGCCCGCTCTTCACGTCGACTGTCGGCTAGCTCTTTTCCCCTAACTCCTGCATCCCCCGCACGCTTGTCCCGAGCGCCTTTCGAGAGGGATGCGGGGCCCTCCCGTAAGTCCAATTATTCCCGCACATACGCGATACCCCGGGGGAGGGGGGGTCTGGTCATACCATGCATGTGTGGTGGCGGGGCTTAAGATCGGCCAGCACACAACCCAAGAGGCCGCCTATCCGGCGGCGGGCTGGCTTAAAAGACCAGCGCTACATTGGGGAATGAGACTAGGCGGCGGAGGCGTCGAAGGCTTGGCCTTCGGCGAGAACGTGGTCGGGGACGCGGCGGAGTTCGCGGACGAGGCGGAACCAGGAAAGGAGCTTCAGGCCGTAGTAGGTAAGATCGATCTCCCACCAGTAGAAGCCCTGGCGGGCGGAGGCCATGAAGTAGTGATGATTGTTGTGCCAGCCTTCGCCGAGGGTGACAAGCGCGAGGAGCCAGTTGTTTTTGCTGGTGTCGGCGGTCGGGAAGCGGCGGTTGCCGAAAATGTGCGAAAGCGAATTGATGGTGAACGTGCCGTGCCACAGGAATACGGTGCTCAGGAAAAAGCCCCAGATGAGCAGCGGCCAGGAACCAATCAGCCACAGGGATACGGCCAGAAGGGTTGGCGGAATCATGTGGTTCTTGTTCAGCCAGCGGAGTTCCGGGAACTTGGCGAAGTCGCCGATGTAGTCGAAGCGCGTGTCGTTATAGCGGTCTGAAAGGATCCAGCCGATGTGCGACCACCAGAAGCCGAAGAGCGTCGGCGAGTGCAGGTCCTCTTCCAGATCGGAATACCGGTGATGGTGGCGATGGTGCGCCGCCCACCAGAGAACGCCCTTTTGCGTGGACGACATGGCCATCCAGGCGATCACAAACTGAAACCAGCGGCTGGTCTTGAACGAGCGGTGGGAGAAATACCGGTGGTAGCCGGCGGTAACGAAGAACATGCGCACTTCATAAAGCACGAAGGCGGTGACGAGATACGACCACTTGAACGGAAGAAAAAAAATGCCCAGCGCAGCCACGTGAATCAGGCCGAAAGGAACCAGGGAAACCAGGTGAAGACGCGCCCCATTGGGGAGGGGGATAGACAAGGGTCTTGCAACAGAGGCCATGCAACTCAGCTCCTGCGCGGAAATGCCGCGCGATTGTGGTTCGTGCGCGCAAAAGTCGAGCGTCCTCAGCGCCAAAAACTACACTTTCAGTTTACGGGGCGCTCTTGTTGGGGTCAAGGAACCGGCAAATTAGATGTGACGAGACGCCACACTGTACGTTCGTTCAGATTGATTGGTGACACCCCAATCTAGGAAGTATCGCAAAGGATGTGCTATCTTGCCTTTGCAGCACTCGCAAAGGAGCGCTAATCCGCATGACTGAACGTCCCGTACTGGTTGGGTTGATTCCGCAGGCTGTGGTCCTCGACCCCGGCGATCAGGTCAGCTGGCTTTCCGATGCGGGCAACCTGCGCGTGGAGTTCGACGCCAATCGATGCCCTTTTTCCTCAAACGTGTTCCAGGTGCCTGCGGGCATGCGCCTGCTAAGCGGCCCGACGACCGCCGGAACGAAACCGGGCAGTTTCAAATACCGGCTTTGGCTGAACGACCAGATGGTCGGGCGCGGCGAAGTGATCGTTCGCTAAAGTCCGGACAAACCTCCCTTAAATTGTTGCTGCGCCTCGCCGGGAACTACTTCTGCTTGGCGATGATTAGGTCTTTGATCTTGCCGTAGGTGGCCTCGGGAATGATTTTCTTCTTCCACAGGTCGGACTTCTTCGCGTACGGGCGGCCGTCGATGATTTTCTTCGAATAGACCGCACCGATTCCCGGTAGCGCCTCGAGTTGCTCCTTCGTGGCACTGTTGATGTCCAGAAGCGAGGCGGCCGCAGACTTCGCCGCCGGCGTTGTCGTGGCTGGCGTCTGAGGCTGAGGCTGCGACACAACGATCCCGACGCCCAACATGAGTACAAGCGCCAACGTCACGATCCGGCTGATATTTTTCTTCATTTCGCTTTCTCCTTTTAAGTTAAGTCCGTTCAGGGCCGGGAAAAGCTAATTCTTTTCGGAAGCGCGGTAGCCCGCCTTGATGGCGTCCGCCTCCGACATATATTTGCCCTGCTTGGTCTTGCCGTAATAGCGGCTCCCCGGCTTGTGATAGATCCCGGAGTCCGTGTTCACCCAAACCATGCCGTTGCTGTTGGCAGGCGCAGCCTGTTGCGCCGTCGGCGCGGTGGCGGGCTTTGCCGCGGGCGTTGTGGACGCTGCGGGTACGGGAGCTACAGATGGAGCAACCGCTGGAGCGGAGGCAGGCTTCGCGGCTGGGGTGGCAGCAGGTGCCGCAGTTGGGGTGGGTTTTGCAGCCGGAGCCGCCGCTGCGGGTGGTGTTGCAGCCTCCGGAGGGGAAGCGTCTGCTGTGGCCGTCTTCTTCGATTTGGAGGATTTCTTCGCGGTCGTGGCACTGGTTTCGCTCGCCGCAGGCGCTGCTGCTGTATCCGCCGTGTGCGATTTCGTGCTCTTCTTGGATTTTGTAGTCGTAGAGCTCCCACTGGCAGCTGTCGCGGTATCGGCGGATGCGTCGGCCTTCTTTGATTTCGAAGACTTCTTCGTGGTGGTCGTATCGGCTGGCGCGGAGGTGTCCGTGGCACCTGATTTCTTGGACTTGGAGGATTTCTTTGCGGTTGAGCTGTCCGCCGCAGCCGGGGAATCCGCCGCAGCCGCCTTTTTGCTCTTCGTGGATTTCTTGGTAGTGGAGGAATCCGCAGCCGACGCGTCATCCGCCGGAGCGGCCTTCTTCTTTTTCTTCGACTTCGCCGCGCTGGTGTCGCTCTGGTCCGTCGTCGGAGGAGTCTGCGCCGCCTGAGCCGCCGACGCCGGGCGCAGGGTCAGGTTCGCAAGCACAAGCAGAAACGCAACAAGCAGTGCGAGGTGAAACCGGCTTCGAGTTCGATTCATTTTCGGTGAATTCCTTTCACCGGCCGCGATCCTGGATCTCTGCCTGGCACACGGATGTCGGGTGCTTTGGGCTGGTGACAGAGAAGTACAAACAATCGCAGCGCGGTTCTTCCTGCTGGAATTGGGGAGATGATGTGCGAGAGAAAATGCGAAGTCAAGCAGGGATTGCAGCCGAAACCAGAGAATGTGGAGGAGCGGGAAATCCTACCGGGCCACGCGCAGCATCCCCGTGGATGTCTTAATTAAATGGATGGCATGTAGGTAGAGCGGTGAAGCGGAAAATGCGCCGTGGCTTAGTCTCCTGCGAGTTGGACGCGACCGGACTCAACGGATTCCGCGAGTCCGCGGCGGACAAAGCCCAGGGCCGATGCAGGGGCATCCCGCTCCGGCTCGAGGGAGAGCGCTGCGGCTTTGCGCGGGAATTCATTGCGGCGGTCGAGCTGCAAGCCGGCGTCTTTCAGGAATTCAGCCGAGAAACCCATGTCCTCGGCGCGGTCCACGCCCCAGAACCACAGCTTTTCCTCGTTGCGCTGCAGGAAGTGCAGCGACTCCTCAAGCTTCTTCATCGCCCGGTCAAACGAGGAGGCTAGGAAGAACACGCCCAGGGACCAGGCGTGGCGAGGGTACTGCACCCGCATCCGGATGCAATATTTGCCGTTCTGGTTCTTTTCGATGCTGCAGCGGTAGTCGTTGCGAGACTGAGAAGTACGTCCTGCCATGAATTTAACCTTCTTGAGAGGGTTTGTTGTGGCCCCAATTGGACTGCCGAGCAAGCTGGAAAACGGCTGCAAATCAAACTCCGTCGTCAAAGCCAGCCTAATCGGACAGGAATAGGTTACCGAGTGGGACCCGGGAGGGCAAGGGGGTGTGTCCTAAAATTTAACTGCTTTATTTACTGCGAGATAGGGAAGTTTTTGGAGCTTCCAAAATCCCCGAACACGGCCATTTTTTCGGGGTAGAGCTTGAGCTTGCCTTCCTGCTTCAAGCGGTCATTCAGGGAGGTTTGGAAGGCGCTGAACGCCAATTCCCTTTTCTGTTTGAGCAGAGTATCGGTAATTTCCTTTTTCTGCTTTTCGAAATCGGCGGGATTCGACTCCTGGCGCTCGACAAGCAGATAGACCGCCCAGTTGGAACCGAGATGCAGAGGCGGCCCAGGCTGTCCGATTTTCAAGGAAAATGCCGGCGCAAGCTGCTTTCCGCTGCCGAGATTGGCTACCGAGCCGTTCCGGGCGAACAGATCGCTGGTCTTGGGGTCGAGTCCGATTGCTTTGGCGGCGGCCGCAAACTTTTCCCCCGCCTTCAGCCGAGTTGCAAGCTCATTTGCCTTCGACTGGGCAAGTTCGTTGGACTTTTGCTGCTTTAAAGCGGTGACGACCTTATCCCGCACTTCTTCGAGGGTACCCTGGTGCGCCAGCAGGGCCTGACGCAGGGACAACACGACATAGCCGCGATCAGTCCGCAGGGGCAAGCTCAAATCACCCTGACGGAGCTGAAAAATCTCGTCCTTCACTTCCTGGCCGTTTCCCAGTTCCAAAACGGGTTCGCCAGGTCCCACCGGATGGGTCTCAGCAATCGCCAGGTGGTATTTCTGTGCCAGTTGATCGAGGGTGTTTTTGTTGGACTGGCGGATATCGGCGGAGATCTGGTCCGCGGCCTTTGACGCCTCCTGGTCAACCTTGTTCAGCAGGAAATTGGGCCGAAGAGTGTCCTTCACTTCGTCAAAAGTCTTGGTGTGGGCGGTTTCTTTGTCCAGGACCTTGATGATGTGAAAACCATACTGGGTCTTGATGAGGTCGGAAATCTCGCCTTTATTGAGGCTGAAGGCGGCCTTTTCGAACTCCGGCACCGTCTGGCCCTGAACCAGCCAGCCCAGGTCGCCGCCCTTGGCTTTCGAGCCGGGGTCTTCGGAATACTTTTTGGCGAGATCTTCGAAGTTGGCACCCTTCTTTTTAGCTTGCGCCAGAATGTCTTCTGCCTTCTTCTTGACTTCGGCGACTTCCGCGTCGGTCTTGCCGCCCACGGTCATGAGCAAAATATGCTCCGCGTGGACGCGATTCGGAACCTGAAATTGCTGGATGTTCTGCTGATAGACCACTTTCAGCTCGTCGTCGGTAACCACGGTGTTCTGGCGAAGCTGGTTTAGGTCGAGCAGTGCGTAGCGGACTACGCGCTTTTCGGGAATCTGGAACTTGGCCTTGTTCTGCTCGTAGTAGGCCTTAATGTCGCTATCGGTAGGAGTGATTTTGGCCTCGAGATCCTCAGGCTTGATGAGCACATAGTCCAGCTTCACTTTTTCGTTCTGATACTTGAACTGTTCCTGAATCTCGGACGGGCTGGCGCTGATGCCGTCGGTAATCAGCTTACGGAACTTTTCCTCAACCAAGCCTTGCTTGACGAGATTTTCGAAGACCGGCACGGTCAACTGGAACCTGGTCTGCACTTCACGGGCATAAGCATCCATGCCTACAAACGTGTCGCCCTTAAAGGCAGTCGGGACGTACTGTTTAATACGGTCGGCGCGTTCCTGGTCGCTGACGGCGATGCCGAGGTTCTTGGCCTCAAACTCAATTTCTTTCTGAAAGACGAGTTGGTTCAGGATGTTCCGGGCGTAGAGGCCTTCGAGCGGCTTGGGGATAGGGTTCCGTCGGCGGATTTCGTCGAGCTGCTGGCGCACCTCACCCATTGTGACGGTCTCGCCGCCCACTTTGGCCAAGACGTCGGTTGAGCCCTCGGTGGTATTGGTGCCTTGCGGCACAAGGTACAGCAGCATGCTGAGCGCGATAATCGCGATGAAGACGCCGAATAGCACTCGGACGCCGGTTTTCTGGTTGTCAAATACGCCAGCCATTCCAGATGTCTCCTGAGGTGGTGACCAAACTGTACATTATAGAGGATTGGGGTCGAAACCCCCAAATGAAGTTGAGGGGGCGCCTGGCCGCAGGTGCAAACACGGCCGGGGCTCAACGTGTCGGTTTGAGTTGTTTGTGAGAGGGAGACTTACGCATTCGGTTGTCCTGATGCGATAGCCAGTAAACAAAATATAGCCCGGCCCAAATGTCACTCTTTGACGTTTAACGTAGGGCGGTATATCTTCATATCTGTGATCCGGTCCTTCCGTTGCGCCGAGACTGAGCGCCTTTTCGGCCGTCAATCTGTACGCCGATTCAAGGCCATCGAGCGCCAAGCTCTTCGCAAACTTGACATGCTTGATGCGGCAGCGGATCTCCGTTCCCTCTCGACCTTGCCCGGGAACCAACTGGAGGGGTTGAAGGGAGATCGGACGGGTCAGCACAGCATCCGAGTAAACGACCAGTGGCGAATTTGTTTTGATTGGCGGGATGGGCACGCCTACGAGGTCGAAATCGTGGATTACCACTAGGAGGACATAATGGCGAAAAAGCTAAAGCCGGTGCATCCGGGAGAAATTCTCCGCGAGGAGTTCATGAAGCCCCTCGGCCTGAGCATGAACAAGATGGCGATGGATTTACGTGTCCCCGTGACGCGCATTGCGGAGATCGTTGCCGAACGACGCAGGGTTACGGCTGACACGGCCCTCCGCTTTGCACGCTACTTCAAGAACAGCCCGACGTTTTGGATGAATCTCCAATCACGGTACGACTTGGAAGTTGCCGAGGATGAAATCGCCGCAAAGGTTGAGCGCGACGTTCAACCATTGGAAACTGTGCCGGCGCGATAAGCAGACCAACCTGGCGCCATTTTTCTGAGGAAAGGGAAAAGCTCAGAGGGAGCGGATTTGACAGGTGACCGGAAGAATCGCACAAGAGCGCCGGCACTATGCCGTTCTGTAGCTGAACAGCTTTTGGCATTCTTTGCGGAGAAAACTGCGGACCACGGGGATGTGGTGGTTGCCCTTCTTAAAAACGAAGCGGCAGGAGATAAGGCACGCCCGCCATTTATAGACTTCGTTACCGTGCTTGCGGCCGTATGCGTCAATGTCTTCTTGCGAAACTCCGTAAACGACAGCGCCAATCTTGGACCAGACGCAAGCCCCGGCGCACATGGCGCAGGGCTCGTGGGTGGAGTAGAGCACGAAATCGGGGAGATAGCGGCCATAACCGCTGCACACATACTTGAGCATTTCCAATTCAACATGCTTGATGCTGGATCCCGAAGTCTTTACGCGGTTACCCGCGCTGGCGATGATCGTCTCGGTCTTGCCGGTCACACGCGTAATGACCGCGCCAATCGGATAGTCGCCGCGGTCGCCGGCGCGCTTGGCTTCCGTGATGGCCAATTCCATGAACTTCTTCTTCGCCTTATACGAAGCAGGAATCATGCGATTCGATTATATGAGATTATCGCGAGTGTTTCTCAGGATAACCGCGGTGTGCAGGTTAGCCCTGGAACAACAACGGGATCAAGTTAAGGAGCCGAGTTCGCGCAGGATGAGTCAAATCAAAGCTCTTTTTCAACCAGCGCTATTTGGTTTCATGTTGCTGTGTTACTTGCCGCTGCAAGGGCAACAAAAAACTGCCTCCCTAACAAATCCGACATTTTATCGGGACGTCTTGCCGCTGCTGCAGGAGCACTGTCAAGTTTGTCATCGCAACGGTGGAATTGCGCCGATGGCGTTTGAAAATTACGAAGGCACGCGAGCGTACGCGGCCGCCATCCGGGCTGCGGTGCAGAATCGTTCGATGCCTCCGTGGTTCGCGGAAAAAGGGATCGGAAAGTTCTCGAATGATCCCTCGCTGACAGAGGAGCAGATCGCTCTGCTCGCCGCCTGGGCCGTTGCCAGGGCTCCCGCAGGCAACCCGACTGATGCGCCACCGCCGAAAGGATGGGCGGACCGCTGGACGATTCCCGCGCCGGATCTGGAAATAAAAATGGCGGAGCCGGTGAACATCCCCGTGGGCGGTGACGTCGGTTACACCTACGAAATACTGCCCACGCATTTCAGGGAAGGGCGCTGGGTCCAAGCTTCCGAAATCTTGCCGGGCCTGCCGGAACATGTGCACCACGCGGTTGTCTATGTGCGCCCACCCGATTCGCCGTGGCTGCGGCACGCGCCTGTGGGAAAACCATTCACCGCCGAAACTCTCAATTCTCTCGAAGATAAGAAAGACGCAATGTGGACCGACAGCGACATCCTTCTGGTCTACGCGCCGGGCAGCACGCCGGACGATTGGCCGCGCGGCATGGCGAAGTTTATTCCCGCCGGCTCCGACCTGGTTTTTCAGATGCACTACACGACCAACGGCAAGCCAGGAAAAGATCTCACGCGCATCGGCCTGATTTTCGCGAAAGAGCCGCCGGAGAAGCGGGTGCTTACGCTGCAACTGACCAACGACCACTTCGTGATCCCACCGGGCGCGCCCGATTATCGCGTGGAGGCCCGCGGCACGCTGCCGAACGACGCGCTGCTGCTCAGTTTTTTCCCGCACATGCACCTGCGCGGAAAACGGTTCGAATACAACATCATCCACAAGGACAAATCGGTCGAGCCGCTCCTACGCGTGCATTACCACTTTCACTGGCAGATGAGCTATCGCCTGGCGGAACCGCTGCCCCTCAAAGCCGGCACGGAGCTTCAGGGCGTGGCCTGGTTCGACAATTCCAAAAGCAATCCGCACAATCCGGACCCGGGCGCCGCCGTGCGCTGGGGCGAGCAGACTTATGACGAAATGATGGTCGGATTCTTCGATGTCGCAGTGGATTCCCGCCTCGACAAGCCGCGATTTTTCCAGCGCGGCGGCCCTTCAGGCCCCGAAAAGTAACGTGGAAGGCACACGATTCGGAAAAGCGTCGCAACCGCTATTTGTAGATTGACTACGCGGGTAAGCGGGATTTCCGCCCCAAGCAAACCGGTGTGCTACATTGCGAAATTGGAGCAATCAAGGCACTTACTCAGGTGACTACACAAACGCCCATCGAACCACGCCGCCCGACCTCGGCGCCCGCGCCGGGACCGAAGATCCACCGCGTGGAAGTATATTGGCACGCGGTCACCTATAAAACCGTGGTGATCTACAGCTCTCTCGTCCTGGTCATCATAATCGCCGGTCTGTTTGCCGTGAAACCGGAATGGACCTATATCATCACCAAGAAAGTTTCGAACGCCCTGGGCAACCAGGAAACCGGAAATGTGACAGCTACGCAGACACAAGCCAAGTTCGTGAACCTGGATGGCCGCGTGCAGGTGAAAAAAGTGAATTCGGTGACCTGGGTGGAGGCGAATTATCACACGCCGCTCGACAAAGGCGACCTGATTCAGACGGCAAGTGACGGAGCAGCGCGCATCACCTTTGCCGACGGCACGGAGTACACCATCAAATCGGAAACGCTGGTGACCGTGGAGGAAAACAACGTCGCCCGCGACCACTCAAACACCGCCGTCCGCATCAACGTAGGTTCCGTGGACCTGGCCACCTCAAAATTTTCCTCTCCCGATTCCAGCGCGGCAGTCAGCGTCGAGGACGCCACCGCCTACCTGAAGCAGAACAGCCGCGCGACCGTGAAGAACGACCCGAAGGAAAACGAGCATGAAATCGTGGTCGCCAGCGGTTCGGCGCAAGTGCAGCGCGGGCAGGAAAAGATCGAGCTGACGCAATTTGAAAAGGTCAGTTTCCCCTCCGGCGGCCCGACGCAGAAGTCCAATATTCTTGCTCCTCCGGGACTGATTGCTCCGCTGAACCAGGCGCCGGTGATTTCGGAAACTCCCAGGACGGCGTCCATCCATTTCGAATGGAAGGCCGTGGACGGCGCAATCGGCTACACGCTGCGCATCAGCCCGACCACTATGTTCACCCGGCTGGTGAAAGAAGTGAAAGTCTCCGGCACCAGCACGGAAGTTACGGGGCTCGACGCCGGCGATTATTTCTGGAACGTCAGCGCTTCGGACGCCAAAAAAGAAACCAGCGAATTCAGCGAAACGTTCAAGTTCAGCCTGTTCGCCCAGGGCAAGACCCAGGAAATGATGCTGGAAATCGAAGTACCCAGAATCCAGGGCCACTCCGCCGAGCTTATCGGGAAGACCGAACCCGGCGCGGCACTGATCATCAACGGCCAGCCAGTGGCAAATATTTCGCCGGACGGAACTTTCCGGCATTTTACCGAACCACTTGAGCCCGGACAGCACAACATTGTTGTGATTGGTTCGAACCGGCGCGGCGGCACGGCGAAGCAGCAGATTTCGATCGTAATACCAAAGTAGGCAAGGCGGACCGGGTCGCGGTTTTGCGTGGGCCGCGAAATCCGGCGACAATGGGATAGTTGCACCGTGGGGAGTCCGTACGCGGAGATCCTATCGGGCAGGATCCTCTCCGCAGGGGGAAAGCAGTAATGAACAAGAATGGTTATAACCTGAGGTCGGTGTTCAGTCTTTTCTCGTCCGACCTGGCGATAGATCTGGGGACAGCAAACACGCTGGTGTTCGCGCACGGCAAAGGCATCGTCGTCAACGAGCCTTCCATCGTCGCCATCAACAAGTCCAGCGGCGAAGTTGTCGCCGTCGGCCGCGAGGCGAAAGACATGCTCGGCCGGACGCCGGGCAATGTTGTCGCCATCAAGCCGATGAAAGACGGCGTCATCGCTGATTTCAAAGTCACCGAAAAGATGCTCACGTATTTCATCCAGAAGGCACACAACCGCCGCGTGTTGGTGCACCCGCGCATCGTCATCGGCGTGCCCAGCGAAATTACGCCGGTGGAAAAACGCGCCGTGCAGGACTCCGCGTATCGCGCGCGCGCCAGCGAGGTTTACCTCGTTGAGCAGGCAATGGCGGCGGCCATCGGCGCCGGGTTGCCGATCGAAGAGCCGTCCGGAAACATGGTCGTTGATATTGGCGGCGGCACCACGGATATCGCCGTGATTTCCATGAGCGGCATCGTGTATTCGCGTTCGGTTCGCGTGGCGGGCAACGAAATGGACGAAGCGGTCATGCAGTATCTGAAGCGCAAATACAACCTGCTGGTCGGCGAGCGCACCGCCGAGCAGATCAAGATGGAGATTGGCTCGGCGTATCCGCTCGAAAAGCCGCTGACGATGGAAGTGAAAGGCCGCAACCTGATCGAAGGCGTGCCGCGCACCGTAACCATCGACGACAGCGAAATCCGCGAAGCCCTCAGCGAATGCGTGGCGACGATTCTGAACGCCGTCCGCGTAGCACTGGAGCGCACGCCCCCCGAGCTTTCGGCCGACATCAGCGACCGCGGCATCGTCCTGACCGGCGGCGGCGCGTTGCTCAAGAACCTCGATAAGCGTATCCGCGAGGAGACTGGCCTGCCGGTTTCCATCGCCGACGATCCGCTGGCGTCGGTGGTGCTCGGCACGGGAAAGATGTTGAGCGATTTCAAGCTGCTGCGCCAGGTTTGCATCGACTGAGAGAGTCTTGAATTTTCAGTCGTTGGTTTTCTGCCGGAAATTTCATTATCGGAGTCTCGCCCTCTCCCAGCCGCGAGAGCCGATGTTGGATGAGAATTTGAGTTTTATTTAAAACTAAGAACGATTTACTGAGATCTTTTTGCCATGGTCGGAATGCCTTCCAGACACAGATCGCTCGCGCTGCTTGCCGGCGTGCTGCTGGCGCAAGTGCTGATGCTGGCGTTGCAGGTGAAGCGCGATTCACGCGGCCGCCTGATCCGCGTCTGGAGCATGACCGCTGTGACACCATTCGAAAAAGGCGGGGCGTGGGGATTCGGCAAGGTTCGCGGCATCTGGGATCACTACTTCGCACTGCAGGGCACCACCCGGCAGAACGAGGAGCTCCGCACGGAAAATGGCGAGCTGAAGCTGACCATCTCGCAATTGCAGAGCAAAGCCGCCGAAGCCGACCGGCTGGCCCTTCTGTTGAATTTCCGGAAGTCCCACGAAAAAGTGCCCATGGTCATGGCGCGCGTGATCGGCGCCAGCGCCGGCACCGCCAGCCATACCATCGAAATCGACCGCGGCGAGCGCGACGGCATTCGCCGCAACATGGCCGTCATCACGCCCGATGGCGCGGTTGGCAAAATCATCGAGAGCTATCGCGACACCGCTCAGGTTCTCCTTCTGAGTGACAAGGAGGGCGGCGCCGGGGCCATGCTGGTCGGTTCGCGCATTCAGAGTCCCGTTAAAGGCACGGGTGAGCCGATGCTTACCATGAGCTATGTGGCTGCCGAGGATACCGTCAACGCCGGCGAGAAAATTGTCACTAGTGGCATGGACAAAATTTTCCCGCGAGACGTTCCCATCGGCACGGTGCTGGACGTGAAGCAGGGCAATCCCTTCAAGCAGATTCGGGTGAAGCCGGCCGTGAGGCTCGACCGCCTGGAAGAAGTGATCGTATTGCTGACGCAGGAGCAAGTGAATTTCAAGAGCGATCCCGAAGCGCAAACCGCGCAACCCGCGGCTGGAAATTCCAATCCCAGCGCTGCGGGAAAGCCGGCGGCAGAAAAGCCATGAACGACACCTTCGAACTCCGCGGCGGCGAATCGCACATCGAAGTCCACAAATTTTTCCCCGGCGCGGTGTTCGGGATTGCTGTCATCTCGCTGGTGCTGCAACGCATTCTTCCGGTTTATCTTCCCAAGTTGGAAATCCTGGATCTTCCGCTGCTCGCCACCATTTATTTCGGACTTAGCCGGCGCAATCCTTCAACGGGGTTGCTGTTAGGCACGATGATGGGGCTGATGCAAGACAGCTTGAGCGGCCCCACGGTTCCCCTCGGCGAATATGGAATTGCCAAGACGGTGATTGGCTACCTAGCCTCCTCGATTGGGTCACGCCTGGATACCGAGCATCCTCTCGCGCGGTTTGCCCTCGTGGCCGTGTTCTATGTGGTGCACCAGTCCATCCTGACGGTGGTGCGGCGCCTGCTCCTGAACGAACCCGAGGCTTGGTTCAATATGCACCTGGCCATCGCCTCGCTAGTCAACGCCGTCCTCGGCGTCGTGCTCTTCGTCGGCCTAGATCGCCTCCGCCGCTCCTCGTAGGAGTTCCTGAACAAATGGATTAGTGCGCTAGTAGAAACTGCTTGAAGTCTTCGTATTTGCTGGTAATAGGCAAGGAGAGTTTCGGACGCTGCAGATACTCCACCAGGCGCGACGGCAGCGGCGGCGCCACGCCAATTGCCTTCTGCACGATTTCCGCGAATTTCGCAGGGTGCGCTGTGGCCAGCACCAGACCTTGCGATGGTTCCGGGTGTTCCTTGCGATAGGCTTCCCACGCAAGCAGGCCAACCGCGGTGTGCGGATCGGAAATGTACCGGTAACGGTCCCAGACCGCGCTCATCTGGTGCAAAGTTTCTTCGTCGGTGGCGCGGTGTCCCCAGATTTCCTTGCGCACATTTTCCAGGCGATTGCGGCATAAATCCAGCAGCCGCGGAAAATTATTGGGATTGCCCACATCCATCGCGTTCGAGTAAGTGGCGACGGCCGGCCGGGGGTGATACTCCCCGCTTCGCAGGTATTCCGGCACCGCGTCGTTGGCATTCGTAGCGGCGATGAATTTTGCCACCGGCAAACCGATGCGCTTGGCGAAAAGGCCGGCCGTCAGATTTCCGAAATTTCCGCTGGGCACGGAGACAATCAGCGGCACGGAAGCCACCGGCAACTGCCGGTACGCGGCCACGTGATAGAACATCTGCGGCAGCAGGCGCCCAACATTGATGGAATTCGCCGAAGTCAGAAACGCGTGCTGGTTGAGGGCCTCGTCCGCGAACGCCTGCTTCACCAGCCGCTGGCAATCGTCAAACGTGCCGGAAACCTCGAGCGCGGTAATGTTTTCGCCTAGCGTCGTGAACTGTTTTTCCTGCGCCTCGCTGATGCGCTTCGAAGGATACAGAATCACTACGCGAATTCCGGGTACGCGCAAGAACCCGTGCGCCACGGCGCTTCCCGTGTCTCCTGAGGTCGCGACCAGCACGGTCAGGGTCCGTGATTCCCCGCGGACGAAATATCCCATCAGCCGCGCCATGAACCGCGCGCCAAAATCCTTGAACGCCAGCGTTGGCCCGTGAAACAGCTCCAGTACGTGCAGCGCCGGTGAAAGCGAAACCAGTTTTACCGGAAAATTGATGGCCTCGGCGACGATCTGCCACAACATTTCTTCGGGCACGTCCGGCGTCGCGAACGGCCGCACCACGCGAAAACAGACTTCCGTAAACGGCAACCGCCGAAACTCTTCCAATTCCTCCGGCGTGTGCCGCGCGATCTCGACGGGCATGTATAACCCGCCGTCGGGTGCAAGCCCCCGCAGCACCGCTCCGCGCAGAGACGTCAGCGGTGCTTTTCCGCCTGTGCTTCGGTATCTCATGCGCTGGGCTCCGCGTTCGCGGTTTTGCCTGTGCGCTCCAGTTGCCGCCGGACCGTTTCCAGAAAACCGGCGCCCGCCAACTTTTTGTCCGTTTCTCCCGGCAAGAGTAGTTCTCGCAAATCAGAAACGGGTATCGAGCAATGCGCCAGCGCCTCGTAACTCTGCCGTCGCGCGCCGATCAGCGTCGGGTAGCATCGCGCCACAGTGTCCTGCGGCGCCTCCCCTGCGCGGGCCTGAAACGCGCCGCGCCACAGCACTGGCTTCGGATCTTCCAGGTAGCGCTGGATCAGGAGCTGCTGTTCGTCGCGGGAAGCCGTCAGGTAGACCACCAGCATTTGCTTGCGCAGGCGATGGAGCAGGTGATTTCCCACATAGATCACGCTGCCGGTGGTATCGAGAACCAGGTCGCGCTCGGGATTTTTTTCCAGCCCGGTTAAGACTTCGTCGAGCACCGCAATTTCCTCGGAAAGATAAGCCGCTTCGCGGTCGACGTAGGTCGGGAGGTGCGGCCAGCCCATCCATGCGGCCACGCCGTTGATGCCGCTGTAGCCGCCGGATTCGAGCGCGGGCTTCAGACGGCTTTCGATTTGGGTATCGCAGGAAATCGCCGGATAGCCCGCCGCGGCGATGCGCGAACTCCAATACGACTTTCCCGCACCGGACATTCCGATGAGAGCAAGTCGCAACGGCTTATTTGAATGCGGCCACATAGAGAATCAGAAAGTGTAGTGGACTCCACACCATCAAAGAAAATGAAAAGTGCCGACTCCGTGCGATGAGTTTAACTTATATGTATGAAAATCCTCACCTTGCGAAATCAGGAGCGGGCACTTCGTTCCGCCGGACCGGACCGCCCTTCTAACCGTTGATTCTCCCGCTACCTGTACCTCAGGACGAGTTGCGTGCCCTGTGGCCGGGTGCTACTTTGGGAAAGGCTTCTGGAATGAGACGGATTCGGAGGCCGGGCGGCGATTTCGAGAACTTCCACAGGTGGATCGGGGCGTTTTTGTGAGCCTCGCCGACCGGAGGGTTCGCACTTCAACGCTGCAGTAAACGAATTTGCGCGAGCGGGCGCCTCTCAGCCCTGAAAAACATATTGGCTCGCGCGCAGGTCTCGCGTGTCGTACTGGTTTCGCAACGATAATCGACTGCCGCAAGAACGGCTGGCCGCCGCCTCCTACGTGATCGTGGGGATGATCACGCTTCTGCTGCTGGGTTTCTGGAAACTCCAGGTCATTGATTCGGACAAGTATGGCGTGATGGCGGAGCGCAATCGTGTACGCTCCATTCCGATCATCGCGCCGCGCGGACGCATGCTCGATCGCGACGGCCGCGTCCTCGTTGACAACTATCCTTCCTTCAGCGTCCTTCTGCTTCGCGACGATATGGCCGCGGTGGAGAAGAACCTGCCCGCCATCGCCGACGGCCTCGGCCTCTCATTGGACGATCTGAAGGAACAGTTGAGCAACACAGGCGCGCTCCCCAAATTCCAGCCCATCGTCATCAAGCCTGAAGCGACGCAAGCGGACGTCGCTTTTATCGAATCGCATCGCGCTGATATTCCCCTTCTCGAAATGCTCATGGTCCATCGCCGGCGGTATCTTCCCGGCGGCTTCATGTCCCACGCCAGCGGGTACGTTGGCGAAGTCAGTGAGCAACAGATCGAAGCCAGCAACGGAAAGTATCGTCCTGGGGACGTCGCGGGGAAGTCCGGCCTTGAGCGGCAGTACAACGATATGCTGGTCGGCACGGACGGCATGCGCCGCGTGATCGTGAACAGCATCGGCAAGGAAATGGGCCGCCTTTCGCAGCAGGAAGCGATTCCCGGCAAACAGATTCAGCTGACGATTGACTATGACTTGCAGCAAATTGCAGAGGAAGCTTTGGCTGGCAAGAAAGGCGCGGTAGTGGCGCTGGACCCGAGCACAGGAGAGGTCCTCGCCTTCGTCAGCCGCCCGGCGCCTGATCCCAACGATTTCGCAATCCGCGTTTCGAAAGAAGAGTGGCAGCGCCTGAACACGGATCCGGACCGTCCGCTGCTGAATCGCGTGACGCAAGCGCAACTCGCGCCAGGTTCGGTTTTCAAAATTGTGATGGCCACGGCAATGCTTGAAGAAAAAGTGCCGCCGGAAAGCTTCACGACGTTTTGCCCCGGGTACGCGACATTCTACGGCCGCCAGTTCAAGTGCTGGGTCTACGGCAAAGCCGGGCACGGAGTGATGGATGTCCACAACGCCATCGTGCATTCCTGCGACGTTTTCTTTTACAACATCGGCATGCGCATGGGCATCGATCGCATTTCGAAATACGCAAAGATGCTGGGTCTTGGATCAAAAACGGGAATTGATCTGCCGTCCGAAGAATCCGGCCTGGTTCCCTCGGAAGAATGGGTGCAGCGCGTGTTTCACCGCAAATGGTATCCAGGCGAGACGATTTCCGTTTCCATCGGGCAGGGCGCGGTGACCGTGACACCCATGCAGGTCGCTTCCATGATCGGCGGCCTCGCTTCCGGCGGCGACTTCAAGCAACCGCATCTGTTGAAGGATGCCCAGAACATCGGCGAGCGCCGGGTGAACATCTCCGAATCGACCGTCGAAAAAGTAACACAGGGGATGTACGGCGTCGTGAACGAAGGCGGCGGCACCGCCGCGGCGATCAAGCTTCAAGGCATCGAGTTCTGCGGAAAATCCGGCACCGCGCAAGTGATCGGTGAGAATGCAAAAACCCGCTTCGGCAAGGGCGAGAAGAAGTTCAACAACAATGCGTGGTTCGTCGGCTACGCTCCGAGGCGCGATCCCGAAATCGTCGTCGCCGTGCTTGTCGAAGAAGGCGGCCACGGCGCTTCCGCTTCCGGCCCGATCGTGCGCGACATCATCAAGGCTTATTACGACAAGAAAGCGAAAAAGGGTCAGGGCCAAACGACCGTGGAATTTAAGCGGTATGATCTCGACGCGGATTCCAAGGTGCACGTGGCGGAGCAGTCCAATCCGGTGGTTAAACCTGAACAAGCGGCGGCGGTTGAGCCCGTATCCGCCGAGAAGCCTCGGCCGGAATAGATTCAGAAATTGATGCGGATAGAAACACGATGAACGAAACAACCGGAACACGCGATTACGACTGGTGGCTGCTGGCGATCGTCGCCGCCATCTGCGCGCTCGGCGTAGTGGAAATCTACTCCGCGACGCACGGCAGCGTACTCGTTGGCATGCACACCAAGCAGATCCGCTGGCTGGTGATCGGATTCGTCCTGATGTTCGTTCTTTCCCGAATTGACTATCACCTGATCATGGATCAGGCTCCCGTGCTGTATATTGTTGGTATATCGGCACTTGTAGCCGTTCTTCTGTTTGGCCACACGCGTTTTGGCGCCAAGCGCTGGATTCCTATCCTCGGCGAATTTCTCCAGGTGTCAGAATTGGTCAAATTGATTATAATCATCGTATTGGCGCGCTTCTTCGCAGAGGTGCGTACCGATGAGCTTTCCCTGCAGGATTTGATTAAGGCAGGGCTCCTGGTAGGAATACCGCTGGTCTTAATTCTGAAGCAGCCTGATCTCGGCACCGCACTTGTTTTGATGCCGATGTTGATCGTTGGCGCTTTTCTCGCCGGGCTGCAATGGAAACATGCCGCGGTGATTATCCTAATCGGCGTCTTGATGCTTCCCGTCGGGTGGCATTTCTTGAAGCCGTACCAGAAGGAAAGGGTTACTTCGTTCTTGCATCCCGAAGAAGACGCGAAGGGTTCCGGCTATCAGGTCTTGCAGTCGAAGATCGCCGTGGGCTCGGGCGGCTTCTGGGGGAAGGGCTTCGGCAACGGCAGCCAGAATCAACTGGGCTATATTCCGGTCCGATATTCCGACTTCATCATGTCGGCTTGGGCGGAAGAACAGGGATTCAAAGGCGTGCTGCTTGCTCTTGGGCTGTACATGGCGCTATTGTTACGACTGGTCCAGAACGCTCAGCGCGCCAAAGATCGCGCGGGAATGTTTCTGGTCATGGGCGTCACAGCGGCGCTTGGCTTTCATGTTTTGGTAAATGTGGCCATGGTCATCGGGGCCATGCCGGTCACCGGCATTCCGTTACCCCTGATGTCCTATGGAGGATCCGCTACGCTGTTTGTTTTCCTGGCGATAGGCCTGGTAATGAATGTCCGGCTGCGCCGATTCGTTAACTAGCTTTTCGCCAGCCCCGAGCGCGACTACCTTCAGGAAGTTTGCGCCGGACCCGCGGTCCGATCAAAGTTCGGCCCGCTTGTTGTTCAAGAAGGAATTTACGAGTGAGGATAGCATCGTCCGCCGTTATCCCGGGAGCTTCCCGGCAACGGCCCAGCCTCGATAGCATGAGGTTTTCGCAAAACGAAAGCCGCAACCCGGCTTCCCCCTCCGGCTTCGAACGCAATGCCGCAACAATATTGTTGTCGCCAGCGTGTCCCGGTCTCGACCGGGACGGCGCCTTGCCCTGGACCTCTGTCAATGAGGGTCCCGCGGCGGTGCATCCCAAGGAGTTTTCATGTCGAAAGAATTGGTTATCAGCGCGTCCTCCCACGAGCGGAGAGTCGCGATTTTGGAAGAAGGCCAGCTAGTCGAGATCTACATTGAGCGCGA
>Ga0210402_10001180_pt1 | contig 27252 bp, 20 predicted proteins | sample IncBWC7MmetaG_FD_161055 | JGI IMG/M metagenome (GOLD analysis project Ga0210402, IMG submission 161055) | Forest soil microbial communities from Barre Woods Harvard Forest LTER site, Petersham, Massachusetts, United States - Inc-BW-C-7-M | ecosystem: Environmental > Terrestrial > Soil >... | reverse complement strand
AATCAGCCGTATCGTTTCCAACTGAAAATCGTGGCAGCGCTTCGGATACCGCCCAGAGTCTTCCGAACAGCGCGGCGAGGGCAAATCCGTTGGTGCCAAACCATGCGTTGACCTTGTCGCGGTCACCAGAGACCACGATCTCGCCGAGTTCTCGGTGTGCGGATTCGATCTGCTCCCTCCGGATAAACTTCTCGTGCTCATAAAACGCTGGAAGCAGCGCTTGGAGTAGTCGTCGGAGGCCGAAGTAGTAGCTGTGCCGAAAGTCAGCGTAGAGCTTGTCCGCGAGCATCGGCGGTAGGGCACAATCGGCGATCACAGCAGGAAGCACTTTCACGCCATTCCTCTGCAGTTCGCCAGTCATCGCGAGAGCCAGCTCCTTCTTGACCCAGTTTGATTCGACGGAGACTGGGGATAGGAGTGCGATTACGCTGTCAGCTTCGGAAACCTCCGCCGCAATCTTCTGGATTATCGAATCACCGACACGGAGGAGCCACTTGTCGTAGGTAGCGGGCACGTCCGACGCCAACAGATCGAGGACGAGGCGGTCAGCGAAATCGGCGTCGTCGTGACTTTACGCAAGAGCGTGACATCGTGACCGAGTTGTTCGAGCATGTAGCTGAGGGCGTCGGGCACGTCGTGGTCGAGCAGGAATTTCACTCCGAAGCCAGCGCCATCTGCCTGGCAACCAGCAAATCGATCTCTCCTCGGTGGTCCTCATAGTAGGCGAGGCACTCGTAAACCTGAGCTCTGGAGAGTTGCGGGAAGCCGTTTTCCCTCAACGTGTCAACCGTTTCGCCATTCTGAAGCAAGCCGATGACGTCGTGGACGGCAATCCGGGTACCTTCCACTATCGCGTTCCCACTCCGTACGCCCGCGGAACGGGCGATGTAACGATAGGTTTCCGAGATCGGGCCCATACCTGGATAGTACGGCTCACCTCACAGGCTGTCAACCCGGCGTTCGATAACCCGGCGTTCGATAATCGTCCAACCGTTTCCGACATACAATGGCATCGCGGGCGACGTCCGGGGGTCCTTGAGAGCATAAACGTAATAAAAGTTAGTAGCCATGGCAATTTCGGGCTGGACACACTCAACGATAGCAGGCTGTTCCTAGGGACCTCGCCAAGACCGGACGCAGCCCGTTGACTCTGACGCCCGAAACGGCGAGTTCGAGACGTGTCCAACCAACCCTTCGGAATGCCCTGACCGCCTCGCTGCCAGAAACCACCGGCAGGGGAGTCATCGTCAATACAAGCATCCAGACAAGCCGGGGCGCGTCACGATACCTGGACACCCAGGGCACGACGTTCATCCCGATACGCTCAAGAAGTATACTGAACCAAGCTGGCTTAAGAGGAAAACCGTGAGACGATACGCTGTGGTCATCGAAAGCGGCCCGAACAACCTATCTGCCTACGTTCCGGATCTTCCTGGATGCATCACAACCGGGAAGACGTTCGAAGAAATCGAACAGAACATTCGGGAGGCCATCGAGCTGCATCTTGAAGGCATGATGGAAGACGGCGAACCAATTCCCGAGCCAACAACCTCGGTCTCGTACGTGGAACTGCAGGTCGCATGACGTTAACCTGCGCCCAGCCGCACACCCGAGTCGAGGCTGGGCAAAAGGTAGATGGCGGTTAGCCGACCATACGTTCCCTATCTATGGTTTCCTCGCCGGCTCGCCAAGCCGGGCGACGTCGTGACATCCCCCGATGACGGGTGTAGCGTCGGAGTTCTTCAAGGTGGGGCGGCTACCGGAAATTCTCCACCAGCATGATCTTCCAGAAGAAGACTCAGGTGACCGGCAAGCAGGAAAGGGCAATTGCGGCGGCGCGCGTTCCCGGCTTTGAAACGGACACGAGGGCCTCGGCGAGCCCCACCCCTCCGGTTCCCCGTGTTATGATTCCGTTTTAAAAAAGGGAGCCAATCCGTGAAAGTCTACGAAAGCCAGGATATTCGGAACGTCGGTGTGGTGGGCCACGGCGATTCCGGAAAGACCACGCTCACCGCCGGATTGCTCTTCACCGCCGGAGCCTCCAACCGCCTTCTCCGAGTCGATGAGGGCAATACGATCACCGATTTTGACGAGGAGGAAGTCCAGCGGAAAATCAGCGTTTCCACAGCCGTCGCGGTGGCGGAGTGGAAGAAAACCAAGATCAACATCCTCGATACCCCCGGCTATAACATCTTTATTAACGATACGCGCGCTGCCCTGGTGGCGGCTGATGCCGCCCTGGTCGTGGTGGATGGCGTGGCCGGCGTTGAGGTGCAGACCGAAAAGGTTTGGGCGTTCACCGAAGAGTTCAAGCTCCCGCGGGCCATCATTATCAATAAGCTCGACCGCGAGCGCTCCAACTTTGACCGCAGCCTGGCCAATGTACAGGAAGTTTTCGGCCGTTTCGCCGTGCCGGTGCAGATTCCCATCGGCGCGGAGCGGGACTTCAAAGGCGTGGTCGATCTGGTCGGTATGAAGGCGTACCTCTACACGCCGGATGGCGACGGCAAATGTAAGGAATGCGAGATTCCAGCCGACCTGGTGGACGAAGCGCAGTTGGCCCATGAGGCTCTGGTGGAATTGGTGGCGGAGGGCAATGACGCCCTGCTGGAAGAATTCTTCGCGGTGGGCACCCTGCCTGTCGAACATATTGTCGACGGCCTGAAACTGGGCATCCGCGACCTGCGCATTTTCCCGGTTCTGTGCGCCAGCGGACAGCACAATATCGGCTCGGACACTATCCTGGATTTCATCGTGGAATACGTGCCGGAGCCGACCTACCGCGAGGCGCCGCACGGGGTTACCAGCCCTTCCGCCTTCGTATTCAAGACCACGGCCGACCCCTTTGCCGGCCGCATCAACTACTTCAAAGTGATGACGGGCGTCATTAAGAACGACGTCAACCTGCAAAACGTAAGCAAAGGCGCACTCGAACGCCTGGCACACCTCAGCATCCCGCACGGCAAGACGCTGCTGCCGGTCACCGAGTTGCACGCCGGCGATATCGGCGCGGTGGCCAAACTAAAGGAGACGCTGACCGGCGACACCTTGGCGGAAAAGGGCAACAACGTTACCTACCCGCCGGTTAAGATTCCCGAGCCATCGATCGCCTTCGCCATCGAAGCCAAGTCGCGCAACGACGAAGACCGCATGGGCCACGCCGTTCACCGCATTCTGGAAGAAGACCAGGCTTTGCGCTTCTACCGCGACCCTCAGACACGCGAATTCCTGCTGGCCGGCGCGGGCCAGCAGCATGTCGAAATCGTGGTCAGCCGCCTGAAGAAGAAGTACGGCGTGGACGTGTTCCTCAGGGCGCCGAAGATTCCGTATCGCGAGACCATTCGCGGATTCGCCGACGTGCAGGGCCGCCACAAGAAGCAGACGGGCGGGCACGGCCAGTTCGGCGATTGCTGGATCAAAGTGGAGCCGTTGGCACGGGGGGCCAAGTTCCAGTTCGCCAATGAGGTTTTCGGCGGCGCCATCCCGAAGAACTTCATCCCGGCGGTTGAGAAGGGCATTGTGGAGGCGGCGGAGAACGGCTTCCTGGCGGGCTTCCCGATGGTCGATTTCAAGGTCACGGTTTACGACGGGTCGTATCACGACGTGGATTCCTCGGAACTGGCCTTCAAGCTGGCGGCGCGGAAAGCCTTCAAGGCCGCCATGGCGCAGGCCAAGCCGACGCTGCTGGAACCGGTGATGAATGCGGAGATTCAGGCGCCGGTGGAGTATGCAGGCGACCTGATGGGTGACCTGAACAGCCGCCGCGGGCGGATCGCGGGCATGGAAACCAAGGGCAGCACGCAGTTCATTCGCGCCAAGGTGCCGATGTCCGAAATGCTGAACTACCAGAACGATCTGACGGCCATGACGCAGGGCCGTGCATCGTTCAGCATGGAGTTCGACCATTACGATTATGTTCCGCCATTGCAGGCCGATAAGATTATCGCAGCCGCCAAAGCCGCCAAGGCAGGCGTAGAGGAAGAAGAGGAGTAGGAACAGTGGTCGCGACCCTCCGGGTCGCGAACCGCGTAGCGAACTGGGTCGCGACCCAGAGGGTCGCGACCACTGGTACTTCGGGGGTTTTCCTCGGTTATCCTCAGATAATCTTGCTTCACACACCTGTAATGGTGTAGGCTTGAGGGTCAAGAGCGGGCGCAGACTCGCAGAAGTCCTTTATTTTCATAGTTCGAGACGGATTCTAGTAGTTCGAGGCGGTAGATGGACGATCGAACGACCGTATTTCTCCGATTCACAGTACTCGTCATGACACTGGCAGCAGGTGGATGTGGATATAACCCACAGTCCAGGTTCCAAATGTCCTTCCTGCCACCGGCGCCGCCCGGAGCGGCCCACGCTGTCGAGCTTGCCGAGCCTCCAGCCATTCAACCAAATTTATATCTGAAAGACGTTCCGGCGATTCTGCTGACCAACCCTGGGCTTCCGCAACGGCGCACTCCGGCTGACGACACCATCCGGCGCGCCGACCGTCGATACCAGGCAGGGAAGCGAGCCTACCAGGCGAAAGACCCGGCCAATGCACGCCGCGAGTTCGACGCCGCCGTGGATTTGATGCTCGAAGCCGCCAGCCAGGATCCATCCGACCGGCAGGAATACGAACGCAAGCTGGACGAGATGGTGGACGCCATCCACCGTTTCGATCTGGCCGGTCTGGGCGCTTCCGCGGAAGTCGAGGAGGGCAAGTTCGAAAAGGCTCCGCTGGAAGACATTCTGCAGATGACCTTCCCGGTGGATCCGAAGCTGAAGGATAAGGTTCGGGAACAGGTCGCGGCCACTACTTCGCAACTGCCTCTCCTGGTCAATGACACGGTTCTCGGTTACATTAATTACTTCTCCAATCGCGGCCGGAAGACGCTGGTCGCGGGTATCGAGCGCTCCGGCCGGTACCGCCCGATGATCCAGCGCATCCTCGACGAAGAGGGCGTGCCGCAGGAACTCATCTTCCTGGCCCAAGCCGAATCCGGCTTCATTCCCCGCGCGGTGTCACGTAAAGCCGCCGGCGGCATGTGGCAGTTTCTGTCCTGGCGCGGCAACCAGTACGGATTGAAACAGACGGGCTACACCGACGACCGCATGGATCCCGAAAAGGCCACGCGCGCCGCCGCCCGGCACCTGCGCGACCTGTATCACGAATTTGGCGACTGGTATCTGGCGATTGCCGCTTATAATTGCGGGCCCACGACTGTGGAAAAGGCCGTGGAACGAACCGGTTATGCCGATTTTTGGGAACTGCGGAACCGGGGAGTTCTTCCGGCCGAGACCACCGCCTACGTGCCGATCATCCTCGCCATGACCATCATGGAGAAGAACGCCGTCGGGTATGGCATTGAGGGTCTGGCGCTGAATCCGCCGCTGGAATACGATACCGTGGAAACCACGGCGCCCACCAGCCTGGCTCTGGTTGCCGATGTCATCGATACTCCGCTGGCGGAACTGGCGGCTATCAACCCCGGCTGCCTGAAAGGGATTGTACCGGAGAGCTATCCCCTGCATGTTCCGAAGGGAGACGGCAATCAACTGGTGGCGGCGTTGCAGTTGGTGCCGAGCGAGCACCGCGATTCGTGGCGGATGCACCGGGTTGGCACCGGCGAAACGCTGGCTATGATCGGCAAGCGATATGGAACCTCGCCCGCCAGCATCATTGCTGCCAACCACCTGGCTGCCAACCACCTGGCTGTCAACCACGTGGCTGCCGACAACGTTGGTGCCAACCACCTGGCGGCCGACAACGTACAGTCTTCCGAGGCCGCCGAAGGGGACCGCCTGTTGATTCCGGCCGGAGCGCGTTCCGAGTCCACGGCGCGGAAAAGCATGTCTGCCCCGGCTGCGCTGCGCCGCACTCCGGCCCGCAAACGCCCGGCAGCGGCTACGGCGAAGTCCACCGGGCCCGCCAGGACTGCGACTTTCAAGCCTGCGACCGTGAGGTCTTCGGCCGCCAAGCCAGCGCCTTTCAAGCCAGCCACCAAGCCTGTCACCAAGGCCGCCGTGATCATCACCCACGCCGCGGCGCGGTAACCGCCGCCGATTTTTTTCGCTCCCGCACTGTTTTCGCTATTGCCTGGCAACCAAAAAAGGGTATTCTATGTGTGATTGCTGCGTCAACAGGAGGCAGAGGTAATGCTGGAGAGTCCGAAACTCGTTATGAAGGACGAAGAAGAGATGGAAGATTTCCTTCCCGATTACGAGGACGAGGAGCAGACGGAACTCGACTCCAAACTCGACAACTACGAAGACGCCGAGGATGAGGACGACGAGGAGGAGATCGAGGTGGTGGTTGTGGAAGTAGTCACGACGGAACAAGCGCCCGTCATGGCTCCGGATTCCGCGGTGGCGCCCCCCGCCCAGGAAGCGCCTCCCAAGAAACCGGTGACCAAGGCCGCAACGCCGAAAAAGGCGGCCGCCAAGAAGGCGCCGGCTCCGCCACAGCCAACTCCTCCGCCGCCAGCGCCGCCACCGCCTCCCGTAAAGAAGCCGGCGGTGAAGGCATCGCCAGCGCCCGCGAAGAAGGCTTCAGCGAAGACGGCTGCGCCGGCAAAGCAAGCTCCAGCGAAGACTGCTGCGCCGCCGAAGAAGGCTCCAGCCAAGACGGCCGTGACGGCGAAGAAAACTCCCGCCAAAAAGGCCGCGGCGCCCCCTCCAGCCCGGAAAGCCTCCAAGAAAGCTCCGGCCAAGAAAGCTCCGGTCAAGAAAGCGCCCGCGAAGAAGGCTCCCGCAAAAAAGGCCGCCAAACCCGCGAAAAAGGGAAAGAAGAAGTAGGGGGCTAGCTTTCCTTAATTACCACTTTCCGGCAGCGCTCGAACAGATCCAGAAGCGCATCGGCGTGTTCCTCCGTGGTTCGCGCATTGGGCTTGCCCGAGAAGCCCGCGCCTGATTGCGAAGCCTTGCCGTATCCGGTGACCGCCGCGATGAACTTCATCAGTTCCAGTGCGACTTCATCTTTGCTCCGAGTGCCGCCGCTCTTCGGCTCGGCCCCGTTTTCCTTGGATTCCTCTGGTTCTGCCATCGGCGATCGATTCCTCCGTGTGATACAACTCTAGGGTACTGCATTTTCTCTACGGTAACCCAACGGCTTTGCGATGCCGCTCAACGCCGTCCGGCATGTTCGAAAAATGAGGGGAGGCGCCCAAGCCCATCTGCTAGAGGCGGACGACGGCAATTGGTACGTCGTAAAGTTTCGCAACAACCCCCAACATCGCCGCGTCCTGGTGAACGAGTCCATCGCCGCCACCTTCCTGGACTATCTGAAAATCGCCACCCCGGAGACCGCGCTCATTCAAGTTACACTCCAGTTCCTGGACGCCAACCCCGAGGTCCACCTCAGCCTCGGCACGCGGCAAATCCCTGTCGAGCCCGGCTGGCAATTCGGCTCCCGATACCCCGGCGACCCCGGCCGCGTCGCAGTCTACGATTATCTTCCCGATGCGCTGCTGCCGCAGGTGGTCAACCTGGCGGACTTCCGCGCCATTCTGGTCTTCGACAAATGGACCGGCAATGCCGATGGACGCCAGTGCGTCTTTTACCGCGCCATGGTACGGCGCGCGGATCATGCCGGCGGCAGACCCGGCTTCGTGGCCCGAATGATCGACCACGGCTTCGTTTTCAACGGCCCCAATTGGGACTTCCCGGATTCGGCGCTGCAGGGCCTGTACGCCCGCCGCCTCGTCTACGACGCGGTGCGTTCGCTGGACGATTTTCAGCCATGGCTTGACCAGATTGTGAACTTCCCCGAGGAAGTGATGGATCAAGCCTGGAAACGGATCCCGCCCGATTGGGTGGAGGGCGAAGAAGACGCCCTGGAACAACTCCTGGAGAAGCTCTTTCAGCGGCGCAAACGGCTTCCCGATCTGATTTCCGGCTGCCGCCAGGCGCGCACGAACCCGTTTCCGAACTGGACCGCTGCCGAGGCGTGATCTTCCCAAACCGCAGGGTCTCAGACCCGTGCTCCGCCCAGGCTCAATCCGGTAACTGCGCCGGAGAGTGGGATACTACGGGAATCATGGCAGGCAAACCAATGGCGCTGGTGACCGGCGCATCGAGTGGCATCGGGGCGACATTTGCGTGGCAGATCGCGGAGCAAGGATACGACCTGGTGCTGGTGGCCCGCCGCACCGGCCGTCTGGAGGCTTTGGCCGCGGAACTGCGGGCCAAGTACGGTGTGGGCGCCGAAGCAGTGGCGGCCGACCTGACGCGCGATGAAGACGTGGTACGCGTGGGGCGGTTACTGGAGGAATCCGCGCACCTGGCGCTGTTGGTGAACAATGCCGGTTTCGGTACCAAAGGCTTCTTCTTCGAGACCGATCCAGGCCCGCAGGATGACATGCACCGGCTGCACGTGCTGGCGGCGGAACGGCTCATCCGTGCCGCATTGCCGGGAATGATCGCGCGGCGGCGCGGCGGCATCATCAACGTATCGTCGGTGGCGGGTTTCATTCAGAGCCCCAGCAACATCAGCTACTGCGCCACCAAGGCCTGGATGAGCAGTTTCACGGAGGGGCTTCACATGGAGTTGAAGGCGCTGGGGTCGCCGGTGGTAGTCCAGGCATTGTGCCCCGGGTACACGTGGTCCGAGTTCCACGATGTGATGGGCGCCGACCGCGGCGAGATTCCGAAGAGCTGGTGGATGCCGGCCGAGTTCGTGGTGCGGGAATCGCTGCGCGGCTTGAAGAGAGGCCAACTTTTCGTGATTCCAGGTTGGCGCTACCGGCTGATTGTCCGGCTGGCGAAACTGGTGCCTCGGCAGATTTTTGCGTGGGGCGCCGCCAGGCAGCGCAAGCCGCGGCGCGCGTGATTCGTCGCCGCGGTCTGGTATACTGTTGCTGACGGGGCGGGGTGAGGCGATCACCCCGCTCCCGGGCTCGGCTAGCGAACCTTGCGGAACGTCAACTTGGCCTTTATCGTGACAAACATCGTCACGACTTTCAGCAACATGGTGAGCATGAGGCCTCACCTCCTCCTGCTTCGTAGATTCGGAAGCCCGGGTCATCCTCCCGGGCTTTTCCGTTGAAGCTCCGGTGCTTCTCGGGAAAACGACTCGCCTTCTTCCTCCTCCACGAAGCGGAAACAACATTTTAGCACCCTTTAGTCTGAAATCTGCTAATGCGGCGCGCCGCGCGATGGCAGCAAGCGGCTGGCCGATTCCCGGCAACTGGCGGCACTGGACCGGGCAAAGTGGCGCGGCCAGGCGAATGTGCCGGGCGGCTCCACGAAAAACGACGGCCCGTCCCACGAACGCTAAAGCAATCCTCCGTTCCGGCCGATATGGGAGATTGGACGGGAGAACATGATTTCAATTCGAGGTTCAATTTCGGATCTGGAACGGTCGCACGAACTGCGGACCGCCTTGCTGAGCACCTATCTGCAAGCCATCAGGAGCTCGGCACAGTACGCCGTGGAACTGGACGAAAAGACCACCGGACCGCACCGGCGGCGTCTTACCGAACTGGCAGAGGAGGTAGCATCCGTTAAACCGGAATTTGTTTCACAGAGCAGCGCTACGTTTCGCGGGCTGCTTCGCGATTATCGCGACAAAGCGGCCCGGTACCTGCAACTACTTCGTGACGAACTGGCCAGCACCGCCCGCGCCCTTCAGGAGACCCTAGATTCCCTGTCACAATCGGCCGGCGATCACGAAACCCAACTGCGGAAGTCCGTCGTAGGGCTGCGCGAGGTGTCGGAAGAGCCAGATGTGGCCGCCCTGCGCGTCAAGGTTCGCCGCGCGGCCGATGCCATTGAGATTAGCTTGGAGCAAGTCCGCCAGGAGCGTCAGTTGACGATGGCCCAGTTCCTGATGGAGATTCGTGTGCTGCATCAGCGCATCGATTCCATGGAATCGGCCGCCACGGTCGATAGCATGACCGGCCTTTCCAACCAGAGGGAAATGGAGGACCGCATCCGGTCCGCCCGCCCTGGCAGTTTCCACCTCCTGCTTTTCCAGGTTCAGGGCATCAGTCGCGCCGAGGCACAGTTTGGGCGTGGTGTGAGCGACGAATTGGCCGCGGCGTTCGCTAAACGTTTGAAGAACAGTCTTCCCGAAATTGCTATTCTGGGCAGGTGGAGCCCCGAGGAGTTTATTGCCCTGATCGGTCAGCCGAGAGACTCGAAATACTCCGCTAGCCACTGGGCCACCGCGCAGCTTTCCGGCGCCTATTCGTGCCTGCAATCCGGCAAGACGGTCCGGCCGTCATTGGAGGTGAGTGTGGGAATTGTGGACAGTATGTCACGAGAAGCCGCCCAGCTAACCTTATACCGGGTCAAGATGTTTCTTACCGGGGCCGTGTAGTCCGGAGGCCGCGGATTCCATCGCCGCGGGTTTACACCCTCTCCGGTTTACATCGCCGCCGGTTCACATCATCTCCGGTTTACATCAGTGTCAGCGGGTCTACATCGATGACCAGAGCAGTGGCGCCCCACTTGCGCTCGATCGCAAAGGAGCGAAACCGTTGCAGTAACTCATTCAGAACTTTGCGGCTGGCTGCCTTAATCAGAAACTGGTAGCGGTATTCGTTCTTGAGGCGGGGGACCGGGGCCTCGGCCGGACCCATCACCTTGAGCTTTTCGGGTGGCGGCGTGAGCAGCCCTGCCAGCTCCGAGCTCATGCGCATCGCCATCTCCTGCTTTTCGCTGCGGACCAGGATGTTGGCCATGGCACTGAAGGGCGGGTAGTGCATCATGCGGCGAAAGTTCAGCTCCTTTTCGTAAAAGGCCTGGTAATCCTGCGCCGCCGCCATGCGGACTGCATAGTGATCGGGGTTGATCGTCTGCACCAGCACCGTCCCCGGCACGCTGCCGCGCCCGGCGCGTCCGGCCACCTGGGTGAGCAGTTGAAACGTGCGCTCGGCCGCGCGGAAATCCGGCATGCCGAGCCCGGTATCGGCCGATACCACGCCCACCAGCGTCACATTGGGAATGTCGTGGCCCTTGGCGATCATCTGGGTGCCCACCAGAATGTCGTAGTTGGCTTCGCGAAAGTCGTTGAGGATGGTCTCGTAGTGCCGCTTGCCGGTCACCGTATCGCGGTCCAGGCGGGCGATGCGGGCGGCCGGAAAGGCCCGATGCAGTTCTTCTTCCACGCGCTCCGAACCCATGCCAAGAAAGTAGATGTGCTGGCTGGAGCACTTGGGGCAAACACTGGGGACCTTTTCGGCATAGCCGCAGTAGTGGCACAGCAGGCGGCGGTCGCGCTTGTGGTAGGTGAGGGTGAGGGCACAGTTGATGCACTGGACGCGCTCGCCACAGGCGCGGCAGGTCACAAAACTGGAGAATCCGCGGCGATTGAGCAGCACGATGGTCTGCTCGCCGTTTTCCAGGCGAAGCCCAAGCCCCTCCATCAGCTTTCTGGAAAACGTGTCCTGCTTGCGGGTCTCCAGGAATTCCTGGCGCATGTCGATCAATTCCACCGAGGGCATGGGCCGGTCCTCGACACGGCCCGGCAGTTCCAGCAGCGTGTACTTGCCGCGCTCGGCATTATAGCGGCTCTCCAGGCTGGGGGTGGCGGAACCGAGCACCACGCACGCACCCGCGCCCTGTGCCCGGACAATGGCCACGTCCCGGCCGTTGTAGCGCGGCGTCTCTTCCTGCTTGTAGCTGCCGTCGTGTTCTTCGTCGACGACGATCAGGCCCAGATTCAGCATCGGCGCGAAGACCCCCGACCGTGTGCCCACCACCACCGAAGCCGCCCCGGACCGGATTCGCCGCCACTGGTCGGTGCGTTCCACGCCGGTAAAGGCGGAATGGAGAATCGCCACATGGTCGCCAAACCGCGAAAAGAACTGGCCCGCCACGGCCGGGGTGAGGGCGATTTCAGGCACCAGCAGCAGCGCGCTGCGGCCTTCCGCCAAGACCGCCTCTATGGCGGTAAGGTACACCTCGGTTTTGCCCGAACCGGTGACGCCGTAGAGCAGAAACGTCTGGAACCTCCGGGCCTGAATGGCGTCCCGAATCGGCTCGAAGGCGGCTTGCTGTGCGGGGTTCAGGGCATGCCTCACCCGCACCGCTCCGGCCGTAACCGCGACAGTTTCGGGCTTCAGCGTGACCAGTCCCTTGCGCGCCAGCGAGCGCGCCGCCGCGCTCACGTTCTTGATGGCCGCTTCCAGATCCTTCAAGTTATGCGAGCCGGGGTGCAGTTCCAGGAAGGCCCGCAACTCCCGTTCGGGCTTGTTCATTTTGGGGTCGCTCGGGCCGCCGGCCGGTGAGCGGGGCAATGCCACCGGTAATGCCACGGGCAATGACACGCGCAGCCGTTCCGAGGGCGCGCGCAAGGGGTCGCGTTCCGTCTGCACCTGCTCGGCCGCGATGAAGCCCTTGCGCTCCAGCGCGCGCACCGCTTTGTCGGCCAACGGCAGCGCCTTGGCAAGATAGGCCGCCGAAAGCGGGCGCTTTTCGAGCATGCCGAGGACCTGGGTCACCGGGTCGTCCGGGGACGAATCCAGCATCAATTGGCGGGCGGCATCGCGGCCGGCGTCGGTCAGCGACCAGACCTTGCCCCGGCGAATCTCCGACCCCAGCGGCAACATGCCGCGCAATACCTCGCCCAGCGGGGCGCAGTAGTAGCCGGCGATCCACTTTCCCAGGGCCAGAAGTTCGGCGCTGAGCACGGCTTCGGAATCGAGCAGCCGCAGGGCGTCGCGCATGGCCACATTGGGCCGCTCGTCGTGGCAGCGCAGGATCACGCCGGTCAACGTGCGCGGGCCAAACGGCACCACCAGGCGGCTGCCCGGGCGCACGCGGTGGCGCAAGGTGGCAGGCAGCGAGTAGGTGAAGGGCTGATCCAGGGGCACCGGCAGGCTGACGTCGCAGAACAGGTAGGAGCCTTCGGGCATGCAACTTTCAGGATAGCTTGCCTTGCTAACCTGCCACCTGCTACCCGATGAACCCGGATGAACCCGCGGCCGTATTCCAGCATGACCACCGCTGTCAGTTCCGCGAGGTGTAGCTGCCAAATGCGTTCCGCCAGCCCGGCAAGCAGTTCGGGGATGCGGCCTTCCGGTGCGGGGAAGCGAACCCGGGCGCCGGCGAGGATTTCGTCCAGTCGGTGGTTGGGCCGGGACGAAAATTCGTCTGGAACACCAGGACGGGCTTCGCCGATTGCCTCAATTAACGGCCGGACTCAATGGTGACTGTTCCCGGCCCCTTCCGCCAACGCCGGGCATCGCGGGGGCATCACAGAATTTATTGACACGTACATTTATGTACGTTATAGTATGTACATGGTTGTACCGATCGTTGTGCCGATCTCGCAATTTCGTAAGGACATCTTTTCCCTCGCGGAAGCGGCTCTAAAGGGAACTGTGGTTGAATTCACCCACAAAGGAGTAAAGTTTAAGGTGGTTCCCGACAAGCAAACTGACAAGATCAGTAACATTACGCCGCTTCAAGTCATCAATCCTGAATACAACTTTGAATCCGCGGTAACCGAACTGCGGACAGAAATGGAAAAGGAATGGGAGGAGGACTGGCGCCAACTATGACGACAGCATATCTCGACACCAGTGTTGCTGTGTGGCTGGCTCAAGGTGATTTGACCCGGATCACACCAGCCGCTCTGGACTCTATCAGAAACTGTACCCTCTTACTTTCTCCCATGGTCGCACTTGAACTCGCGTACTTACATGAGATCAATCGGATTACCTTGAACTCTCAGGACGTATTGCTGAAGCTGAGGGCGGAACTCGGTGTTGAGATGTGTGATTCATCGTTCCCGGCCCTCATCACTATCGCCGCTAACGAGAAATGGACCCGTGACCCATTCGACAGGGTCATTGTCTCTCACGCGAAGGCAAACGGACTTTCCCCGCTGATTTCGTCGGATGAAGCGATTCGGAAGAACTACATCAAGACCGTGTGGTAGGAAGGATGTGACTGTTAGCCGCCCATTAAGCCCACGGGTTGGGTATTTCCTGAGGGCACGCCAAAACCTGGGGGCGCTCCGGAAAGAGCGTTGCGGAACGGTGTATCGGATGGCACCCCTGCCCACAAACCCTACGCGTGTTACGCTGAAAATTCGCTATGAGCAGCATCGAGATCACCCTGCCCGACGGCAGCAAGAAGCCGGTCGCCGCGGGCACCAGCCCTCTGGAAATCGCCAAATCGATCAGCCCTCGTCTAGCTGACGCCGCCATCGTCGCCAAAGTGAACGGCGAACTCTACGACCTCACGCGCCCGCTGGAGTCCGACGCCACGGTTCAACTGCTGACGGCCAAAGATCCCGAATCGCTGGTGGTCTACCGCCACTCCACCGCCCACCTGTTGGCCGCGGCCGTGCTCGAACTGTACCCGGAGACCCAGCTTGGCATCGGGCCGCCCATCGATACCGGCTTCTATTACGATTTTGACCGCGCCACCCCGTTCACGCCGGACGATCTCGAAAAGATCGAGAAAAAGATGTGGGAGATCCAGGCCCGCAATCTCCCGTATGAGCGCGTCCTCACCCGCAAGGAGGAAGGACTCAGGAAATACTCCGAAGCCTGGATGAAGTGCGAGCTGATCGAAGAGCGCGCCGGCGACATCTTCACGGAGTATACGCTGGGCCCCCGGTTCATCGACTTCTGCCGCGGGCCGCACCTGCCGGGCACATCGAAAATCAAAGCCTTCAAGCTGCTTTCGGTGGCCGGCGCGTATTGGAGGGGCGACGAACACAAGAAACAGTTGCAGCGCATCTACGGCACCGCTTTCTTCAGCCAGAAAGACCTGGATGAGTATCTCAAACAGGTGGAAGAGGCCAAGAAGCGCGACCACCGCAAGCTCGGCAAGGAACTGGACCTGTTCAGCATTCAGGAACTGGCCGGGCCGGGCCTGATCTTCTTCCATCCCAAGGGCGGCATTATCCGCAAACAGCTCGAAGACTGGATGCGCGACCAGTATCTGAAGCGCGGCTACTCGCTGGTCTACACGCCGCACGTGGCCCGCCTGGATCTGTGGAAGACCTCGGGGCACGCCAACTTTTATGCGCAGAACATGTTCAAGCCCATGGAGCTGGACGATGCCGAATACCAGCTCAAGCCCATGAACTGTCCCTTCCACATTCTGATTTTCGCCAACAAACAGCACAGCTACCGCGACCTGCCGGTGCGGCTCGGCGAGTTGGGCACGGTTTACCGGTTTGAGCGCTCGGGCGTGCTCAACGGACTGTTCCGCGTTCGCGGTTTCACGCAGGACGACGCTCACATTTTTTGCGCGCCGGACCAGATCGAAAACGAAGTGGTGGATTGCCTGCAATTCGCCATCGACACCCTGGCGGCTTTCGGCTTCGACAAGTACACCACCGAGCTCTCCACCTGGGATGGCGGCGTCAGCGGCAAGTACGATGGCACGCCCGAGCAATGGCAGCTTGGCGAGAACGCTCTGAAACAGGCCTGCGAACGGCTCAACATCCAGGCCAAGGTGATCCCGGACGAAGCGGCCTTCTATGGGCCCAAGATCGATGTGAAGCTGGTGGATGCCATCGGCCGCCCCTGGCAGCTTTCGACCGTGCAGTTCGATTTCACGCTGCCGCACAAATTCCGACTCGAATACGTCGGCGAGGACGGCCACAAACATCAACCGCTGATGGTGCACCGCGCGCTGTACGGCTCCCTCGAACGCTTCTTCGGCATCCTCATCGAACACTACGCCGGGGCTTTTCCGGTCTGGCTGGCGCCGGTGCAGGCCATCGTGCTGCCGATCACCGGCCGGCAAACCGAATTCGCGCGCGGAGTGCAGAAGCAGTTGGACGCCGCGGGAATCCGCGCCACCGTGGACGAGCGCAACGAGAAGGTCAATCTGAAAATCCGCGAGGCGCAGTTGCAGAAGATCCCGTACATGCTGGTGGTGGGCGACCGCGAACAGGCCAACGGCCAGGTGTCCGTGCGCAATCGCAAGCACGGCGACCAGGGCGCCAAGACGCTGGATGAGTGCATTGCCGCGATTCGCGCGCTGATCGATTCCAAAGCCGTTTCGGAGTAACATAGTGGCCGCTACCCTCTGGGTCGCGACGCTGAGGGTCGCGACGCTGAGGTCGCGGCCGCCAGCCAGGCATACTCGCGCGGCCCTACCAATGATAGTGATTCAGTGATGACGGCGATCGAATTTGCGGGCGATCTGGCGCAATTGGATGCCGCGCTCGAAGCCTTGCCCAACCAGCCGGCGGTTTTCGTGCTCTGGCCCAAAGAGGGCGAGCCGTACGTTGGCAAGACCGGGCTGTTGCGCCGCCGCCTGCTGCGCCTGCTCAAGGCGCGCGCCCAGCCGTCGCGGCTGCTGAACCTGCGCCATACGGTGGCACGCATTGCGTACCGGCTTACCGGGTCGGCATTCGAATCGAACGTACTGCTGTATGAGCAGACGCGGCGCTACTTCCCCGACGCTTACGCCGATCGGATCAAACTGCGCCTGCCGCCGTACGTAAGGATCGTGCTGAACAACCAATTCCCGCGAAGTCATATCACCACGCAGCTTACGCGCAGCGGGGGCCTGTACTTCGGGCCGTTTCGCTCGCGCGCCTCGGCCGAGCGGTTCGAATCGCAGTTCCTGGACCTGTTTCAGATGCGGCGGTGCCAGGAAGACCTGGCGCCCGCGCCCGAGCATCCCGGCTGCATCTACGGCGAGATGGGAATGTGCCTGCGGCCTTGCCAGCAGGTGGTGGGGCCCGCCGAGTACGGGCACGAAGTGGTGCGCGTGACGGACTTTCTGAGGACCGATGGGCAATCGCTGCTGGAGGCCATCGGCCACTCCCGCGACCGTCTCAGTGAGGAAATGATGTTTGAAGATGCCGCGCGGCAGCACAAGCGCTTCGAAAAAGTGCAGGAAGTGCTCAAGCTCCGCGACGACCTGGCGCACGAGGTGGACCGTCTGAACGGTGTGACCGTTACTCGTTCGGTGGCGCCGGACGCGGTAGAGATGTGCTTCGTACGCAACGGCAACTGGCAGGAGCCGCAGCGGTTCACCTTCGAAAAGGACGGGCGCACCATTTCGCTCGACCGCAAGCTGCGGGAGACCTTCGCCGCGGTTACGCCCCGAAAACTCACGGTCCGGGAGCGGCAGGAGTATCTGGCCTTGCTGGCGCGCTGGTATTACTCAAGCTGGCGCGACGGCGAATGGCTGGCCTTTGACAGCTTCGACGATATTCCCTACCGCAAGCTGGTCAACGCGGTGTCGCGAGTGGCGCGCCACGAAGCGGCATAGGCGGCATAGGGGCGGTTGACACGCACGGAACAGTTTCGACGGCGGGAGTTGGCATTAGTGGGCATCGCGGGTGGCCGTGCATGGTGGCCCCGCATGGTAGGATCTAAGCCACGGAAGGGACGATTTCGATGGCAGACCACCTCAGCAGGAAATCATTGCTCGTGGCGGCTGGCTGGTTGGCGGTCTACCCGCCGGTAATGCCTGGTCAGGGCTCGGCACCGCAAGCACCGGCTGCACCCGAGTGGCAGATCGCGGCTGGAAGCAAGATGGCATTCGAGGTCGCCTCCTTCAAGCGGGACCCCGGTCCGTTTCGGCCGCCGAACTTCGCGCTCGACCCTGGAGAACTAAATTGAATCGCGAGGCCAACCCATGACACGCATTACTCGCCGTAGCTTTGCGAAGATCGCCGCTGCCGCCGGCGCTTCCGCAGCCTGGGGAGGGCCCATCGGCAGGCCGTCTCGCGTTCCATGGCAGGAGCGCCGGACTCTCTATCCCGAGGGTGTCGCCTCGGCAGATCCGGACAGCAATAGCGTGCTGCTGTGGACTCGCCACCCATTTTCAACGGATCGCATCGAAGAAACTCTGACGGTTGAGGTCTCCGAAGACGACGGTTTTCGGAAGGTGGTAGCGACGGCGCGTGCGCTCGTTTCCAGAGATTCCGACTGGACCTGCCGGGCGCTTGTCGCCGGTCTGAAGCCAGGGCGCGTCTATTGGTACCGCTTCACGGATCGGGAGGGGTCAGGCAGCAGGATCGGGCGAACGATCACCGCGCCATCACCGGGCGACACCAGACCCGTGCGCTTTGCTTTCCTCAGTTGTCAAAACGCGAATGACGGCGCCCAGAGCGCATATCGCCGTATGATCTTCGAAGACGAGCGTGCCGCTGCGCACGATCGGCTCGGTTTCGTTTTGCACCTCGGCGACTTTATCTATGAAATCGTCTGGTATCCCGAAGACCGCCCGCAGGGCATGTACGATCGCCATCTGCGCGACATTGTGCGGTATGAACACGGCGAAAAGATCGACGATTTCCATATCCCTACAACGCTTACGGATTATCGCGCGGTTTATCGCGCCTATCTTCACGATCCCGACTTGCAGGACGCCCGCGCACGCTGGCCATTCGTGAATATGTGGGACAACCACGAGTTCAGTTGGCTCGGATGGCAGGGCTTGCAGATATTCAAGGGAGAGACGCGGCCGGCCCAGACCCGAAAAGTGGCTGCAAATCAGGCGTTCTTTGAATATCAGCCGGCGAGGATGTCAAATCCAGGCGGGCCGTCCCCAGATCGCTTCAATCCGCCCAAGGTAGTTGACACAGCGATTCCTATCTTCGACGAACACGGCCTTGGCCAGGAACCGAACAACCTCGCCGCCATCAATAGCCTGCGGGGATATAGGAGACTTCGCTGGGGCCGCCATGTCGATCTGATTATCACAGACCAGCACAGCTATCGTTCGGAAGAACCCACCGGGAGGGCGGAAGCGAGAGTATTTTCAAGCCAGGACTTTCCCGATCTGGTGCCGGAGGAGGCAATGGAGATCCTGGACGCGGGGCGCGCTCATACCGCGGGACATCCCCCGGACTCCATTCGTTTTGGCAATAGCGATGTCCCGAATTTCCGCAAAGATGAACCCCCGCAGACGGTCCTAGGCGCGGAACAGAAGGCCTGGTTCCTGGAACAGCTGCGAACGTCCACCGCGACCTGGAAAATCTGGGGAAACACTGCTGGCACTCTCGACATGCGAGCCGATCCGCAGAACCTGCCGCCTGGTTTGACGAAACCGTGGCCGGGAGCGGGTTACGCAACTTTCGGCGGCGGAGATCCTAGCAGCGCATTCGTTGAGCGCGGCGAGATTTATGATTTCGTGCGCGGGCAGGGTATCACCGGGTTTGCTACCGTAGCCGGCGACAGGCACAGTTTCTGGGCTGGGCTGGCGGCCAAATCGCTTCCGCCGAAGCCATTTCAGCCGGTTGGAATTGCGTTCATCACGGGGTCCATCTCCGCACCCGGATTCGTGGAAGCATTTGAGCACAACCTCCCCAACCCGCACCCGCTTCGAAGTCTCTACCTCGGCCAGGGCCCCGCCGATACCGGTCCGCAGCCGACCATAAATCTGCTGATACGGCATGGTGTGCGGTCCTGCCTGGAGTATGCGAGGAGTGGAGATATCCATCGGGCGCGCGCTCTTTCTAATCCCGATCTCTCACCGCACCTGTCGTTTGTCGATATGGGCGGGCACGGTTATTCGATTGTCCGCGCGGCCGGCGGCCATTTGGAAACCGAGTTCGTCTGCATCCCACGTCCACTGCAGCGCAGTGACCGCCTGGACGGAGGTCCGCTGGCATACCGCGTCAGATATCGCGCCAATCTTTGGCGTAACGGTGAAGCGCCGAAACTTGAGGGGCAGGTGGTAGAAGGCGATCCTCGCTTCTCGATCTGAGTGGCGAGGCGGTTCCGCCGCCGCTACCGCTGCGGATCTATGCTGATGTACCGGCTTAGTACACCGTTTCAGAAGTTCGCTAACGTATCGAGAAACCGCTTGCTGACGCGCGCGGCTCCGATCAGAGCCGCGACCGTTAGGGAGCGTTCCTCCCGAGATACGAGACCGTATTTAAGAAGCGGTGTACTTAGTTTTCGGTGGGAACCCGTTCCACATGATCGACCACGACGATATCGACAGGCACTTTTTGGGGCTGCAGGCGCAGGCCAAGTGTCTCTTGGAGCGCGGTGAACAGGGAAGGGGCCGCGGCGGCGTCGATGCCATTGGCGGGCTGATCGTCGTTGGTCCAGCGGAGTTCGAAGTCGTAGACGCCGTCGATGCCCGTCTTGTCGACCACGACCTCCCCCAACCACCGGGCCACCAGGTCGGTCAGGATCGCCATCGAGGTCTTTTTCGCCGTCAGGGTTCGCACCCGGTCACCGTTGGTGTTGGTATCGGACCCGCCTGGCTCAACCGGCTTCAGTTTGAAGCCGCTCTTGGCCACCACGAGCGCATAGCCGGGCATATCCTTCGATTCGCGATGCACGGCCAACTTGAAGCGGTCTTCGAGCAGCGTGCGCAGCATCAGCGAGCGGTCGTCGTCCTTGCTGTCCGGCGGATACTTGGCGGCAATGTCGAAGTGCACGGTTTCCATCCAGCCGGGACCCGGCACTTGAAACGGCTTGACGCTGTAGGCCCGCTCGATGAGGCGCTTCAGCGTCTGGTTGGTAAAGACGATTTGCCCCTTGGAGCCTTTCGACGAACTGTTTCCGCTGCCGGAGGTGTTGAGCTTGACGGAGGCCGCTTCGTAAGCCGGGCGCGCACTCTGCGGCTGAGCCAAAACGGCGCCCGCGGCGAGAAGTACGATCATCCCTCCCAAAGTTGCGCGCATCGCGCTTATTGCCGTTGGACGCCAGATTCGTTCCATGACCTTAATCTTAAGACGAAACTTCTCGATTTCCGTTGGCAGGTTTTTCCAGGGATGAAAGTCGGCCGCGGCACTATGTGGGGCAGGTTGTTAACCTGCGGCGGATTGGCAATCCGCCCGCCGGGAGTTGGCGCGCAGCCGAACTTCCACAAGCGACTTTCGAGAGTGTAGCCTATTTATTCCTGGGCGCGGCACTGACTGGCTCCAAGGCCGGAAACCGCCCGAAGGCCAGCATCAGAATCAGGATCAGCGCGGCGATGCTCACTCCGGCCGCTACCTTTTCCGGCGTGGTTCGGCCGTAGGAGACCTGCACGGTATGCTCGCCCGCGGGCACCTGGAACGTGATCAACCCGCTGGGCACACCGGGGCCGGCATCCACCGCTCGGCCATCCACGCGGGCCTCCCAGCCAGGGAACCAGGCGGTGGTCATCTCCACCGTACTCGCCACTTTGGCTGCGACCTTGCTGGTCCAGAACAGCGGCGCGCGGGCCGGCGACTGGATTTCCGCGTCACCCGCCAGCACCTTGGCGGCAACCGGCATGTACGCAGGCAGCCCCACCATCCATTTGGGCGAAACCTCGCCCATGGTGGTGGTCTCAAATCCGCGCAAAGAAAGCTGCTCCGGCGTCCAATAGTAAAGATCCACGTCCACCGCTGCCCGGGTGTGGAGATGCGCAAGATTGGGGACAATCAGCAGCGCCATGGCCGCGGCCGTGCCGGCCGTGCGCCACCGGGGCACAGCCTCCAGGAGTTTTCCCAACTGGGCCACCAGCAACGCCAGGCAGACCGCCACCGGACCCAACAGCCGCCACGGCAACTGGACGTTCTGCAGCAGCGGCACCTGCTCCCAGAACCAGATAGCTTCCTGCAACATCAGGATGCTCAGCAGCGCGGCCGCCACGGCGAAGAACCGGAACATCGGGCGGCCGGGCAGCCGGGGCCGCCGCCAAATCCAGACTCCGGCCACCACGATCAGCAGCAGATGGCTCCAGCCCAGCGCGAACGACATGCCGTCATCCGGCCCGGCCACGGACAGTCCGTAGCCCCATGGCGAATAAAACAACTGGTGCAGGTAGACGAAGTGATTGGAGTAAAGCCCGTTGCCTTCCACCGCCTTGTTCATCATGGAGTATTGGCGTGCCGCCAGCGCCGGCGCCCAGATAAACGCGCCCAGTCCCACCGCCAGCACGTAGCCCAGCGCCTGTTGGAATAGCACCTGCCACCGTTTCGCCAGCCAGGCCGTGAGCGCGATAAAAGCCAGTAACAAGGGCGTGAACAGCAGGGCCGCCGGGAAGTGGCACAACAGCAAACCGGTGTAGGCAGCCACGCCGATCAGCCAGTACTGGCGGGCGCGGGGCGATCTGCCTGGCGACCTTGGACCGGCGGCGAACGCACCGAATCCGTACATGGCGAGCGCGATGAACGGAAACGCGGCGAACTCCTCCATGGCAGAGCGCACGTAGAGATCCACCGCGAAGTAGGGGATATATAGATAAGCCGCGGCCCCCAGCCAGCCTCCGGTCTCGCCGAAGTAGAGACGCGCCAATAGGAACATGCTGAAGGCTGAGGCCAGCACCACGGTGGCGCAGGCCAGGTTCATGGCAGTGACGAAGTTGCACCCCAGCCAGTGCCAGAGCTCGCCCAAATAGTAAATCATCGGCGGGTGGAAGAGGAACAGCGGCTGGCCGGTGCCGCGGCCCAGGTCGGGTGCCCATCGCGGAATCAGCACGCCGTGCGCCAGGTTCTGGTCCACCTCCATCAGGCGCGGAAAGTAGACGAAACCATCGTGGCCCCAGAGCACGCTGCTGGTGAAGAGCGGAATGCAAATTGGGGCGGCGAGTAAGACCAGGCCGCAGCCGATCAGCACTTCACGCCTCACCCGTGGCAGGGGAATTCTCGCCAGTGTTGGCTCTATGGCGAAGGCGCGCCATTCGCCCACCATTAACAGAATCACCGTGATGAATCCCACGATGGCAAGCCCGCTCCTCCATCGTCCGGGCTCGTAGTGGCAGACGATCTGGTGATGCCCGGACGTGAGCGGCACCCCTATGAATCCCGGCGAGAGCATCACGGTCCTGACGGGTATGCCATCCACGTACGCCTTCCAGTTGGCATGCCAGGTCATCTTGAACAGCGCGTAACAAAGGCGCCGGGCGTCCACCTCGGCTCGATAAGTTTCGCCGTAGCGCTGCTCGTTTTTCACCTCTCCCGGGAAGGGCAGGGCGGGCATCCGGGACAGCGCCTCTTCGGGCGCCATCCGCGGAATCCACGGCGGCGCGTCGCCATGCCAATCCAGCAGCAGATGGATCCGCTTGGCCACCCAATCGCTTTCCAGCCAACGGTTGTTGATGTCGTAGAAATTGTTCTTGGTAGTCTTGACGGTTGCCAGCGCATCCACCACATCAAAATACGAACCGCCCGGTGGACTGAAGACTGGTGCGCTAAAGACGCGGAAGCGGCCATTCTGCCCTATCGGCGTCAGGAATGGCGGTATCGTCACATTGGCGCCCACATCGGAACCCGCCGGCGCCACCACGGTCTGGATGTTGAACAGGCGGTAGTGGCTGGGGTTCCACTCGTTGAAGCGGACCATGATATCGGAAGTCAACGCCATTGCGTGGTAGAGAAACGACACGGCGGGCACGTTGGCTTGGCTGAAGAAGGCGTAGAAGGGTACTTCGCCGATCTTGAACTTGCCGCCCCACTGTGCCGCCAGCCCGGAGTAAGCACGCCCGCCGCGCGCTTTGGCGGTGACGATGGTGGCATCCAACGCCGCCTTTTCCGCCACATACGCTTCCAGGTTCTTCGCGCCCCAGGTAGCATTGTGGGCGAGATTTTCGGCGCGCTCCTGCACCATCGGCGCCAGCAGAACCGCGGTGGCCAGGGCGGCGGCCGCGAAGTGCCAGCGGCGCGATAACCCATGCCAGAATGCGGCCAGAGCGATGGCGGCCAACAGCACCAGAAAGATCTGCGCGCCGCCGATGACACGGTGGAGTTGCATGTCGGCCGAAACGCCCATCAGCGTCAGCAGCGGTCCCCAGAAATCGCGGCCGAAGAATACCAGGGTCCAGAACGTTGCGCCCAGCAGGATAAACGCGTGAGCCGCCGGCACGGGCCGGTGCTGGCGCCAACTCCAGAGCCACAGGCCGGCGCCCGCGAAGGCCAGCACCGTGAGTACGGGCAAGCGGCCATGGTCCAATAACTCGCCGGTGAACAGCCATGTGATAACCTGGCCCGCGCCGAACGAGTCCCACTTCCAGACGGATTCCCAACGGCTATGGTTGATGGTTTCACTATCGAGCAGCAGCGGCGCCAACTGGAACGCCGAGAGCAGCAGCGCCACCGCGCCCACCACCATGGTGCGGCCCCAGCGCACCCGGCGCGGCGTATCGGCATCGGGCATGGCCGCCAGCAGGCAGACGGAAAGGGCGCCCATATAGCCGTATATAAGGTGCGCCAGGAACGTGAGCCCCAGCACGGCGCCAGTGAGCACAAGCTGCCGGCCGCGCCGGATGGCACGAAAGGCGAGGCCTAATGCGATGAGGAGGAAATGGCTGCCGACCGCCTGGGGGAACAACCCGCTGCCGGCCCATGTGTAACTGCCGTACTCGATGCCGTAGAGGAAGTTGGTGGAGACCAGGGGCGCCAGAATCGCCGCCGCGGCGGCCGTGAGCCGCGGCAACCCCATCAGCCGCGCGGCTGCAAAAAAGCTTAATGGAAGCAAGGCCTGTGAGAGGAACCGCACCCAGACAAAAACCGTCATGAGCGCGACGGTTTTTCCCAAGGCGAAATACACCAGGACGACCAGCAGGTGCGCCAGCGGCTGGTATATCCGCAGCACCGGGTAGCCCATCGTCCACTCGGGCGACCAGCAATCCAGTGGATTCTCACCCCGATCGATGGCCTGCACAATGCGCTCGATGAGAGTGAAATGGTAGACGTTGTCATTTAGGTCCACGCGGCTGATGGAGAGTTCGGGCCAGAGGCCGATAGTATTCACGATGAGAACGGCAAGCAGAAGCAGTAACGCCAGGGAGTCTTCGCGAGCGAGCTTCATTCCGGGGGAGACAACGCCAGTATAGCGCGCGATGAGCGAGCAGCGATCAGCTTTCAGCGATCAGCTTTCAGCGATCAGCTTTCAGCAATTGCGGGCCGCGGCGGGCATCGACAATCGGGCCAGGTGTGGCGCCAGGATACTCTGGATGTGGGAGAAGAAGTACTTCTGATCGGCGCACAATACGGATTCCCGCGTGGGGGGCCACTCACCCCGCATCATGCGTCCAGGGAGGAAGCCGCCGCCGCAGACATCGACTTGCGGACAGGAACGGCAACCTTCCGGCAGGCGATCTTTCAGCGACAGACAGTAAGCGAAGCCAGGGTCATCCGTGAGCTCGCGGAGATCGTGGTGAAATACGTTGAAGCAGGTTCGGGAGCCGCTATCGGCATAGGCGCGGAAATAGTCCGGGTATTCGATCCCGCCATCGGTGTTGACGACGAACATAGGAGCCTCATCGTTGACGATGGCGTCGCTGTGCACGCCCGAGCCGAGCATCCTTTCTACGATCTGGAAAAAGAGCCTGATGTGAAGGGTGGGATCGTCGCGCTGCCACCACAAGTCGAACAGGTGCGCAAACCACTTCCCGTAGCGTGGAGAGTTCGCATAGGACCCGGCATCCAGCCCCCGCCATGGCGGGTTGCCATGATGAAATTCGATGGGCCAGAGAACATCCACACGCGGCACCGGGAGTTGCCCGGCCCACTCGAGGAACATCGCGGGATCCATTTCGGGTTGAGCGACGGTCAGAAATCCGCCAATCAACGATCGATACCCCGCGGCTATAATGGCACGCGTGTTCGCCATCACGCGATCGTAGGAGCCTCGCCCCGAGTGGTCAATTCGAAAACGGTCATTGTAGATGGCGGGGCCGTCGATACTGATTCCAACCGAGACCTTGTGTTCGGCAAGCAGCGGCAGCAGCGCCGGATCGATCTTGTAGGCGTTGGTTTGCATGGAAAGGCGCAAATCGAGGCCGGCCGTCCTGAGTTGCCGCACCCGGCTCAGCAGAGCTTCAAAGTTCTGGAGCGGCCACAACGTGGGTTCGCCACCGTGCAACACCAGGCGAAACTCCGGCTCCCGAACCGCTTCGGCGTGGGCGGCAATCCGGTCCAGTGTCCGCAAGGCGGCGCCAACGGAAAGAAGACCCGGCACACGCAAGTGGGTCTTATCGGCGAGGTTGAACATGTAGCAGTAAGTGCAATCGAGATTGCAGACAGCCGTGAGTTTCAAAACACAGGAACTGAACCTCTTCACGTTGATCTCCTCCCACCGGTGGTAATCGCAAAAGAGCGCCGGCGTCGAGCGTGCCGGCCCCGGCGCTTCCCATTTGAGTTTGCGGACTATTTAGACCTGGGTTTGAAGGACCTCGTCCCAGACCAGGTCGAAGTGAAGCCCAAAGTGCGTGCGCGGTACTCCGATAGCCTCGAGATGGGCCATGGCGGCGTCAAGGATCTTACCCTTGGCCGCTTCCTGGTTCACCTGCGGAGAGTTCGGCTTCAAGTCAATGGTTGCGGTGTACTTCTTGATATCCGGCATTTAATTATCCTCCTTCAACTCCGTAGTGCCGGGGCCGGCCGCGCCGTTTCACGGGATGAGGTGAAAGTCGCGCGGCGCCGAACATCCATTGCAACAGCCCGGAAAACAGAAAAGCGGAAGTGAGTCAACCACTCTCCGCTTGTTATACTGCGAATGCCAGCTTCCATGCCGTTGTCACCGGTAGTCCGGCCTGTTCCCCAACCGCCGCGGCGTTCGCGAGTCATCGTGGTCCTGCCCGCGTATAACGAAGAGGCCAACATCGGCAACCTGCTGCGCCGCATCTTCGAAAGCCTGACCGATGAAAACCTCGGCTTTTCCATCATCGTCGTGAATGACGGCAGCTCCGACCGCACCCAGCAGATTCTGGAGGAGTATCGCCGCGATTTCCCGCTGACGATTCATCGGCACGCCCAGAACCAGGGCTTGGGCGCCACCATGCGCGACGGGTTGCGGGAGGCGGCGGCGGCAGCCTCCGACCGCGACATCATCATCACCCTGGATGCCGATGAGAGCCACACGCCGGGCCTCATGATCCGCATGATCCGGATGATCCGCGAAGGCTACGACGTGGTGATTGCTTCACGCTACCAGCGCGGTTCGCGCATCTATGGATTGACCATGGGCCGCCGGGTGATGAGCCGCCTGGCGTCCCTGCTGATGCGGGTGGTGTTTCCCATCCCGGGCGTTTCCGACTACACCTGCGGCTACCGTGCCTATCGTGCCGAAGCGCTGCAACAGGCCTACGCGCAGTATGGCGACGCCCTGGTGGATCAGGATGGCTTCCAGTGCATGGTGGACATTTTGCTCAAGCTGCGCAAACTGCCGCTGATTTTTGGCGAGGTCCCGTTGCTTCTGCGGTACGATCTGAAACGCGGGCCGAGCAAGATGCGGCTCATGAAAACCTCGGTGAACACGCTGCGGTTGTTGTGGAAGCGCATGTGAAAGGCGGATGCCGGATGCCAGATGCCGGATGCCGGTGGCAGGTGAAACCCATCGCCGCAATCCATCGCGCGGTCTTGACTTGCTAACGAATTAGTACTATAACATTCAACATGCGCCCCGGACTCATCGCCGA
>Ga0210402_10001179_pt1 | contig 27277 bp, 27 predicted proteins | sample IncBWC7MmetaG_FD_161055 | JGI IMG/M metagenome (GOLD analysis project Ga0210402, IMG submission 161055) | Forest soil microbial communities from Barre Woods Harvard Forest LTER site, Petersham, Massachusetts, United States - Inc-BW-C-7-M | ecosystem: Environmental > Terrestrial > Soil >... | reverse complement strand
CCCTACGGTAACCGAAAGCCGAAGATTTGTCCATATAATTCCTCCGGCTCGCCTTATTTCGCACGGTTCTCCAATGGATGCTGAGAAACCCGCGCACCAACATCACACGAATTAGCTTAGACCCAACTGGACCGCCTGGAAACTGAGCTGAGGCGTATTCCGCGTGGTCGTCCATCGGACGCGCATCAGGACCGGAACACCTGCGCAACGCGTTCAACAACTTCCTCGTGCTCCAAGAGTTCGCCCCGGCGGGCGGCGGCCCGCCCTACCTCAACGGCCTCAATGAAGCGCGCGTCATATTCAAGCATACGTTCAACGGCTTCCTCTACGAGTTGGGCGGTTGCCTTGCCGGTACGTATGGCGGCGTCCCGAAGCCGGGCTTCTGTGCCCGGTGAAAAGTGGACTTCCATGGGAATCTTCCTGGTCTCGATCCGCTTGACTACTCCGAGTATAGCGGTTGCCGCGACGCCAGCTCACCGGCTCGATTCAAACGTGTTGGCTGGTGCGGCTCTCGCCTACTTCCCGTACTTCTTCTCGAACCCATTCCGGCTATTCACCACCGTGAATCCCCCATCCTTCCGGGCCGTCAACAGAATCCAATTCCCCTCGCAGCGCTCGCTTGAGTTGGCGATGAACCCCTCCGCCGCGTTGTGCGCCTTGTCGTTGGCCAGCGCCCGGTGCAGTTGCCACAAATCCAGCAGTCCCGGCGAATCGTGAATCGTCTGCCAGGCCGGCTCGGCGCCCCCCGTGTTCGGCCCGTTGTTCATGATCGCCACTTTGGGGTGCAGCGCCCAAACCATCTGCGGCGAGCCCGACGTTTTCTTGCCGTGGTGCGTAGTCATGTAGACGTCCACGGTGCCCAGTTTGTTCACCGGGCACGCCAGATCGTGCTCCTGGTTCCAGTACAGGTCGCCCAGATCCACCAGCCGGAAATTGCCGTACGTAATCACCATCCCGATGGAGTGCGCATTCTCTCCGCTGTCGGGTTTGATCGCCTCGTAACTCGAACAGGTCGAATTCCGCTGGCCCGCTCCCGGCAGCGGCTGATCGATGGCACGGCCCGCCGCCGTCACCACGTCCACCTGGATGCCCGGGACCGGAATCCGGTCGCCGGCCTTCACTACCAGGTGGTTGCCCTTTTTGCGCACCGACAGGTAGGCTGAGTAGTCGGCCTGCACGTCCTTCACCGTCTCGAAACTTTCGCCGTGGTCCACGAAATTGCGGATCGGCAGCTTGGCCGCCAGTTGCGGAACGCCGCCCACGTGGTCCTTGTGATAGTGCGTGATCACCAGGTAGTCGATCAGTTTGACGCCCGCCGCCTTTGCCGCCGCGGCAATGCGGTCCGCGTCACGGTTGCCGAACCCGGCGTAGCCCGCGTCCACCAGCACGGATTCGCCCGACGGCGAAACGTACAGCGTAGCCTTCCCGCCCTCCACATCGATGGCGTAAACTTGCAACCCATCCGCCCCATAGAGCGGAGTGAGCGCGGCGAACAGTATGGCAGCGATCCAGACTCGCATTCTCATCATTGTCGCGTATTCTAAAGGTTGCCAAATTACGATTCAATGACAGCCGAAGCCGCCGCGCAGCTCTCCAGGCACTTCGGCGCCGCCGGCCAGATTCACAGCCTCGCCGCACCCGGCCGCGTCAACCTCATCGGCGAGCACATCGATTATCACGGCCTTCCGGTCCTGCCGATGGCCCTTCGCCGGTCCATCCGCGTGGCCTTTCGGGCAAGAACCGATGGCCTCATCCGTGCCGCCAGTTCCGAACGATATGGCATCCGCGAATTCCAGTGGACCCCGGGCCTGGTCCCTGCCGCCGCGGGCGACTGGGAGAACTACTTGCGAGCGGCCGCCGAAGCCGTGGGCCGCAAATGGGGCGTCGGTCACGGAGTGGATGCCGCCATCGTCTCCGACCTCCCGCCTGCCGCCGGTCTCTCCTCTTCGTCCGCTCTGATCGTGGCCTTCACCCTGGCCCTGCTGCGCGCCAACTCCATTACAGCCAGCTTCGAAGAACTCATGGAGGTGCTGCCCAAAGGCGAGCATTTCGTCGGCACTCGCGGAGGAGGCATGGACCACGCCGCTTCCCTCGCCTCCCGTGAGGGTTGCGCCTCGCTGATTGGCTTCGTTCCGCTCTCCGTGCGCACCATTCGGGTTCCGCCGGACTGGGCGTTCCTGGTGGCCCACAGCCTCCACACCGCCGAAAAGTCAGGGGCACTGCGCGCCGAATACAACGCCCGCCGCACCGCCGGAACTGAGGCCCTCAAACGCCTCCATTTCCCTTCCTATGCCGAGGCCATCCAAGGCCGAACGTACGCGGACCTGGAAGCCATGACCCGCGACAATGCGTTCCTGCACGTTGCCGGCGAAGCGCTGCGAGTGCAAGATGCCGTGGCCGCCATGGAACGTGACGACGCCCTCGCCTTCGGCCGCCTCCTGCTGGAGTCCCATGCCAGCCTGCGTGACCGCCTCAACGTGAGTTGCCCGCCGCTCGATCGCCTGGTCGCAGCCGCCATGGATTCCGGCGCGCTCGGCGCCCGGCTCACCGGCGCGGGCTTCGGTGGTTGCGCCGTAGTTCTGTGCCGCCAGCTCGAACGTCCCACCGTGCGCGCCGGCCTGCAGGCCCGCTTCTACGCGAGCCATCCCGAGTTCGATGCGGATCAGCACCTGATCGACGCCGAACCCGGTCCCGGCGCGCTCAGCTTTCGTGGTGCAGGTTGGTAACCTGGAGCGTCGGGATAAACCGGCGTGAAGTAGTGAATGAAAGAGCCGCTTACTGGCGGCTCATGTATTTGTCGTAAAGCCGGGTCTGCTTGTTCACCAACGGGATTTCCTTGCCCTTGATGAAGAGGTATTTAACCTGCGTCCGGACTTCCAGCGGGTCACCCGTGGTGACCATCAGATCCGCCCACTTGCCTTTCTCCACCGAGCCAATCTCGTTCGCACTGCCCCAGATCTGGGCGGCGTTGATCGTGACGGCCTTCAACGCCTCGTCGTAAGGTAGCCCAAACGCTACTGCCGTGGCCGCCTGGTAGGGTAGGTTGCGGATGAACTCGTTGTTGAACGTGCCGAAGGCGAACTTCACGCCGGCCTTGTATGCCTCGGCGGGCTGTGTGAAGGCTTCATCGTATGGATCGTCCTCCGCGTCCGGCAGCGCCAGAACGCGGCCCAGAATGACTGGAATGTTCTTGGCTTTCAACTCCGGCCCGGCCTTGGCGACATCCCGCGGCTGCAGGATCACGATCCTCACCCGCTGCTGGGCGGCGAAGGCGATGGCATCGTGAATGGCGCCGGCCCGGCTGGCCGAGACCCCCAGGGGGACCGTACCCTCGAGAACCGGCAGCATCGCTTCCATCTTGAGGTCGGGCTTGAAGCCGTCCATTTTGAGATCGGGCTTGGAGCCCGGCTTGAAGTCCGCGGCGTGGGCGGCTTTCTCCTTTTGATATTGGCGCGCCTGGTCGAAGAATTCGTTGAGCCTGGCGATCTGCTGGTCGTAGGTCCGCTTGGCCTGGGTATAGCTGCCGCCCACCGCGCCGGGAATCATCTCCAGAACCGAATCGGGAATTGCACCGCCGCGGCCGCCGCGACCGCCCATGCTCGGGAAGATCAGGTGCATGGCCGCGGAACGGTTGATCGTCATGTCCTCCCAAGTCCAGCCATCGGTGTGGATCAGGGCGGCCTGGCCCGAGATCAGCTGCCGCTCGCCGCCGCCGAATCGCCCGCCACCACCGCCACCGCCGCCCGACGACGGGAAGGTCATCACGCTGGTAATGCCATTGACCCGCACCACCTGGAAATGCTCACTCTCCGGGTTGACCGCAACCACCGCCCGGAGTTGCGGCATCAGCTCGCCTAGTTCCCCGGTGTCCACTGTCTCGCGCACCGCCGAAACCTCGGAGAGGCCCAACTCGGTGCCGGAATCGATCATGCCCGGATAGACGCGCAGGCCCTTGCCCTCTACCACGCGCACACCCTTTGCCGGCACGAGTTTGGCGCCGATATCGGCGATCTTGCCGTCCTGAATCAGAACCGAGACGCCCTTCATCTCCGCGCCCGTCACCGGGTAAACGTCGGCGTTGCGAATCACCAGCGTGTTGTCGGAAGCTGCCAGGGCGGCACTGCCGGCCAGCCCACAACCGATCAGAATTCCGAGCCCTCTCATTGTCCCTGCCTCCTGGTGGGCGCCGTCTGCGGCCGCTGCTGATTCTGCTTTTCCTTGTCGATCAGCTTCTGTTTCTCGGCCTGCCTGGCGGCCCGTCCGGTCACTTCGTTGTCGCGGTCGAAGTAGATGTTGCCATCGATCAGCACCTTCTGGACCTTGGCGTAATCCGACAGCGGAAACTTATCGTAGATCACCAGGTCCGCGTCTTTGCCTACTTCGATGGAACCGACGCGATTGTCGATTCCCAATTGCTTGGCCGGGTTCAACGTCACCATGGCCAGGGCTTCGGTCTCGCTCAGCCCGCCGTACTTCATGGCCTTGCCGGCTTCGGTGTTGAGATGGCGCATCAGTTCGGCATCGTCGCTATTCAGGCTCACCACTACGCCCTTCTTCTGCATGATGGCGGCGTTGTACGGAATGGCGTCGAAGGCTTCCATTTTGTACGACCACCAATCGCTGAACGTGGAGGCGCCGGCGCCATGGGCGGCGATTTCCTTGGCCACCTTGTAGCCTTCCAACACATGCTGCAAGGTGCGGATTTTGAATCCGTAATCGTCCGCCACGCGCAGCATCATGAGGATTTCGTCGGCGCGGTAGCAGTGCACGTGAACGTAGCGCTTGCCTTCGAGCACTTCCTTGAGCGCCTCCAGCTTGAGGTCTATGCGCGGCGGAATGGGATGCTCGCCTTTGGCCACCCGGGCGTCATAAGCGTCCCACCCGGCCTTGTAGACTTTGGTTTCGTTGAAGGCCTCGCGGATGGTGTCCTCCACTCCCATGCGGGTGGCGGGATAGCGCGCTTGTACGGTGGTGGGGGCGCCGCGCCCGCCCACCGGGTTGCCGGCGCGCTTGGGGTTCTCGCCGAGCGCGAACTTGATGCCCGGGGTTGCGCCCTCAAAGATCATTCCCTGCGCATCTTTGCCCCAGCGCATTTTGAGCGGTAGCGTTTTTCCGCCGATCGCGTTGGCCGAGCCGTGGAGAATGTTGGCGGTGGTGACGCCGCCCGCCAGCGCACGGTAGATGGCGATGTCCTCGGGGTTGATAATGTCCCTGATATCCACCATCGAAGACACCGAGACGCTGCCTTCGTTGATGCCGCCATCGCCGGCGATGTGGGAGTGGCAGTCGATGATTCCGGGAATCACGTACTGGCCCGCGGCGTCGATGATTTTCGCGTCCGCCGGTTCCATGACCTTCTCGCCCACCTCCGCGATCTTGCCGTCCTTCACTACAATCGAGCCCTTCAACGTGCCCTTAGCCACGGTCATGACGGTGGCGTTGCGAATCACGTAAGTCTCGGCGCTCAGCGGCGCCAGAACCAGCAGTGCTGTGAGCAGCAGTCTCATTGGTTCACCCCCGGATTGTCAGTCACCGCGCCGCGGCCTCCCGTGGGAGCCGCATCCGGCGCCGGCGTATACTTTCTGCCGTCCACCAGAACCATCTCCACCTTGGTTCGGTCGTCGAAGATGTCGCCGCGGGTCACCACCAGGTTGCCGATCTTGCCCTTCTCGATGCTGCCCAGGCGATCCGCCACGCCATAGATTTCAGCGGGAGACAGCGTGAGCGCCCGCAGCGCCCTATCGCGCGGCAGGCCGGCGTCAATCGCTTTCTTGACGGCACGCTGCAGATCGCGCGCCTGGTCCAGTCCGTCGGAGTAAAATGCGTACTTCACACCGGCAGACTCCAGCACCATGGGCGCGCTGGCAGCCTGGTCGCGGGTTGCAAGCGTGCGCATGCTTTCGACGTCTTCGGGGTCGGCGTCGCGCGGTTTCTCCGGCCAGTGCATGCTCAGCAGCACCGGCGTATTGTATTTCTTCAGAAGCGCCGCCGCTTCGGGACGAAAAGTTTCGCGCCCGCCATAGAGAATCGCCGGCTGTTTCAGTTCCGCCGCGAAGCGCAGCATGCGGTCGATCTCCACTAGTCTGTTCGCGGGCAGCAGAATGCGCTTGGATTCGAGCACCCCTTCGAGCGCCCGGTCATACGCGGGCCGCTCCATGCCGCGCGGATCCTTGGCGTAGGCGTCCTTTACCAACTGATAGTGCGCCGCATCCAGGTAGATTTGGCGAATGTAAGCGAAGTAGCCCATGAGCGAACTGGGAAACCCGCCGACCATCCCACCGCCGCCACCGCCGGCCCGCGTGACGGAAATGTACTGGCCCAGGGCAGGCGCCAACACCATATCGCCAGGCCTTTCCCCGGACAGCAGGTTGATCATCGCTCCCTGGCCGGCGAAGATGCCCCGCGTTGGAAATGTGGCGGCCGTGGTGAAGCCTGCGCTGCGCGCCGTTTCGATGCGCCGGTCGGTGGCCGACACTTCATCGGCGATCTTCAGCCAACTGGTGGTGGAGGGCCGGTCCTCGGGGCCGCGGGCGCGCGGTTCGGCCGCCGGAGCCATGGCCGGGGCGCCTGGCGAGTTCGGTGTGGCGGGGGCAGGCGTGGTGGTCCCGCGCCCTCCGCGGCCGGCGGTCGTAGCCGTCGAGGCGGTCGCCGCACCCGTTTGGCCCCACGTGCTGAGGCCATCGATCAAGCCGGGATAAACCGTGAGTCCTTCGCCGTCTACGACCATCGCATCGGCGGGGACCAGAACATTCTCTCCCACCGCTTCGATCAATCCGTTGCGAACCACCACCGTGCCCTTGGCAATCGCGGGCCCGCTGACGGTCACAATTCTCGCGTTGCGTATGGCCACCGCCGGGCGTGGCTGGGCGGCGGCAAACGCGCAACACAGGAGCAGCGCAGTTACTGTTTTTTTCATAGAGACACTATTCTCCTCCTGGCGTCGGCAGGGCCGTTCAGGTTACTGAAGGAAAGCTCTGGAACTGTAGAAGAGATTCTACGCCGTATACTGGGATTTGTCTACTCGCAAGCCTGTCCGCTACCGCGATGCCGGCGTGGATATCGACGAAGCCGATCGCGCTGTCGCCGCCATCAAGAAGCTCGCCCGCCAGACCTTCACCCCCGGCGTGCTCACCGATATCGGAAGCTTCGGCGCCATGTATCGGCTCGCCGAATTCCGCCGGGCGGTGCTGGTGAGTTCGGCCGATGGTGTGGGCACCAAGCTGAAGGTCGCCTTCCTCACCGGCCGCCATGGCACCGTGGGCGAAGACCTGGTAAACCACTGCGTGAACGATATCGCCGTGCAGGGCGCCGTGCCGCTGTTTTTTCTGGACTACTTTGCGGTCGGCAAGCTGGACGCCGATGTGGCCGCCGCCGTGGTCTCCGGAATTGCGCGCGGCTGCCGCCAAAACGGCTGTGCGCTGATCGGCGGAGAAACGGCGGAGATGCCCGGCCTCTACGCCGAATCCGAATACGATCTGGCCGGGTTTATCGTCGGCGCCGCCGAGCGATCGGAGCTGATCACGGGCAAGACCATTCGCGCCGGGGACGCGCTGCTGGCGCTACCCTCCACCTGGGTGCACACCAACGGCTACTCGCTGGCCCGCAAGCTGCTCTTCGACCGGGCGGGCTACGGCCCCAAGACGCTGCTGGCGGAAGTGGGCACGACCGTGGGCGACGCGCTGCTGGCCGTGCACCGCAGCTACCTGAAACCAATCCGCGCGCTGCTGGCGGCCAGGCTGCTGAAGGGCGCGGCGCACATCACCGGCGGCGGCATCACCGACAACACGCCGCGCATGTTGCCGAAAGCGTTCGGCGCGGCCATTGACACCGCGTCGTGGCGGATTCCGCCATTGTTCGAGCTCTTGCGCCACATCGGCAACATTCCGGATGACGATTACCGGCGCACGTTGAACCTTGGGGTGGGGATGATCCTGGCGGTCCCGGCGCGCGGCGTGGCGCGAGCGGAGGCCGTGATGTCCAGGTTGGGCGAATCGCCATTCCGCATCGGCGAGGTGGTGGCCCGCAAACGCGGCCGGCCCCGGGTGGAGTACAGATGACTGGAGTACCGGTGACCCGCCTCGGCATTCTGCTTTCCGGCCGTGGCTCCAACTTCGAGGCGATCGCCCGCAACATCGCCGTCGGCGCCATCGATGCGTCAATCGCCGTCGTGATCGGCAACCGCCCGGAGGCGCGCGGCCTGGAAACGGCCCGCCGCCTGGGCCTGAACGCATTGTCGATTCCGTCCAAGGGGCTGGACCGCGAAGTTTACGACCGCATGCTGCTGGAGGAACTCGACCGGCATCAGGTGGGCCTGGTCTGTCTGGCGGGCTTCATGCGGCTGCTGAGCGCGCGCTTCATCCGCCAGTTCCCGAACCGGATCTTGAACATTCACCCGTCGCTGCTGCCCGCCTTTCCCGGACTGGACGCGCAGCACCAGGCGCTGGACCACGGCGTCAAGATTACCGGCTGCACGGTGCACTTCGTGGACGAAGAACTGGACGCCGGGCCGATCGTAATTCAGGCTGCGGTGCCGGTGCTGGACGAGGACACGTTGGAAACCCTGTCGGAGCGCATCCTGCGCGAGGAGCACCGGATCTATTCCGAGGCCATCCGGACGGTAATCGGCGGCCGGTATCGGATTGAGGGGCGGCGGGTGGTAATGACCTAAGGAGCATGATCGGAAGTGTGGAGCGTAAATCCGTCGGACCAACAGGCCGGCGGTCCGTACTCGCCGCGAGGCGTTCATTCAAGAAGTGAGCGTCAAGACCCGCGCCGCTCTTATGACCCCCTCGCTGGTCGTCGCGATCCTCCCGCGGCAGCGGGGCGATTTGAACGCCCGCCCCTGCGCCCAAGGCAGCGATATTGGTTCCGACCGCTCCATCGTCGTTCGCGAATTCCTAACGTTTTACAACAATCCGGGGAATCTGCTTTCGCTCAATCAGGAACCCCGGCGGAGGGAGAAGATCCAGTTCGGACACAGTTTCGACACAGCGGAAAAGCAGGGGCGTGAGCTCTGGTTTGTGCCCGCCTCAACGTCGGAACGCCACAACAGGGTCAAATAGGGCGTTACACTCGCCCTATGAGTACGTCGCAGATGACTGCGTGTCTCGGCACAACCGTTCTGTTACTTCTCGCTGTCGCGAATGGCCACTCCAGCGAAGGTGCAACAGGCCGCTTCGAGGTATATTGCGATGGCGTCGGGTTATCTTTGGCGAAAGTTGACGGCGCACCCGCGCCAAGAAAGCTGCTCTTGTTTTTGTACACGGGCTTTCCAGGTGTTTCCTATGTGCCGAAGGACGAGTGGAAAGATGTCAAGGTCTATCGCAATGGCTGTGCCGCAGATGGAAAATGCGAAGTCCTGGCGCACGGGAGAATCCGGTTGGATAACGAAATTACGCCTGATAGCCGACACGTCTCGGGGGGATACGAAATCGATTTCACTGGCCAACATCTACATGGCACGTTTACGGCAGAACGGCGCCGCTACAAGCACCCTCCGCGAATTTGCGAGTGAGTTGAGGGGGGCCCGCATCCGATTCCACCTGTCTGTGAAAAAGCGGGCCATCAGAGGGGGAGCCACTCCATTCGGTTCACCCACTCCTCCGCTTCGATGAGGTGCCAAATCAGCAGGAGGTCTTCGATCGCGTCGCGAATCGGGACCTCATCGGGTACGAGAATCAAGCCCGTGCAATTGCGTTCCGCGACGGACTGGTCGAACCAGCGCGGCATTGTCGTCACATCGTGCGAGACCAGGATAAGACGGACGAATGTGCAAGGTCCAGAACCTCCGGGTCCTTCATTCTCTCCGGAATCATCTCCTGCGGCAACGCGAAATCTATCGAAGGTTCTCGCAGCAGTAAACCCGACACGATCTTTTGATTGAAGTTGGCGTCCGCAAGGAAGCGGACTTTCACGAACGCCCTAAAGAGGCTTGCTCTTTAGCCTCGCGCAGCCGCTTTGCCAGAGGGTTGTCGGACTTCGGCTGTTCCCTTCGCAATGCGTCCCAACGTTGGTCCTGAGCTTTCAGGTACTCCTCGACCTTTTCCTTGTTTTCGAGGTAGAACGTGATCGCCCCCTAAATCCGGACGAAAGGATCCGCCATCGGAAAGGAGCGGAGAATGCCTTCCGGCGATTCGCCGTCCTGGAGTGCATGAACAATGCTGTCGAGCGAAATTCGGGTGCCAGCGATGTAGTAGCCACCATCACGCTCCTCGACGTAGCTTTGCATATTCACGAACTCCAACGTCAGTTTATCGGGCCTGGACGCAAGCGGCAACCTTCCGGGTAGTTGGACAAACCGTTCTGTCCGGGGTTCGGAAGACGCCGCTCCGCTCCTCCCTGGGAGGGTTGACGACAGGAGGCAAAGGAACAGCGAAACCGATGGACCGCTACTCGATCAACTCTTTTGGATTCAGCAGGAGGTTTGGTCGGGGCGGGGCGATTTGAACGCCCGACCCCCTGCGCCCAAGGCAGGTGCGCTACCAGGCTGCGCTACGCCCCGACATTTGCTGCTGTTTTGATTTTAAACCACTTTCTCAATTTGCGATACTGTCCGGCATCCGCAAATCGTGCCAAAACCCTCCGGCCGCGGCATCCGTGACAAAACCCATCAGTTGGGCCTCGCCGTGTCAAAACCCGGCCGTCCTGGTTCGGTTCAGCTCGGCAGCGCCTCCGTTTCATGCGCAGTTTCGTTTGCGAACACTCCGACATACTCCGAAAAACCCGCTTGCGCTAACAGGACTCCAAGCATAGAATGTCACGCATGATCCAAACTCGCCTTTTCGCAGCCGTCCTCGGTGCCTCGCTACTGATTGGTGGCCTGGCACTCGCGCAACGACCGAAAGAGAACGTCTCCGGCGCGCGCCATCCCAATCTCGCGGCTGCCCAGCGGCTCAGCCAACAAGCCTATGAAAAGATTATCGCCGCGCAGGAGGCCAATGAATGGGACATGAAGGGTCACGCGCAAAAGGCCAAAAACTTACTGGATGAAGTCAACAACGAGTTGAAGCAGGCAGCCGAAGCGGCGAATCGCAAATAGATCCACTCCGGAAGCCCCGGGCAAGCGCCTTGACCTGCTCGTGCTGTTCAAGTGGTGCCAAATAGCCCGGCAAGCATTGCCTGCCAGGGCCTTTTCACAGGCAGATGGAGCGGTGTCTTGAGCCAAAAGTGCAGCCGCGGACCAAACCCCTGCGCGGCGTGCTGGAAGCGCCGGCGATGCTCCCGAACGTGGTCGGCTGGTGATGTCGATCATTCCAACGTGGCTTCCGATTTCAGTCGGCCCGTCTCATTTCACCGCCAGCCACGCCAGGAACAAGCCGTCGGGCTCCACATCTTCCCAGTAGGAGATCGAGCGGCTTTCCACCTCCCCGCAGTGCCGCTTCAAGATCCGCTCCAACTGGCTGCGCGTGAACCACTTCTCCCAATCGGGGGTGTTCAGTTTTCCCCACTGCTCGGCGTTCTTGTCGATAATCGCGATGCGCCCGCCGGGCTTCACAACCCGGCAGATCTCGCTGACGGCCCGATCGATCTCCACCGCATGTTCCAGCGATTCGGTGGCGTACGCGGCGTCGAAAAACCGGTCCTCGAACGGCAGTTCCGTCATGGACCCGGAGCGCGTGTGAATTCCCTCCGGGACGAAGCGCAGCATCTCTTCGGAAATATCCAGGCCCCAGATTTCGGCCTGCGGTTCCTGCTCCTGGAAGACCCGCGCAAACCGGCCCTTGCCGCATCCCACGTCAAGCACGCGCTTGCCCGCCATCTGGCCCAAATGCTCGCGAATCAGCTTTACGTGGTAGATGCGCGGATCGATGGTGGATGGGAAGTGCTCTTCGTCAGCCGCCGCCCGGTCGAACGAGGACTGGATGCGCGCCCGCAACTCCGGAGTCAGTTGCGTGCCCGGTTCCCTTGGTGCCGGGCCGGAAAACAACCGTTTCCAGTTCAAGCCCTATGCCCGTGTGAGGAAGATCGGCAGGCCCAGCTTGTGGTCGTACACGGGGCGGTACCGGTCGGTGTTGTACATGGTGGCCACGTCCACCCGGCGCGGCCCCAGTTTCGGATCGGGGATCGCTTTCATGCCGTAGCACCCGTTGCTGATTGCGGTCATGAGACCGTGTTTGCCGTCCTGGATCGCGTCAATCGCCATACCCGCGAAAGTCGCCGCCACCATGCGGTCCACGAAGTCCGGGCTTCCGGAGCGCAAATCGTAGGTAAGGTCGCTGACCACGGTCTCGAAGTCCGTGACTTTCTTGATTTCCGAGCTCAGGTCTTCAGCCACGCTCATCTTCTTGCGGTGCCCGAAAGCGTCGGGTTCGCCATACTCCTTCACCTGGTAGCCTTCCCACTTGGCGCCTTCCGAAAGGATCGCCAGCGAATAGTTGCTCGGGTTGTTCGCCTTGTCGGTCACCAGCATTTCGATCAGTTTCTGCAGATCCACTTTGTGCTCCGGGATGCAGCAGCGCACACTGGTCACGTAGGCCGTGTACAGTGCCGTGTAACCCGCATCGCGCCCGAAGACGCGGAACAGGCCGATGCGTTCGTGCGAGCCAACCGTGGTCCGCTGCCGCTCGATGGCATCCATGGCGCGTGTGACGGCGGTCGAAAACCCGATGCAGTATTCGGTGTTTTGCACATCGTTATCCATGGTCTTCGGCACGGCAACCACTTTCATGCCCCGCCTGTCCAACTCCGCGGCGTAGCTCAGGGTATCGTCGCCGCCGATAGCGATCAAATAATCCAGACCCAGGGTTTCGATGTTCTTGAGCACCGCGTTGGTAACGTCGTACACGGTAGAGGTCACGCCGTTCTTGGTGGCCTCCTTGCTGGGAAATGTCTGCCCCCGCAGCACCTCTGGCAGCTTCGCCATCTTCGAGGGGTTGGTGCGGGAACTGTGCAGATAGGTGCCGCCCGTGCGGTCGATGGTGCGTGTGTTCTCGCGGTTCAGCGGCAGCACGTAGCGCGCGCGGCTGGCCGGGTCCTCCAGGTTGACGTGCGTCAGCCCTTCCCATCCCCGGCGAATGCCGATTACCGCGCTCTCAATTTCGCTGGCGCGGTAGACCACCGTTTTGATCACGGAATTCAGACCCGGAACATCGCCGCCGCCCGTGAGAATGCCAATCCGTTTTCCAGCCATGATTGCTCCTTAACGATATGGTATCTTTCAGATCAGAAAGTCCCATTATAGAGGATGGCGGTGAGCGCCGGAGGCGGGGCCTGGAGGGTGCCTGGACAGTGCGGCCGGTCTCAAGCCGCCTACAAAGCCCGCGGCTTGTGAGGCGGGTTGCTAACCTGTTCGCGATGTGCGCCGGGGGCGCAGTAGGGCTGCCTGTGCTTTGCCGGTGGCTACGCCCCCAGCAGCGTCTAACACCGGCGGCCCTACCCACGTTGGCTCTACAGGCACCTGGCGCGCGTCCGCGCCATCGATCGTTACGCGCAGCCCTGGCGCGTGGCCGCGCGTATCAGTTGCCAAACAGTGAGAAGCCATCCCAGCGGTCCACTGAAGCTGCGCGCCTTACCCCTTGTAGCAGCCTGCGAAGGCGCGGAGGGGACATTGACTCGAACCGATGCCATTCTTTGTACAGCGCGGACTGCCGCTGTTCCAGATCCGGGAATACGACGGAGCGGATGTGCTGCCAACTTGCCTTCGCCCGCTCGTCAGCCGTATTTCTGACACGCAATTCGAGCGCTCGGGCAGTCAGGAGTTGGGCATTGAATTCATGGACGATTTCCTGGATGTTCAGGTACACCGTCGTGTCGCATTGCTCCCCGGCATCGTCAAAGCCTGGGTGGAGGATAGCGTGAGCATATTCGTGAAACAGGGCAATCTGGCGGAGGTGGGCGGGCTTTGCAAGCTAGGCGTTCCGCCGCCGCACTGATCGCTCGGCTGAAGAGCACGATCTCGCGCCTAGACGGATCGTATCGCCCGAGATACTCGTCGATGGGAATCGTCTCGGAGTCAGGTCGAACCAGCAGCGGTGGGTCTTCATCCGTTGCAACGCCACGTGGCTTGGCGGCAAAAGGGAGGTACAATAATGACCAAAAGCGATGCCGGTCACCATTCCAGACGAAGTGCTTGCAGCAGCCCACATTAGCGGTCCCGAGCTAAAGCGGGAACTTGCTTTGACATTGTTCCAGCAGGAGCGTCTGACTCTTGGGCAGGCGAGCCGTCTCGCCGAGATGGGCCAACTGGCGTTCCAGGCCCTGCTGGCGGAGCGCCAGATTCCGATCCATTACGGAATCGAAGAGTTCCATGAAGATCTTCAGACTCTCCGCCAAATGGGTAGGCTCTGATTGTTGTCTCCGACACGTCGCCGATCCTGAATCTCGCGCGGATCGGTCGTTTGGAACTTTTGGCATCGCTCTATGAGCAGGTTCTCATTCCCCCGGCAGTCTTGGCGGAATTGAGCGCTTCGAGGGGCGATTTCCCGGCGATCGACACTGCCCCCGTCTCATGGCTGATGCTCGCCACTCCAAGAAACTAGGGCCACGTCCTTGAGCTCCGCGAAAATCTGGATGCTGGTGAGGCTGAGGCAATCGTCCTGGCGGTGGAACGTCAAGCGGAACTCTTGCTTGTCGATGAAAGACGCGGACGACGGATCGCCGAGGCACTGGGGCTGCGGATAACCGGTCTGCTCGGCGTTTTGGCCAACGCGAAGCGGGCTGGTCTGATTGAATTGGTAAGGCCGGTATTAGACGAATTGATCCGGAATGCCCGATTCTGGATCGGACCGGATCTCTACAAAGACGTGCTGTCCGAATTGGGCGAGGGCTGACGCGAATTCGCCCGTCTCAGCCCGCGGACCGCTAGCCCCTCACTTCTTCGGACTCAACTTCAAATTAAGAATCGCCTGCTTCCGCGAATCGAACGAACTCAGCGTCTTGGCGTCGCTCGAAGCGCCAGTCTTTTTATCCTCGGCCTTCAGCTTATAATCCACATCGGTGCCGAGTTCGTAGAAGTGGAAGATGCCGTCTTCTTTGGTGATGAACGAGCGGACCTGCAGAGTCTTCGTGTTCTCCAACTGCACCACGGCTCCTACCGCCGGGCTGTCGTCGGGATTGGTCACAGCGCCCTGCACGCTGCGGGTGGAAGCGTCGCCCTTCTTGGGTTTCCCCTGGGCGTACGTAGTTTGCGCAAAGCTCGCCGGAACGGACAACGCCAGAACCGACGACGCCAGGATCGCCATCAGAAGCAAACCGACCGCTTTCATGCGATCCTCCCCTGTGTTGGATGTGGCCGGACCCGGGTCCGTTTCATCGGAATCTACTTCCAGTCCTCATCGGCTTCTTCTTCTTCTTCCTCCACGAAGCCCTCTTCGTCTTCGTCCTCTTCTTCCGGATCTTCGGCCGATTCCAGTTCCAGAGGATCGGTGCTCACCACTTTCAGGGCCGCGCCGCATTCATCGCAACTGATGGTGTCGCCCTCGTCGACATCTTCTTCATCCACATCGATAGCGGCTTCGCATTTAGGACATGTGACCATCGAAATTCCTCCCAAAGTATTACTGTTATACGATTGACAGGCTGCCTTTGCAAGTCTAATATGAGGTGGATTCCTTCTTATTTTATTTTCCCGCCTGCATGGCCAGGCGGCGGCGCGTGGTCGCGGGCACGATGCCCTTGAGCCGCAGATACATGAACAACTGCTGGCGATGCGTCAGTTCGTGCTCCTTGACAAACTGCAACATTTCCAGGCGCGTTACCACGGCGCCGAATCGCGTGACCGTTTCCGCATAGAATTCCGGGGACTTGGCGGCCAACTCCACCGTGCGCTGCTCCACCGATTCCCGCAACGCCGCCGCCAGTTCCTCGCCGCTCAGATCCTTGGGCAGTTGCCGGAGATGCGATTTCATCCGGTCGCGAAAGTCGGGTCCGCCGAAAACCGGTTCACCGGCTATCAGCATCCCGGTCAAACCATGGCTGGCGTCCAGGATGTGCCTGGCGATCTCACGGAATGTCGCCACCTCCGGAGTGGGCCGGTAATCCAGATCGCCGGCCGGAAATTCTTCCACCGCTCCCGCAGTGTCCTGCCGGATCGTCTTCCAGGAATCGAGTACGTGCTCCAATCTGACCATGATCACATTGTAATCCAGGGTCAGCGGGGAGCTATCGGCTATCAGCTTTCACCGTTCAGCTTGAACCCGGCGGCGCGCGTCAGGGTTTGGCTGATCGCTGAAAGCTATAGGGGTTTGGCTGACCGCTGATCGCTGACCGCCGACCGCTATAATAGAAGTATCCATGCACCAAAAACTCAATGAGAGGGTAGTGGATTCCGATCCACTCGAGACTGCGGAGTGGGTTGAATCGCTTGATCGTGTCATCGATGAAGCTGGTCCCGATCGTGCCGCCTATCTTTTGGACCAACTGACCGACCGCGCGCGCGCCAACGGCGCGGATCTTCCGATTCACCTGAACACGCCGTACGTCAACACCATTCGGCCGGAAGCCGAAGTCGCCTATCCGGGCGATCGCGCCATGGAGCGGCGCATCAAAAGCCTCATCCGGTGGAACGCCATGGCCATGGTGGTGCGGCAAAACAAGTACGACCCCGGTATTGGCGGCCACATTTCCACGTACGCTTCCCTGGCGACGCTGCTTGAAGTCGGCTTCAACCATTTCTTCCACGCCAGTTTCGGCGACCAGTCGGGCGACCTGGTCTACTTCCAGGGCCACGCCTCACCCGGCGTCTACGGGCGCGCCTTCCTGGAAGGCCGGCTCAGCGACGAGCACCTGAAGAATTTCCGCCACGAACTGCGCGACCATCCCGGTCTGTCTTCCTATCCGCACCCGTGGCTGATGCCCGATTTCTGGAATTTCCCTACCGTTTCGATGGGCCTGGGTCCCATCAACGCCATTTATCAGGCGCGTTTCATGCGTTACCTGGAAAATCGCGGCGTCATCGCCCGCACGCCGCGCCACATCTGGGCCTACCTGGGCGATGGCGAAATGGACGAGCCCGAATCCATGGGCTCTCTCACCCTGGCCTCGCGCGAAAAGCTGGACAACCTGATTTTTGTCATCAACTGCAACCTGCAGCGCCTGGATGGACCGGTCCGCGGCAACGGCAAGGTGATCCAGGAACTAGAAGCCGCCTTCCGGGGCGCCGGCTGGAACGTCATTAAGGTGATCTGGGGCTGCGATTGGGATGGCCTGCTGGCGCGCGATACCACCGGCCTGCTGCAGCGGCGCATGGCCGAAGTGGTGGACGGCGAGTTCCAAACCTACGTCACCAAAGACGGCGCCTACGTCCGCCAGTATTTCTTTGGCAAGTACCCGGAACTGCTCGACCTGATTTCGCACCTCAGTGACGAGGAGGTGCTGAAACTGCGGCGCGGCGGCCACGACCCGCGCAAGGTCTACAACGCTTATAAGGTAGCTGTGGAAACCAAGGGCCGGCCCACCGTGATTCTGGCCCACACGGTGAAGGGTTACGGTCTCGGCGAAGCCGGGGAAGGCCGCAACATCTCGCACCAGCAGAAGAAACTGAACGAGCAGGAAATCGCCCTTTTCCGGTCGCGCTTTGAAATTCCCATTCCGGAAGAAGCCGCCCGCAATGCCTCATTCTACCGGCCGCCGGCCGATAGCCCGGAAATCTCCTACATGCGGGAACGGCGCCGCCAGTTGGGCGGTTACATGCCCAGCCGTACCGTGCCGGCCACCACCATTGTGGCGCCGCCGCTAGAGTACCTGAAGGAGTCGCTGGAAGGTTCGGGCGGCCGTGAAGTCTCCAGCACCATGGCGATGGTCCGCGTGCTCACCATGCTGTTGAAACATCCGCAGTTGGGCAAGCGCGTGGTGCCCATTATCCCCGATGAGGCTCGCACGTTCGGTATGGAATCGCTCTTCCGCCAGTTCGGAATCTACGCCAGCCAGGGGCAGCTCTACAAACCGCATGATGCGGAAATGTTCCTTTACTACAAGGAATCCACCGACGGCCAGATCCTGGAGGAGGGCATCACCGAAGCCGGCAGCATGGCTTCGTTCACCGCCGCCGGCACCTCTTACGCCACCTACGGCGTGGAGATGATCCCGTTCTTCATTTACTACTCGATGTTCGGATTTCAGCGCGTGGGCGACGCCATTTGGGCCTTCGGCGACGCCCGCGGCAAAGGCTTCCTGTGCGGCGGCACCGCCGGCCGTACCACCCTGGCCGGCGAAGGCCTCCAGCACCAGGACGGCCACAGCATCCTGCTCGCCAGCACCAGCCCAACCTGCTCCACTTACGATCCGGCCTACGCTTACGAAATCGCCATCATCGTGCAGGATGGTATCCGCCGCATGTACCAGAACCAGGAAGACCTGTTCTACTACCTGGCTCTCTACAACGAGAACTACCCCATGCCGGCCATGCCGGAAGGTTTCGATCCCGCGGGCGTACTCAAAGGCATCTACCGCTTCCAGGCCGCGCCTGACGGCAACGCCAGAGTGCAACTGTTCGGCAGCGGTCCGATTCTGAACGAAGCCCTGCGCGCCCAGAAGATCCTGGCCGAAAAGTACGAGGTGGCAGCCGACGTGTGGAGCGTCACCAGCTATAACGAACTGCGCCGCGAAGCTTCCGGCATCGAGCGCTGGAACCGGCTGCACCCCGATCAGCCGGAAAAGATACCGTACATCGTGCAGGCCCTCCAAGGCGCCGAGGGCCCGATCGTCGCCGCCACCGACTACATGAAGGTAGTGGCCGACCAGGTGGCGCCGTGGCTGCCCGGCCGCATGGAAACCCTGGGCACCGACGGTTTCGGCCGCAGCGAAAATCGGGAATACCTGCGAAAGCACTTCGAGGTCAACGCCGAATCCATCGCCGCCGCCGCTCTGTCGCGCCTGGCCGCGACGGCAAGTTCGACCCCGGGAAGGCCAAAGCTGCCTTCGCCGAGTTGGGCGTGGACACTGAAAAAATCGATCCCGCGAGGGCGTAGCGGCCCTGGCTCTGAACCGAAATAGCTCGGAACCGAGCCGCCAGTTCGCGCCCCGAGCCGCCAGTTCGCGCCACCGACCCGCGCGCGTTAGTTAGCAAGCGGTGCTCTCAGTTTGTGATTCCGGTGACCACCGTGTGCGGGCTGTTCGGAATCGGGTGTGCCTTGACATCATGGAAGCCCGCCTCCATGTGCATCGCTTCCAGTTCGCGGAAGGTGTACGCGTCGCCGGCGGGTGTCGAGATCAGCATAGTGAGGCTGAAGCCGGCGGCCATGGGTGGTGTGATGCGATCCTCGTTGGGCACGAATTCGAGCGTGGCTGAGATGCCGCCGGGCTTGAGCGCGGCCCGCACTTTCTTGAGCAGGCCAACGCAGGTGGGCGCATCGAAGTGATGCAGGAAGTTGGTGATCAGCACCGCGTCGTACGGCCCGCCGTAGGCTACGTCAAACGCGCTGCCGGGCAACCGCTCCAAGCGATCCGCCACGCCGGCCTTGCGGGCGTTCTCCTGCGCCACGTCCAGAACCAGGGCCCAGTCCAGTGCCACGATGTGCGCCAGCGGGTGTTGCCTGGCGATTTCGATGCCGAACAAACCGTGTCCGGCGGCGATATCGAGGACGCGGATGGGTCCCGTGCGGCCTTGTAAAACGATCGCGGCCAGAGGTCCCGCCATGGGGGCCATCATGGGTGCCATGCCATGGGCGAACTCCACCCAGATCGGATTGTCGGGCTCGACCGAGCCTTGCCCCGGGAGCATGGTATGGCCGCTGCGCACGATCTCCGTGAGGTTATCGTAGGTGGCCCTCATCTCGGCCAGGCCCAGAAAACGCGCCGTCGAATGGAGCGACGCGGGCGAACGCGGATCCAGAAACAGGGCGCTGGTCTGGGTGTGACTATAGACGCCATTTTGCTTCGAAAGCAGATCCATGATGGTAAGGAAATCGCACAGGATGCGCATTCCGCGCTCCGACGCGGAGCAGCGCCGGGCGAGTGTGGCAGCGTCGGCAGCGCCTTCGCCCACGGCGCGGAATACATCCAGCTCGATGGCCGTCCGCAGCGCGGCGGAGCGCTGATGGGCCAGCAGAGATTCGAAAATAATTCCAGGGTTTGGCGCGTTGCCGGTAGCGATTCCAGGTTGCAAGGTGAGCCCTCCATATCTCAGCGAGAATAACACGGCGGCCGGGAGGCGGGCCTCGCACCTCGTGCGGAGCCGCGCGCGTAAGCAAGCGGTTGTCTCCGGCTCTACTTCTTCGGCACCGAAATCGTAATATTCCGGTACTTCATGCCGCCCGTGTGATCCCCCTGGATGTAGAACGGCCCCGGTTCGCCCTCGTTCGAATCCAGCGCGCCGCCGGTGATGCCTGGAATCTCCTGGCTGTCCACCGTCTTCACGCCGTCGCGCACAATCGTCACGTGCCGGCCCACCAGCGTGATGTCGTAGCTTTCCCACGTGCCCGGTTTGCGCGGCAGGTCCACCGCGGGAGCGATGAAACTGTAAATCGAGCCCATGCTGTGAAACTTGTCGTTGGCGTCCACCTTTTCGTATTCCACCTGCACCTCGTACCGGCCGCGCAGGTAGACGCCGCTGTTGCCCTCATCGGGGCAGTTGTACTCGATGTGCAGTTTGAAGTCTTCGAACTTGCGCGTGGTCTTGATGTTGGCGCCGTGTTCTTCATTGACCAGTTCGCCGTCTTTCACCACCCAGTGGTTGGGCGCGCTGGCGCTGAGCGGTTCCCAGCCCGTCAGGTCCTTCCCATTGAACAGCGGTTCCGGATCGGTCCATGCCTTGGGCGGCTTGCGGTCCAGTTTGGGCGCGCGCACCCCTGCCAACTGCGCCAGCACGGTCTCGCCGCGTTTCTGGCTGCCGGTCAGCTTATCTCCGTTCACGTCCAATTCCCACGTGGACGCCGGACCCTTGGCATTCGGCGCGGCCATATTCAGGCTGAGGTGCGCAGCCTCCAGCTTGAAATCCTTGATCTCGCGAGCGCCGCCCGACCGCGGCTGGATACGAACCGTAGCGCCGCCCTCCTTCTCCACCAGTTCCATCCAATCCGGGTACGGTGTCAGGGCCTGGGGATTCTTGGGTGGATTTTGCGCGTCGGCTTGCGGCGTGATGACGATATCCCACCGCCCGGCAAACGGGTTCTTGGCAAGGGCCGGCCAGACGAGGGCCGCCGCGAGCGTGGCTAGAAGGCTGAGTCTTTTCATGACAAGGCTAGTTTATCGCGCTTCGTGGGGCAGGGTTGGTAGGGGCGCCCTCCGGGTCCGGCGGATTGTTTATCCGCTCTTGAGTTTGCACATTTATGGGAGAAGGTGGGACAGACCATCGTCTTTCGTGGTCTGTCATGCCTCGCCAGCGCGGGCTGGGTGACAGACGACACAACCCGATCGTCTGTCCGACTCTGGCCCGACCAGAATGTAGAAACTCCAGCGGCGGATTTGTTAATCCGCCTGCCGCGCCTTGCGGGCAAGGCCGCGGACGTGGACCGGCCCAGGTAGTAGACAATCTACCGGCATGGGTGTAGAATCTCTACGGCTATGAGTAAGTACACCGTTTGAGAAGTTCGCCAACGTATCGGGAAACCGCTTGCTCAAGCGCGCGGCTCCGACCAGAGCCGCGACGACGGTCACGGAGCGGCTGCCTCGAAATACGAGACCGTATTATTGAAACGGTGTACTAAGCTGGCGATACCAGTAGGCCACTGAGTTTGGGACGCACTGCAACTCATGGACGGCGACGCAGCCAACCGGCGCCTCTACCTCCGGCCGTATCGCCAACCCGCTGCCCCACATAAGCGCTGAACCCGCTCACGTCCGCGCTGACGGCGCGTTTTTCCGCGCCTATGGCCCGGCGCTCGATGCCCGGCGCCCGATATCGCTATCCTGGTTGATGGCTTGCACATTACCATAACGGCCGGCCCGTTCTTCGCCGGCGAACTCATCGGCTTCACCACCGGCCTGCTGATCACCGTTCTGCTCCTGGTGCTCAATCTCCGCGCTGCCAAACTGCCCGGAACGCCGCTGGCCAATATCGTTTTCGCCGTGTGCGCGCTGCTCTGGTGCGCCGGCGGTTTGATGCACACCGCTTTCCTCGCCTCCGGCCTGCCGCGCGATGGGCGTCTCGCGCTCCTGGCGCAAGCGTTGCAGTTCACCGGCGCCTGCGCTTTCCCGATCCCGATCCTGGCCACGTGGCGCCGCTTTGCCGTGAAGGCCTGGCAACAACGCGCCGCCCGCATGCTGCAGATGGCCGCCTGCATCCCCGCCGCTGCCATCGCCATCGCCGTCTGGTCGGGTCCCGTTCGGGGCTCCACGCTGGTATCCCTGGCGGTGTTGCACCACTTCGCCGCCTACAGCGCCACTTTGCTCCTGGTCCTCGGCGCCGCCGTTGCGCTGCGCCGCCGTGTCACCCCGCGCGCCGTCTATCTTCCCTCCCTGGCGATTGTTCTTGCCGTGTCTGGCGCATCCATCATGTCGGCCGTTGCCCTTCACGGGCCTCACCAGACCGAACTGGGCGACGGCCTGGCCTCGCTGGCTGCCCACCTGGTCCTGCTGGTGGTTCTCTGCGCCTTCTTTCTCTTCGCCCGGTTTCGCTTCGCCGACATTTTTCTGCGCTACGGCGTCCGCATCCTGCTGGCGGGTGTGTGGGCTTCGGTGCTGGCGTTCACCGCGCAATCGCCGCTGCTGTTGCACATCGCCAGGCAAGCCGGTTCCCCAGGGGCGGTGCACGTCTTCGCCGTCATCATCGTCGCCAACGCCCTGCTGCTTTCCTTTACCTTCGTGGATGAGCGCATCAGCGCGCTCGTCAACCGATGGCTCTTCCGCCCGCCGGACTACCGTGCCGCCCGCCGCCGCCTCGCCGACCAACTCCGCGATCTTCCGCTTGAATCCGAAATCGCCGCCGCTGCCGAAGACTCCGCGCGCCGCACCCTGGAGTTGAGCGCCGCGTGCCTGATCGCCCTCGACAAGCTGCCCGCGGTCGACACTCTGCCGCCATCCAAATGGCCCGCCGGCATCCTGGACGGCGAAATCGTCGAGCTCGCTCATGCCGATCCGCTAGGCGCCCTTCTGCCCCTGCCCAACATCGAGGTGCTAGTCCCCATTTCGGCGGCGGGCCGTGTCACCCATCTCCTGCTGGTCTCTCCAGGACAGGCCCGGCCGGGCCTCGTTACGCACGATTTGGAGTACCTGCGCGCCGTCGCCGCGCTCACCGGAAACCGCCTCGACGCACTCCGCCGCGAACGCGAGGCCGCCGAACGCCAGAGCCGTGAAGCGCTGCTCCTCCAGCAAGTCACGGAATCCGAACTGCGCGCCCTGCGAGCGCAGATCAACCCTCATTTCCTGTTCAACTCGCTCAATACCATTGCCGACCAGGTGGTCCGCGACCCGGCGCGCGCCGAAGCCATGACGCTCCGCCTGGCCGGCGTCTTCCGCCATGTCCTGGATAACTCCTCCCGTCCGCTGACGTCCATCCGTGACGAGATCGAATTTCTGCGCACGTACCTGTACATCGAAGAGGTCCGATTCGGCGACCGCCTGCAAGTGGAAATCGACGTAGCCCCCGCCGTGGCCGGTGAGCATCTGCCTTCGTTGATCCTGCAGCCGCTGGTGGAAAATGCCTTGAAGCACGGGCTGGGGCCAAAGCCCGGCCCTGGCCATTTGTGGATTTCCGCCGCCCCTCAAGACGGCAGCGTCTGCCTGAAAGTAGAAGATGATGGAATGGGGATCGGCTCATCCGCGCTGGCCCTGCTTGCCCTGCACCACAGGTCCGATGGCCTGGGCCTGACCAATGTGGCCGAACGCCTGCGCACTCTCTATCAGGACCGGGCCAGCCTGATCCTGGAACCGCGCGACGGCGGCGGCACCCGCGCAACCCTGCTGATTCCGCGCCACCCGCCGGAGAGTCCCACATGAGAAGCCTGGTATGAGAAACCTGGTATGAGAAGCCTGGTGATTGACGATGAGGAGCCTGCCCGCGCCCGCCTCACGCGCATGCTGTCCGCGCATCCCGAAATCCTGGTGGTGGGCGAAGCCCGCGACGGGTTGGAAGCCGTCCGCCAGATTGAAGACCTGCGCCCCGACCTGCTGTTCCTCGACATCGAACTGCCCGGATTGACCGGCTTCGAGGTTTTGCAATCTTTACCGGCAACCGTGACGCTGCCGCTCGTCATCTTCGTGACCGGTTACGATCGGCACGCGCTGGCCGCTTTCGAAGCCAACGCCCTCGCCTACCTGCTCAAGCCCGTGGAACCAGAGCGCCTGGCACAGGCCGTAGAGCGCGCCTGCAGACTTGCCACAACCGCCGGCGAGCAGGCGCGCGAACGCCGGCACATTCTGCAAGCGGCGCGCGAATCTCCCAGGACGCTCCAACAGATCGTCTGCCGCAAGCGCGACCGCCTGGTGTTGATGCCGCCCGAACAGATCCTCTGGTTTCAGGTGGAAGACAGCATCGTGAAGGCGCACACCATCGCGGAAACGTTCTGGGTCAACTATCAGTTCGGCGAACTGGAAGCCAGCCTGCCCGCCGGGCTTTTCTTCCGCGCCCGGCGCGAAGTGCTGGTGAACGTGACCCGCATCAAGGAGATCCGCCCCTATTTCAAGAGCGGCTTTCTGTTGATCATGGCCGATGCCACCGCCACCGAAATCGTCGTCAGCGAGCGCCAGGCCCGCTCGTTCCGCCAGCGAATCCCGGGGCTGTAAACTTTGTGGGGCAGGTTGCTAACCTGCGGCGGACTGGCAATCCGCCTGCCGCAATTCAACACGCCACTTCGGCCTAAGCAGAGCTGCGCGCGCGATCCCGATCGGGTATAACTCGGGTTATCCTGTGATCATGAAGACTGCCGTCTCGGTACCGGATGACCTTTTCCGTCTGGCGGAAGCTGCTGCCTGGCGCCTTCGGGTCTCGAGAAGTCAGTTGTACGCAACGGCGATTTCGGAGTTCCTGAACCGGCAGGCGGGCAATACCGTCACCGAACGCCTGAATGCGGTATATTCGCGCCGGCCCGCGAAGGTGGATTCCGCATGGCACCGCGCCCAACTCAAATCTCTCGAAAAGGTCTCTTGGTAGAGATGGACGAGATTCAACGGGGAGAGATCTGGTGGGCTGATCTCCCCGAGCCTCGCCGCTCCGAGCCTCGCCGCTCCGAGCCTCGCCGCTCTGAGCCTCGCCGCTCTGAGCCCGGATACAGACGGCCGGTGCTTGTAGTGCAAGTGGACTCCTTCAACCTCAGCCGCATTCAAACTGCAATCGTGGCGGTGATCAGCGGCAACCTGGAGCTTGCCGATGCCCAGGTAATGTCCTGGTGCCGGCGCGCTCGGCAGGCCTCCCCCGCGACTCGGTCGTAAACGTCTCTCAAGTGCTAACCCTCGACCGCGGTTTCCTGACCGGGCACGCTGGCACGCTACCGCCGCGCCTTCAGCGCTCCGTCGATGAAGGTCTGCGCACTGTTCTGCAACTTTAGCCCGCGAGGCTGTCATACCGGTCTTTCAGGACCCATAGTCCGGGATGCCGGCAGTTCGTCCACTGGGCGGTCCGTTCCGGTAGCAGAGCCGGCTTATCGCTTTGCCCCGAACATCGACAGAAGGTGCTCCCGGGCCAGGTCTTCGCCGCGAACTGCGTGCCATTTGGAAAATGTCGTTTCCGTAAGGGTGATCGCGTTCGCAACATCGGTTCCAACGAGCTTCCAGCCCGTATCGTAATCGGCTCTGTGCCGATCCCCCTGAAGCTGTCCGAACGCCGTGATCATATCCGTTACTTGCGTCTCGACGGGCGTTGGATTTCTTTTGTCTTTTGGCGCGAACGATGCATCCCGCATCCTCCGATGGTTGAACATTCGAGCAAGCCGCGCACGTTGGTCGAGGAACGGCCAATTGGCGACGAAATCGTCCACGAGCAAATGAAACACCGCATAGTAGGCAGTTGAGATGGCACGCCGCCGACAGGAATCCCGTTTTTCAGCATCGCCCTTCGCTGCCAGATGACGCGCGTCCTCAAGCAGATCGTCGGCTAAGCCCATGCGAGTTCCTGCAGGGCTTCCTGTTCTGAGACGCTTCGAAAATTATGGTAAGGGAAGACACCCATAGCAGGGAAATCAAGCTGGCGGGCCAAGCCCCAAACCACGTTCGTGGCAACCTCGCGTAGTCGTCGCCTCGCCGCCTCATCGGTTAGAACGACGCGGAAGAATATCGCCCACTGACCGCTCCAGTCTTCTCCTATTTCGTAGCGGATGCGTACCACATCCGGCGAAAGGCGCGTCTCGACTTCATTAATAGCTGCCTGGATTTCTGAATGCTTCGTGACTGCCGAGGGCGAGTACATCTCATCCACAGCTTACCGCATTCAACGCGCTTGATCTCCGCGTCAAGGCCGCTGTATGGGGGCATCGCTGCCCATATGAGTGGGTTGTCGCCATGTCGTTCAAATGGCGAAACCAGATTCGAACGAAAAAGAAAAGGCGTCCAACGTGTGGCCGCCCGAGATGGCCCTCAGTATTGGCCGGTATAAACCGACCACTCGCCCGAAGCGCGCGAACGCTACTTCAAGAGGTACACGACCGTCGTCTCAGTGTCGGCAGGGTCCGGCGTCGGATCTCCGTATATCTCCCACGAGTGCCCAGCGGACTCCCTCCCATTCGCCGCCATCCATTTTCTGATCGCGTCGTGCGCCTCGTTCATTCGATTGTACGGGCCGCGGTGGACGGCGACGGCAGCCTGGCCCCCTTGGGTTTCGGTCGCGTACACCTCGCCCGTAGTTTCAAAGGTGCGCGTGACCTCAACACCGAAGTCGCACAGTATCGGCGCGCCCGGATGTGTCGGGTGGTGGTAGAGAAAAATGTTGTGGCCATCGGTCCGCAGGCCTGGCTGGCTGCGAATGAACTGCCAGACCTTGTCCAGGGCCGGCCCCCACGCCGACCCAACCGCGCCCGGCGCGACCTCGCGCCGCACCGCGGCCATCTTGCGGGGGTGAACAGTCTGTAAGTTGACGGAGACGGGCATTCCTCGATCGTAGACCAGATCGTGATCGCGTGCCGGTTACCTCCGGCATCGGGGCTCAGGCGGCGTGCGAATTTGACGCGTCAACCGGAAGGTTGGGCCGAGTGGTCAAGTTGCCGGGAAATGCCCTTATCCGCGCTGTGCGGCGCCTCACGCACCGCTGCCATGGTTCCGAGCGTCTCTTCGCCCTTGACTCAAGCAATCCACGTCGGCAAGAACCCGCTGAAAACGAATCAATTCCCGCGAGCCGTACGAAGTTGTGATCCCCTGCCTTCTGGCGGTCACAGGGATATTTTCTTTTTTTGACCAGGCGCATCCGGTTGTGTAAGAGGCATTTACGCCTCAGCTCAATGGTTCCTCCAGCCGGTTTCATGAGGGGCGTGTGCGA
>Ga0210402_10001178_pt1 | contig 27278 bp, 28 predicted proteins | sample IncBWC7MmetaG_FD_161055 | JGI IMG/M metagenome (GOLD analysis project Ga0210402, IMG submission 161055) | Forest soil microbial communities from Barre Woods Harvard Forest LTER site, Petersham, Massachusetts, United States - Inc-BW-C-7-M | ecosystem: Environmental > Terrestrial > Soil >... | reverse complement strand
TTCCAATCGTGGTTATGGATTCCGGGCTCGCGGGCAAGCGCCCGCGCCCCGGAATGACGGTAACCAAATGCTCGCATGTTTGTGCGATAGAATTGAAGACGGCGCTTGGTCACACTTCACGCCACCGCCAATTCCAGCGGAAACTTGTCGACCACCTCGTGGCCGTCCCGGGTCACGATGAAGGTGTGGCCGAGGAAAATCCCGAACAGGCCGTCCGCCGTGATCGGGTTCGGTTCCGCCATCGTCACCATGCCGGGCATGAAAACCTTGTCGTCCTCCCGTGCCTCAGTGCGCTCGGCGAACACGTGCGGGGTCGCGGTGACGATATCGATGCCGTGGATCTGCGTCGGGCGTGACTGCACGCCTTTTTGGCGGAAGAACTGCGCCGCGATGCGTACGTTGTCGATCGGATTGCCGGGCTTGATCTCGGCGACGATGCGTTGATAGCCGGGCAGGGTGATCTCGTGCCAGAACCGCTTCACCGTCTCCGTCGGCTCTCCAATGCAGACGGGTGAACCGATCTGCGCCGTGTAGCCGCGATAGCCGGCCGCAAGCTCCATGATGATGATGTCGCCCCGGCGAAGCTTGCGTTCGGATGGGCGCGGATTTCCGAAGAACAAGGCGGGGTTTGCCATCGGGGTCGAGCCGATGATCAGGAAGTCGATGTCGCCGCCGCCGTGCAGGATCGCGGATCCGGCGGCGGCGCGCAGATCGGATTCGGTGGCGCCCGGCCTTGCGGCCGCCACGAGCGCCTCCATGGCGTGCTGGCACAGCACGCCGGCGCGCCGCACGCAATCAAGCTCGGCCGCGCTCTTGATGACGACGAGTTCGTGAATGAAGCTGCGGGTGAAGACGATCTCGGCGTCAGGCAGGCCCTTGCGTAGATCATTGTACTGGTTGACCGGCATGTAATCCCTATGGCGCGGGTCGATCTCGACCAGGCCGATGCGCGGCTTTTCCAGGCCGAGTTCCTTGATGCGCTCGACCATCACCTCGGCATAGCGGCCGCCGCGGCTCTGACGGACATCGGAGAGCGCCGGCGCGACCTGGCGGCGCACGGCCTCCGCATGGGTGCCGCCCATGGAGAAGATCAGCGTCGGCGGCGCATCGAGCGGCACCACCACGTAGGATGAGATCGCGTGCCATTCCCAATGGCCGGTGAGCCACGTCATGCCGCCGCCGAAGCTCCAATGACTCGGGCCGCCCGGCACGATCACGACGTCGAGCCCGTGGGTACGCATCTTGTCACGCAGCGCCGCATAGCGCCGTGCGTATTCTTCCGGCGAGAACTGCTCCCACACGGCATCGCGATAAAGCGGCGTGTCGAACATGTTGCTGAACGGCCCGTTCTGATCGAGCCGTCCGCGCACCTCCTCCCACGGCACGGCGCCGGGCGGCTGAAAACCGTTGACTTTCATGCAAATGATTTCCAGGGATCGGACAAAGCAGCACTCCGACGCAACTTCTCCCCTCCCCCAATCGAAGTCGGGTATGCCCGACTTCGATCACTCAATAAAGTGGCCGAACCCCGCGTATACGCGGGTTCGGCTGGGGAGGGCTCGGGGGTGGGGGTCGGGAGATGCAGCACCCCCGGTGCTCCACGGCACGACCCCCCACCCCAACCCTCCCCCACAAGGGGGGAGGGAGCCGCGGGTTGATGATTCACAGCGAGCACCCCCCGATCGTCGCCCGTCCGCCTGCCGCTGCGACCCCATCGGCCGCGATCGCCTTGTCGAAAACCTGATCGACCGAGGGCTTCTTGTCGGGGTCCATGTCGCCGGCCGCGGCGTCGTGATTGATCGTCCATTGAGTGCGTTCCGGATCGAACCCCTCGTTGACCGACCAGATGCAGGCCCCGGTCATCGTCTCCCACGCATATTCCACGGCTTCGCGCGGCTTCTGCGTCGTCGCGACCATGATGGGGATCACCTTGTCCTTGTCGCGATAGATGGTGCGGTTGGCCTCCACCATGGCGGCGACGAAATCCACCACGAATGCCCGATCCTTTGCGATCACGTCGGTGGATATCCCATAGGCATTGAAGGCGTAGAGCGGCATGAGATCGGCGACCTGGCCAAGAATTCTCAATCCGGGTTTCTGCTTGATGGCGAGGAACGCATCCTCCGGATGCAGCGCAACCCCATCGATCTGCCCGGCCACCAGTCCGGCCAGGCGGCCGGCGGTGCCCTGCGAGATGAATTGCGCATCGTCGACCGTCAGTCCCGCCTTGCTCAGGGCTTCGCGGCCGATGCGCCAGTTGAAGCTGCCGACGCCGCCACCGGCGGCGGAGAGCCGCTTGCCCTTGAGATCCGCAAATGTCTTGACGGCTTCCGACACCACGTAGGCCTGCGGGGCTTTTGGCGCCATGCCCCACACCTGCTTGACCTTCATGCCGCGGCCGATCTGGTAATCGTTCACGGTCGCGAAGGTGTTGCCCTGTGACAGCGCCACCGAGGCCGCGGGCGATGAGCCGCCGTCGAATTGGATGATGTTGGCGTCGATGCAGTGCTTGGCGAACAGACCGAGTTCCTTGGCAACGTAGATCGCCGTGTGAACCACATTGGGCGGCGACACCGAGACCCCGACGTTGATTTTTCGCATCGGTCCGGTACAGCCGGCATTCTGCGCGGCGGCGCCAGTGGCCGCGAGGGTGCTCAGCAACGCAAGCGGGATGATGACGCCCGGCAAGGCGCCTTTGAGGTTGTTCAGCATTGGACGCTCCTCACGCGGTTATGAGCTTTTGTCGAGCGTAGGATGGGTTCAGCCACCGGGTCCGGCCTTCGGACGGCCCGATGATACACTCCGCGAAACCCACCAGCGGCCTCTCAGGTGGCAAATCCGATGATGGGTTTCGCAAGAGCTCAACCCATCCTACCCTAATCCCCCTGGCCGGCCGCAGTCCACGGCGCCACTTTGATTTCCAACACCCTGAGCAGCGCCGTCAGGGTGACGCCAAGGATGCCGAGCGTGACGATCGGCACGAACATCTTGTCGACCTGATAGGTCGAGGCGGTCCGCACGATCAGATAGCCGATGCCCGAGATCGCCGTGTAGAGGTCGGCCAGCACCATGCCGATCAGCCCGCGGCCGACAGCAAGCCGCAAGCCCGTAACGATGAAGGGCAGCGCGCCCGGCAGCACAATGTTGAGCCAGAGCTGGCGTTCGCTGCAGCGGAATGCCCGTCCGACCTCGATCAGCCGCGGATCAACATTCTTCACGCCCTGATACGTATTGATGGTCATCGGGAAGAACGCGAACAGGAACAGGATGATGACTTTGGCGGTGGTCTCAAAACCGGCCCACAGCACGATCAGCGGAACGAGCGCGACGGTCGGCGTCGAGTACAGGAAGGTGATGTAGACGCCGAGCGCCACGTCGAGCACCCAAAACCGCGCCAGCAGCAAGCCGATCGCAATGCCGATTACCGCCGCCGAGCTCAAACCGAGCAGCAGCACTACGAGACTCGGCCACAGATAGTTCCACAACTCGCCGCTTCCGATCATGCCGACGGCCGCGACCGCGATCTTGCTCGGGGTGGTGAACAATACCGGATCGACCTGGGCGCCAAAGATCTCCCAGATCGACAGCACCACCGCGAGAGAGCCGAGCCGGATCGCGATCTCGACGAGCTGACGGCGTCGGCGTCGACCGGCCGCGACCTTTTGGGCGCGCTCGCGGTCTTCGCTGAGACCATCGGCTGCGGCGATCGAAACCCCGACCGGATCGCGTACTTCAACGGTCATGGTCAAGCCACCTCGCTCGCGGGAGCAACAGGCTTCGGTCGCGCCGTGTGCAATTGTCGCCAGATATGGGCGCGCAGTTCGGCGAACCTCGGATCGGCGCGCACCGCCTCGACGTCGCGCGGGCGGCCGAACGGAAGTTCCAGTACCTCCTTGATGCGGCCGGGACGCGCCGTCATCACCGCAATACGATCGCCCAGCAGGATCGCCTCGTCGATCGAATGGGTGATGAATACCATCGTCTTGCGTTCGTCCGGCCGCTGCATGAGCTGCAGCAATTCGTCCTGCAGAATTTCGCGAGTCTGGGCATCGAGCGCCGCGAACGGTTCGTCCATCAGGAGAATCGAGGGGTTGACAGCGAGCGCCCGGACCAGGCCGACGCGCTGCTGCATGCCGCCCGAGAGCTGATACGGATACTGCTTCTCGAACCCGGTGAGACCAACCAAGTCGAGATAGTGCCGCACCCGCTCCTCGACATGGGACGATGGCGCGCCCGCCATGGCGAGCCCGAAGGCGGCGTTCTGATAGACGGTCTTCCATGGCAGCAGCCCGAAATGCTGGAACACCATGGCGACGCCGGCAGGCGGCCCGGCGACCCTTTTGCCAAAAACCAGAAGCTCGCCGGCGCTGAGATCAATAAGGCCAGCGATACAGCGCAAGAAGGTTGTCTTGCCGCACCCGCTTGGCCCGACAATACAGAGGATCTCCTGATGCCGAACTTCGAGCGTGAGTTGGCGAAACGCCACCACGGCGCCGTCCAGGAACAGCTTGTTTGCTGCGCGCACGCCGATCGCAATCTCGGCTTTGGCTTGCGGAACCGCCATGCGGCTGATTTCCTCACTCGCGGCGTCGCGCTCCGGCGCAACACTCAGGCATGCGAACTTTCTCGGCTTCGATCAGGTTCTGTCAAGCGCGCACCTGCGAAATATATCGCGGCAGCACGATGCCGCCTACCCGCAGCCTGGGAATTTATATTGCGATTGGACCTGTCCGGGGCGGGCGCCACTCACCTGCGGCGACGGGTCAATCCGGATGGCTGGCCCGACGGCATGAGCGGATCGCCCTCGCGAATTGCCTTTGCGTCCCGCATGATCTCCAGGCAGGACAGCAGTTCCACGTAACTTGCCGGTCCGCCGGTCGTCACATTCCCGACGCACTGGGTCTTGTCGGCCGCATTATACGTCGACCAGTTTTGCGTGAGGGAATTCTCGGCCGTACGCTCGTCCGCCAGGCAGGCCTCCTTGTCCCGCCCGGCCGAGATGGCCCCGCGGGCCGCCGCATTGCAGCTGGGGACGACGTTGAGCTTCGGCGGGCTGTCGGCAAGTGCAATGGCGGTCGGCAGTCCGAGCATTAAGGCGACAAGGGCGATCCTGTTGGTGAAAGCTGACATCTTTTCCTCATGTAAGGGGCTGCCTCGGCAATCCCCATTTATCGCATCATGATATTTACGGGACGATCATACAGGATTATTCCGGCTGCGCGTCGAATGCAAAGAACCTCGCAACCGGCATCCGGCCGGGCCGCATTGTTTCGGATTCCTCAGGTGACGCGCGGAACCGCATCATGCTAGACCCCTCTCGGGCAGAGGGACACGGCCGACCGTAGCCTCACCACGCGAAACCGCAATCACCTCGCTCTGAAAACGCGATGATCAAGTGCGCCGCGCAAGCGGTTCTACTGACCTGGTTCTACTAAGTTAACGAGGGAGAATATCATGTCACGTCTAGCTACCGCATTGCTCGCGGGCGTATTGGCGGCCGCGGCGTTGCCGGCATGCGCCCAAGCTCCGACGCCGCCGCTGTTCTCGACCACCAAGGTCGAGGGCACCGATGGCGTCTACATTTTCCGCTATCAGGGTCACCAGGCGATGTTCGTTGTAACGCCCGACGGCGTGATCGCCACCGACCCGATCGGGGAACGTCGGCCCGCAGCAGCGGCCTATATCGCGGAGATCCGCAAAATCACCCAGGCGCCGATCAAATACGTCGTGTACAGCCACAGCCATTACGACCATATCGCGGGCGGCAAGCCGTTCAAGGACCTGGGCGCCGTTTTCGTCGCCCACAAGAACACCAAGTCGCTCCTGGAGCAGCGCAAAGCGCCGGATATCGTGATTCCGGATCAAGTTATCGACGACAACGGCGGCAAGCTGGAGCTTGGCGGCACGACGCTCGAACTGCTCTATCTCGGCAAGAATCACGGCGACAATTCGCTGATCATGCGCCTGCCGAAGGAGAAGATCATCTTCGTCGTCGACTTCCTGCCGCTGTCGGGCACCCAGTTCCGCATCATGGCGGACACCTACCTGCCGGATCAGGAAGACAGCATGAAGAAGATCCTGACCATGGATTGGGACCGGCTCATCCCCGGCCACCCCGGCGCCGGCGGCCGGCAGATCGGCAACAAGGACGACGTCAAGACCGACCTCGACTATATGCTCGACCTCTCGGCCGCCGTGAAGAAGGCGACCGAAGAAAACAAATGTTATGCGGGCGCGATCGCCGAGATCAAATTGCCCAAGTACGAGAATCTTCCGGGCTACGCCCAAAATCTTCCCCTCAACATCGAGCGCTATTGCGATTTCTGGAATCGCGGTATCTGACGCGCCAAGACACTGGTTTCGGCGCCGCGAAGGCGCCGAAACTACTGGAGCGCTTCAACCAAATTGAAGGGGTGGCAAGACGTTCGCCTTCGTAGGGGCGGCCCTTGTGGCCGCCCGGTGGACCGCAGCACGCGGCAGTGCGGGCGGGCACAAGGCCCGCCCCTACGCAATGCACTTCCTCTTCAATTTTGATGAAGCACGTGACTAGGTTTCTCTCCGGTGTCGATGGGCACCGCGATGCCGCAATGAAGGACCGCAGCCGGGCGCACTCGGCTGCGGTCCTCATTTTGCGAGCGCCGTGTCGGGACGACCAATCTCTCCGTCACGAACGCAGCCTTCGATCATCCACGCCCGATGCCCTTGTTGCCTCGTAGACCATTAAAAGCCCTCACTGATCCGGCCTTAGGACACGCCGCAGAATAAGTGCTTCGATTGTGTGTCGTCGCCCGGCTTGACCGGGCGATCCAGTAACCACCTGGCTGGCGTTGGAGCACCACGTCAAAGCTTGTGGTTACTGGATGCCCCGCTAAAGCGGGGCATGACAAGCATTCGATTCACATATTTTACTTTGTCGCCTTACAATAGATTCGTTGTTGGTACATTCGTTGTTGGTATACCGAATACTCGTTTCCGGAGCGTCGCGCGTTAGGCCGTCGGCATGAATACCAGCGCCATCCTCTACGCCCTCCTATCCGCTGCCCTGTTCGGCGTTTCGACGCCGATGGCGAAAGTGCTTCTGGGCTCGACGGAACCTGCAGTGCTTGCGGGGTTGCTCTATTGCGGTGCCGGGCTTGGTGTTGCGCTTATCCGTCGGCTCGTACGCCCGATGCTCTCTTCTTCCGGTGCTGGAGAGACGGCGTTGAGCCGTAGCGATCTGCCCTGGCTTTCCGGGGCAGTCATTGCCGGCGGTGTTGTCGGCCCGGTGCTTCTTATGATCGGCCTCACCCGCACCGATGCTGCGGCCGCGTCGCTGCTGCTGACACTGGAGGGTGTAGCTACGGCGCTCATGGCATGGTTTCTTTTCCACGAAAACTTCGACCGACGGATCGTGCTTGGCATGGGATGCCTCATTGCAGGCGTCGCTGTCCTGTCATGGTCGGGGCAACCTGCGCTGTCAAATATCGTCGGGCCGCTTGCAATTATCGGCGCATGTGTTGCCTGGGGATTGGACAACAATCTTACGCGTAAAGTCTCTCTCTCGGATCCACTACGGATCGTTGAGTTGAAGGGTCTTGTCGCGGGGCCTGTGACTATCGGCCTTGGGCTATGGATGGGAGGCAAGCTTCCGCAGGTACCTGCGATCGTTGCTGCAGGAATCGTCGGATTTTTCGGCTACGGCGTGAGTCTGGTGCTTTTCGTTGTCGCTCTCCGTCACCTTGGATCGGCGCGAACGAGCGCCTATTTCTCAACCGCTCCGTTTTTTGGCGCGACAGTCGCAATTCTTGCGTTCGGCGACCCAATTACCCTGCCGCTGGTTATTGCCGGCGCACTGATGGGCCTCGGAGTGTGGCTTCACGTTTCGGAGCACCACCAACACATCCACGAGCATGAGCCAATAACTCACTCGCACGCTCACGCGCATGATGAACATCATCAGCATACGCATGGACCGGAGGATCCGCCGGGCGAACCTCACATGCATATGCATCGGCATGCGGCTCTGGCGCACATGCATCCGCATATGCCCGACATGCATCATCGGCATCGGCATTGAGGTTCTGCAAGCCTGCAAGAAACTCAAGCACTTGATAGGCGTGACGAATGTTTCTCCTGCCAACATAGACCGCAAGCCAAATGTCGCAGCGCTCGGTGGGGCGTGTCCCGCGCACGGTGGATCCCGCGCGTCAGTGCGGGACCGCCCGCGGTCCGTTGTCACGCCACGGCTTCCGTCAGTCAGCCGTTTCTTACCTTGTCGGTGGGCCCCCTTGATGTTATCAGGCGCGCCTGCCGCGCAAGTGAGGTTCCGTGCGATCTATCGAGGTTTTTGGGCACGGCCATCGCCCCTATCCAGGCGCGCCATGTTGAGACGCGCTTACGACTGGTGCATTGCCGCCGCTTACAAGCCCTATGCCCTTTGGCTCATGGGTCTGGTTTCGTTCGTCGAAAGTTCGTTCTTTCCGATCCCGCCCGACGTCATGCTGATTCCGATGTCGCTGGCGCGACCCAAAAGGGCCTGGACCTACGCGACTGTGTGCACCCTCACCTCGGTCGCAGGCGGCGTGCTCGGTTATGGGATCGGGGCACTGCTGTACGATTCGGTGGGCCACTGGCTCATCTCTCTTTATGGCCTTGGCGACAAGGTGGAGGCATTCCGCGAGGGCTATGCGCGGTGGGGCAGCCTGATCATCCTGCTCAAGGGCGTCACCCCGATCCCGTACAAGCTTGTCACGATTACGTCGGGCTTTGCCGGATATAATATCTGGCTGTTCGTGGTGCTTTCGTTTGTCGCCCGCGGCATGCGGTTCTTCCTCGTGGCTTTCCTGCTCAGCCGCTATGGGGACGTCGCCCGCGAAATCATCGAAAAGCGCCTCGGTTTCTGGTTCACGCTAAGTGTCGCGGTCCTTCTCGTGGGCATTTTTGCCGCAATCTACGTGTTCTGAGTGTTCTGACGCAAACGTTTCACTCGTTTCAGTGTCGCGTCCTCGTGAATCGCGGGCGACGACATTGATGGGAGTCAAGCGTTGGCAATGGAACTCCCGATGAACGCGGTCTGCCGCTGCGATGTGATGTTGGGACCGCATAGGGGCGCCGGAATAGCCGATGAGAATTGAAACGAAGCCCGCACAGGCGCAGTGGTGCGAACCTGGATGCTCCACAATAGGCCTCCGCGTTGCGGTCAGTCTGCTGGCATTCAATGTTTTTGCGTTCGCCGGCGTCACCGCGACGGCGCAGACGCCCAACCCGGAGGCACCATCGTCCGCTCCCGCGAACACCCCGGCGCCTTCGGAACCACAAGGCATCTTCGACGCGTTCGGGAATTGGGTGCAGCAGGGCGTTGCCAACGTAGGCGCCGGTTTCGGCGCAATGGTCGGGACCGTCGGTGGGCGGGCCGGCCAAGCCGCCAAGGAAGCCGCCGATGCCGCCCGAAATGCCGCCACGAGCGTGACCAAGCTCCCGGTTACGGGGCTTACCGGCGGGCGTGAGCGTTGCCTCCGCGCCCCCAATGGCGCCCCGGATTGCCGGGTTGCCGCCGAAGCTCTGTGCCGCGCCAAGGGCTATGTCGGCGGGACCAGCGTCGATTTTGAAACCGTCGAACAGTGCCCGCCGCCCTATCGGGTGTCCCGTCGCGACGCGCCGGAAGGCATTTGCACGACGGAGCACTTCGTCACCAAGGCGCTATGCCAGTGAAGCGGGCATCTCCGTGGCATGGCGTCTGACCTCCACGTCATAGACAAGGCCGGCCGCCCCGGGCCGGCGCGGCACCACGATTTCGTCGTCGGAATCGACCCGGGACTCTTGTGTCTTCGCTAGATTAGGCTAGCTTAAACTAGCTTTAACGAAGAGGTAGTCCCATGCGCTTGATCGGAGCCTTCGAGGCGAAGAACAAACTCGGACAGCTGCTCGACCTCGTGGAGCAGGGCGAGGAGATCACCATCACCCGCCATGGCAAGGAGGTTGCTCGCTTGGTTTCCGCACGGCCCACGCGCAGCCGGGGAGTGGCGCGAGCCGCTGTTCGGCGCATGCGCGAGCGCGCCGAACAGCTCAAGCTTGGGCGTTTCGACTGGTCCGAGTGGAAATCCTACCGGGACGAAGGCCGCCCGTGAGCTTAGTGCTCGACAGCTCGGTAACGCTTGCTTGGATCTATAGCGACGAGACCACAGAGCCGATCCGCCACCTCTTTGATACGGTCGCCGATGAGGGCGCGTTCGTGCCGGCGCTGTGGCGGCTTGAGATTGCCAATAGCTTGACAGTGGCCTTGCGTCGAGGCCGGATCAATGCGGACTTCCGCCGCTCGTCCCTTGCTGATCTTGCCCTGCTGGACGTCACCACGGACCAGCATACGGATTTCTACGCCTGGAGCGAAACGCTGAACCTTGCTGATCGCTTCCAGCTGACCCTGTATGACGCAGCCTACCTTGAGCTTGCGGCGCGCCGCAGTCTCCCGTTGGCGACTCTCGATAGAGAACTTCGCACTGCCGCGATGGCTTTTGGCTTGCATTTGATCGGAGGAGACTGACTGGGCAGCGCGTTTTTCCGCCTTGCCGCGGCGGCTGCCCGCGCCGCATCGGCGCGGGACGTCCTGAACGAGCACGGTCCATCCGAGTAAGGCATTTGCACGATGGAGCACTACGTCACCAAGGCGCTATGCCAGTGAAGCGGGCGTTTCCGTGGCCCGGCGTTTGACCTCCACGTCATGGACAGGACCGGCCGCCCCGGGTCGGCGCGACACCACGATTTCATCGTCAGAATCGACCCGGCCCAGATCGACGTCGCGCCCCGGCAAAAGGGCGATCATGCGGGGGCCGATACGCACGAACACGAAACGTCCGTGTTCGGCGCCATCGGCGACCCATTGCCGGATCCGCGCCTGATAGGGCGGCCTCGTCCACGCATTGGGAAAATTCGGATCGACGGCGACCTGAAGATTGGCGCCGTTTCGCTGCACATAGACGACGAACTTCGCCTTCTCGGGCTTCCATTCCGGGCCGAAGCTCGCGTCCTGCATCCACAGGCAGTAGAACGCCCGGCATGATCCCGGCCGCTCCGCATAAATGCCGCAGCCCTTGCCGGACACGGCGTGCCGGCACCACACGCCCGGCGGCTTGGCGAATTCCTCGATCGCCGGCACCTTGCAGCACATCATGCAGGTGCCGCAGGCGCGGCCCGGAACGAGCTGTGGCAGATGCAGGTCTGCCAATTCGGCGTCTTTCATGGGGACTTTTCGACCTTGCGGGTCTACCCTTCAATGGACGCAGTATTCTGTCAATGCGGCGGCAGGCCGTGCAGGCCGCGGAGGGCTAGGATGAGGGAAGATATCACGCGTCTTGCGGTGTTTGCGGCCATTGGCGGCTCCCTGCTCATGGCGGCCAATCTCTTGGCGTCGGCTCCGGCCGCTGCGCAAGGAACCGAACTGCTCCAAGGTCGCGCGGCGTTTACCGATTGGAGCGCCGACCGGCCGGGCCTGCGCCGGCACATCAGGCCCTCGGATCTGCCGGCTGCGAATCTTGGCGCCTCGTTTTCGAATGGCGTACGGATAACACATCGCTCGGCAAGCCAAAAGCCGGTGGTGCCGCAGGGTTTCGAGGTCGGCCTGTTCGCTGAGGGACTCGATGAACCGCGCCTCATCCGGGCTGCGCCCAATGGCGATATCTTCGTGGCGGAAAGCGGTCCGGGCAGGGTTCGGGTGCTGCGGCCCGGGGATGCCGGCAAGCCGCGCAGCGAGGTGTTTGCGTCGGGTCTTGCGGCCCCCTTCGGCATTGCGTTCTATCCGCCCGGCCCGGATCCCGAATGGGTCTATGTCGCCAACACCGGTTCGGTCGTGCGCTTTGCGTATCGCAACGGCGACCTCATGGCCCGCGGCAAACCTGAAACCGTAGTGCCGCGGCTGCCGACCGGCGGCCATTACACGCGCGATGTCGTGTTCTCGCCCGATGGATCAAAGATGTACGTCTCGGTAGGCTCGGCATCCAATGCGGGCGAAAGGATGGGAAAGCTCGACCCGGCCGCGCTCTCGACGTGGACGTCACAGCATCCGCTCGGCGCCTCCTGGGGCAACGAGACGGATCGCGCCGACGTGCTGGTGTTCGATCCCGAGGGTCGCAATCGCGGCATCTATGCCACCGGCATCCGCAATTGCGTCGGCCTCGCGGTTGGCCCCAAGGGCGACCTGTGGTGCTCGACCAACGAGCGCGACTCGATCGGCGATGACGTTCCACCCGACTACATCACGCGGGTTCGCGAAGGCGCCTTCTACGGCTGGCCCTGGTATTACATCGGCGACAACGAAGATCCGCGGCACAAGGGAGAGCGTCCCGACCTCAAAGACAAGATTACGGTGCCGGACGTCCTGCTTCAGGCCCATTCGGCCTCGCTCGGCCTCACCTTCTACAACGCGCAGCAATTTCCTGCCGAATACCGCGGCAGCCTGTTTGCCGCCGAGCACGGCTCGTGGAATCGTAGCAAACGGACCGGCTCCAAGGTGATCCGCGTCATCATGCGTGACGGCGAGCCGACTGGCGAATACGAGGACTTCGCCACCGGTTTCGTGGTCAATGACGCATCGGCCTGGGGCCGCCCGGTCGGCGTTACGGTGACGCCGGACGGCACCCTTTATGTATCGGATGACGCCGGCGGCACGATCTGGCGCATCACGGCGCGGAACTAAAGCACTTGAAGCCGGATTACGGGACCGCAACCTTGCGGTCCCGTAATCCGCGATCGGCGCTTCGACTTCGGGCGAGGCGCCCGGGATTTCGCTGCGCTCCATCCGCTGCGATCAGCCCTTCATGTGCGCGATGAAGGTCCCGAATGCTGCGAGCTGCTGCGCAATAATCTTGCGGGTGGGCTCGTCCTTCAGCGCCAACGTCTTCTCGTCGAACTTCGTCTGCGCCAGTCCGACGAAGACTTCCGGCGTGCCGAACACGAAGGCATTGAGATACGTCAGCGCCATGCGCAGATGGTACTGCATGCGGGCGCCGCCGAGCGGTCCGCCGGTTGCGGATTGGATCGCCACCGGCTTTTCCTTCAAGGGCTGGTCGCTGAGGCGGGATACCCAATCGAGTGCGTTTTTGAGCGCGCCCGGAATGGTCCAGTTGTATTCGGGGGAGATGATGATGACGGCGTCGGCAGCCCGGATGGCATCGGCCAGCACTACTACGTCGGCCGGAAAGCCGCTACTTGTCTGGAAATCGGCGTCGTAGTGTGGAAAGCCACGGAAGGACGGCGCTTCCGCAAGCGTCATACCGGAAGGCGCCAGCTCCGGCAGCGCGTTCATGAGCGCGCGGTTGAACGATCCCCTGCGCAGGCTGCCGCAAATCATGAGTACATTGGTGGTCATTTCAGTATCCTTATGGACCGGATGTGGCTTTCCGGCAGCGGAAGCGGGCCGCGGCGGAAAGTACGGTGCAGCAACATAGGCGGCCGGGCGCCTATCGCAATGGCCCGCTGAGAAACTCGCTGTTTTTCGGGATATTCATTAAATGCTCGCGACAAGCGCGGGCATGACGGTCAAAAGATGTTTCGATCTCACCAGAGTGCACTTCAGATGAAAAAACGGCGAATAGAAACGGGCCTGGCAGGTTGGTCACCCAAGGAAGCACGACGATTCTGTGCGAAATGAGAGCCCCTGATGCTCTTGCGTCGCGGCGATTGGGGCTTCATCCACTTCGTCAGTAACGGTCCCGACCTCCTGGGGAGATGGGGGGCGGGGACGGAGATCGGGACCGCGCTCTTTTGGGACAGAGCGTTATAACTTACCACAATCTGAGCGAGGCGCACTTCACAGTTGCGCTATTTCTCAGACGAGGCTGCCGCAATTGAAGGCATTACGGATTTTCTTAAACCCGCCTCAAGGCACCATGCGATGATCTCGCCTCAATCGCAATTGGGGTAGAGAGCGTTGAAAGCTAGAATCCCAGGCAAATCAAGCCTTGCACATTGCACCTCACGTGCACCGGCTCGTGACTCAAGCTGGGATAGCGTGAACGGACACACAGGCCACAAAGCGCACTCACCAAATCCCGAAGCGGAATCAAACCGGCCGTCCGTCACGGCGGTAACTTCACCAAGTCCCGGATCCTGCCGGTAATCGTTGGCGCCGTAAATGCGCCGTCCTGCGGGTGGAGAAGCGCACGCACACTTTGCAACGGGCGCATGGTCGGCTGGACCCGGTAGTCGATGCGGGCGTCGGGCGCCAAGACCAGGCGGTAGCGCATGAAGATAGCGGCGAGCGCGACCTTGACCGCCGTCGAGCCAAACCAGTAGCCGGGACAACTGTGCGGACCGGCACTGAACACCGGGAATTCGAACCCGGTCGGAGCAATCGTGAACCATCGATCGGGTCGAAACAGGTCTCCGTCGGGATACGGATGCGGCATCCGATTGGTAAGGAATGTGTTAAGAATAACGCGCGTGCCTTTCGGTAGGTCATATCCGAAGATTTCCGTATCGCATTGAGCGACTCGTATCTGAAAAGGGACCGGCGGAAGAATGCGCATGGACTCTCTGACCACCGCATCGAGGTAGGGAAGATTGCCGGCTTCGCTCAGCGATGGCATCCCGTCACCTATCTTGCTGCGCAACTCGTCCAGCAATTCTGCGGCGATGCGCGGATGTTGCGCCAGGAGAAGCAAGGTCCAGGTCAGCACGCTTTGGCCGGCCTCGAACGCCGCAGCGAACAGGGACGGTATCTGTCCCACAATGTCGGCATCGCTCGGTGGATTTCCGTCGGCGTCGAGACTGTTCACGATGAGCGAAGCAAGATCGCGATCGTCGATTTTTCCGCGTTTGGATTTAGCCCATTCCAGAACGCGCCGTTCGAGCAATTCCGAATTGCGCACGATTCGACCGTAGGATGTGACCGGAAGATTGATTCGAAAAGCGAATGCGCTCCCGCCCCATTTGCCTTCCATCAGCCGGCTGACGGCGTCCGCGATAGAATAACCGTCTTCGCTGTTTCCGCCGAACAACAACTCGACCGCAAAGCTGCGCATCAGGCGACGGGGGAATTCCCAAATGTCGATCGACTTACCGGCTGGCCAGGACGCGACCTCTGCTTCGGCGAGACGCGCCATTTTTTCCGCCAAAGCATTGACGCTGGTTCTGCGCAGCGGAGGCGCAACGAGCTTGCGGTAATGCGCGTGTTGGGGGCCGGTCGTGCGGGTGAGACCCAAGCTAAGTCGTCTCGCGGCCGAATTCCTGGGGCCACCCGGCAATAGGCTGACCCCTCGCCATGTCTCGGGATCTGACAGCAGTTCGCGGTTGAATGCAGCACCGGCGGTCAGCACCAGGGGAACGTTCACCAAGACGGCGCGCGAGCGCCTTATGAACGGCAGCGCTTCGCCGAGTACGACAAATGGACCGAACACCGCAAAGGCGCGACGCGTGGCCGTCAGAGGGTCAAGCCCGAACCGCAAAGCCAAGCGCCAAGCCGTGAGGCCGGTCAAGCGGACGGGCGCAGGCATCAAGTTGTCCATATGCCGGCTCGGAGGGGGCTATCGCCCGTCGCGCCGGGCTACGAAGCGATGGCTGAACAGTCCGACCGCGTGCTCATGCAATTCCCACTGGTCCCGGGCTGGCCACAGAGCGGAAAGCTCCTTGCCGCGGAAACCGGCGCGCGCGGAGACAACGGCCTCATGAACTCCCACTTCGCTGAATCCGACCGCCCACAGCAGCCGGCTGGCCCGCACGACGAATTTGGCGCGCCGCGGCTCGCAGACCACGGCTAGCCGCGCAAGCTGCGCCGCGCTCGCGAGCAGGCGAACCAATTGCTCGTCGGCAAAGTGATGCAGGAACAGGTTACTGGTGATAACGTCCACGCCCGAAGGCCGCGCATTTGCCAGAAAGTCGAACACATCCGTCGCACTCGTTTCCACCTGCCATCGCAGAGCCGCAAAGGCGTCGCGTGTCGCGCGACTTACGATGTCTTGCTTGTCCTGCAAAACTATCGTGACGTCAGGCCAACGCGGGGCCAGCCGGCGCGCAACCCGCAGCATGAGGTTGCCATCCCCCGAACCCAGATCGACGATCGTGCGCGGCCGCTGGCCGGCACCATACTTCATCAGGGCGGATGCCATGATGCCGGCGTTCAACATCAACGTATTGGCGCGCTTGACATCGCGCCGCGCCCGGATCGCACGCGGATCGTCCGCGGCCAATTGATCGAGCAATTCGGGTTCGACGCGGCGCGGAAAGCTCATTGACCCGTACCGATCATGACGTTGCGGCGGCCGTGGTCCCACGAATTCCGTCCCGGATGAACGAAAGCGTGAGTTCCTGGTGTTTCGTTGCCCACTCGGCGATCGCCACGGGTCCCCCGATCAGCAAAATGTAATCGTACGGGCACGGCCGATCGCTGGCCTTGATGTATTGAAAATGCACGCGGAAGAACTTCCATCGGAGACGGCGGTAGTCCTTGGGCGAGAGCATGTCCTTGAACCGGACGCGCCATGTCAACGGGTTGCGTCGCTGTGCGCCGACATGGACCCCGATGCCCTCGACCGGATCGAAGTTCAAGAATGCCATGACGTCTTTGCGGGACTGGCAGTCGATCCACGCCAGTGTCGGTTCGACTGCGAGGCGCCTGACGATTTCCCGCATTCGTCGGGCAGCCGGATGAAGGGCGACCGCCGGCATGACCGACCCCAAGGTCAGCAGGACCAAACGGGGGCCTCTACGACCGAGAGCCGGATCGATTTCCAGCGCCCGCGCGATCACGGCCGACGCTATGACACCTCCCGCACTGTGCCCGACCACAACAAGTTCATCAGCGTCAGTTCCCTTCGCGACCGCTATCAGGCGCCGCGCACTGACATCGATAACGCGATCGAGCCACGTTGCTCGGCCTCGGGCAAACCTCCGCAACGTCACCCAACAGCTGGGGATCTGGATCGCCCCCCACCGGGCAGCAATGGGATGTAGTGCGAGAAAAGACGCGAGTGCCGCAAGCAGGCATGTAACGATGCCGACCAGCGAAGATAAACCGACACGATTGGTGACGACGTATCCAGCCATCACGCCTATCGCAGCTCCGAGTGCCAGCCAAGCCAGCAGCACCAATTGAACAAACAGAAGGTGCAGGCCAAAACGCCATGACGCGCGAAAAATGCGGAATTGCGCGCCGCTCACCAGGTCCCCGATGATCCAGCCGAGTGAGCGCGGGATATGCCGCATCAACGGTTCGGCGAGATCCGATTTGATAAATTTTTCGAGTCGAAGAAAATCGTAAGTGGTCGAAACACGCCAATTCGATGCCCGCACATTGACGAGCCAGCGCGCAAAATCCTCGGAATCGAAATCACCGGGCTGAAGCGTCAGTGAAACCGGCCAGACGCGTTGAAAGCGATCACATTCCCGCTCAAATAGCTTGTAATATCCTTTCGCACCACGCGGCTCATAACCTGCGACGTAGACGACATGCCGTCGCCGGACCGCCCCGACGCCGATCTCGCATCGTGCTTCCGGTCGCTCGCGAAAAGGCAGACCCATGCCGCGACACTCAACTGTTGACATTTCGATCTTATGTCAGGCGGGACCATTATCGCCTCATTGGGCCAATGTCCATCAAAAGTCGGAAGCCCGACACAGGTATTCAGTGTGAGACGTGCGTGGGCCAGCGCTGAAATACGGCAAGAAAGACGCGGATGACCGCGACAAGCGCGGGCATGACGGGGGAGTTGATTCGATGTCGTCGGAGCGCGCTCTAATCGAACGACGCGCTACCCTGCACCGAGTGCGACGGCAACGTTGTAGGTGATGAAAGCCGCCACATAGGCCAGCGCCAGCATGTAACCGAAAGTGATTGCCATCCACTTCCAGCTCCCGGTCTCGCGTCGGATCACGGCCAGTGTCGACGCGCATTGCGGCGCAAAGATATACCAGGCGAGCATCGCCAGCGCGGTTGCGAGGCTCCACTTGCTGGCAAGTGCCTGTCCGATCTGTTCCGCGGCTTCCTTGCCGCCTTCGATGGCGTAGACGGTACCCAGGGCGGCGACTGCGACTTCGCGCGCCGCCATGCCGGGGATCAACGCGACGCTAATCTGCCAGTTGAATCCGACGGGTGCCAGAACCGGCTGCAGCGCATCGCCGATCATCGCAGCAAGGCTGTAATTGATCGCCGGCCCCTCGGCGCCCTCGGGAGGCCGTGGGAACGAGGCCAGGAACCAGATCAGAACCATCATGGAAAAGATTGTGGTCCCGGCCCGCTGCAAAAACATCTTTGCCCGGGTATACAATCCGATCGCAACGCTGCGCAGGCTCGGGAGCTTGTAGGCCGGCAATTCGAGCATGAACGGCGGCGTGTGGTTTTCATTCAGGAAGAAGTGCTTGGCGACGAACGAAACCCCGAGGGCGCTCGTGATTCCGGCCGCGTAGAGAGCGAACATGACCAATCCCTGCAGGCTCACCCATCCCCACAGGTAGGTCGCCGGCACGAACGCCGAGATGATGAGCGTGTAGACTGGAATCCGGGCCGAGCACGTCATAAGCGGAGCAACCAGGATCGTGGTCAATCGATCGCGCCGGTTGTCGATGACCCTCGTCGCCATGATGCCCGGAATGGCGCAAGCAAAGCTCGACAGCAGCGGTATGAATGCGCGGCCATGCAGACCAGCGCCGCCCATGATACGATCCATCAGGAACGCGGCGCGCCCCATGTAACCCAGGTCCTCCAGCAACAGTATGAACAGAAACAGGATCAGGATCTGCGGCAAGAAGACGATTACACTGCCGACACCGGCGATTACGCCGTTCTGAATGAAGCTCTGCAACAGACCCGCCGGCACTGCGTCATGCGCCGCCACGCCCAATAGGTCAAAGCCGGACGAAATCAGATCCATGACGGGCTTCGCCCAGGCGAACACCGCCTGGAACATTACGAACAGGACGCACAGCAGAATGAATAGTCCGGCAACCGGATGCAGGAGCACGGCATCGACGCGCGCGCTCACCGTGTCCGGTCGCGCCGGCGTACCGACTGCGGCGGCGATGACCCGGTCGGCCTCTCGCTGAGCAGCACGCAGCTCGACGGTAGTCGGCGGTTTCCAGGTATTTTCGCTCGGCGGCTCCAATCGGCCTGCAGCCATCTCGTCGATGCGGCGCAGCAATTCCTCGGTCCCGCCGCGGCGCACCGCCGTCGAAGTGACCACAGCTACGCCAAGCTCGGCTGACAGGCGGTCGAGATCGATCTTAATGCCGCGGCGGCCCGCAATGTCGATCATGTTCAGCACAAGCACCAGCCGTCGGCCGACGCGTTTGAGCTCGATCACCAGCCGCAAGGCCACCCGCAGATTGGTCGCGTCCGCGACGCAGAGCAGGAGATCCGGGGTGGATTCGCTGGCGAGCCGGCCCAGCACCACGTCGCGCGTGATCTCCTCATCCGGGCTGCGGCCCCGCAACGAATAAGTGCCGGGGAGGTCGATCAAATGAACTCGGTGGCCAGACGGCGTCTGCAAGACTCCGGATTTGCGTTCGACCGTAACGCCGGGATAGTTCGCGACCTTCTGCCGGCTGCCCGTGAGCGCGTTGAACAAAGCGGTCTTGCCGCTGTTCGGAGTCCCGACGAGCGCAAAGTGCGGAACGCCGATTTCGGTCTGTGTGCTCATTCGGATCGATCTGATGCCGTCACCAGGATCGCCATCGCCTCGCGGCGTCGAAGTGCGATCGTCGTGTCGTTGATACGCACAGCAATCGGATCGCGGCCGATCGGACCTTCATGAAGTACTTCGACTTCGACGCCCTCAACAAACCCAAGCTCGAGCAACCGGCTTTCGATTTCGGGCGCCGCCAGACCATGAACGTCTTCGCCGACATTTATCGCACTGATACGTCCGCAGAATCCCCGATTGGCCTGGCCCAGCCGCATGGAGGGTGCAGTTGACGTTGCCGTATCGCTCATGTCACTCCCCGCGCACTAAGCGGCTTCTATCTCATGTGCGGCAGCTGGGCGACAGCGTCAAGGGCGAAGCCGTAAGAAGTTCAGTTGGTTAGAATAATTGTAAGTAACGGGGCAAAACGCGCGACCGCTGCTACTCGGGTCAGGGCTGGGCTTGTGCCGGCGATACTGTAGCTGGGGCTAAACGCTATTCTGATGGTCATCGCCGGGCCCCCTGGCGATGACCATCAAGCCGCGGGCGCGTCAGTTGTCCGACCACGCGATTGCCGTAGCCCAGTCGCATCTTCGTCAAACTCTCCTTGTACAACTCAAAGTTAAGGGCGTAGGTCGCTTGTTCCTAAACGAGCCGCCTGAATGGCCTGCACGAGGCGCGGTCGGGAGTACCTCTTTAACTGCACCGCAATACCAATACCCATTTGCGTGGCGCTCGCTTCCGCAGGGGAAGCCTTGAATTCTCTTAACGCCCAAAGACAATAAATTCGGTGGCTTGCTGCTAAACGGTTTGCCCGGATCAAAGTAATCCGGCTCCACGGGAGGAAGTCATGATGCAACGACGGACGTTCTTAGCCGGAACGGTAGCGGCAGCCGCCGCGACGGCACTCAAGTCGGCGAATGCGGAGCTCTTGCCGTTGGGCGATCTTCCCAACTGGCGCTACCCCGATCCCCGGGTCGAGGCACTCGACAAGCGGTTCAAGGCCCGGGTCGGCAACGCGGCGATCGAGCGTATCGCCACCGGGTTCCGCTGGGCGGAGGGCCCGGTTTATTTCCGTGACGGCGGTTACCTGCTGTGGAGCGACATTCCAAATAATCGTATCATGCGTTGGCTTGAGGACGACGGCCATGTGAGCGTCTTCCGCGCCAACTCCAATTATTCGAACGGCAATACCCGTGATCGCGAAGGCCGGCTGATCACCTGCGAGCATGATTCACGGCGCGTCACGCGCACCGAACTTGACGGCGCTATCACGGTCCTGATCGACAGCTACCAGGGCAAGAAGCTCAACGCCCCCAACGACGCAGTGGTGGCGGCGGACAGCGCCGTTTGGTTTACGGATCCGGGCTACGGAATCTTCGGCAACTATGAAGGTCATCTGGCCGAGCCCGAATTGCCGCCCCGCGTCTACCGGCTCGACCCAAAGACCGGCCAGGCGACCATCGTGGCCGACGATTTCGACAAACCCAACGGGCTTGCCTTCTCGGCGGACGAGAAGAAGGTTTACATCATCGATAGCGGTTTGACGCACGGCGGCCGCGCCAACATCCGCGTGTTCGACGTCAACGGCGACAAGCTCGCCAACGGAAAAGTGTTCGCCGAAAACTTCGCGCCGGGCTTCACCGACGGAGTGCGCACCGACATCGACGGCAATGTGTGGTGCAGCATGGGCTGGGCCGATCCCAAGGAGGATGGCGTGCGCTGCTACGCGCCGAACGGCGAACTCATCGGGAAGATTCACCTGCCGGAGACCTGCGCCAATTTGTGCTTCGGCGGCAAGAAGCGCAACCGCCTGTTCATGACGGCGAGCACCTCGGTCTACGCCACCTATGTCGAGACCCAGGGCGGCCTGAAGCCGTGAGGCGGTGAAGTAGAATCGTCACGCCTCGCAATTGACTGCTCCCTCTCCCCGCTTGCGGGGAGAGGGTCGGGGTGAGGGGGCCTATCCACACGTCTAGACTCGTGGAGAGGCCCCCTCACCCGCCACCACCCTTCCCTCCCCGGGGAGGGAAGGGTGGTGGCGACCTCTCCCCGCAAGCGGGGAGAGGTTAAGAAGCCGCGGCAATTTCGCCGGACCGCGCCTAACGCGACCCCGACGAAACGTAACCACAGGAGGAAGCAAATGGCATTGCGTGGAAAATATCTCACAGGATGTGCGGCGCTCGCGCTCGCCGCGGTGATGAGCGCTCCCGCATCCGCGATCGACCCGTCGCGGCTGCTCTCCGCCGACCAGAACGCCAACGACTGGCTGACCACTCACGGCAGTTACAAGTCGTATCACTATTCCCCGGCCGACCAGATCAATGCCGGGAACGTGAAAAATCTCGAAGTCGCGTGGACGCATTTCCCCGAGCGCGCGACCCGCGGCATCCAGTCGACGCCGCTGGCCGCCGACGGCGTGCTCTACTATTCGGGCTCCTACAGCCGCGTTTATGCGCTCGACGGAGCGACCGGCAAGGTGCTGTGGACCTATGCGCCCGAACTCGACGAGGAACTGGTCGCCAAGCAGACCCATTCGCCCTACAATCGCGGCATCGCTCTTGCCAACGGCAACGTCTATGTGGGCACCGTGGACGGGCGCCTCATCGCACTGGACATGAAGACCGGCAAACCGGTGTGGGACACGCGGCTTGTCGACTCCAAAAAGCTCACGGTCGGCTTTACGGGCGCGCCGTTGGCCGTCAAGGACACCGTGATCATCGGCAGCCAGGGCGGCGAATGGCCCGGGCGCGGACCGATCTTCGGCGTCGACGGCAAGACTGGGCAGAAGAAGTGGGAGTTCCTCACCGTCGCCGGCACCGAGGAGGCCAAGGCGACATGGGGCGGCGACTCCTGGCGCACCGGCGGCGGTGGCGGCTGGATGGTCGGCGCCTACGATCCGGAGACCAATACCGTATGGTGGGGCACCGGCAACCCGGCGCCGCTTTACGACTGGGGCGGCGCGGATTGGCAGAAGAGCGGGCCGCGACCGGGCACCAATCTCTACACCACCTCGGTCATCGGACTCGACCCCGACACCGGCAAGCTCAAGTTCTACCATCAGGAGCTGCCGCACGACGCTTGGGACTTCGACTCGGCGGTGGGCGAGTTCCTGGCGATCGACCGCGGTGGGCGGAAGCTTATGGTGCACCCGAACAAGGGCGGTTTCATTTTTGTCTACGACCGCGCTGACGCCAAGTTGCAGAACGTCTGGCAGCTCACCAAGAACATCAACTTCGTGAAAGGCATCGATCCTAAAACCGGCGAACTGATTGGCCGGCGCGACTTTACGGCCGGCAAGGCCGATACGCCGCTGTGCCCGGCGATTGCGGGCGGCATCAGCTGGAACGCCGGCGCCTACAGCCCGAAGACCGGGCTCTACTACAAGATCTCGCAGGAATGGTGCATGGACATAACGGTGATCAGGACGACGCCGATCCTCGAGCCGATGGCCCAGCTTAATATCGGCGCCGACTTCAAGCTGGTGGCGCCGCCCGACGGGCCTGCACGCGGCCGCCTCGACGCCCGCGACCCGGTGACGGGCGAGAAGAAGTGGGAGATCAACTACAAGGAGCCGCCGCTCGCCAGCATTCTCGCCACCGGCGGCAATCTGTTGTTTGTTCCGGACAGCGAGGGTGTCGTGCACGCCTACAACGCCGAAACCGGGCAGGAGTTGTGGTCGCACAATAACGGCATGGGCCACAACGCCGGAACCATCAGCTACATGGCCGGCGGCAAGCAATACATTGCGGTGCCGGCCGGTTGGGGCAGCCTGGTATCCGACGAGTTTGCGGCGCTGTGGGGCGAGCCCTTCAAGAGCATGGCGAAGAATACCGGTGCCCTGTTCGTGTTCGCGCTCAAGCAATAGGGGAAACGGCGGCAGAGCCGATTTGCGCTCTGCCGCTCCGCCGGCGATGAGGATATCGGTCTTACGCAACCGCGCAGCGCTCGCAACTTTGGTGCTTGCGCTCTCGATCGCTTTCGGTTCGGCGCAGCAGAGTCCTGGCGCCGCAGCGATGGCCGAGGCACGGCCGCCCGAGGCATCGCCCGACGATATCGACGGCCCCACCATGTTCGCGACCTTGTGCGGCTTTTGCCACCAAGACGGCGGCCGCGCCGAAGGCAAAGGGCCGAAGTTGGCGGGCTCCAAGCGCAGCGATGAATACATCGTCGCGCGTATCCGGAATGGCAAGTCCGGCGCCATGCCGGCTTTCGGCGGCACCTTCTCGGAAGGCCAGATCATCGCGATTCTGGCCTACATCCGTGCCCTTGAGGACGACGCTAATTGAAAGGGCAAAGAACAACTAGGGCCTCATCCTGAGGGGCGCCGCACCTTCGCGGCGCGTCTCGAAGGATGGCAGCAAATCCGTGCGTGCATCCATCCTTCGAGACGCGCGCATCGAAATCGGCTGTTGCGGATTTCGACACTTTTGATTGCCGAAGTCGAGCAGGCCCGACTTCGGTGCACGCCCCTCAGGATGAGGTCGAAAAGTTTCATAGCTTTATGAGTAGCATAAGATGACGGAGCCTTCCTGGATGATGAACGCTCTCAAGCTCGGCGCCGCGATCACCCTCATGCTGCTGTCCGTTACGGCTGCGCTGCCGCGATCGCTCCAGGCCATTGCGGAGCGCGGCACGCTCACGCTGTGCGCCAATCCCGACGCACTGCCATGGGCCAGCAAGACCGGCGCGGTACCGGGCTTTCAAGTCGAGCTCGCCGAGAATCTTGCCATGCGGCTCGGCGTCTCGCTGACCCGGCAATGGGTGATCAGCGCTTTTCAATATCGCCGCGTCGATTGCGACGTGGTGTTCGACGCGATCGCCAGCAAGGGAGCGTCGGTCGAAGGGGGATTGCGGCTGTCGCGGCCCTACCAGCGCAGCGGTGTCGTACTAGCAGTCCGCAAGGAATCTGACGTGGCGTCGCTGGTCGGTCTCGCTGCCGGCCGCCGGGTCGGCGTGCTGGTCGGCTCGCTCGTCTCGATGACGCTCGGCAAGCGCGGAATGGAGACCACACCCTTCGTGTTGGAAGGCGAGTTGATGGCGGCGCTGGCCGGCGGCGAGGTTGAGGCGGTGGCGGTCACGCCGACAGCGGTCGGCTGGTACAACATGGCTCATCCGCAAACACCTGTCCGCATGATTGCGGCTTTCGCCGACGATCCGGATCTCAACTGGAATCTCGCGGTCGGGATGATCGGACCGGACGACAGGCTGCGTCAGCAAATCGACGCAGCGCTGGGTGAAATGCTGGCCGACGGAACGATCGCGCGCATCTACGCCCGCTACGGCATCGAGCTGCGCCCGCCTGAGTGAGGGACGCCGGGCGCAAGAGAGCCTCCGTCATCAGCCGGTGACCCGCTGGCGGGGCCCCGCCACTGGCCTGCGAGGAATTCCGCCACAGCGAAATTGCGCGGCAAAAGGAAAGCCGATGCCGACGGCAAAGCGTATCCTTATCCTTGGGCCGAGCGGGGCCGGTAAGTCGACGCTTGCGCGTCATATTGGCGATCGCCTGGGTCTTCCGGTCGTGCATCTCGACGCGATCAACTGGAGCCCCGGTTGGGTGCAGACCCAAATCGCGCAGTTTCGCGAGAGGGTAGCGGACGCGGCGAGGGGCGATGCATGGGTCATGGACGGCAACTACACGACCCATCTGGATCTTCGTCTGTCCGGAGCCGAATCGGTTATCTGGCTCGACCTTCCGCGTTACGTCTATTTTCCGAGCGCGGTGTGGCGATCGGTCACAAACTACGGGCGCGCGCGGGATGATGTCGGTCCGGGGTGCCCGGAGCTGTTCGATCTGGCTTTTTTCAAGAATTGGGTGTGGACCTACCCTACGCGCAGCCGTGCGCGACATGCGGAAATTATGGCCAATCTACCTGCAGGAATCCGCGCGATCATTTTGAGATCGCCCGCCGCGGTGGCAAATTTCAGGAACGGCTTGCCCGGCGCGCTGACGGCGACAGAGGAGGCCAAGTCAAGCAGGCAATAACCGGGACTTCCCGGAGGAGAGGCATCTACATCATTGGTTCGACGGTCGGAACGAACTGGACCGGTTTTGAGGTTATGGAGAAGTAAGCAATGTTACGCGCTGTGGACGTGTAGTACGGTTTCAGTTCCGGATCCGCGGTGCGGCTGTTTCGTCCGGATTGGCGCCAGATTTTGCGTCGCGCGCCAAGCGTAACGCTCGAAGCTTGGCCGTTTTCTCGCGGTCCACGCGTGCGCGCTGCTCATACTCGGTCGTGGCAGTTTGGCCATCGGCCGATCTCTCCTGTTTCGGTTTGAAGAGGTGTTCGGCTTTTTCTTTTTCCCGGGAATTCATAAAATGCCCCTTTGTTTTCTCATACGCATCCGGCCCGGATCAGAAATCCGGATAAGTCGGCCTAGCGCTGCCTGGTTTTAGGATTTATTTGGACCAACGGCCTTTGACCCGAAACGTTCCGAGTGATCCGGCCCAGCGGTGGTTGCAAAGCGTTACGACGTAACGCCGGAAGATTTCAAAACCCCCACATGAGGGCGTCGAAATGAACGCGAGCAAACAGCAGAGCGATAACGCATGTATGGCACGCCGTTGCTGATTTTTGTCAAAGGACTGCTTATCTCATGTGGAAGCGCGCGAGGCCTTAAGCAGTTTTCACGACCTTCTTTGGCTTCACACGCCAGAGCTGGAAACCATCGGCCTCTATTGCCTTGTTTATCGTATCGCGGGAAAGATTATAGGGAGGAGCATCCTCGGGACGAACGCCTCCAATCTGATGCCAGGGGCGGAACTGCTCCGGCAGCTTGCGGCCCGCAGCGTCTCCGACGAAAGCTCGGAGGCCGGTGCTTGCTTCTGATCGGAAAATATAAAGTCGCATGGAGATCTCCTCGTTGCGGTCTGTCTAGGCCACTGGCGATGTCGTCATGGCTTTGCGAATCGGCGCTCGCTTCTTTTTCGGCGGGGCGATCAACCCGTCCCGCACCGCCTGCTTACGAGCAAGTTTGCGGGCGCGGCGCGCGGTTTCGGCTTTTTCTCGCGTCGCCTTCACGGATGGCTTTTCGTAGAAGCGCCGCCGCTTCATTTCCCGGAACACGCCTTCGCGTTGCAGTTTCTTCTTTAGGACGCGAAGAGCCTGATCGATGTTATTATCGCGGACGAGAACATGCATAGGTATTACTCCGGCGCCGTTCAAAGCGCTTTACAGTGACTCTGACCGGCAAACACCCGGGTACGAGCCGGATGTGACCAATCGAATTTCGGTGCTCGGAAGAGGCACACGCACGAAGGCAACCCGCTCCTGCCCGCATCCGCCGCATTGCCGATCCGATAAGTGATGCCCGTGCCACGATATTCGAGGGAAGTCGGCGCGGTCGACGCCAACCCATCGCTAAACCGGACAGCGTCCTTGGGCGGCACAATTAGCGTCCTTGGGCGGCACAATTGTGGTCGAGCGGCTGTAGCAGGAGGCCGCAATCGCATCGGCGCGAGGGTCGTTCGGTGGCGGGCACAATGCCGACAACGTAGCCTTGAGCCACGACGATCTCCCTTGTTGAGGCGGGAACACCGGCTCTCAGCCGTCGGCCGCCCTAGCCTGTGCCGACGATCTCTCCAAAATAGGAGCTGGCTGTCCGAATAGCCAGCTTTTTCTCGAAATCATGCCGGTGAACCTTGCGGCTCCCCCCGCGATGCTCCACATTATTGCAATTGCAATCGAGATTCGG
>Ga0210402_10001177_pt1 | contig 27286 bp, 23 predicted proteins | sample IncBWC7MmetaG_FD_161055 | JGI IMG/M metagenome (GOLD analysis project Ga0210402, IMG submission 161055) | Forest soil microbial communities from Barre Woods Harvard Forest LTER site, Petersham, Massachusetts, United States - Inc-BW-C-7-M | ecosystem: Environmental > Terrestrial > Soil >... | reverse complement strand
GCGGTGTGCGGAATTCGTGACTGACGTTGGAGAAGAACGTGGTCTTCGAGCGATCGATCTCGGCCAACGCCTCGGCGCGCTGGCGCTCGGCCTCGTAGGCGCGTGCGCTCGCGAGTCCGGATGCGATCTGCGAGGCGACCAGATCAATGAAGCCGGCGTTCGATTCATCCAATGGCCGGTACGGATTGATGCCTTTGACAAACATGCCAGCCGGACGCGACTGACCCTGCTGGACGATCGGCACGGCCACAGCTGCACGCGGCGGCTTGTCCCATACGCCGGTCGGGAGTGCAGGCAGGAATGACAGGTCGTCCAGCACCACCCTGGATGTCCCACGCAGAATGGCCTGTGCCGGCCAAATGGAATCGGCAGAGGTGGCATCGAGCTGTTGCGGCGCGGCGGCATGGCCGGCGGCGATGCCGGTGCGGCAGGCCAGGCGCGCCGTATCGCCCGTTGCGTCGAACAGATAGGTCAGCGTGAACGGCAGGTCGTGCCGATTGGTCGCGAGGCCGCGTTGGATGGCCGCGCAAACGTCGGGCTCGGTGCGCACAGCGGCAAGTTCCGAGGCGAGCCTCTGCAGGGTCGCGAGGCGACGTTCGCCAATGACCCGCTCGGTGTCCTCGGTGACGACGCACAGCATTCCACCGATCTTGCCATCGTCATCAGGCAGCGGACTGTAGGAGAACGTATGGTAAGTCTCCTCGGGATAGCCGCTGCGCTCCAGGAACAGAAGCAACCCTTCATCCCAGGTCGCATCGCCCGTTTGAAGCACGGCTTCGGCGCGCGGCCCGATGTCCTGCCAGATCTCCTCCCACACTTTCGAAGCAGGTTGCCCGAGCGCCCAGGGATGCTTGGCGCCGAGCGTCATCGACCGGTACGCATCGTTGTAGAAGAAGATAAGTTCCGGGCCCCAGCCGAGCCACATCGCGTATCGCGATGTCACCAGGATGCGGAGCGCGGTCTGCAGGCTGCGCTGCCAGGTTTCCGGCGGACCAAGGGATGTCTCCGACCAATTCCGCGAGCCGATCAGCGCAGCCATCTCGCCGCCCGAGGTGATGAATGCCGAGACGTTCGCGCGTGCAGGCCCGTCCGTGCTGGCCGGTTCCTGGTACAGTGTCTGCGCCAATCGTATTCTCCCCATGGCGTTCAGTGGCGGCGCCGGGCGCAAGGTGCATCGTTGGACCTGCGCCTTCGGCTTGACGCCTCAGGTCTCCGCATCGTGCCATGCTATTGCACGTTTCCAACATCGTCGGAAAAGCGAGCAGCGTCACAAACGACTGACTGACGGAAATTTGAAACGAATCATTCGAGCGACCGATCACGCTGCCGTGCAACTCCCCATCGCGTGAGGTCTGCATGCGGTGCTATCCTCGGTGCTGCAGGTCGCGCAACAGCAAGGGGCAGCCGCCATGGCGAGACGCATCAACCGGGCCATCGAACTGTTGGCACAGGATCAGGCGATCTACTACGACGGTCCGCATTCGGGCCATGTGCTCACCCACGCGCAAGGTCGCGACGATGCAGGCACGTGGGCGGACTACATCAACGTCGGAATGGAGCACGGCGCATTCGATATGACGGGGCTGGCGGAATACATGCGCGGCCTGGTGGATGGCGGCCCGACACGCTCAGAGCATCGCACGCCGGCCATCATCGTGGAGGCGCCGGTGAACGGCACCGATGAGGCGAATGTCCGGTTCAACGCATGGCAGTTCCGGCAAATTCTCGGCCGCGGCGTGCATGGCATACTGTTGTGCCAGGCGGAGACCGCCGATGCCGTGCGGGCGTTCATCGAAGCCTGCCGCTATCCGCACCACGCGTCCGGCGTCGATCCGGCGATCCCCTCGCCGGTCGAGCGCATGCACGGGACCAGGCGGCCGGAGCGTGGCGGCGACGGCAAGCTTGGCATCGGCACGCGTGGGCGCGGTTCGGAGGCGACCGCTGCGCCGATTTGGGGGGTGTCACAACAGGAGTATATGCAGCGCTGCGACCCATGGCCGCTGAACCCCGAGGGCGAACTGCTGCTGGGCGTCAAATTGGAAAGTCCGGAGGGTATTGCGAACTGCGAGGCGATCTGCGCGGTTCCGGGACTTGGATTTGCCGAGATGGGGCCCGGCGATCTGGGCCTTTCGCTCGGGTTTACCACGCTGCAGCGTGATCCCTATCCGCCAGCAATGGCCGAGGCGCGGGAGCGCGTTTTTGCTGCCTGTCGTCGCAATCACATCGCGTTCCTGGAAGGTTGCTCACCGACCAATATCGTGGCGCGCCTGGACGAGGGTGTGCGGGTGATCGCCGGCCACCACGCGGAGACGGCGCGCATCGGCCGCGCGCATCAGAAGCGCACGATGCCGATATGACCACTGGGTCAATAGCCCGCGTTCGCGTAAGGTGCCGTGGCGCCACGACGATAAACCAGTAGCGTGCGGCGATAGGACAGCACCTCGACGCCATGCTGATTTCGGGCCCGCGTTGCGACCGAGACGATGCCCTCGCCCGGCCGTGAACGGGAGGCGCGGGTTTCCAGGATAGTGGATTCCGCCACGATCGTGTCGCCGACTGATACGGGCACAGGAAGTTGCACGTCGTGCCAGCCGAGGTTGGCGACCACACGACCGAAGGTGCGCGTCGTAAGAGCGGTTGCCGCGGCGACCACGAAAGTTTCCGGCACGTGATGCTGCGGCGCCAACTCCAGCGAGCGCCGTGCGTGGCTCGCCACCTCCTCGGGATGGAAGCTGCGACTTGGCGCGTGAACGAAGGTGTCGCCGGCCACGCAGTCCTCAAACCATAGCCCGACCTGTTCAACCAGCGCCCCGTCCTCTGCCTCGTGGTAGGCGGCGAAACGGTCCTCAAGCGCCGGATCGCTGGCTGCGTCGCACCGCTCGATCACCATACGGCAGGTGATCCGAGCGACCTCGGTTCCATCGGCCTTGTGGCCGCGAATCAACGTTCGGATGGCAGCACCCGCCGCATCGCTATCGAGGACTTCCGATTCCGAATACAGCGTATTGCCGCCGAACAGCGGGCCATTCATCGTTATGTCGTCGAAGCCGAGAATTGCCCGGCGCCTGCCGTAGGTTTTGCTCGCCATGCCGACCAGCCGCTGCAACGTGAGCGTGCTGACCATCAGCGGGCGTTGCCACGCGGTCGCCGCAGCGTAGTGCGCGTCGTAATGCAGCATCGCGCCGTTCAGCGTGTCCAGCGCCTCGTCCGCATTGTCCTGCTGCGAGAGGGTGACGCCGGGGCGGTGACGGAAGCGCTGGGCGGGCGCGAAGTCCTCGAAGTCGAGACCGTAGCTTTCCTGATAGCGGTTCTCGCCGATGCGGTGGTAGGCGGTGAACATGGTGTGTCCTTGCGGGCCTGGGGAATATCGTTGGTGTGGGTAGAAGGAATTTAACACGGAGAAGAAGGCGAGGGCCACGGAGGTCACGGAGAGAGTATTATTGCACTTCGCGCTGAACGTCAGGTTGATGCCGCGCGCAGCGCATAGACTGTTTCTCCGTGCTCTCCGTGGTCCTCGCCTACTTTCTCCGTGTTAAAATGCTTTCTTGCTGCTTTTCCACGCAACACGCTGCAGGCCAATTGCGCTAGCCCTGGCACGTCTGAACTCTCCGTTGTCCGCGCCAGACTTGCGCCGCATACTGCCGGCATGACAGATGACCTGATCCTGGACGCCATCGACGCATTCCTCGCGCGTGACGTCGTTCCGCATGTGCACGCGCTTGAGCACGACGACATCTACCCCGAGGCCATTGTCGCACGGATGCGCGAACTCGGGCTGTTCGGCTCCACCATCGGCACGGCCTATGGCGGCCTCGGTCTCCCCTGTGCCTCCTATGCCGAGATCGTCGAACGCATCGCGCGCGTGTGGATGTCGCTGACTGGCATTTTCAACTCCCACCTGATCATGTCGGCCATCGTTGAACGCAACGGCACCGAGGCGCAGAAGCGCGAATTCCTGCCGCGCTTCGCCTCAGCCGAGTTGCGCGGCGGACTGGCGCTGACCGAGCCCGACTGCGGCACCGACCTGCAGGCGATCCGCTGCACCGCACGCCGCGACGGCAACGCATATGTCGTGAATGGCACGAAGACCTGGATCAGCAACGGCATCCACGGCTCATGCTTCGCGCTGCTGGTGAAGACCGATCCAAACGCCGAACCGCGGCATCACGGCATGAGCATGCTGCTGGCGGAAAAGGGGCCAGGCTTCACCGTGAGCCGCAAACTGGAGAAGCTCGGATACAAGGGAATCGACAGTGCGGAACTGGTGTTCCAGGACTATCGCGTGCCGGTGGACCGGCTGATCGGTGGCGTGGAAGGGCTCGGACTGAAGCATGCGCTGTCCGGCCTGGAGCTTGGCCGCATCAATGTGGCGGCGCGCGGAGTTGGCATCGCACAGGCCGCGCTGGATGAATCGCTGCGCTATTCGCAGCTTCGGAAAACCTTCGGCAAGCCGATCGCGCAGCATCAGGCAATCCAGTTGAAGCTCGCCGACATGGCGACGCGCACCGAGGCAGCGCGCCTGCTGACACGGCGCGCCGCCGAGATGTACGATCGCGGCGATCGCTGCGATATGGAGGCGGGCATGGCCAAGCTGTTCGCCACCGAGGCCGCACTGGAGAACGCCACAGAAGCGATGCGCGTGCACGGTGGCTACGGCTATTCGACCGAGTTCCCGGTGGAACGTCTATATCGCGATGCGCCGCTGCTGGTGATCGGCGAAGGCACCAACGAACTCCAACGCATCATCATTGCGCGTCAGCTTGTTGCGCGGAACCCCGTGTGATGCTGCCGCTCGCCGGTGTGCGCATCCTGGCGGTAGAACAGTACGGCGCGGGGCCGTTCGGATCCATGCAGCTCGCCGACATGGGCGCCGAGGTGATAAAGATCGAGAACCCGAAGGATGGCGGCGATGTCAGCCGCTCCGTCGGTCCGTATTTCCTCGGCGAACACGACAGCCATTTCTTCCAGGCATTCAACCGCAACAAGCGCTCGGTCACGTTGAACCTGCGCGCGCCCGAGGGCCAGCGCGTGCTGCACGATCTGGCCGCAACGGCGGATGCGGTGCTGAACAATCTGCGCGGCGACCAGGCGCCGCGGTTAGGCGTGACCTATGACCAACTGAAGTCCGCCAATCCGCGCATCGTGTGCGCGCATCTGTCGGCCTACGGACGCGAAGGCAGCCGTGCCGCGTGGCCGGGCTACGACTATCTGATGCAGGCCGAGGCCGGCTACCTGTCGCTGACCGGCGAGCCCGACCAACCGCCGGCACGATTCGGGCTTTCGATCGTCGATATGATGGCGGGCGTCTATGCTGCGACCGCGCTGCTCGGCGGGATTGTTGCCGCGCGCGCATCGGGGGTGGGACGCGATGTCGATGTCAGCCTGTTCGATACCGCGCTGTCCAATTTGAACTATCTGGCGGCGTGGTTCCTCAATGGTGGTCATGCACAGGGACGCGAGTTACGTGGCGCGCATCCGTCTCTGACGCCGAGCCAGCTTTACCGCACGGCCGACGGCTGGATCTTCATCATGTGCAACAAGCAGAAATTCTGGCCGGTGCTGTGCGAGAAGCTCGGCCGACCGGAGTGGTCCGATGATTCACGCTTTGCGACGTTCAAGGCGCGACTGGACAACCGCGACGAGGTGACATGCCTGCTGGACGCGGCGCTGTCGACGCGCGGCACCGCCGCCTGGCTGCAGCACTTTGGCGGGGAGGTTCCTGCCGCGCCGGTGCATGACATCGCGCAGGCGCTGGGTTCGGATTTCGTCGCCGGGGAGGACCGCGTCTGGTCCTATGACCATCCACTGGGTGCATTCCGCATGGTGCCGCCGGCGTTCCGCTTTCCCGGCGAGACAATGCCACGACAGGCAGCCCCTGCTCTTGGCGTGGACACGGACGCGGTGCTGGGCGAACTCGGCTACGATGCGGAGCGGATTGCGACATTGCGAGCGGCCGGCGTGATATAGGCCCCTTCCCAGCCCTCAGACAGGCGGGCGCCGCGTTGAGTGCCGTTCGAGCCAGCCCATGCTTGCACCTGGCGCGCAGTCCGTGGTCGGCAGGAACGGCTTGATGTCCACCAGCTGCGTGCCGTCCACGCAATCCAGATAGCGCACCCGCAATAAATCGGGCGCCTCAAATCCCTCGAACGCGACAACGGAAAGCCCGATCGGATTTGGCCGCCACGGCGCCCGCGTGGCGAAGATCCCGCGCGGTTGGCCATCGAACGGCGGCGTGAATACCAGCTCAGGTTCCCGGATAAGATGCATCCAGTAGAGCAGGATCAAATGGGAAAAGCCCTCGATGCTGTGCAGACCTTCCACACATTCGGGGAACACGCGCACCGAGCACAGCGGCGCGGGATCGAGCTGATGCCCATTGCGCGGGCACGCGGCGATGGTCTGCCACGGCGTCGAAATGATGCCGATGGGGCGGATGGTGAAAGTCTGTGACGTCATTCGGGGCTCCTTGCAGGCGGGGTGGGAAAGGGTTGTCACACCTGCAATAGATTGGCCAGCACGCTCAACGGGAGTACGGACATGCCGGAGCAGATCGACGCGCGCACCCTGAAGGCCCGCCTGCACGACGGCGGCGAGATCGCCCTGCTGGACGCGCGCGAGGAAGTGCCGTTCGACGCACGCCATCTGCTGATGGCGGCCTGCGTGCCGCTCAGCCGCCTGGAGATGCTGGTGGACGAGATGGTCCCGCGCCGTTCAACGCGCGTGGTGTGGTGCGACGGCGGCGAGGGCCTGGCGGAACGCGCCGCGACGCGAATGGCGGCGCTCGGCTACACCGATGTGGCGGTACTGGCCGGCGGCGTCGCTGCGTGGGAGGCCGCCGGCTACCGGCTCTACAGCGGCGTGCATGTGCCCAGCAAGGCGTTCGCCGAAGTGGTCGAGCATGAAGCCGGCACGCCGTGGATTGACGCCGAGCAACTGAAGGCACTGCTCAACAGCGGCGCCGACATCGCGCTGTTCGACAGCCGCTCCTACGAGGAATACCACGACAACAGCATTCCCGGCGCGATCAGCGTCCCCGGTGCCGAGCTGGTGTATCGCTTTGCGGATTTGGTGCCATCGAAGGACACCACGGTGATCGTCAACTGCGGCGGCCGCACGCGCAGCATCATCGGTGCGCAGTCGCTGATCGACGCCGGCGTGCCGAACAAGGTGGTGTCGCTGAAGAACGGCACGCAGGCTTGGCATTTGGCCGGTTTCCAGGTGCTGAAGGGTGCGACCGCACGGCCGCCCGACGTGTCTGATGCCGGTCGCGCTACGGCACGCGCCGCAGCGGCCAGGGTGGCGCAGCGGTTCGGCATCAGGACCATCGACGCGGTGACGCTGCAACGCTGGCGGGCGGAGGCCACGCGCACCCTGTACGTGTTCGACGTGCGCACGCCAACCGAGTATGCGGCAGGCCACGTGCCCGGCATGAAGCACATCGCCGGCGGGCAACTGGTGCAGGAGACCGATCGGCATGCCGCCTCGTGGGGCGCGCGCGTCGTGCTGGTGGATGACGACGGCGTCCGCGCCACGATGACGGCGCACTGGATGCAGCAGATGGGTTGGGACGTTGCCGTGATGACGCTGGATAAGTTCGGCGACGCACGGGAGACCGGGGCTTATGTGCCGGGCGTTCTTGGGCTGGACAGCGTGTCGGTGGCGTCGATCGACACCGCCGCGCTGCACGCGCGGTTGCAGGCGAGTAGCGCTGTCGTGGTCGATCTGGACTGGAGCCGTGCTTATATCGCGGGACATATTCCGGGCGCCTGGTTCGCGATCCGTGCGCGGCTCGACGCGGCGTTCGCTGCGCTGCCCGAGGCTGCGGCGATCGTGTTCACCTCGTCGGACGGCGTACTGGCGCGCCTCGCGATGGCCGAGTGGAGCGGTCGTGCGCCGGCCCCGGTGCTGGCGCTGTCCGGCGGCACTGCGGCGTGGGTTGCCTCGGGGTATGCGCTGGAGCGTGGTGCCGAACGGATGGCCAGCGCGCAGGAGGATGAGCGGCTGCGGGCGCGCGAGCAGGCTGGGAGCGTCGAGGACGCGATGCGTGCCTATCTGGCGTGGGAGATCGATCTGGTGAACCAGATGGCGACGGATGACGACCATAGGTTCAAGGCCGCGGCGGAGTGAGGAGGCCTTGTTCGACGAAGTGTCAGGCTGCACTTGTAGTTGTCATTCCCGCGCAAGCGGGAACCCAGGGCACGCGCCCCATGCATCGGAAAAAAGAGTGCACCATGAGCAAGAAGCCTGAGCCAACCCCAGTCTTCAAAAACGAAGCGGAGGAACGCCGGTTCTGGGAGGCGCGCGACTCCGCCGACTATCTTGACTGGAGCAAGGCTGAGCGGGTCCGGCTGCCTAATCCGAAGCCCAGCACCACAGCGATCTCGCTGCGCCTGCCGTTGCCGCTGCTGGAACGGATCAAGGTGGCGGCGAACAAGCGCGGTGTGCCGTATCAGTCGCTGATCAATACGTGGCTGGCGGAAAAGGTGGATGGGGCCTGATTGGGATATGGGCTTCCGCAAACCTGCAGGGCGATCTGTAGCTCCCGTCGATAAGGCAGGGTAAGAGGTACCGTTATGATGTCACAAGAATCCATCGAAACGTTCATTGATGAGGTCCTCCGGATAGCCAAGGAATTTCATCATCCCATGGAGCGGAACCGCAGCGGACTGCGGCAAATCGACTTCGGTCACAAGAAACTACACGAGGATCATATACGGCGACTGTATCCTGCTGTCCTTGAGCCGGCCGCGAGCGTATCCAAGCTCATAGATTGGGTAGCGCCAGGACGCCCTTGTACCCACAAGCCGATGCGTGAGATCATAGTCAAGTACAAGGGCTGACAACCGCGGAAGGAGGCCGTGACACTTCCCGACTGATCCTGTTGCCCATCGGTGGCGAGCAAGCGCATCTTTTGACGTGCTGAGAGCGCGATCTTGACTCCCCTTCTCCCACGCCCCTTCATCGCCCCACGGCGACGTCAGGGCGGGGGGTACATGACGCAGAAGAGCAAGGCGGTAAAAAACTTCCGCGAGGCGGTGCAGGACATTCCCGACGGCGCCACCGTCGGCTTCGGCGGCTTCGCCATGCCGGGCGTGCCGTTCAACCTGATCAAGGCGCTGCTCGAACACGGCGCGAAAAACCTGACCCTGGTCGCCAACAGCACCGGCGGTGCGCAGCAGCCGCGCATGCCGGATGTCGGCATGCTGGTGGAGAACGGCCAGGTGAAGAAAGTGATCTGCGCCTTCACCGCAGCGACCCGCCCCACCGACGTGATTCCGTTCACCAAGTACTACGAATCCGGCGAGGTCGATGCGGAACTGGTGCCGCAGGGCACGCTCGCCGAGCGCATGCGCGCCGCCGGCGCGGGCATCCCGGCGTTCTACACGCCGACCGCCGTCGGAACCGAACTGGCCGCCGGCCGCGAGACCCGCGTGATCAACGGCCGCGAGTACCTGCTGGAATACGCGCTGCCGCTGGACTACGCGTTCATCCGCGCCACGCGTGCCGACACGTTCGGCAACCTGCAGTTCCATCGTTCGCAGCGCAACTTCTGCCCGGTGATGGCAACAGCCGCGCGCATTGCCATCGCCGAGGTGGACGAGGACATCGTGCCGGCTGGCTCGATCGATCCCGATCAGGTGCATACGCCGGGCATCTTCGTGCATCGTGTCGTGAAGGTGCCGCCGCCGCCCGACGGACTCTGGCCAACACGCCGGCAGGAGCGACGCCGATGAGCGGAACCGCCAAAGGACTGAACCGCCAGCAGATGGCGGACCGCATCGCGCTGGAATTCCAGGACGGCTGGATCGTCAACCTCGGAGTCGGCATTCCGACCATGTGCTCGAACACCGACATCGGCGATCGCGACATCATCTACCACTCCGAGAACGGCGTGATCGGCTACGGTCCGATCGCCCCGCCGGGCGAGGAGGACCTCAACCTCGTGAATGCCGGCGGACAGAACGTCACGCTGAAACCAGGCGCTGCTGTGGTGCACCACGCGGACTCGTTCGGAATCATCCGCGGCGGGCACATCGATGTGACCGTGATGGGTGCCTACGAGGTGGCGCGCAACGGCGACTTCGCCAACTGGAAGATCGCCGGCCAGAAGGGCGGCGGCATCGGTGGTGCGATGGACCTCGCCGCCTGCGCCAAACGAGTGTTCATCATCATGGAACAGACCACGCGCAGCGGCGCGCCCCGGCTGGTGGACCAATGCGCGTTGCCGGTGACGGCGCGCGGCGTGGTGAAGCTGGTGGCGACAAATTACGGACTGTTCGAGCCGATCGGCGATGTCTTCCGGATTCGCGAGATCGCACCTGGCATCACGCTGGACGAGGTGCACGCGACGGTCGGCTGCAGGCTGACCGTGCCCGATAATCTTGCCACGGTTCGGCTCGCCGTGTAGCCGGCGCCGTCGCGCTACAGCAGAGCAGCTGGCGGAGGACAGACCGATGACCACATCGGCGCCGAAGGATGCGCCCGCGCCCGTTCCACAGCCGGTCGCCGCGCCGCTGACGCGTGCCGCGATCTTCCTGGTGGTCACGGTCAACCCCGGCGACGACAACGCCGCGGTCGCTCGGTCATTCTGCGCCGACCTCGCCGCGCTGCTGCGCTCGGTGGGGTTTCGTGACCTCGATGGGCAACTGTCCTGCGTCATGGGCATTGCTTCGGACGCATGGGATCGGCTGTTTGCCGCACCGCGCCCCGCCGAACTGCATCCATTCCGGGAGATCCATGACGGATCGCGCCACGCTGTCGCGACACCGGGCGATCTGCTGTTTCACATCCGTTCGCGTCGCATGGACCTCTGCTTTGAATTGGCGACGCGGATCATGGAACGGCTCGGTCCTGCGGTGTCGCTCGCCGATGAGGTGCATGGCTTCCAGTACTTCGACAATCGCGATCTTCTGGGCTTCGTCGATGGAACCGAGAATCCCACGGACCAGGCTGCGGTCGCCGCCACGGTCATCGGCGCGGAGGATCCGATGTTTGCCGGCGGCAGCTACGTCATCGTGCAGAAATACCTGCACGACATGGCCGGCTGGAACGCGCTGCCCACCGAAGCGCAGGAACGCATCATCGGCCGCACGAAACTGGCCGACATCGAACTCGACGACACGGTCAAGCCCACGTCCGCGCACGCCGCGCTGACGGTGATCGAGGAGAATGGCGAGGAAATCAAGATCGTGCGCGCCAACATGCCATTCGGCGCTGTTGGTCAGGGGGAATTCGGCACCTACTTCATCGGTTATTCCCGGTCGCCGCGCACCATCGAACAGATGCTGACGAACATGTTCGTTGGCCGACCTCCGGGCAACTACGATCGACTGCTCGACTTCAGCCGCGCCGTCACCGGGAACCTGTTCTTCGTGCCCTCCACCGACTTCCTGGACGCTGTGATGCCGGAGCAGCCCGCGCTTGCAGCACCCGAGACCACGCCACCGGTGCGAGACGCCTCGCTTGGTGTTGGTTCGCTTAAAGAAGGCTGACTTAGCGCATTTTCGTCGCCATTGGAAAAGCCGACACAAACGCCGGCCTTTTCCAATGGCCGGCGAATGCCAGCCATTCAACACTTCATAACACCGGCTGTTGGAAGGACATGATACGGGTAGGTCGCGTCGCTGACTCCTGCGCGGGGGCGTGGCTTTCTATGACTTGCACACATCCCTTGCTCGCCACGCAGGTCTCTCCGCTTTACGTGCCTTGCCTTCCAAGCTCTCCGTCTCCAACCACCTTGCCGTTCCCGGGATCGCTTTGACACCTGACCTTCAGCGTCCCGGACTTCCCGCTCGTCATGGGTCTCGGCTTCGCCATTCCATCCTCGGGTCAAGCCCAACGACTGGCTCGCCAATCGACACGGCCAAATCAAGTTCGCCGCCTACGGATTGCTCGTTCGCCTCGGGCTACCCCCACGCCTCCTTGCGGTTCACGCAGTTGCCTCCGGCTTCAGGATGGCAGGTTCTCCCCGGGTGGACTTGCATCTCCCCGACAGGGCACGCTCACGGACGCACGATGGCCGCGTCAAGCCCGCCATGACGGCGAAGGCCAGGCCGGAGAGCCAACCTTAGCGGTTATTGGTATAGTTACGCCGCCTTCGCTATCGACATGGCCTTCCACACCGTTTCCGATGTGGCAGGCATGTCGATGTCTGTCACGCCGTCCACCGACAGCGCATCGATAATGGCGTTGATGACCGCCGGCGGACTGCCGACCGAACCCGCCTCGCCTGCCCCCTTCACGCCTAGCGGATTGGACGCGCTGGGCACTTCCAACAGATCGACCTCGATGTCCGGAAAATCGGCCGCCCGAGGCAGTGCGTAGTCCATGAAGCTGCCGGACAGCAGCTGACCGGACGCGTCGTAGCTGGTCCGCTCGAACAGCGCCTGGCCGAGACCCTGCGACACGCCGCCGTGCACCTGGCCACGCACGATCATCGGGTTCACCGTCTTGCCGAAATCGTCGCACACACGGTAGCGGATGATTTCTACCGCCCCGGTCTCGGGATCCACTTCGACTTCGGCCATGTGGCAGCCATTCGGGAAGGTGTGCTCGGCGACATCGACTACTTCGGCCGCGTCGAGCGTAGTCGAGGGCTCGCCGGCCGCCGCCTTCTGCCGCTGCGCGGCGGCAAGCGCGATGATGTCGATGCCGCGGTCGGTGCCGACGATAGTGAATCTTCCGTCGGAGAAAGCGATATCGGCAGGTGCTGCCTCCAGCATTTCGGCTGCTGCCTGTGTGCCCTTTTTGATGACCGTGTCTGCGGTGATCAGGATCGCATGGCCCTCGGAATAAAGGCTGCGCGAGCCGCCGGTTCCACCGCCGACCGGGATGGTGTCCGTATCGCCCTGGCGTATGCGGATCTTCTCGGCATCGATGCCCAGGCGCTGCGACATGAGCTGGACATAGGCTGTCTCGTGACCCTGGCCGGTTGATTGCGTGCCGACATAGACATCGACGAGGCCATCATCGGCAAAGCGGATTTCCGCGCGCTCTGTTGGATCGCCCATCGTGACCTCGAGATAGTACGAGAAGCCGATGCCGCGAAGCTTGCCGCGCCGTTTGGCATCCGCGCGCCGGGCAGCGAAGCCTGCGTAATCCATCCGCTCGAGCGCCGCATCCAGCACCATCGCGAAATCGCCGCTGTCGTATGTCTTGCCGACGGGTGTTGCGTGCGGCATGGCCGAGGTTGGCACCATGTTGCGTCGACGCAGTTCCGCACGGTCGATATTCAGCTCGCGCGCAGCGGCGTCGACCAGGCGTTCCAGAAGGTAATTGCTTTCGGGACGCCCCGCTCCTCGATAGGCGTCCACCGGCACAGTGTGGGTGAACACGCCGAGCACGTTGGCATAAATCTGCTGGAAGCCGTAGACGCCGGACAGCACGGCGCCGCCGGCCAGAGTTGGGATGTACGGCGCGAACGTGGAGAGATAGGCGCCCATGTTGGCAAGATTGCGTGTGCGCAGCGCGAGAAATTTTCCCTCCGCGTCGATCGCAAGCTCGCCCAGTGTGACGTTGTCGCGGCCATGCGTATCGGACAGGAACGCTTCGCCGCGATCCGATGCCCACTTCACTGGCCGCCCCAACTTGCGTGCCGCATAGCAGGTCAGCACATGCTCGGCGTAGAGGAACGCCTTCATGCCGAAGCCGCCGCCGACATCGGGCGTCACGACGCGGAACATTGCAGGCTCGGTCTTGAAGACCGCTCCGAGCAGGCCCTTGATCAGCCAGCCGCCCTGCGTGTTGGCATACAGCGTCCAGCGGCCCGACGTGGAATCGTAGTCGGCGATCGCGGCGCGGGCCTCCATGGAAGCGACGATGACGCGATTGTTCACGACGGTCAGCCGCGTGACATGTGCCGCCGAAGCAAACAACGCGTCGGTCGCCGCCTTGTCGCCGATCTCCCAGTCGAACGTGACGTTGTTCGATACGTCAGACCACACCAACGGCACGCCAGGATCGGTTGCCGTGGCAACATCTGTGATGGCAGGCTCGACGGCATAATCCACAGCGATCAGATCAGCGGCATCGCGCGCGGCCGATGCCGTTTCGGCGACGATGAACGCTACCGGATCGCCGACATGGCGCACCGCTCCATCGGCGAGTGTGGGATGTGGCGGGCTCGCCATGTCGGACCCGTCGCGGTTCTGCACCGGCGCGGCGCAAGGCATCGGTGCGATCCCGTCTGCGTTGAGGTCGGCCGCGGTATAGATTGCCTTAACCCCTGGGACCGATCCTGCCGCCGCCGTGTCGATGGCGCCGAGCTTCGCCGCGGCATGCGGGCTGCGCAGCACGACGCCGTGCAGCATGCCAGGAAGCACGATATCGTCGGTGTAGCGGCCGCTGCCCTTCAGCAGGCGCGAGTCCTCCACACGACGGACAGACTGGGCGAGGCCAAACTTTGTCATGGAAGCTGCTCTCCAGGGCTCGTCTGTGGTTTGATCAGGGAAGCATGCGCGCTTCGGATGCGAAAGGCCAAGAGGCATGGAAAATCGTCGCCTGTGTGTTCTGAATGCCGGCTCGTCCAGTCTCAAATTCGCCGTCTATGCGCTAAGCGACGGCGCATTGCGCCGCAGTCAGAGCGGCGAGGTGGAACGGGTTGGCGGGGAGGGCCGACTGCTGGTGACCGCCGCCGACGGCAAGCCCCTGCACGACAGCGTCGTGCGCACCGACGATCACGCGGCTGCGCTTGCTGCCGTGGCTGAATTGACGGACGGGCCACTTGAGGTACGTGGCCTCGTGGGGTTCGGTCACCGTGTGGTACATGGCGGTCCAGACCTGGACGCACCTGTGGTGGTGGATGCGCCAACGCTTGCGCGCATTCAGGCACTTGAGCCACTGGCGCCGTTGCACAATCCCCCGGCGGTCGCCGTGCTGAAGGCATTGGCTGGGCAGTTCCCCAATCTGCCACAGGTCGCCTGTTTCGACACTGCATTCCACCGCAGACATCCGGCGGTGGCCGATCGGTTCGCGATCCCCGATGAACTGTACCGTGAGGGCGTGCGGCGCTACGGCTTTCACGGATTGTCGTATGAATACATCGCCGGTGCACTGGCCGAGCACGCGCCCGCGATCGCGCTGGGACGTGTCGTGGTGGCGCATCTGGGATCCGGTGCTTCGATGTGCGCCCTGGCCGGCGGGCGCAGCGTGGATTCCTCCATGGGGTTCACGGCATTGCACGGATTGCCGATGGGCACGCGGCCAGGGTCGCTGGACACAGGCGTGATCCTTTGGTTGCAGAAGCAGAAGGGCTGGACTGTCGATCAGGTCGAACATTTCCTCTATGCCGATTGCGGTCTGAAGGGCTTGTCTGGCGTGTCGAACGACATGCGCACGCTGCTGGCGAGCGAGGCGCCGCTTGCGCGACTGGCGGTCGAGTACTTTGTATATCACGTGGCGTGCACGGTTGCAGCGTTGGCTGCCGGCATGGGCGGCATCGACGGGCTGGTGTTCACCGCCGGCATTGGTGAACGCAGCGCGGAGATCAGGGCCCGCGTGCTACGGCGGCTTCACTGGCTCGGCTTTTCACTGGACGAGGCCGCCAATCAGGCCGGTGGCACTCTGCTCACGCGGGTTGATTCCGAACGGCCGGCGTACGTGATCCTGACGGACGAGGAGGTGGTCATCGCCCGGCACACGCTGGCGCTGATCGGCGGGGCATGAAGGCTTCAAAAAAGTGATAGCGGGCAGATTGGCTGGCGTGTTCGGCGGATCGAGGACCATTTGAGCCTGCCGTCCCTGGCATAACACCCGTCAGTCGTCTCCCACCGGGTGCTTCTGCTTTTGCCGGCTGCGAGCGGCCACTCGACTGCCAAACCTCGCCTTCACCCGCTCGCGCATGCCCTGGAACGTCGCGTACAGCATCGGGATCAAAAACACGCCGATCGAGCTGGCGACGATCATGCCGGCGAACACGGCGGTGCCTACGGCGCGCCGGCTCAGCATCGCCGCGCCCAGCGCCCACACCAATGGTATAAGACCGAAGATGAAGGCGATCGAGGTCATCATCACCGCGCGGAACCGGATGCGCGCACCGAGCGCCGCCGCTTCCAAAATCGGCAGTCCTGCTTCGCGCTGCTCCTTGGCGAATTCGACGATCAGTATGCCGTTCTTTGCAGCCAACGAGATCAGGACCACCAGGCCGATCTGCGCGTAGAGATCGAGCGACAGGCCGGCGATCAGGATGCCGGCGAACGCGCCCATCACGCCCACGGTCACGGACAGCAGCACGGGAATCGGGATGACCCAGCTCTCGTACAGCGCCACCAGGAACAGATAGGCGAACAGCACGGACAACGACAGGATCGCACCGGTTTGACCGGAGGCGGCCTTTTCCTGATAGGCGGTGCCGGACCACTCGAACGCATAGCCTGGCGGCAGCGTCTTCGCCGAGACCTGCTCCATGGCGAGCAGCGCGTCGCCGGACGACACGCCCGGCCGCGGGCCACCATTGATCGTGACCGCACGGTAGTTGTTGAACCGGGTGATGACCTGCGGGCCGACCACGATGCGTAGATCGGCGACCGAACGCAGCGGCACCATCTCGCCCTGCCGGTTGCGCACATAGATCTTGTTGACGTCGGCGGTATCGCTGCGATCGGGTGAGTCGCCCTGTATGTTCACCTGCCAGGTGCGGCCGTAGAGATTGAAGTCGTTGACGTAGAAACCGCCCAGCGTGGTTTGCAGCGCGTTGAACACGTCGGCAATGTTGAGCCCGAGCGCCTGCGCCTTCTCGCGATCGATATCCAGCCAGATCGAAGGGTTGGTGGCGGTGAAGGTGGAGAAGACGCGCGTCATCCGCGGATCCTGGTTCGCAGCGGCTACGAGGCCCTGCATGACGCTCGCCATTTCCGTCGGTTCACGCCCTTCAAGATTCTCGAGCTGATATTCGAACCCGCCGCTGGTGGACAGCCCGATGATCGGCGGCAGGTTGAACGGGAAGGCATTCGCGGCGCGCACCTGCTGCATCGCGCCGAAGACGCGGCCGATCACCGCCTGTGCACGATCGGCCACAGCCGTGCGATCGGCGAACGGCTTCAGGCGCAGCACGACGAAGGCGGCGTTCGGCTCGTTGCCGCCATCGAGCAGCGAGAAGCCGACGATCGACAGGATGCCTTCGACCTGCGGCATCGGACGGATCAAATTCTCGATCTGCTCCACGACCGCACGCGTCCGGGAAACCGACGCGCCATCCGGCAACTGAACGGCTACGAAGAAGGCGCCCTGGTCCTCCTCCGGCAGGAAGCCGGTGGGTGTGCGCGCGGCAAGCAGCCAGATGCCGATGCCCGCCGCGATCAGCAGCGGCACCGACAGGATCGCAACCCGCAGCAGCCGGTGCACCACCGCCGCGTAGCCGTTGCGCACGCGGTTGATGCCGCCAAGCACCATGCCGAACGGCCCGCGCGGCCGCCCGTGATGGCGCAGGAACACGCCGCACAGCGCGGGCGACAACGTCAGCGCGTTGATCGCGGAGATCAGCATCGCCACGCTGATGGTGACCGCGAATTGGCGGAACAGCGTGCCGGACACGCCGGGAATGAAAGCCACCGGCACGAACACCGAGAGCAGCACCAGCGAGATGGCGATCACCGGCCCGGTGATCTGCCGCATCGCCTTCTTGGTCGCCTCGCGCGGCGGCATGTCTGGCTCCTCGGCCATCACCCGTTCCACGTTCTCCACCACGACGATCGCGTCATCCACCACCACGCCAATGCCGAGCACCATCGCGAGCAGGGAGACCGTGTTGGCGGAGAACCCGAAGGCCAGCAGGACGGCGAACGTGCCGATCAGGCTGACTGGTATGGCGACCATCGGAATGATCGTGGCGCGGACATTGCCAAGGAACAGAAACACAACGAGAATCACCAGGACGAAGGCAATGCCGAGCGTCTTCTGCACTTCGGTGATCGTGGCGGCGACGAACGACGAGCTGTCGTAGAACACGCGCGCCTTCAGGCCGTCCGGGAAGCGCTTGCCCAGATCGTCGAGCGCCGCCTGCACGCGCGCCGAGGTCGCGACGGCATTGGCGCCGGGCGCGAGAAACAGGCCGATGGACACCGCGGGATCGCCATTCAGCCTGCTCTCGGTGTCCATGTTGGCGGCGCCAAGCTCGACATGCGCGATGTCCGACAGGCGCAGCACCGAGCCGTCCGGATTGGCGCGGATCACGATGTTGCCGAACTGCTCCGGCGTGGTCAGACGTCCCTGCGTCTGCACGTTGAGCTGGAACTGCGTGGCGTTGGGAGTCGGACGCGCGCCGATGCGTCCCACCGGCGCCTGCACGTTCTGCGCCTGGATCGCGGCGATGATGTCCGACGGCGCGATGTTCAGGCTGATCAGCCGGCTCATTTCGAACCATATCCGCATCGAATAGTCGAGCCGGCCGAACAGCGACACGTCGCCCACGCCCGGCGTGCGCGCCAGCCGATCCAGCACATTGATCGTCACGTAGTTGCTGATGAACAGCGGGGTCTGCTTGCCGCCTTCGCTGTAGAACTGCAGGAACTCCAGAATCGCGGCCGAGCGCTTCCGCACCGTCAGGCCGAAACGCTGCACATCCGTCGGCAATTTGGACAGTGCCTGCTGCACGCGGTTGTTGACGTTGACCGTGTCGATATCGGGATCGGTGCCGAGTTCGAAACTGACGGTCAGCGAATAGCTGCCGTCGTTGCCGCTGGTCGACTTCATGTAGATCATCTTGTCGACGCCGACGATCTGCGCTTCGAGCGGCTGCGCCACGGTCTGCTCGACCACGGCAGCCGACGCGCCGGCGTAGGTGGTCGAGATCGTCACCTGCGGCGGCACGATGTCGGGAAACTGCGCGACCGGGATGCGCAGCAGCGACAGGACCCCGGCCAGCGTCATCAGGATCGCGATGACGATCGCCAGGCGCGGGCGATCGACGAAGACAGCCGAGATCATACGGCTACTGTCCCGGCGCCTTGGGAGGCGACGGCGGTGACGAGGCGGGGCCAGGCGCGACCTGGATTCCCGGCCGGACGCGTTGAATGCCGTCCACCACAACCATATCGCCTTCTTTGAGGCCCGACTGGATCACCGCGGTCGTTGGCGTGGACTGGCCCAGTTGCAGACGGCGCTGTTCCACATGGTTCTGGCCGTCCACCACATAGACGTAATCGCCCTGCTGGTCGGACAGCACGGCCGCGCGCGGTACCGCCAACGCCTCGATCGGCTCAATGCCCTCGGCCACGACGGTGACGTACTCGCCGTCGATCAGCCGGCGATCGACCGGCTTGCCCTCCTCTATCGGCTTGAGCGGAGGATTGGGGATCTTGGCGCGGACAAGCAGCGTGTCGGTCGTCGCCTGGACACTGGGCTCCACATAATCGATGTAGCCGGACTGATCGTACATCGTTCCGCCAGGCAGCCGCAGCCGGATCGCCACGCCCTTCGCGCCGCCGTGCTCGGCGTAGCGCTTTTCGAGATCGATCTCCGCATTCATCGCGATCGGGAACTGCACATACATCGGGTCCTGGCTGACGATGGTGGCGAGCGGCCCGGATGCCGGCGACACCACGTTGCCGACGCTGACCGCGGTGCGGCTGATCTTGCCGCTGAGCGGGGCATGGATCTCGGTGTAGCCGAGGTTGATCTGCGCCATGTGAAGCTGCGCCTGGGCGGCCATCAGCTGCGCGGCCTGCGAGCGTTGCGCGGCGGTCGCGTCGTCCACGGACGAGCGCTGGCCGGCCGGCGTATTGAGCAGCGACTGCGCGCGCGAGAGCTGGATGTTGGCATTCGCCAGCCGCGCGCTGGCGTCGGCGACCGCTGCCTCCTGCTGCGAGACCGCTGCCTCGAATGGCGGGCGCTCCAGCCTGTACAGCAGATCGCCCTCGTGCACCTCTGTTCCCTCGGCGAACAGCCGCTGTTCGAGGAACGCGGTAACGCGGGCCGTGATCACGACGCGATCCACCGCCTGCACGCGGCCGATGAATTCGGCGGTCTCCGTGATGGCCTGCTTCGTAGCGCGCACCACGCCGACCGCGGGTGGCCCGCTCGGCATCTGCGCCGCGGCGATGGCCGTGCCGAGCAGTACATGGACCGCGAGCAGCGCGGCGAGGCGGTTCAGGGTCATCAACCGTCCTTCCGGATACATGCCGCAGCGCCGAGTGCGCAGATGGGGGATGACGCCCAGTGGCACAAGCGGCAGGCTTAATACGGAGGTGGCCGTATGTCGGTCAACCGAGCGGCAGGTGGGCATTCAGGGCGATTGCACTCGACATCGTCATGCCCGCGAAAGCGGGCACCCAGGGCGAGCAATACGGGATCGCAGTCGCCGGCCTTCGCTCGGGACGGGCGCTGGGTTCCCGCTGTCGCGGGAATGACAACAAACGCGGGAATGACAACAAACGCGGGAATGACAGCCATGAGGAGCGGCGCTTTACCAATCGGTCACAGGCGCGCTACTCCTGCCATCACAGCCGAAGGGGGCGGCGCCGGAGCACTGCCCTGGGGAGGGCGCACCGCATGGCGTTGAAGGACCGGATCGCGTTCGGCATGTCGCTGCCGCATCGCTCGCCCGACACGATCGACATGAAGGACGTGCGTACGGTTGCCCAGCGCGCCGAGGCGCTGGGGTTTCGCGATCTGTGGGTGACCGAGAACACTCTCGACCACGTTACCTGCTTCGATCCCGTCGTGGTGCTGACCTATGCGGCCGCGGTCACCAGCCGCATTCGCGTTGGTGCATCGGTGGTGGTGCTGGCAATCCACAGCCCGCTGATGGTGGCGCACCAATGGGCAACGCTCGATTATGTCAGCAACGGACGCGCGATCCTCGGGGTCGGGTTGGGGCGCAAGCATCACTACCGGCAGTTCGCCGTGCCCGAGGCAGGCCGCGTGCGCCGCTTCCGTGAGGAAGTCGAGCTGATAAGGGCGCTGTGGACGCAAAAGAATGTGAATTACCACGGCCGCTTCTATCAGTTGGAGAACGGCACGATGTTGCCCAAGCCGGTGCAACAGCCGTTGCCGATCTGGATGGGCGTCGGCCATCCCAACGCAATTCGCCGCGCGGCGTCGATTGCCGATGGGTGGATGGGATCGGGCGGCTCAAGTATCGCCGAATTCGCGCGCTCCGTGCCGTTGCTGCGGGATGCGCTGGCGCAGGCTGGGCGCGATTCGGCCGGTTTCCCGGTTTCGAAGCGGATCTTCATGGCGGTAGATGATCGCCCGGAGGTTGCACGTGCCGAGCTGAACCGATGGTTCACCGAGGTGTACCATAATCCGGCTGGAACCGATGCGTCGGGGATCCACGGCACGCGCGAACAGGTGCGCGAGCGGCTGGAGGAGGTCATCGCGATGGGCGCCAACCATTTGTTGCTCAACCCGGTCTCACGGCATGTCGAGCAGATGGCGGCGTTGGCGGAGATTGTCGGGCTGGCATAAGGGGAATTGCGATGGAAGCGATCGTTGGCAGCGGGAAGTACACTTACAAGGTGCACGAGGACTGGGCGCACCCTCCGACGGACGTGGACATGAAACCGGCAGCGGTTGCGGTTGGCCCGCAGGACCGGGTGTACTGCTTCAACCGGGTAGCCGAGCATCCGGTCGTCGTGTTCGACCGCAACGGCGATTTTGTTACGTCCTGGGGCGCGGGGATGTTCAAGTTTCCCCACGCGATCCGGTTCGATGACAAGGGATTTGTCTGGCTCACCGACGAGCATCACCAGCAATTCATGAAGTTCACGCCCGATGGGCAATTGCTGCAGACTATCGGTGTCAAGGGAGCGCGCTCCGACACCGGCGTGCCGGACGAGGACTTCAGTTCCGTAGCGTGGAAGAAGGTCACGCACGGCGGCGGCCCGTTCAATCTGCCGACGGATATCGCCTTTGCGCCCGATGGCTCGATGTTCATGAGCGACGGCTACGGCAATGCGCGCGTGCACAAGTTCTCGGCGGACGCGAGGCATCTGTTTTCGTGGGGCGAACCGGGCAAGGCGCCGGGACAGTTCAATCTGCCGCATGGCGTGTGGGTCGATCGGCGCGGGCGGCTGCTGGTCGCCGACCGCGAGAACGATCGCGTGCAGGTGTTCGATCAGGAGGGGAAACTGCTGGAGGTGTGGCCGACCGAGCTGATCGGCCCGGCATTCTTCTATGTCGATGCGGACGACATCGTCTACATCGCAGAGCACAACGGCGGCATGATCAGCATACTGACGCTCGACGGCGAGCGGCTGGCGCGTTGGGGTGACCCGATCCATCGGTCCTGCCACGGAATCTGGTGCGACTCGCGCGGCGATATCTACGTCGTGCAGCCCGGCGAGTGGGGACGCGTGCGGCGCGTGGTGAAATTCGAGCGGCAGTAGCAGCGCGGCAGCGCATCCCGTCACGCGGGAATCGTCAGGGAGATAAGCCTGCTCGCTGCGGCGTCGATGCGGTCGAGGTTCCGGCAGGTATCGATCAGCTCGGCGAATTGCGTCTCCGGGATGGCAAGGCCTGACGCAATGGGATGGATGCGTCTGACATGCTCCTCGAAGTCCCAGATGAACTCGCGACCGGTGCCCTCCCGGGTGAAACTCCTGCCGTCCTTGGTGAAGATTGTAACACGCGGTCCGAACAGGGTTCGCCGTACTGTCGGGATCAGCGTCACGCGATGCATGAGGTCGAGCACCTCCGGCGGGTCCGTCTCGCCCGGCCCCGGCTGCCCGCCACGCAATAGGGGATAACCGCGCGTGACCGCACCATAGGCCGAGAAATATTGGGTGCTGCCGACCCTCGGTTGGCCATCGCTGCCCGGAGCTGGGAAGGCCGGGCTCGGGTACTCGGTCTCGAGCCAGTTCACAACAGCCTCGATGCGGTCTATGTCATTGTATGTGAGATTGTGTTCCTCGCACAGCCGCGCGGTAACATCGATATGGGCGATATTGTAGCCCGCGGTAGAATAGATGCGGTAGAGAGTTTCAACAAAGATCCAGTCCTTGCCGAGGCCTTCGGTGATCCGGTTCATATCGGTGCGGTTGTCGCCGGTGAAGCTGTAGCGCAACAGGCCAAGGTTGTTGCCGGCGTAGGCGTGGTAGAAGCCCGCATCGCCTTCAAGCGTTGTTTCGCCGCCGGGCGTGCCATGCTTCGCCATCGCCACGGCCAGCAGCGCGTTGCGGACGGCACCGCCCTCGCGTAGGGATCGACCGCCGCTGCGCGCACCTTCCAGATTGCCGGCAGCGAGATTGACGCACTGTGCGATGGCACCGTTGATCTGATCTTCTATGAGGCCCTGGATTTTTGCGGCTGCGACCGCCGCGCCGAAGATGCCGAACACCGGTCCCGCGTGGAACCCGCGCGACATTACAGTCGGGATGAATTCGGCGGCCATGCGCTCCATGACCTCGTAGGCGGCGGCCACGGCCGTGAGAAATTCCTTGCCAGAGCACTGCGTTATTTCCGCCGCTACGAAGGCTGCCGGCAGGATCGCAATGCCGGGATGCGTAAGCATGCGGAAGGTGTCCCACTTGCCGCCGGCGAAGATCATTTCCGCATTGACGAAAGCGGCGCCGCTCTTGGTGAGTTTGCTGCCGTTGCAGAGCACGGTTGCAATCCCACCGCCGCCGGCCTCTTCCTCCTGCATCAGCGCAAGCGCCTGCCTGCTTGGCGCCATGTTGTAGCCGACTAGCGCTGACGCCAACGCCTGTAACGTGACGCCCTTGGCCCGGTCCACGACTTCCAGCGGCAGGTCATCGTATTGGAGGTTGGCTACAAAGCTGGCGAATTGTCTGCTCAACGACATGGGGGGACCTTTCGGGGCAGTTTCGCGGATTCAGTGTAGCCCCACAGCAAGACGCCAGGCATCGCACCCTCCAGACACTGATTGCGGTGCGTATTTCGATGGACTAAGCTTATATGACTTAGTCTAACGGAGCAGGCTATGCGGACCGTCAACATCCACGAAGCCAAGACGCATCTCTCCAGGCTCGTCGAACTGGCCGCCAGGGGCGAACCCTTCGTAATAGCCAAGGCTGGCAAGCCACTGGTGAAGGTTACCGCGCTCGAGGCGCCGGCCGCCGGGCAGATCAGGCGGTTGGGCTTCATGACCGGACAGATCACGGTGCCTGACGACTTCGACCGGATTGGCAGCGCAGAGATCGCGCGTCTGTTCGGCGATAACACCTCATGAAGCTGCTGTTGGACACGCATTTGCTGCTGTGGGCAGCGGGACGGCCCGATCAACTGCCAGCGGCAGCCCATGCGTTGCTCGAAGATCCGACCAACGAGCTGCGGTTCAGCGCAGCAAGCATGTGGGAGATCACGATCAAGCGCCGACTCGGTCGAGACGACTTTCAGGTCGATCCCAGGCTTCTGCGACGCGGCCTGCTCGACAATGGCTATGATGAACTGGCGATTACCAGTGAGCACGCGATCGCCGTCGATCTTCTGCCGCCAATCCACAAGGATCCGTTCGATCGCATCCTGATTGCGCAATCGACAGTCGAGGGGATTACGCTGCTGACCGCCGACCCGCTGGTGGCGCAGTACCCTGGTTCGGTGCGGCAGGTTTGATGGGATCGCGGGATGGCGGCCCGTCCATTTGACAGCCAGTAGATCGGTCCAGGTTTTGCACGCCACGCCAACTGGCCGACCGCAGTCAGTGGTGCGCGGACGCCAAGGCCTGCTGGCAACCCGGCGACAGCGTGTCCCTGTGCGCCATGAGGCACTCCAACGCGCGTCCGCCGCCGGGCTGCACGCCATGGCAGTTGTTCTGGAAATCAACGCCGCACGCATGGCGAAGGATCGCGGCTCTTTGGCGCCGCGAAAGCGGCGGCGCAGGCGGCGTCTGCGCCGACGCAGCGGGGCCGCCCGTCGGCGCTGGGCCGTTGGTGCCTCCGATCGCCAACAGCGCATTCTGGCATCCCGGCGAGAGGCTCGCGGCATTCTGCTGCAGGCAACTCATTGCCGCCGATCCTCCTGCCGGCACACCTGCGCAATGTGCCTGGAAGTCCGACCGACAGTTCTGCTTAACCGCGTTCTGCTGCGCCGAGGTCGGGTGCTGCGCCGCCAAAGGGCCCGTCAGGGCAATGAGCACCAGGGCTGCCCATGCAGGCACGCCAAACCGCGCAGTACGCAGTGATCCCATCGTGCATTCCACCCCCGTCCTCGGCGTTTCAGTGGCGTGCGAGCCGCGGGAATTGCAGGCAAAGCGCCTCGGCGCCCACCGCCCCGGCCGTCATCAGCAGGTCCCCGTCGTCCGGTCCCACGAACACGCAGGAGTTCGGCGGCAGCAGCGCCGATCCGCTGGCGTATGCCGCACCGGACAGCACAATCCAGAACTGACCGCCGCCGTCGCGCGGATCGGGCCCTCTGACGCTCGCGCCGGCCGGCAGACGGTACCGCCAGGTCGCCATCCCATCCGGCGTCTGTTCGATCACCGCCTGGCAGCCGATCTTGCTCGTCCGGGCCAGAGCCTCATCCGAGGCAACCGGCATCGGTGGCGACGTCGCCTCGCGATGCTGCAGGTTCTGCGCCCGCGCCGCGCGAAGCTGCTCACGCGCGGCCGGCATGTAGCGCGCACCGGAATCCCAGGCGTTGCGCAGGGTAAACCAGCTGATGCCGTCGTCCGCGGCGACGATCGGACCGTATGCGGACCAGGCATCGGTGTAGTGTACCGCCACGGTGCCGACGTCGTGCCGGCCAACCCGGCCGCCGCCCTGCACCACCACCTGGTACTGATCGGCCTGATGGAAATGCGGCCTCACCACCGCGTGCGGCTCCTTCTCGACCAGGAAGGCCATCGGATACAGCGTGCCAGGGTCGGGAGGCGCCTCGCCTTGCTTCAGCGTGTTGCGGTTCTGGCCGATGAAGGTCGTGAGCCACCCGTTTCCGGTCTTGCGTCGTGCGGCCAGCCGCGCGACTTCGCTGTTCGCCGTCAGGACCATAGGTTCACCTCGTCTCGTTCCCCGCGAGGCTACAGCCCTAGCCGCTGCCGCGCCAGCGTCGCCCCGGCACCCAGCGCAATCAGCTTCGCCTCCGCCACGTCGCGACGCATCGGCGCCATGCCGCAGTTCGTGCACGGGAACAGTCGCTCCGCTGGCACGAATTCGAGCGCGTCCTCGATCGTGGCGGCGACCTCCTCGGGTGTCTCCACGCGATTGGTGGCGACATCGACCACGCCGACCAGCACATCCTTGCCCGCGAGCAGCTGCATCAGCCGGATCGGCACGCGCGCGTTGCGGCACTCGAGCGAGACCTGATCGATACTGCTGGCCGCAAGTGCCGGGAACGTCGCCTCATACTGGCGCCACTCGGCGCCCAGCGTGCCTTTCCAGTCAATGTTCGCCTGGATGCCGTAGCCGTAGCAGATGTGAACTGCCGTGGTGCACGACAGCCCTTCGGCCGCGCGTTCCAGCGCCGCCACACCCCAGTCCGTCACCGCATCCATGTACACATTGAAGGCAGGCTCATCGAACTGGATCACATCGACGCCGTCAGCCTCCAGCGCGCGCGCCTCCTCGTTCAGCAGCGCCGCGAACGCCATCGCCAGACTCACGCGGTCGCCGTAATGCACATCGGCGATCGTATCGACGATCGTCATCGGCCCCGGCAGCGTGAACTTCAGCCGCCGCCCGGTGTGGTCGCGCGCCACCCGGGCCTCGGTTTCATGCACGCGCCCGCGCAGGCGGAGCGCGCCGGTCACGGTGGGCACCATTGCCTTATAGCGGTTGTCGCGGATGCCCATTTCCACGCGCCGAGCGAAGTCGATGCCCTCGACGTTCTCGAGGAACCCGTGCACGAAGTGCTGCCGCGACTGCTCACCGTCGCTGACGATGTCGATGCCGGCATCCTCCTGCAACTTGATCGCCAGCAGGGTGGCGTCGCGCTTGGCCGCGGCCAGGTCCTCGCCGGCGAGCTTCCACGGCGGCCACAGTATGTTCGGTTCAGCGAGCCAAGCGGGCTTCGGCAGGCTGCCGGCGATCGTGGTCTCGAACATGCGCTCCTCCGCGAACCGGACATGGGTCGGCCGGGGGTCATCCATCGTGCCGCCGCGAATAACCGTCAAGCCGCTGGCACCCCCGGCGAAACCTCGACGATGACACCATATCCGGCGGGTGTATGGTGGGCCGATAGCGGCATGTGCACAAGAACTTGCGTGCGGCCGCGGCAGGCGCCACAATATGTTGGAAGAATGGCAGCTCGACTCGATCGGGCGCCGGGATGAGCATGGAGCGAGACGGTCATGGACGGCATCACCCCGGCGGCTGACGAACATCCGGTGAGATTTGACCTGCTGACCGAGAACCCGGTCTACAAGCCGTTCCGCTACCCGTGGGCATACGAGGCCTGG
>Ga0210402_10001176_pt1 | contig 27305 bp, 22 predicted proteins | sample IncBWC7MmetaG_FD_161055 | JGI IMG/M metagenome (GOLD analysis project Ga0210402, IMG submission 161055) | Forest soil microbial communities from Barre Woods Harvard Forest LTER site, Petersham, Massachusetts, United States - Inc-BW-C-7-M | ecosystem: Environmental > Terrestrial > Soil >... | reverse complement strand
CGCAAGTTTTCATCCGATGCTGCTGACGATGGTCGAGCCGCGGCGCGTGACAGGTTTGCCCGTGTACTTGGTGCACGGCGCGTTGGACTGGATGTTTCCCGTTTCGATCGCGCACACCGCACAGCGAGCGCTGACCGCGGCCGGTGCGGATGTCACGTATCGCGAGATCGCCGATCTGTCCCACACCTATCCGCGCGATGAGAACAGCGGAATGCTCGACTGGTTTTTGACGCAGTCGGCCTTGCTCGGGGATGGTGGATAGAGTACCATGACTTGGTACTCGTAGCCACTTTACATGAGGGCGATCCGATGTCCCGCAATACGTCGATCACGCTCGGAGATCACTTCGCGGACTTCGTCGACCAGCAGGTCATCACCGGCCGGTACAGTTCGGCCAGCGATGTGGTACGCGCCGGACTGCGCCTGTTGGAAGTGGAGGAGGCTCACCTCGATGCGCTGCGGGCAGCCCTTATTGAAGGCGAGGTCAGTGGCGCGGCGAGCGCCCTGAACGTCGAGGCATTCCTCAAGGCGAAACGGCCGGCACCGACCGGGTGACCGCTTATGTGCTGTCGCCACGCGCATTCGCTGACCTGAGCGAGATCTGGGATCACAGCGCCGCGCAGTGGGGAGCAACGCAAGCTGATCGCTACGTTCGGCTTATCGCCGCGGCCTGTGCGGCCCTCGCGGCGGGTCGCATCAGGGGTCGTAGCACCGATGCCGTCCGGTCAGGCTATTTCAGGCACGCGATCGGTTCGCACGTCCTTTTCTATCGCGCGCACAGCGGTAGCGGCATCGAGATCGTGCGCATCCTGCACCGGCGCATGGACATCGAACGCCGCCTGTAGTGGCTTGCCGCTCAGCATCCTCGCCTCTTCATTTCCTGGGGGCCCAGGGGACCAAAGACGCCCGGTCGGAAGCGGCGGTATTGGTCAGCCCTCGGCTTGCGGCTCGACGAAAGATACCCCCTCGTACAGCTCGGCCAGCGGCAGTTCGATGCCGATCTCCGGCATGGCCAGCACCACGTCGCCTGACACCACATGCCCGACCCAGTCGTCGCCGGCACGGTCGAACACGGTGGCCGCCTAGCGGTCCTGCTCCAGCATGACGTAGCGCTGGGTCGGCGGCGTGTCGCGATATTCCTGGTTTTTTGACGATGCGGTCAGTGGTCGAGGTGCTCGAGCTCAGGACCTCGAACACCACAACCGGATCGGTGACGACCGTCGTGCCGCGTGGGATGGACGAACACACCACAAACGCGTCCGGGTAACGGATGCTGCCCGCCACGGCGATCTTCAGCTCACTGCCGTGAACCTGGCACGGCTTGGCGCGAAGGCGGTTCGCCAGAGCAATGATCAGGTTGCGCTGGATCGCTGAATGCTCCGAGGTCCCGCCAGTCATGGCAACAGGCTGGAACCCGTCGAACTCGTAGCGCAGCTCCTGCCGCTCCTCCCAGTCGAGGAAATCGTCGAGGCTCATCGGTCGGCGCAGCGCGACGTTCATCGCACCAGTCTAACCGCCCGCCCGCAGCACCGCCAGATCGCAACCCTCGTCCGCCTGCAGCACCTGCTCGGCCATGATGCGGTCCCAGCCGCGCGCGGGCTTTGCAGGCGGGCGCCAGGCCGCGCGGCGGCAGTCCAGCACGTCCTGCGCGACCAGCAGGTCCAGGCGACGCTCCCGCACCGACAGGCGGATGCGGTCGCCGCTCTCGACCAGGCCGAGCGGCCCTCCCGCCGCGGCTTCCGGCGTGATGTGCAGCACGATGGTGCCGAACGCGGTGCCCGACATGCGGCAGTCGCTCATGCGCACCATGTCCTTCACCCCGGCCCTCGCAAGCTTTTGCGGGATCGGCAGGTAGCCCGCCTCCGGCATCCCCGCCGGCGTAAGCGAACCGGCGTTCTTCAGCACCATAATGTCGCCCTCGGTCACGTCCAGCGACGGGTCGTCGACCCGGTTGGCGAGGTCCTCCAGTCCATCGAACACCATGGCGCGCGCCTCGGTCTCGAACAGCTCCGGCGTCGCGGCACTGCGTTTGAGGATCGCCCCGCGCGGGGCCAACGAGCCGAACAGCGCAACCAACCCACCCTCGGGCGACACCGGTTCGCTGCGCACGCGGATGTAGCGGCGATCGACAAACACCGGTTCGCTCAGGCGCTGTTCCAGCGTGGCGCCGGTCACGTCGCGCACCGACAGGTGCAGCAGATCGCGGAGTTCCCACAACAGCGCCGGCATTCCGCCGGCAGCGTGGAAATCCTCCATGTAGCCTTCGCCGGTCGGCTTCAAATCCACCAGCACGGGGGTCGTGTCAGACAGCTCGTTCAGCCGGTGCAAATCGACACGCACGCCACGGCGTCCCGCAATGGCTGTGAGGTGGATCAGCGCGTTGGTCGAACCGCCGAGTGCCAGCAACACACGCAGCGCATTCTCCACCGACGCCGCGGTGATGATTTCCGACGGCCGGATCGGCTGCGTGATCAGCTTCACCGCCAGCGCGCCGGCCTCCTCCGCGGCGCGCAGCCGGTCGGCGTGCACCGCCGGAATGGATCCATGCCCCAACGGCACCATCCCCAGCGTTTCGGCCACGCATGCCATCGTGGAGGCGGTACCCATCACGCCGCAGGTGCCAGCGGTGGTCGCCAGCCGGCCCTCGATCTCGCCGATGCGCTCGGCGGTGACACGGCCGGCCCGATACGCCGCCCAGTAGCGCCGGCAGTCGGTGCAGGCCGACAGCCGCTCGCCCTGATACGGCGTCGCCAGCATCGGTCCGGTCACCAGCTGCACGGCCGGGATGTCGGCCGATGCGGCGGCCATCAGCTGCGCCGGCACGGTCTTGTCGCAGCCGCCGACAAGGACGGCAGAATCCATCGGCTGCGCGGTCAGCATCGCCTCGGTGTCGAGGGCGGCGAGGTTGCGGTAGTGCATCGAGGTCGGGAACAGCGACGGCTCGCACAGCGACACCGTGGGGAAGGCAAGTGGCAGTCCGCCGGCCGCCAGCACCCCACGCTTCACGGCCTCGATCAGTTCCGGGACCGTGCGGTGGCAGTTGTTGAACCCCGAGCCGGTATCGACGATGCCGACCACCGGCCGGTCCAGCATGGCCTGCGAATAGCCCATCGATTTGGCAAACGACCGGCGCAGGTACAGCGCGAAGTCGGGATCGCCGTAGTTCGCGGTGTTGCGCGCGAGGCCACGTTTTGGAGCGGGTTCTTCGTTCATGTCCACGACACTACACCAGGTCCGTGTGCGGAGGACACACGCCCTGCCCCTCCCCTTCCCCGTCATGACCGGGAGAGGCAGGAGCGGCGCTCACCCGAACCGTTCCAGCCGAAAGTGCGGATCGACGGCTGCGCCGCGCACGGCATCGGCGGTGATGCGACCGATGATCGGCCCGAGCGTGTAGCCGTTGGCGCTGACAGCGTTGAAGAACCCCGACAGCCCAGGTGCCTCGCCCAGTATCGGCGCGCGATCGATCGCCGGGTTTATCCCGGTCCAGGTGCGGACGATATTGAGGCTCCGCAACACCGGCAGCACACGCGCGCAGACCCACAGGTTACCCTCGATATTGCGGCGCAGATTGTGCGTGCGGCCGCTGGCCGGATCAAAGCCGCCGAACCATCCGCCACCGATCAGGAAGCCGCCGCTGGCCTGCTGCTTCAGCGACAGATGCCGGTGCGCCAGCGCGACCAGATGCCGCGTCAACGGCGGCACCGGCTCGGTGACGATGACCTGCTGCACCGTGCCGGTGACCGGCAGATCCAAACCCACCATACTGCCGATGTGCGCCGCCCAGGGCCCCGATGCATTCACCACGCGCCCGGCAGTGATCGCACCCTTGCTCGTCGTCACGCGCCACGCGGCACCATCGCGCGCGATCGCCTGCACGTCCGCGCCGCGCAACACGCGTGCGCCGTGGCGCTGCGCCAGCTTCAACACCGCCATGGTGCCCCGCAGCGGGTCGCCATACCCCTCGGCCGGGACGAAATCGGCGCCCATCATCGTGTCGGCCAGTGCGGGCGCAAGGTCGCGCAATTCGTTGGCGCCGAGCACGTGGCTCTCGATCCCCCAGCGGCGCTCCATGGCGGACTTGCGCCGCAGCCAGTCCATGCCGGCGGCGCTGTCCGCCAGCATCAGGCCGCCCTCGGTGCGGATGCCGAGGTCCTCGCCGGCCTCTGCGGCGATCTGCTTCCACAACGCGATGCTGAGCGGCGCCAGCGGCAGAGTGTGAGCGGCGGGACCGCCATCCTCGGGCGTATCGTCGTCGAAATCGTAGGACAGCAGCTGCACGTGCAGGCTGCCGGCATTCGCCGTGCTGGCCGCCATGCCGGCTTCGTCGCGCTCCGCCAGAAGCACGTCAGCGCCATCCTTCGCCAGGTAATACGCGGTGCACAGCCCGGCCAGCCCGCCGCCGATCACCAGCACATCGGCTTGGCGCGTCTCGGCCGGGAGTTCGGACAGCGGATGCAGCCGCGCCGGCGGGTTCGGCGCCCGTAGCAGCGGCGCCTCGAACTCGGGCGCCTCGAACATCAGCGGCGCGGCCGGCACGGGGCGCAGTGGCGCGCGTGGTGCGGCGAACGCGAAGACGTCGGGTGCATCGGGACATAGGCGGGCAATGGTGGCGGAGCAGAAGCGCCCCTGGCAGCGGCCCATGCCGGCGCGCGTCGCCTTCTTCAGGGCCGGCAGGGACGAGAGTCCGCCCGCCAGTTCCTGGCGCAGCCGCCCGGCTGTCACCTCCTCGCAGCGGCAGACAATCGTCGCGTCGGACAACGCAGCCGGAGGCGGTGGGCGGAACACGCGCCAGAGCGCCTCCTGGAACGCCAGCGCGCGAGCCAGCGTGGCTCGCGTCGCCGGTTCATCCGGCGCAGCCAGGCCGAGGTCGCGGGCCGCGGCCAGACCTGCGAGCCGGCCGCGGGCCATCGCGACGCGCGATCCGCCGAGTGACGCACCATCGCCGACCGCGAACACGCCTGCGACGGATGTGCGCCCATCATTGTCGGTCTCGGTCGCGAGGTGGCCGAGACCGCCATTGACGAAGCGGTGGGTCGCGCCGAGGGCACGCGCCAGACCGGTCTCCGGTTGGAAGCCCAGGTTCAGGGCGACGACATCCACATCGAACGCCCGACCCGCGACAGATGTCGACTTTACGCACGTCTCGCCGTGCAGCTCCGTCACTTGCGCTGACCACAGCACCGGCACTCCGGCACGCCTCAGCGTCAGCAGCATGCCGATCCCCTCGCGCACGAGGTCGGGGGAGGTACGCGTCATCGTCCAAGCATCACGCCACGAAGCGAGGCTAGGGCGCGGTGCGGCCTCCACGACGGCAAGCGGTTTGACACCGCCCGCCAGCAGTTCGCAGGCGAGTTGCAGGTTGAGTGGTCCGCTGCCGGCGATCAGCACCCGATCGCCCGGACACACACGCTGCGCCCGCACCAGGCTCTGCAGCGACCCGGTGGTCATCACACCGGGCAGGGTCCATCCGGGCAGTGGCACGGGCCGCTCATGCGCGCCGGTCGCCAGCACCAGCCGGCGTGGACGGAACGTCACCGCATGCCCGCCCACCAAGGCGGCGATCTCGTCGGCCGCGAAGGCGCCCCAGACGGTTGCCTCGGTTTCTATCCGGACGCCCGCCGCCAGCGCCCGTTCGCGCAGCCGCGTTCCAAGACGAAACTGCGCGTCCGGCGCGGCGTCGGCGTGGCTGTCGGCCAGCGGCTTGGCATATTGGCCGCCGGTGGCGCTGCGTTCGTCCAGCACGACGACTTCTGCGCCGGCCTCCGCCGCCGCAACCGCCGCAGACAATCCAGCCGGTCCCGCGCCAACCACCAGCACGTCGTAGGCCCGGTCCTCCGCCTGCGCGCCCGCGGGTTCGACGCCGAGCGGGGCGAGCGGCAGGGTTGCGTCTCCGGTCACGAACATGCCATCGGCTGCCTTGGTCATGCAGGCGCGCTGGCCGATGCGGCCGTCCACCGTCACCGCGCAGTCGAAGCAGGCACCCATGCCGCAATACAGGCCGCGCGGCGCGCCGGTTGCGGTGCGGCGGAACGCGACGATGCCCGCGGTCGACAGCGCGGCGGCGATCGTCTCGCCTTCGAGCGCGGGGATTGGGGTCGCACCGAACCGGAAGGTGATTGGACGGCCGACGGGGCGGACGGAGGCGTGCGAGAGGCGCATCGGCCCGGTTCTAATGGGTGGGGGGATGGCGGCAAGCCCGCGGCAATTGACCGGTCTGGTGCGGGACGAGGTGGATCGCACGTTTGCCGAACAGGAGGCTTTGGCGGTGGAATGACATGAGACGAGGAGAACCCAATGCCCGCATCACTGATCCGCAGCCGCGCCACGATCACGCACGCGCTCGACCGCCACGCGTGGCACGAAATTCCCGACGGCGCCGTGCTGCAGGAGGACGGTACGATCACCGCCGTCGGCACCTACGCCGACCTTCGCCGGCGGCATCCGAACGTCCCGGTGATCGGCTCAGGCAACGAGATTCTCCTCCCCGGCTTCATCAACGGCCACCATCACGTGGGGCTCACGCCGGTGCAACTTGGCTCGCCGGACATGCCGCTGGAGCTGTGGTTCGTCACGCGCATGGTGGCGCGCAATTTGAATCTCTACCTCGACACGCTGTATTCGGCGTTCGAGATGATCGCCTCCGGCATCACCACGGTGCAGCACATCCATGGCTGGATGCCCGGCAAGCTGGCCGAGGTGGACGACCGCGCGGACGAAGTGATCCGAGCGTACGAAGATATCGGCATGCGGGTGTCGTACTCCTTCGCGGTGCGTGACCAGAACCGACTGGTGTATCAGAATGACGCGGATTTCGTTGCCAGCCTGCCCGCGGAACTGCGTGGTCCGATGCAGCGGTGGTACGACCGCTTCCAGCTCTCTCTGGACGACTATATTGCCCTGTTCGAGAACCTTCACGGGCGGCACCAGAACAAGAGCCGCTTGAAAGTCCAGCTGGCGCCTGCGAACTTGCACTGGTGCTCGGATGCCGCGCTGGGGCGGCTGGCGGAAACGTCGAGAAAGTACAACGTGCCGCTGCACATGCATCTGCTGGAGACGGCGTACCAAAAGGAGTACGCGCGTCGCCGCGGCGACTGCACGGCGGTGGAGTACATCGACCGCTTCGGGCTGCTCGGACCGCAGCTGACATTGGGACACGGCGTCTGGCTGAACGAGGCGGATATCGATCGGCTGGCCGCGACCGGTACCTGCGTGTGCCACAACTGCTCGTCCAATTTCCGGCTACGCTCGGGCGTCGCAGCGCTGAACGCTTTCGAGGCGAAGGGGATCAACACGGCGATCGGCCTCGACGAAGCCGGCATCAACGACGATCGCGACATGCTCCAGGAGATGCGCATGGTGCTGCGCGCGCATCGCGTGCCTGGCATGGGCGACGAAGTGCCGACGCCGGCGCAGGTGTTCCGCATGGCGACGTCGGGCGGCGCAAAGACCACCGCGTTCGGCGAGCGTCTCGGCGTGCTGGAACCGGGGCGCGCCGCCGACATGGTGCTGCTCGACTGGCGGCAGGTCAGCTATCCGTACCTCGACGAAGCGATGCCGCTGCTGGATGCGGTGCTGCAGCGCGCCAAATCCGAAGGCGTGCGCAGCGTGATCTGCGACGGCGAGGTGATCTACAGGGAGGGAAAATTCACCAACGTGGACCGCGACGGCGCGCTGCGGGCGCTGCACGACGATTTGAACAAGGCGCTGGCGGACGACGAGGTCGAGCGCCGGCAGCTTTCCAAGGCGCTGCTGCCGCATGTGCGGGCGTTTTACGCCAACTATTTCGATCCGGCCCGGCATGAGCCATTCTACCGGCCAAGCTCACGCGTCTGACCGGAGGTTCGCATGGCTGAGTTCGATTTGGTGATCCGAGGCGGCACGGTGGTGACGGCCGCCGATACGTTCCGCGCCGATGTCGGCGTGCGCGACGGCCGCATCGCCGCACTGGGCGAGAGGCTGGACGGCGCGCAGGTGCTGGATGCCGGCGGGCTGCTGGTGCTGCCGGGCGGCGTCGATACGCACTGCCATATCGAGCAGTTGCGGCCGACCGGCGGGACGGACGAGGAGAGTTTTGTCACCGGCAGCACCGCGTGCCTGGCGGGCGGGACAACCACGGTAATCACCTTCGCCGCGCAGTTCAAGGGCCACGGCATCCGCGACACGCTGGCCGAGTATCATCGGCGGGCTGCGCAGGCGATGGTGGACTACAGCTTCCACCAGATCATCACCGATCCATCGGATGCAGTCGTGCGCGACGAAATTCCCGAGGTGGTCGCCTCGGGCGTGCGCAGCCTGAAGGTTTTTCTCACCTACGAGCCGTCGCATCTGGACGATCGCGAGTTCCTGCGCGTGCTGGCCGCGGCACGGCGGACCGGTGCGCTGGTGACGGTGCATTGCGAGAACTACGAGGCGATCCGTTGGCGTACCGCGGCATTGATGGCCGCCGGACGCAGCGCGCCGAAATACCATTCGTGGTCGCGGCCGAAGATCGTCGAGCGCGAGGCGACGCATCGGGCGATTGCGCTGGCCGAATTGGTGGACCAGCCGATCCAAGTGTTCCACGTGTCATGTCCCGAGGTGGCGGAGGAGATCGCGCGGGCGCAGACGCGCGGGCTGAAGGTGTGGGCGGAGACTTGCCCGCAGTACTTCGTGCTAGGCGCCGACGATATGGACCGGCCGGGCTTCGAGGGGGCAAAATTCATGTGCAGCCCCAGCCCGCGCGACGCGGCGACCAGCCAGGCGCTGTGGGGCGACATAAGGCGCGGCACGCTCGATGTGGTGTCGTCCGATCACAGCGGTTCGAGCTACGAGGGTGAAGGCGGCAAGCGCATACACGGCAACAACGCGCCGTTCCCGGACATTCCCAACGGCGTTCCCGGTCTGGCGGCGCGGCTGCCGATCGTGTTCAGCGAAGGAGTCGCAAATGGGAAGATCGATCTCAACCACTACGTGCGGCTGATCGCCACAAATCCGGCGAAGCTGTTCGGACTGTATCCGCGCAAGGGGACGATCGCACCGGGGTCGGATGCCGACATCGTGCTGTGGGATCCGGGGAAGCGCGTCACCATCACCAATGGGCTGATGCAGCATACGATCGACTATACGCCATACGAGGGGCTGGAGGTCACCGGCTGGCCGGTAGCGACGGTGAAGGGCGGCCGCGTGGCGATGCGCGACGGCAAGGTGCAGGCGGAGCCGGGGACCGGGGCGTTCCTGGCGCGCGGCCCGTATGATATGATCAAGCCCAGGGGCGTATTGCCCGACGGTTTCGACGCCTCGCAGTTCATTTAGGATTTCACCACAAAGGCACAAAGGCGCAAAGACACGAAGGAAGTGCACTGCCTTCGTGGCTTTGCGCATTTGTAGTGAGCCTTCCGCGGCAGCAAGCAGGAGAAACACGATGATCGGCGTTGACTGGGGCACCACGAACTTCCGTGCGTTCCGCATCACGCCTGCGGGGACCATCCGTGACCGCCGCATTGGCTTGCGCGGCATCGTCAACGTGCCGAACAACCGGTTCTCGGACACGCTGCGCGAAGAGATCGGCCCTTGGCTCGCCGCCGGCGAGAACCACGTGCTGCTGTCGGGCATGATCGGCAGCCGGCAGGGCTGGAAGCAGACGCCCTACCTGCCCTGCCCTGCCGGCGCGCCGGAAATCGCCTCGGGGCTGGTCGAGATCGAGTTCGATTGGGCACAGGTGAAGCTGGTGCCTGGCCTGTCCACGACCGACGAGGCGGGGATCGCCGAGGTGATGCGTGGCGAGGAGACGCAGGTGTTGGGCGTGCTGGAGGCGATGGGGGGCAGCGGGCTGGCCTGCCTGCCGGGAACCCACTCGAAGTGGGTGCGCGTCGAGAACAGCCGAATCACCGGCTTCACCACGCACATGACCGGCGAGACGTTCGGCGCGCTGCGGGGCTACACGATCCTGGGGCGCATGATGCGCGATGGGCCGTCGAATGGGGCGCCGTTCGATGCGGGGGTGAGACGATGCGGCGATCCCGGCGGGCTGCTGCACCACATCTTCGGCGCGCGCGCCGAGGTCCTGGCGGGCCGACTCGCGGAGACGGATGCGGCGGCCTACCTGTCCGGTATCCTGATCGGGCACGAGGTCTGCTCGGCTCTGGCCGGGAGGGAGGGTGTGGTGGTGCACGCGATCGGAGCGCCGGAGCTCACCGATCTGTACGCCCGTGCGATCTCCGCCCATGGCGGGTTCCCCGAGCGGCATGACGGCGAGGCGGCGGCGCGCGGCCTGGCGCTGATTGGCGGGCAGGCGGCATGGACCTGACCGGCTGGCTTGCACGCTGTCCGCTGATCGCGATCCTGCGCGGGGTGAAGCCGGACGAGGTGCTGGCGATCGGCGAGGCACTGGAGCGCCAGGGGATCGCCATCGTCGAGGTGCCGCTCAATTCACCGCAGCCGATGGAAAGCATCGCGCGGCTGGTGCGGGAATTCGGCGAGCGGCTGCTGATCGGAGCGGGCACGGTGATGACATCGGCCCAGGTGGCGGAGATCGCGAGGGCCGGAGGCAGGCTGGTGGTCACGCCGCATGCCGATGCGGTGGTGATGCGCGCCGCCAAGGAGACTGGGATGCTGGCGGTTCCCGGCTTCTTCACGCCGACCGAGGCATTCGCCATGCTCGCGGAAGGTGCCGATGCGCTGAAGCTGTTCCCCGCGGAGGCTGCCAGCCCCGCGGTGCTGCGCGCGCTGCGGGCCGTGTTGCCGACGGGGACTGCGGTGTTGCCGGTCGGCGGGATCGATGCGTCCAACATGGCTGAGTGGCGGGCGGGCGGCGCAGCGGGGTTCGGCATCGGTTCGGCGATTTATCGGGCGGGGGATAGTGCCGCGACGGTTGGCGCGAAGGCGCATGCGTTGGTGGCAGCGCTGGCGAGTTAGTGGCGGCGGCGTCAGCCGTTTCTTTCCCGCGCTCGCAAACCGGGTTACGAATGGCAGCCGCCATGGAGGGGTTCCCGATGACCGATCCGACACAGTACCGCCCTCTCACCCCCGGCACGCAACCGCCCTATGACGCGCCGGGATATCTCGGCACGATCAAGCGGCATCCGAAACAGAAGCCGCACCCCCTGCCCCACACCATCACGGAAACCACCGGACCCAGCTTCTCCGCCAGCCATTTTCCCCCGCTCGCCGACCTCACCAAAACCGGGGACAAACCGGCGCTGGGCGAGCGGATCATCGTCGCCGGCCGGATCACCGACGAAGACGGCCGCCCCGTCCCGCACACCATGGTGGAGATCTGGCAGGCCAACGCGACCGGGCGCTATGACCACCCGGCCGACCAGCATGACGCACCGCTCGATCCAAACTTCCACGGCGCGGGCCGGGTGTTCACCGATGCGGACGGCCGCTACCGGTTCCTGACGATCCGGCCCGGCGCCTATCCGTGGCCCAACCACCGCAATGCCTGGCGGCCGAACCACATCCATTACTCGTATTTCGGCCCCGCCTTCGCGACGCGCCTGGTCACGCAGATGTATTTCCCGGGCGACCCGCTGCTCGCGTTCGACCCGATCTTCCACGCGGTGCCGGATGAGCACGCCCGCAACCGGCTGATCGCCGCGTTCGATCTCGACATCACCGAGCCGGACTTCGCGCTCGGCTACCGGTTCGATGTCGTGCTGCGCGGGCGCGGCGCCACGCCGATGGAGGAGTGATCCGATGCCGAGCGCCACGGCCAGCCAGACCATCGGCCCGTACTGGCATCTGCTCGAGGACCCGTCCTGGGCCGACCTTACGCGCTTCGGGGCGCAGGGCGAGCGGATCACGCTGACCGGCGCCGTGCTGGATGGCGACGGCAAGCCGTGTTCGGACGCCTGCGTGGAGATCTGGCAGTCCGACCCACCGGTGTCGGACAGCTTTCCCGGTTTTGGGCGCAGCAATACCGATGCGGACGGAAAATACCGGTTCACCACGGTGAAGCCTGGGCCGGTGCCGGGGCGTGGCAATGCGCAGCAGGCGCCGCATATCGCGATCTGCATCCTCTCGCGCGGGCTGATGCGCGCGCTGGTGACGCGGGCGTATTTCCACGGCGAGAAGCTTAACGCGACCGACCCGCTGCTGCTGTCGATCGAGGAGCCGGCACGGCGGAGCACGCTGATTGCGCGGCCGGCGGGCGATGCGGCGTGGCGGATGGATGTGCGGCTTCAGGGGGATGGCGAGACGGTGTTCCTGGATGTGTAGCGTCCCCTCCCCGACCCTCCCCCGCTTCGCGGGAGAGGGGGCGGAACACTGGGAAGAGGGTTGACCCCGTGCCGATCAATCCCGCCGACAGCCCGATCCTCGGCACGCTCTACGGCAGCGACGCCATGCGCGCGGTGTTCGACGAGCGCGCGTATTTCCAGCGCATGCTCGATGTCGAGGCGGCACTCGCCCGCGTGCAGGCGCGGCTCGGCATCATCCCGGCCGACGCCGCCGAGGCGATCACCCGCGCGGCGGTCGTCGAGAACCTCAGCACCGACGAACTCGCGGCCAGTGCCCGCAATGTCGGCTACCCGGTGGTCGGCCTCGTTGCGGGCCTGTCGCGTGCCGCTGGCGGGGCGGGTGGCTGGACGCACTGGGGCGCCACCACGCAGGACATCATGGACACGGCCACGGTCCTGCAGGTGCGCGAGGGACTGTCGCTGATCCGCGCCGCGCTGGCCGGTATGGTCGCGGCACTGGCGGGCCAGGCGGACAAGCATCGCCACACGGTGATGGCCGGGCGGACGCACCTGCAGCAGGCGCTGCCGATCACGCTCGGGCTGAAGTGCGCGGTCTGGGCGCAGCCGCTGATCGCTCATGTGCATCGTCTCGACGCGCTCCGCCCGCGCGTCGAGCAGGTGAGCTTTGCGGGCGCCGCGGGCACGTTGGCATCGCTTGGCGATAAGGGCATCGCGGTGATGGAGGGCCTGGCCGCCGAACTGGGCCTCGCCGCGCCGGCCGCGCCCTGGCATGTCTGCCGCGACGGACTGGCCGAGACTGTCGCCTTCCTGGGCCTGGTCTGCGGCAGCCTGGCGAAGCTCGCCACCGACATCATCCTGCTTGCGCAGACCGAGGTTTCCGAGGTCGCAGAACCCTACGTTGCCGGCCGCGGCTCCTCGTCCACCATGCCGCAGAAGCGCAACCCGATCGCCAGCGAATACATCCTGGCCGCCGCCCGCACTGTGCACGCCCTGGTGCCGGTGATGCTCGGCGCCATGGCGGCCGATCACGAGCGCGCCACGGGTCCGTGGCAGGCTGAGCCGCTCGTGCTGCCGCAGTCCTTCGTGCTGACGCATGGCGCACTGCTGCACGCGAGCGCGATCGCCGAGGGCATGGTGGTCGATGCGGATCGCATGCGACGCAATCTCGACATCACGCACGGCCTGATCGTGTCTGAGGCAGTAATGATGGGACTTGCATCGCATCTCGGCCGTGGTGAGGCGCATCACGTGGTGAAGCATGCCTGCGATGCGGCGTTGGCGGAGGGCATCAGCCTCGCCGATGCTCTGGCGCGCGAGCCGGAAGTAGCGAACCGGCTGGATCGCGCCGCGATCGAGCGGCTGACCGATCCGGCGCATTATCTCGGCAGCGCCGACGCATTCGTCGATCGCGTGCTGCGGGCGGCAAAGTAAGCAAGGTTCCTCACGGAGGTCTCAGAGATAAGACCAAGAGCCACCGAGTTAGGTTGAATACGCCGCTCGAAGCGCGTTGTTCTTTCTCAGTGGCCCTCAAATCTGGCTCGGTGAGCTCCGTGAGGAAGCTTCCTTTCCGACCCGCCGTTGCCTGCGCCCCGGCTTGCCACTAGGTTGCCGGCCCTGTCGAGCGCCATGCGCCGCAATCAGAGGTATATCGATGTCCAAATCCAACAAAGTCACACGCCGCACCGCACTGAAGCTCGGCGCGGCCACCGCCGCCCTGCCGCTGGTTCACATCCGCACGGCAGGCGCCGCCGGGAAAGTGTCCATCGGCTTTTGGGACCATTGGGTTCCCGGTGGCAACGACGTGATGCAGAAGCAGTGCAATGCCTGGGCCGAAAAGAACAAGGTCGAGGTCCAGGCAGACTTCATCGCCAGCTCGGGCAATAAGCTGCAGTTGACCGGGGCGGCGGAAGCGCAGGCGAAGACCGGGCATGATGCGCTCGCGTTCTTCAACTGGGACGTGTTCAACGTCGCCGATGCGCTCGAGCCAATCGACGACGTGATGGGCCGGCTCATCGCCAAGAATGGCGCGGTCGATGCCAACTGCGAATATCTGGCGAAGGCGAAGGGGCATTGGGTCGCGGTGCCGACAAGTTCCGGCACGCAGACCAAGCCGCCTTGCGCGCGCATCGGCTGGTTCAAGCAGCACGGCCTCGACGTGCAGGCGATGTATCCGGTGAGCAAGGAACACACCGCACTGTCCGACGGCTGGACCTGGGACGCGTTCACCAAATACGCCGAAGCGGCGCAGAAGGATGGGCTGACATTCGGCCTCGGCATGGGCGGCGGCGGCAACACTGATGCCACGGACACGCACGGCGCGCTGTTCAAAGCGTTCGGTGCCACGCTGATCGACAACAAGGGAGAAATTCAGCTCAAGTCCGATGCGGTGCGCCAGTGCCTGGAATTCGCGCAGAAGCTGGTCAAGTTCTACCCAGCCGATGCGGTGAGCTACGACGACGCCTCGAACAACCGGGCGCTGATCTCGGGCAAGAGCGCGCTTATCTTCAACCCGCCATCGGCGTGGGCGGTGGCGAAGCGCGATGCGCCGCAGGTGGCGGCGGACTGCTGGACCTTCCCGGCTCCGGCCGGTCCCAAGGGTCGGTTCATTCCGACACTGAGCTATTTCTGGGGCGTCTATGGGTTCAGCAGGAACAAGCCGGCGGCGAAGGACCTGATCGAATACCTGATGCAGCCCGAGCAGGTGGAGCCGCGCTGCGTCGCGACCGAGGGCTACGACCTTCCGCCTTATGCCGGCATGCTGGACTTCAAGGTGTGGGAGAATGTCGAGCCGCCCAAGGGCACGGTTTACAACTATCCGAACCGGCCATGGCACAATCAGCAGCCCAGCCTGGCGGCGGCCGAGGCGACACCGGAAATCGCGGTGCAGATTTACAATCGCGCCATCCACAACCAGATGATGGCGCGGCTGAAGGAGGGTCAGACGATCCCGCAGGTGATCGCCTGGGCGCAGGATGAACTGGAGGGCTTTGCTCGCTGAACGAAGCGCGCCGTTTGACGTGTCATTCCCGCGCACGCGGGCACCCAGGCGGGAAGCACCGGGATAGCACGCCTTGGTACCCGCTCGCGCGGGAATGACATTTGAGAGCAAGCGTGACGATACCTGCGCGGTAACGGAGGACGGAAATGACTCGCAGAAGTCGTATTTCACGCCGCAACGCGATCAGGCTGGGGGCGGCAACGGCGGCACTCCCGCTGGTGCATATCCGCTCCGGTCGCGCCGCGGGGAGAGTGTCCGTCGGCTTCTGGGATCACTGGGTACCGGCTGGCAATGCCGTGCTGCAGCAGCAATGCGATGCCTGGGCCGCGAAGAACCAGGTCGAGGTCAACCTCGATTTCATCACGTCGAACGGAAACAAGCTCGTGCTGACCCAGGCAGCCGAGGCGCAGGCGGGCACCGGTCATGACGCGCTGCATTTCTCGCAATGGGAAATCCACCATCACGCCGACAAGCTCGTGCCGATGGACGAGGCGGTGCAGCGGCTGATCGCCAAGAACGGCAATGTGAGCGGCCTTGCCGAATACCTGGCGCGCGCGGAGGGGCATTGGCGGGCGGTTCCGTCAAGCTGGGGTGCCCAGGCGAAGCCGCCCTGCGCGCGCGTCAGTGTGCTGAAAAGTGCCGCCGGCATCGATGTCATGAAGATGTACCCGGTAAAGGCCGAGTACATCCCCGAGATGGACGAATGGACCTGGGAAACGCATTTGAAGGCGGCCGAGGCGTGCCACAAGGTCGGCATGGCCTTCGCGATCGGCCTCGGCACCACCGGTGATTCCACCGACACATCGGGCGCGCTGTTCGCCGCGTATGGCGCGGACCTCGTCGATGCAAAGGGCAATGTCACCGTCGATTCCGACCCGGTGCGTCAGGTGTTGGAACATGCGTCGCGACTGGTGAAAGTTCTGCCGGCCGATGCCGTCAGCTACGATGACGCCTCGAACAACCGAGCACTGATCTCGGGCAAAAGCGCGCTGATCTGGAACCCGCCATCGGCGTGGGCGGTGGCCAAGCGCGACGCGCCGCAGGTGGCGGCGGACTGCTGGACCTTCTCCGCGCCCAAAGGGCCGAAGGGGCGGTTCGTGCCATTCTCCCAGTCGTTCTGGGGCGTCTGGCAGTTCTCGCGGAACCAGACGGCGGCGAAGGAACTGATCGAATACCTGATGCAGCGCGAACAGGTGGAGCCCCGCTGCGCGGCCGTGGTCGGTTACGATATTCCCCCTTATGCCGGCATGCTGGACTTCAAGGTGTGGGAAGACGTTGAGCCGCCTAAGGGTACCGTGTTCAACTACCCGGTACGGCCGTCGCATCACGGCGAGGCGAACACGCCGGGCTACCCTGCGCCACCCGATATCGCAGTGCAAATCTACCAACGCGGCATTTACCCGACCATGCTCGCCAAGCTGCAAAGCGGCCAGTCCATCCCGCAGGTGATCGCCTGGGCGAAGGACGAGGTGGAGGGCTTTGTGCGCTGACCGTGTGTAGCTGACCCACGGCGCAGCGACGTGCGGCAGGCGACGCGCCGCGGCCCCGGCTGATGGCGATGCGCTGACCATGGACGTGCTGTCGTTGCGCACGCTGGCCGACCGGTCGGACACGGGCATTCGCTACCAGCCGCTGTGCGAGGAGAGCTATTCGGTTCCGCATCCCCCGCGGTTCAGCTTCGGCGCCTGTACCAACGAGCTGATGCGGCGGTACTATGCGGAAGTCCATTGCGGCGCGGTCGGGCTGTATGCAGCGGCTGACATCGCCTTGTTCGGCGAAGCGCTGCTGCTGCGCGACGGAGCTGCACTGCAGTGCGATGAGATCCAGGTCTACCCGGACGCGCTGCAGGTTTACATGGCGCGCTATCGCGCCATGAGCAGTGTCCTTCGCATCAGGCCGGTGCGCGGACGATGCGTGCTGCTTGCGGGGCCGGGCCACACGATCTACGGACACTGGCTCGTTGACTTCCTGCCGAAGCTTTACGTGCTGGCGGCGTTTGGTTGGGACCTCGCCGGTCTCGACTACCTCGTGCCGAGCGATACGCCGCAATTTGGCCTCGACCTACTGGACCTGATGGGGATCGGCGCCGATCGGCGCATCGTCTACGATCACGCACTCGACCTGGTCATTGCCGACGAGCTGCTGATCCCGTCTATGGTTCGAACGCATAGCCGCACGTCGCCGTTGTTCGGCGATGCGGCGCGGTTTGTGGCGTCGCTGGTCTGGCGGCGAAACGCCAGACCTCCGGTCGATGGCGGCATGCGGCGCATCTTTCTCTCCCGCGCCTTGTCGGACAAGGAATACCGCCGCCGGCTGCTCAACAGGGAACGCATTGAGCAGATCGCGCAGGAGGCAGGCTTTGCCATCATTCACCCGGAGCAGATGCCGCTGCTGGAACAGTTTGCGCTGCTTGGCAATGCGCGTCAGATCGTCGGCGAGTACGGCTCTGCCTTGCACATGAGCATCTTCTCCGCGCCTGGCACGATGCTTGCCGCACTGCTTGGCAATTACTCGCCGGTCGCAGGCTTTCTCCAGTCGGCGGTGGGCGAGGCGTTGGCCCAGCCGACCGGCTACGTGTTCGGCGAAACCGTTGCCGGGGACCCGATGGAACCCTTCACAATCCCGGAAGAGGCACTCCGCGCGTGCCTGAGCTGATCTTCGGCAGCACCAGGCTTGCCTGATCCGGCCCGTGTGGCCGCGCACGAGGTTCGGTGTTACACTGGCGTCAAACGGGACGGCAAACCGTCCCTCGCAGGAGTGGGCTCAGCGCAACGGCCGGACAGGCCGGCCACGAACGGGAGAGTGCGATAGTGAAAACAGCAGGACGGGTCTCGCGGCGCAGCGCCTTGAAGCTGGGAGCCGCGGCGGCCGCATTACCTTTGGTTCATATCCGTACCGCGGGCGCGGCCGGGAAACTTGCCGTCGGGTTCTGGGACCATTGGGTTCCCGCCGGCAACGACATCATGCAGAAGCAGGTCGATGCCTGGGCGGCGCAGAACAAGGTCGAGGTGACCGTCGACTTCATCACCGGCAACGGGAACAAGCTGCTGATGACGGGGGCCGCCGAAGCGCAGGCGAAGACCGGCCACGACGTTTACACGTTCTACAACTGGGAAGTGCATAACCAGGCGGACTCGCTGGCGAACATCGACGACGTGATGAAGCGGCTGACCGACAAGTACGGCGCGGCCAGCGCCACCGGCGAATATCTCGCCAAGACAAAGACCGGATGGATCGCCGTTCCGACCAGCTCGGGCACCCAGACCAAACCGCCCTGCGCGCGCATCGGTTGGTTCAAGAAGAACGGGCTGGACCTGCAGGCGCTGTATCCGGTGAAGCCGGAGCACACGGCGGCGCAGGATGCGTGGACCTGGGACGCATATATGAAATACGCCGAGCTGGCGCAGAAGGACGGCCTGACCTTCGCATGCGGATTGGGCGGCAACACAAATACCGATGCCATCGACATGCACGGCGCGCTGTTCCGGTCGTACGGCGCGGCGCTGATCGACAGCGAGGGCAACATCAAGCTCGACTCGCCCGAGATCATGCAGGTGCTGGAGTTCAGCCAGAAGCTGGTGAAGTTCTACCCGGACGATGCGGTGAGCTACGACGACGCTTCGAACAACCGGGCGCTCATCTCGGGCAAGAGCGCGCTGATCTTCAATCCACCCTCCGCCTGGGCGGTCGCCAAGCGCGACGCGCCGCAGGTGGCGGCCGATTGCTGGACGTTCTCGGCGCCGGCCGGCCCGAAGGGGCGGTTCGTGCCGTCGGCGACCTTCTTCTGGGGGGTCTGGCAGTTCAGCAAGAACCAGGGCGCCGGCAAGGAGCTGATCGAATACCTGATGCAGCGCGAGCAGGTCGAACAGCGCACCACGGTGACCGAGGGCTACGACCTGCCGCCCTACGCCAAGATGGTGGACTTCAAATGCTGGGAGACGGTCGAGCCACCCCCGGGCACGGTTTACAACTATCCGATCCGGCCGTGGCACAACGCACAGCCCAGCCTCACTGCGTCCGAGGCATCGCCTGACATTGCGGTGCAGATCTACAATCGCGCGATCCACAACCAGATGATGGCGCGGATCAAGGATGGCCAATCGATCAAGCAGGTGATCGCCTGGGCGAAGGACGAGCTGGAGGGCTTCACGCGCTGAGCCGTTTCAAGGGAAACGGAGGACGGGGCTGGCGTTGCACAACCGCGCGCCAGCCGCTAGCTTGGCTTGAGTACCAGCAACCATACGGCCGTCCCCTGCCTGGATTGCAGGCAGGGATGCGGCCGATGAAGGCGGGAAGCTACCGCCATGGGCAGGGGTTTGGCTTTCGGGCACCGTCCGGCGCACACCGGGCGGCGCGGGAGGTAACGTGCATTGAGGTCGAGACTCTGACGCATCTCGCGCAGTCACGAACCACAATTGGCAGCCGCCTCGGCCGCCAAGCCCCCACTTTGCGAACAATCTGTTGCCGGCGGGGCGCTTGCCCGGACGGCAGACGAACTCGAATGTTGTTCAGCTCGACCCGGGCGATGGGACCGATGCCGCTGGGGCGAGGCCAGGGAGGACAGGATGGCTGATGGGACGAGCGTACCGGTCGGCGTGATGACGCCAGCCATGGCGGGCGCCCGCCGTGCCGGTACCATGAAGCGCTTCACGCAGCGGCGATCGACCATCGCCTTCTTCCTGTGCCTTCCGCTGATCCTGCTGGTCGCCTGCTTCGTGGTCTATCCCGCGTTCTATGCGATCTATCTCAGCATGCTGAACAAGAAGATGACCGCCTTCGTCGGCCTGTCGAACTTCGCGTTTCTGCTGAAGCGCAACACCTTCCAACTGGTCATCTTCCAAAGCTGCCTGTTCGCCGTCACCTCCGTGGTGTTCAAGGCGCTGATCGGTTTCGTCATCGCGCACCTGATGCACAACATCCCGGGCAAGAACCAGCGCATCTGGCGCGGCCTGCTGCTGGTGCCGTGGGTGGTTCCGCTGGCGCTCTCCACACTGGCCTGGTGGTGGATGTTCGACCCCTCCTACTCCGCCTTCAACTGGATCCTGAACAAGTTCGGTTTCGATTCCGTGCCGTGGCTCGGCGTGGGCTGGATCGCCCGGTTCTGCACTATCACCGTGAACGTGTGGTTCGGCACGCCGTTCTTCATGATCATGTATCTGGCCGCGCTCAAGTCGGTGCCCGATCAGTTGTATGAGGCGGCGTCGATCGACGGCGCGAACGCGGTCCAGAAGCTGTTCTTCGTCACCCTGCCGATGATGCGCAATATCATCGCCATCACCGTGCTCTTCAGCCTGATTGTGACCTTCGCCGACTTCGACATCGTACGCATCCTGACCTCGGGCGGCCCGCAGGACATGACGCACGTGTTCGCAACCTACGCCTTCCAGGTCGGCATCCAGTCCGGCGACATCCCGCTCGGCGCATCGGTCAGCCTGTTCATGTTCCCGATCCTCGCCGTAGCCGCGTTCTTCGTCCTGCGCGGCGTCACGCGGCGCAGCAAGGAGATCGCGGCATGAGCACCTCCACGGCGACCGCCGGGGCGCTGGCCGCCCACCGGCATCGGCACAACAGCCTGCACCGCCAGCGCACCTGGGCGCTGTGGGGGAGCTACATCGCGCTCGGCTTCTTCGTGGTGATCTTCCTGGTGCCGCCGTTCTACACGCTGATGACCAGCTTCAAGTCGTCGGCGGAGATTTCGGCGCAAACGGGCAATCCCTGGTTTCCCCACCATCCGACGCTGGAGAATTTCTGGTACCTGATCACCTATCCGAACTTCCAGACCTACTACATGAACTCGGTCATCATCACCGTGCTGGTGGTCGCGATCAGCATCACCATATCCGTGCTCGCCGCGTTCAGTCTGTCGCGGATGGGATTCTGGGGCAGCGAGGCGCTGAGCACCGGTGTGTTCCTGACCTACCTGATCCCGGCGTCGCTCCTGTTCCTGCCGCTGTTCCAGATCGTCGGCTGGCTCGGGCTGATCAACAGCTTCTGGTGCCTGGTGCTGCTCTATCCAACCCTTGCGGTGCCGTTCTGCACCTGGATCATGATCGGATATTTCAGCTCGATCCCGAAGGAGCTGGACGAAGCGGCGCTGATCGACGGCGCCGGCTATCTGCAGATGCTGTGGCGGATCTTCATCCCGGTGGCGATGCCCGGTATCATCGCCGCGACGATCTTCGCGTTCACGGTGAGCTGGGGCGCGTTTCTGTATCCGCTCGCGTATCTCTACACGTCTAATCAGATGGTTCTGACGGTCGGCATCATCAGCGACCTGATCCGCGGCGACGTGTTCCAGTGGGGCAAGATCATGGCGGCTGTCGTGCTCGCTTCCATGCCGCCGATCATCATCTACGCGTTCCTGATGGACTACTACGTTGCCGGGCTGACCGCCGGCGCCACCAAGGGCTAACCGCGAACCGTACAACAACACGAGGGAACGACAACACCATGGCTGAAGTTTCTGTCCGCAAGGTCGTCAAGATCTACGACGGCGGCGTCCAGGCGGTGAAAGGCATCGATCTCGAGATCGCCGATCAGGAATTCGTCGTTCTGGTGGGACCGTCTGGCTGCGGGAAGTCCACGACGCTGCGCATGATTGCCGGCCTCGAGGAGATATCCGAAGGCGAGATCTGGATCGGCGGCGACGTGGTGAACGATGTGCCGCCGCGCGATCGCGACATCGCCATGGTGTTCCAGAACTACGCGCTGTATCCGCACATGAGCGTGTTCGACAACATGGCGTTCGGATTGAAACTTCGGAAATTCCCGAGGGATGAGATCAGGCGCCGTGTGGACGAGGCGGCACGGATTCTCGACATCGGCATGCTACTGGACCGCAAGCCGCGCGCATTGTCTGGCGGGCAGCGGCAGCGCGTGGCGATGGGCCGCGCTATCGTCCGCAACCCGAAGGTGTTCCTGTTCGACGAACCGCTGTCGAACCTGGATGCCAAGCTGCGCGTGCAGATGCGCACCGAGATCAAGAAGGTGCACCAGACGGTGCGCACCACCACGGTCTATGTGACGCACGACCAGATCGAGGCGATGACGCTGGCCGACCGTGTGGTGGTGATGAACCACGGCGTGATCGAGCAGGTCGGCACGCCGAACGATCTGTATCACCATCCGACGACGCGCTTCGTGGCGGGCTTCATCGGATCGCCGGCGATGAACTTCCTGCCGGCGCGCGTTCAGGATGGTGCGAATGGCGGGTTGGCGGTGCGCGTCACCGACAGCATCGTGTTGCCGGTGCCGCCGGCGCGGACCGACCGGTACGGCAAACACAAGGGCAAGGAGATGGTGCTCGGGTTGCGGCCGGAGCATCTGTTCGAGTACCACGAGACCGGACGGCCGGGTTGGGCACGCGTCGATCTGCCGGTCGATGTGGTCGAGCCGATGGGCATGGAGACGATGGTGCATTTCTTCATCGGACACGATCCGGTCTGCGCCCGTGTCGATCCCCAGACCCACGCCGAGCCTGGGGAGATGCTGCCGCTGACGGCGGATCTCAACAACATGCACCTCATGGAAGTGGACAGCGGCCGGGTGGTCTGAGCGATCTGTCGCAACGGACGCTGGAACCGTAAATAGCGGCGGCTGCTCTGTTGAAGGAGGGGGGAATGGTCCGCAGACGATCGGTCGTCATGGGATCACTCGCGGGTGCGACAACGGGCTTCTGGCGCGGTGCCCGGGCCGACACAGCCGATCTCAAGATCGGAAACACAATGCCCTACAGTGGGCCAGCATCGGCTTACGCCGCGATCGGGCACTTCGAGAGCGCTTACTTCCGCATGGTTAACGAGCACGGTGGGATCAGCGGGCGCCGCATCGCGTTCCTGACCTATGACGACTCGCTGAGCCCGCCCAAGACCGTCGAGGAAGTACGCCGCCTTGTCGAGCAGGATCAGGTCGACTTTCTGTTCAATACGCTCGGCACGCCGACCAACTCCGCGGTCGTGCGCTATGTCAATCAGCGGAAAGTGCCGCATATTTTCCTCGCCACTGGTGCGGACAAGTGGAGCGACTACAAGCAGAACTCTTGGACAATCGGCTTTCAGCCGAGCTACCGCACCGAGGCGCAGATCTACGCAAAGTACGCATTGGCCCAGAAGCCTGACGCCAAAATTGGCTTTCTCTACCAGAACGACGACTTCGGTAAGGACTACCTAGCCGGCGTACGCGATGTGCTGGGCGACGGCTGGAGCAAGCATGTCGTCCAGACAGCGTCGTACGAGTTGACCGATCCCACGATCGATTCCCAGGTTGTGAGCCTGCAAGGCTCGGGTGCCGACGTGCTGATTTCGGCAGCCGCACCGAAGGCCGCCGCGCAGATCATTCGCAAGGTCCATGACATCGGCTGGAAGCCACTGTTTTTCATGAGCAACGTGTCGATTTCAGTGGGTGCCGTCATGCGCCCCGCCGGTCCCGACAAGGGCATCGGCGTGATCTCGACAGGATTTCTCAAGGACCCGACCGATCCAGGCTTCGCGAACGATCCGCAGATGCAGGACTGGCGCGATTTCATGGCGCGCTACCTGCCAGGCGCGGACCTGTCGGACCTTAACTATGTCTACGGCTACACGGTCTGCCGTGCCCTGATGCATGTCCTCGACAAATGCGCGGGTGATTTTTCTCGGCAGAACGTGATGCGGCAAACCACGGATGTGCACGACCTGGAGATTCCCACGCTGTTGCCAGGCATCAGGGTCAACACCGCGCCCGACAACTACCGCCCGATCCAGGCGATGCAACTCCAGCGCTGGAACGGCACGACGTGGGAACGCTTCGGCGAGGTAATCCAAGGTCTTCCGGCCTGAGTACAGCTTGATCATGGCGTTCAACGCACCGTCCGTGCGGTTTGGTCTGTCGTAATTTTAACACGGAGAAAACAGGGAGGACCGCGGAGAGCACTGAGAAGACAAGTACTGCGCTTCGCGCGAAGCGCTAAAAAATCTTCTCCGTGACCTCCGTGGTCCTCCCTGTTTTCTCCGTGTTAAAACTGACTGCCAGCGCCCGCCGCACGACCGTCGCGGCGTACGCCCAACATCAGTGCGGTAACAGCGACAGCACAATCTCAACCGCGATCAGCACCAAAATCGCAATCTCCAACAGCTCGGCCCGCGCCCCGGCAGCCTCACTGTGCAACGCCATATACGTCTCCCGGATGATAGCGAGCTTGCGATCCACCGCCGCACTGACGCTGCGCACCCGGAACAGCTCGATCGCCGCGGCATAGACCCGGGCGAGATAGACGTCCTCGGTCACCTGCAACGCATTGTCCACCCGTTCGGCAAGCTCGGTGACCTCGGCCACCAGCGTATGCAGCCGCCGGGCAAGCCGCGCGTATCGACGCGACGCCAGCAGGTTGGTCCGCCGCCGCGCCGCCTCGACCAGATCCCGCACGCGCGGCAACTCGTCATCCAGCGTCTCGTCGTAGGTACGCATTTCCAAAAGCTGCGCGTTGGCCATCTCCAGCACGTCCGCCACGTCTGTCTCCTGCTGCGGGTCGTAGATGAAGGCGCGGTCCCAGGTGATCACCGCCAGGTCGTCCGGGTGGTAGGAGAAACGCTGCCGCAGCAGGTCGCGCCGTGCGCTGTCGGACAGCGGCTGCTCTTCACCCGAAAGCAGCGGCACGAGGTCCGCGCGTTCCAGCAGCGCATCGGCCGCCACGTGTTCGTCGAAGCTGTCCACCACGGCGACCAGATAGTCCTCCTGCAACGGCGCCGCGGTCGGGCGGTCCAGCGCCTCACTGAGCAGACGCCGCAGTTCCGCCAGCAGTGTGTTCCAGACCTCGGGTTCGGCGGCCGGCCCGATCGCCAGGTCGGTCTGGTTCACCAGCCGGGTGAAACCGGTCCAAGTCAAATCCCGCGCCGGCAGCCGCAACGCCAGCGCGGCAATTCCGAAATCGTACAGACGAACGGTGGCGACGGCGTGGACCGGCAGGCCATCGACCTCCAGCATCACAGGCTCAAGCTCCAGCGCGAGCGGGGGCACGCCGAACGACACGGCTTTTGGGGGAGTGCCGACCAGGCGACTGCGGGCGCTCGCCCCCTGGGCCCGCTGCGCCCAAAGTTCCTCCGCGCGCCGCAGGTCGATCTCATAGGCCAGGTCGAACAGGCGGAGCGCGATCACGTGCCCCGACCGCACTCCCAGTTCACCCTGGGCCATTCACTGCTCCTCGGCGCTGGCGGCTGCGTCGGGTATTGCGTGATCGCGCGCCGGGACCCAATGCCGATTTGCTCCCTCGCGCGACTAACACCAGCGCCCGACCCGGGTGAAAGCGAGACCCCAGCTTGTCGAGATCTCACCTGGTCATCGCCGGACCGTTGTTCGCTAGGGGGCCGGGTCGAGGCGGACAACGATCTCGGCGCCATAGGCGACGTCCACCTGATCGCCCGCCTTCAGGCGCCGGACGAAGGCCTGCATTCCAGGGTCTAGCACGTCGATAGTGTGGGTCACGCCGTTCGCACCGGTGAAGGTGACGGTGGTTCCGTCGGCTGCTGCGGAGACGATGGTTACGCGCGCAGCGGCATTGATGCTGGGTCCATTCACCGCGGCCGCCGACGCGCCAGTGCCGACCGGTGGAGAGCCCGGCGTTGCCATCTGTACGGCAATCGCATCGTTAATGGTAAAGGTCAGTCTGTCGCCGGCCTTAAGTCGTCCGAGGTTGGTAACTTCCGGCCCGGCGACGACCGTGGCGTGCCGTCCGTCCGGAGTGCTCAGCACCACTTCGCGGGTGGTCATGTCCACCGAAACGACGGTAGCCACGAACTGCTCAGTGTGGTGGGACACGGTAGGGGGTGCAGGGGGCGGCGGAGTCTGGCAAGCACTGAGGGCGCCCACCATCCCCATGCCGAGCGCGAGCAGCAACCTAGACGAGAAGATCGCAGAACGTAGCATCTTAGGTTCCCCTTGGTTTTGTTTGTCAGGCAGCGTGACGGAAGCAGCTGAGACACACGTGACGAGGCGATCGTTGCGAGCCAGCGGGGCAGCCGGTAGTGGGCGCGCACAGGAATGATCCGCCCTCGAGCATCTTGCGAGGGGCCGGACTGAGTTGTGTTCCGCCTTATGGGACATGATCTCGCGTCGGGGCAAGCCTTACGATGACGCGCGTCAAAGGGTCAGTATTGCGGTTGTTCTGGTGCACCGCCGCCACGGCTTCACGACTGTCGTGGCGGAGATCCTCGAGCAATGCGATGTAGGCTTGTGTGATGATATCCGACAACCTATGCCTAGACAGGTTGCAACTTCATCGGTACCATTGAACTTAGTCCGGCAGCAGGGGCAGAGAAGATCCGGCGATGGCATATGAGTATCCGACCACGGCTGGCATCCTCCGGCTGATCGAGGATCGAGGGCGCTGGCTGCTTCATTTCGCCGATCACCGGTCCGGTCGCTGGCCTTCGCCGGACATGGCAGCCAAGGCCGTCGCCCAGCATAGATCGGGCCTTCCCGAATGGGACCGGCACTGGGACGAAGCGCCCGAAGACCTGCTGGATTGGCGACCGCTCGGGGACTCCTTGTAGCTCGCGCCTGTAAGCAAACCGCAACGAGATTGTCTTGCGGCTGAGATAGTCGGCGCGCCCCCAGCCGTTAGCCTCGCGGTCCCCCGGAACCAAGCGGCCAGCCGATGTCCTAATCCATAGCAGCCACACTCCCAGCCCGGCCCAATCTCGACACCCGGCCGCGCCTCGGCGGCGTGGTCATATTCATTGTGCTGCTTGGTATCGGCATCGGCTACACGCTGAACGGCCCGCTTGGCGACATCGACGCAGTCCACACCCCGCCGATGACCATCGGCGCCTTCGTGCTGCCGCCGACATGTTCGGGATCGCACGGGACGCGACAACCGGGGGCGCCCGCCGCGGGTGCCTCACAGTTGTCGCGCGGACGCCGCGGGCGATCAGTTGTCGCCACCCTGGCCGTCTCCACCGGAGCCGTCGTCATCGTTCTGACCCCGATCGAATTTGAACGCGTCCATCAGATCGCTGATCGCCGGACTGTTCACCGGCACATAGGGATTGTCGGCGCTTGTCATCGGGTTGGGCAGGTTGTCGCGGCTGCGTCCGCTGATCTTGCCGAGCTTCCAGTTGGCCTCGATGAACTTCAGGATCGAGACGTGGTCG
>Ga0210402_10001175_pt1 | contig 27305 bp, 18 predicted proteins | sample IncBWC7MmetaG_FD_161055 | JGI IMG/M metagenome (GOLD analysis project Ga0210402, IMG submission 161055) | Forest soil microbial communities from Barre Woods Harvard Forest LTER site, Petersham, Massachusetts, United States - Inc-BW-C-7-M | ecosystem: Environmental > Terrestrial > Soil >... | reverse complement strand
CATTCGACGCCGCTGTTCGAGTGAGTTTTTTTAGACACGACGAGCCCCTCGATAAAAGTAACCGAGGCTATCAGAGTGTCCACCATTTGCTGAGACTCGAGTGTCCACTATTTGCTGATACTTACCCTATTATCGGTCATGGTCGGCGTGCAGAACATACGCGAGTGAAGGTCGATGACTACATTTGAGGCCGATTCGGTTATCACTTGCCCGCAGTGCGGCTACGCGAAACGCGAGGCGATGCCCACGGACGCGTGCCAGTTCTACTACGAGTGCGAGGGATGCAAAGCGTTGCTCCGCCCGAAACCAGGCGACTGCTGCGTCTTTTGCTCCTTCGGGTCGGCGAGGTGCCCGCCCATGCAGATGCAATCCAGCGATCCAGGTCAACCGCGGAGTTGCAAGCCGGCGTAGTGCGTCGTATGATTTGCACAGGGGGAACGCAGGACCCCCGGGAATCATTCCCTCCAAGACGGTGCCCCGTCCAATTCCTGCAAACGTAACGCGTCGAGCGCGGGCACCAATGAATCTGTTTTCCGCAGCATCGCTTTCACGCCTTCAACATCGGGGCGGCGCGTACGCACCTGTCATTTTTGTCTTGGAGAATTCACCATGCGCTACCATCTTGCACCGACTGGAGGCCGTATGAAAACGTCCGGACTGACTACACTGCTGGTGGCCGCTGCGTTGCCCGTAGCCGCGGAAACGATCACCTTCGACAAGGATCCCGTGGGCGCGCTGCCCGCGGGGTGGGTTGCCGGCGTCACCGGCCGCGGAGCTCCGAAATGGGCGATCGAAGCGGACGGCACCGCGCCCAGCGCGCCCAACGTCCTCAAGCAGTCGGGCAGCGGCACGTTTCCATGGTGCGTGAAGAAAGACGTTGCGCTGACCGACGGAGCGCTCGACGTGAAGTTCAAGCCGATTTCCGGAAAGGAGGATGCCGCGGGCGGCCTGGTGTGGCGCTGGAAGGATGGCGACAACTACTACGTCGCGCGCGCGAATGCGCTCGAGGACAATGTGTCGCTGTACTACACGCAGAACGGTCGCCGGAATACCATCAAGTACGTCAATGCTCCCGTCGCGAAGAATCAGTGGCACAGCTTGCGCGTCGAATTCAGCGGCAAGCGAATAAAGGTCGCGCTCGATGGAAAGGTGTACATTGATCTGGACGATGACCACATTGCCGGACCCGGTGCCGTCGGCGTCTGGACCAAGGCCGACAGCGTGACTTCGTTTGACGATTTCAGTTACGGAAGCGCGGCCAAGCCGTGAGGTGGTTACGGGCTGGCGACGCGCGCTGAGGTTCTTGCGGAGAGCCCATGAAGCAACTCTCGACATCCTGTATCGGAATATTCGCGCTACTCGGTCTTGCGGGCGCATTGGCCGCAGACATGCCGTACGCCGGCCAACAGACTCGAACGATCAAGGCGCTTTCGGATCAGGAGGTAAGCGATTATGTGGAGGGCCGCGGCATGGGCAGCTCGAAAGCCGCCGAGCTGAACCACTATCCCGGGCCGGCGCATGTCCTCGCCGACTCGTCCCGGCTGGAGCTCACCGACCGCCAGAAGGCCGAGACGCAATCGGTGTTCGACGCGATGAGCGCAGTGGCCAGGCGCTCCGGCGCGGCCATCGTCGCCGGGGAAGCGGAACTGGACGCTCTCTACGCGAGCGGACGAGCGGCGCCGGCTGCCATAAAGGACCTGCTCACCGAGCTCGCGCGTCTGCAGGCCGAGTTCCGCTACGCCCACCTAAACGCGCATCTCGCGATGCGCACGATCCTGACGCCGGAGCAGATTGCCAGGTACGATGAGATGCGTGGGTATACAGCGATGGCGCCGGGCTCATCGCCTTCGACGGAAACTGCGCCCGCGCATCAGCACACGCACCATTGACGCGCTTCTCGTATCAGGTCGCCGGCTGGCGGCTGTTCACGAACGATCGGCCCGGCGCCGCCCAGCGCCGCCGGTGAATCAGGAGGTAGGCCGCCGGAATCACGAACATCGACAGCAACGGCGCGGTAATCATGCCGCCGACCATCGGCGCGGCAATGCGTCGCATGACCTCGGAGCCGGTACCAGTGCCCCACATGATCGGCAGAAGTCCCGCGATGATCACGGCAACCGTCATCGCGATCGGGCGTATACGCAGCGCCGCGCCTTCGACAATCCCTTCGATAAGCTCACTCTGGTCATTGAGCCTTCTCTCCGTCGTCCGGGCGGCTATCGCCTGATTGACGTAGACCAGCATCACGACGCCGATCTCCGACGCGACACCTCCCAATGCGATGAAGCCTACGGCCGAGGCGATCGACATGTTGTAGCCCAGCAGATACATCAACCAAAATCCGCCGACTAGGGCGAAAGGCAGCGTGGCCATGATCAGCAAGGCGTCGGCGAAACGGCGGAAGATCAAGTAGAGCAGCACAAAGATGATCACCAAGGTTGCCGGCACCACGAGCTTCAACTTCTGGGTTGCCCGCTCGAGAAACTCGAACTGCCCTGACCACGAGATCGAGTAACCGGGGGGCAACTTGACCTCTTTCATGACGGCGCGCTGCATCTCGTGGACCGCCGAGCTCAAGTCGCGCCCGTGAAGATCGACGTACACCCACCCCGAGAGGCGAGCATTTTCGCTCTTGAGCATCGGCGGCCCATCGCTAATCCGAATGTCCGCTACGTCACGCAAGCGGATCTGTGCACCGCGCTCGGTCAGCACCGGGAGATCGCGAATCATCTCCACCGAGTCCCTGATTTCGCGCGGGTAGCGCACATTGATCGGGAAGCGCTGCAACCCCTCGATCGTCTCGCCGATATTGTCGCCCCCGATCGCTGACGAGACCACGCTCTGCACGTCAGACACATTCAGCCCATACCGTCCGGCGGCGCGTCGATCGATCTGCACGTCGATGTAGCGACCGCCGGTCAGGCGTTCGGCAAATGCCGAGGTCACTCCCGGAACCTGCTTCACAATTCGCTCGATCTCGGCCGCGATGCGATCGACCTCTTCCAACTTGGTGCCAGCCACTTTCACCCCCACAGGACTCTTGATGCCTGTGGCCAGCATGTCGATACGATTCCGGATCGGGGGCACCCAGATGTTCGAGAGCCCCGGCACCTTGACCGTCCGATCGAGCTCCTCGACTAGCTTGTCCGGCGTCATTCCAGCCCGCCACTGCTCGCGCGGCTTGAACTGGATCGTGGTCTCGAACATTTCAAGCGGAGCCGGATCGGTTGCAGTCTCCGCCCGCCCTGCTTTGGCGAACACGCTCGCTACTTCGGGTACCGTCTTGATCAGCCGATCGGTCTGCTGCAAGAGCTCACTCACCTTGCCCGCCGAAATGCCCGGCAGTGCGGAAGGCATGTAGAGCAGGTCGCCCTCGTCGAGTGGCGGCATGAACTCACCGCCGATCTGGCTCGCCGGCCACAGCGTCGCCACGGCGATGACGAGTGCCGCTGCCAAAATCAACAGCGGAAAGCGCAGCACGCCTCTTAGGAGTGGTTGATAGATCGCGATCAGAAAGCGGTTAAGCGGATTCTTCTTCTCCTCCGGAATCCGCCCGCGAATGAGGTAGCCCATCAACACCGGAATGAGCGTCACCGCCAGTCCGGCGGCGACGGCCATGGCGTATGTCTTTGTGTAGGCCAGCGGCGAGAACAGGCGGCCTTCCTGCGCCTCCAGCGTGAACACCGGGATGAACGAGAGCGTAATGATCAAAAGCGAAAAGAACAGCGCGGGCCCGACTTGCGCAGCGGCATCGCCGATGACTCGCCACTGTTCGTCACCCGCGAGTTTCTGATCGGGGTGGGCGTGGTGCCACGCCTCGACGTGCTTGTGCGCGTTCTCGATCATCACCACCGCAGCATCGACCATCGCGCCGATGGCGATCGCGATGCCACCGAGCGACATGATGTTGGCGTTAACTCCCTGGTAGTACATGATGATGAAAGCCATCAGCACGCCCAAGGGCAGCGAGACGATGGCCACAAACGCCGAGCGCAGGTGAAACAGGAACACGAGGCAGACGAGCGCAACGACGATGAATTCCTCGATCAGCTTTTCCTGGAGGTTAGCCACCGCGCGCTTGATGAGGTTTGAGCGGTCGTAGGTCGGAACGATCTCGACACCCGGGGGAAGGCTTGGTTTAAGCGTCTCGAGCTTGGCCTTGACGGCGTCGATGGTTTCCAGCGCATTCTTGCGTGAGCGCATCACGATAATGCCGCCCGCCACCTCGCCCTCGCCGTTCAACTCAGCGATCCCACGACGCATCTCCGGGCCAATCTGGATGCGCGCCACGTCGCCCAGCCGTACCGCAACGCCGGCGTCGGTCGTCGTCAGCGGAATCTGGCGGAAGTCATCAAGCGACTGCAGGTAGCCGGAGGAGCGCACCATGTACTCCGCTTCGCCTAACTCCAGCACCGAGCCGCCAGTCTCCTGGTTCGCTTTCTGAACTGCATCGATCACCTTGCCATGCGTGATGTTGTAGGCGCGCATTCGATTGGGATCGAGCACGATCTGATATTGGCGGACCATGCCGCCGACGCTGGCGACTTCGGAAACGTTGGCGACCGTTTTCAACTCGTACTTCAGGAACCAGTCCTGCAGCGCGCGCAGTTGCGACAGGTCCATCTTTCCCGTGCGGTCGATCAGCGCGTACTCGTAGACCCAACCCACGCCCGTCGCGTCCGGTCCGAGCGATGCCTTGGCCTGCGCCGGCAGGCGCGACTGCACCTGGTTCAGATACTCGAGCACGCGCGAGCGCGCCCAGTACGGGTCGGTGCCGTCCTCGAACAGAATGTAGACGAACGAATCGCCGAACATCGAGTAGCCGCGTACCGCTTTCGCGCCCGGTACCGAAAGCATCGTCGTTGTCAACGGATAGGTGATCTGGTTCTCGACAATCTGCGGTGCCTGGCCCGGGAAGGTCGTGCGAATGCTCACCTGCACATCCGATAAGTCGGGAATCGCGTCGAGCGGCGTCCTGTAAAGCGACCACACGCCCCATGCGGTCAACATCAGGGTGGCCAGCAGAACGAGGAAACGATTGGCGATCGACCAGCGGATGAGCTTGGCAATCATGGCTTATCCCCCGGTGATGCATTGCCCGATGTTTGTGCCGGCATATCGCCCATGCGAGTAGTAGAGGCCTTGAGGTTCGCCTCGGAATCGACCAGGAACTGCCCAGACACGACGACCGTCTGTCCGGCCTGCAATCCCTTGCGAATCTCAGTCTGGCCGTTGCTGTCCAGACCGACCTCGACATCGACCGGCGCGAACTTGCCGTCACCTTGGGCCACGACGACGACGCTGCGCTTGCCGGTCTGGATGACGGCCTCGGAAGGAACCAGTAATACGTCGTTGCGCGCCGCTGGAGCGAAACTGACCGTGGCGAACATGCCCGGGACCAGTTGGCCGCCAGGATTGGCGAGCTCGATCCGCGCTTTGATCGTTCGCGTGGCCGGGTTCACTTCGGGCAGGATGGCGCTCACTTTGCCTTTGAATACCGCGCCGGATACCGCTGGCGTTCTGGCCTCGACGGGATTGCCAGGACGCACTTGCGCCGCCAAGGCCTCCGGGACTTCGGCGTTCACCCAAACGGTGGACAATCCATTGAGGCGAAATAGCGGTGCGCCCGCCATCACGGTCATTCCTTCCCGCGCGGTGAGCTCTCCGATCACACCGCCGATGGGCGCGGTAATGGTAAGCCGCGGCTGTACCTTGCCTCCCGTCTCCACCGCCCGGATCTGCTCCTCGCTCATGCCGGCGAGCCGCATCCTCTGCTTCGCGGAATCGGCGAGTCCTCCGAGACTGGTGGCGTCCGAGCGCGCATCGATTCGTTTCGCCGACAAGTATTCCTCCTGCGCGGCCACCCAATCGGGAACATAGAGCTCGGCCAGCGGCTGGCCCTTGCGCACCGGGTCGAGCGGCGCGCGAACGTAGAGTCGCTCGAGGAAGCCGTTGCTTCGTGCTTGCACCACCGCCACGTCGCGTTCGTTATAGGCGACACTGCCGACGGCCTCCATCGTCGACGTCTGCGAGCCCGACTTGACCTCCGCGACGCGCACGCCGAGGTTCTGCTGGACACGCGAATTGATGGCCACTGTGCCCGCGTCGCTGGCACTGCCGCCATCGGCGTACATCGGCACCAACTGCATATCCATGAACGGCGATTTGCCGGGCTTGTCGAATTTCTGGCCCGGCACCATCGGGTCGTGCCAGTACAACACCTTCTTGCCCGTCGTCGGATCGACGTCTCCCGGCTTTTGCGCGCCGGTCGTCGATTGTGTCGCGGTGATGGTCGCGCCATCACTCGTTTGCATGCGGTGATTCATCCCGGCGCGATACGCGCCATAGCCCACTGCGACGATGAAAGCAGCGGCAATCAGCGCAAACACAAAATATTTGCTCTTCATTGCGAATCCTTAATGTGGGGCGCGCCGGCATGCGTCGCGGCATCGCCCTCGGGCAGCAGGAAATTGAGTTGCGCCCACAAGCGCGCCGTATCCATCTCCAGTTGCAGCGCCTGCATGCGGACATCGATCTCGTTGCGGCGAGCGAGCAGCACGTCGGTGATGCTTGCCTTGGCTCCGCGATAGGCGCCCACCGTGGCTTCCGTCCGCTCGGAGGCGAGTGGCAGCAGCTCACGCTCGTAGCGCGCGCTGCGCTCCCGATCGTTTTCCCATTCGGCGATCATCGCGCGGACCTCCGCGACATGGGCTCGCAGCATGTCCTCGCGCTCAGCGCGCACCTGATCAAGCATCGCCAGCTTGGATGCAAGCTCGCGGTCCTGGCGGTTGCTCCGGTCCCATTGCAGCGGCACCGAGACACCCACGGAAATCAGGTTCGAGTACGCGGAGCCGCGTTGGCTGTACATCAACTCTACACTCCAGTCTGGTTTCTTGTTTGCTTGCGCAACCCTGACTTCTGCTGCAGCGACGTCTTCCTTCCTGGCGAGCACTGCGATTTCCGGGTGATGGCCGAGATCGGCATCCAGCGTAGTCGGATCAAGCCGGATCGCATCGATCGGGGGACGGCCCGCCAACGGCGCTTCGGCGCCATCGCCCAACCAGCGCGCGAGGGCGATCTTGGCGGCGCGTGCTTTGCGACCGAGCTCGCTGGCACGATCATCCAGGGCGGCCAGCGCGGCGCGAGCCGAAAGCAGGTCGGACAGACTGCCGCGTCCGGTGCGATAGGCTCCTTCCGCCGCGTCGATCTCGGCCGCCGCTGCGCGGCTCTGCTCGGAGACGACCGCCGTCATCGCCTCGGCGTAGTAGCGATCGAGCCACGCAATGGCGGCGTCGCGCTGGATCGCGGCTATGGTGACGCTCTTCTCGGCGGCAGACTTTTCCGCTTCGCGCTCGAAACGTTCGGCGCGCGCCTCGCGCTTTTCGATCCGCGTGAGCTCCTGCATGACGCCCGCACTGCGCATGGTCATGAAGTCCCTGGTCAGGCTGAAGCGATCCTCGCCATTGACCGGCAAATTGTTGATTTCCAGCTTGGCCACCGGGTCGGGAAGCTGCGCTGCGGACACCGCCATTTCGCGCGAGGAAGTGATGGCGAAGTCCTGCGCCACCAACATGCGCGATCGCGCGATGGCCTGTCGCTGGGCGTCTTCCAACGTTAACGGCGATTGCGCCAGGGCGTTCGCGGTCGACACCAGCGTTATCGCTAGCGTGGCAAGCATCCGAATCGTAGTTGCGGGCGCGCTGTGCGGCAGCGCGTCAAGGCAAGATGTCATGGAGATCTCCAAGTAAGTCCCGACACCGTCGCCCGAAAATGGGCAGCGGCCGAAGGCCTACCGGAAGATCAAATGCGCAATACGCCGAAGCGTACTAAAGGAGGAGGATCGACAACCGCAGGTGATGCACCATGGACACTGGGGCCGATGGCGAAATGAACGCCCGACTGAACAACGACTACCAAAAGCGTCAACAGAGGTACGTTTACCACTGAATGCGGTTGGGTATCGACCGACTGTGAATCATGGACGCAATGTTGCTCGCAGAGTTTCGGGCGTTCCTGATCCATTTCCTGACACGGCGAAACGTCTACGCCGGCGGTGGCCGATATCGAACTGCCTCGAGGCGTCGGCGCCGGACAGGCATAAGCGGCGACCGCGAGCTGCAGGAACAGCAGCGCGCTCAGGCACAGCCACGCGACTTTTTTTCGGCTCGTTCGACTCATAAGGTCATGATAACACGGCGCCTTGTCCAGTTTGCAACGCGATGATGCACGCCGGGAAACCTATGCGCGGTCCACGGCGTGATCCGTGGCATCATATTTCGGGACCCACACCATCGCGCCGGTCCAGCTGTGCGGTCAGGATTCTTTTGCGAGGGAATCGCAGATGAGAGTTGTTGATGCCGGCGAGACCGAGCGTGCGCTGCCCTTCGCCACACTGATCCCTGCCCTGCGAGAAATGTTCGTGGGCGGATGCGTGGTGCCGCCCCGCCATCATCATCGTATCGAGCTCGACCCCGAGCCCGACGCGACGTTGCTGCTGATGCCGGCATGGAAAGCGCACGATGCGCTGGGGGTGAAGATCGTCAATGTCTTTCCCGGCAACAATAAGAAGGGACTGCCGGGCCTCTACTCGCTCTATTGCCTGTTCGATGCCGAGCATGGAAAGCCGATCGCGCTACTCGACGGCAATGTCATTACGGCGCGGCGAACCGCAGCCGTGTCGGCGCTGGCCGCGTCGTATCTCGCCCGGCCGGACGCAGATCGGTTGCTGGTCGTCGGCGCCGGCCGCATCGCCAGCCTGTTGCCGGAGGCGTACCGCGAGGTGCGCGCGATCCGCCGCGTCGCCGTATGGAACCCGACGCCGGCAAAGGCACAAGCGCTGGTCGATCGTTTGCGCACACTCGATTTCGACGCCTCGGTCGCGCCCGACCTCGAGGCAGCGGTGCGTTCGGCCGACATCGTGACCTGCGCCACGCTGGCGACCCAACCGCTGGTGTTGGGCGAATGGCTCCATCCCGGAATTCACCTCGACCTGATCGGGAGCTTCACGCCGGAAATGCGCGAGACCGACGACGCCGCGTTCGGCGGGACATCGGTCTTCGTCGACACCGTGACCGCACTCGCCGAATCGGGTGACTTGCTGCAGCCGCTGCGAAGCGGCGCGTTTGTCGCCGAACGGCTTGCGGGAACGTTGGCCGATCTATGCGCCGGCCGCCATCCGGGCCGCAGAGACCCGCAGGAACTGACGCTTTTCAAGGCGGTCGGAACGGCGATGTCGGATCTGGCGGCGGCGATGGTGGCCCGCACTCAACTTGGGTTGGGGTCGAGCGTCAATCCCGACGCATAGCGCGATCGACGGAATCTTCCCTTGGGCATCGCAAACGAAAACATGCAAGCTGCGCGACCGTTCGCGGTGTTCGAGCGCGAAATCGTTTCTCAATCGGCATTGCGCGCAGCCATCACCGCCGCTTATCGCGTGCCCGAGCCGGAGTGCGTGCCGGCGTTGATCGAGCAGGCGCGACTCTCGGCGCCCGTGGCCGATGCGGCGCAGTCGCTCGCGCGCCGGCTCGTCGCCGCATTGCGCGCCTCGGGCAGCCGCAGCGGTGTCGAGGCGCTGATTCAGGAGTTTTCGCTGTCCAGTCAGGAAGGCGTGGCGCTGATGTGTCTGGCGGAAGCATTGTTGCGTATCCCGGACACCGCCACGCGCGACGCGCTCATTCGCGACAAGATCGGCGGCGGCGACTGGGCGGCGCACGCCAGCAACGCGCCGTCGCTGTTCGTCAACGCCGCGACCTGGGGCCTGATGATCACCGGCAAGCTGGTCGCGACGTCGAGCGAGGCGAGCATGGCAAACGCGCTGACACGCCTGATCGCCAAGGGTGGCGAACCGCTGATCCGCAAGGGCGTGGACCTCGGCATGCGCCTGATGGGCGAGCAGTTCGTGTCCGGCGAGACGATAGAACAGGCGCTCGCCAACGGCCGCAAGCGCGAGATAAAAGGATTTCTCCATTCCTACGACATGCTCGGCGAAGCCGCGGTCACCGCCGAAGACGCGCAGCGTTACTACAGCGCCTACGAACACGCGATCCATGCGATCGGCAACGCGGCCGCGGGACGGGGAATCTACGACGGTCCCGGCATCTCCATCAAGCTCTCGGCCTTGCATCCACGCTACTCGCGTGCGCAAAGGACGCGCGTGCTCGTCGAGTTGTTGCCGCGAGTAAGCGCGTTGACCATGCTCGCACGCCAATACGACATCGGAATCAATATCGATGCCGAGGAAGCCGACCGGCTGGATCTCTCGCTCGACCTCCTGGAGGCGCTCTGCTTCGACGCTCGCCTCGAGGGCTGGAACGGCATTGGATTCGTGGTCCAGGCCTACCAGAAGCGCGCTCCGTTCGTCCTCGATTATCTGATCGACCTCGCAGCACGCACCCGGCATCGTCTGATGGTGCGCCTGGTCAAGGGCGCGTACTGGGACACCGAGATCAAGCGCGCCCAAGTCGACGGCCTCGCCGATTATCCCGTGTACACGCGCAAGATCTACACCGACGTGTCCTACCTCGCGTGCGCGAAAAAGCTGCTCGCGGCGCCGGACGCGATCTACCCTCAGTTCGCCACCCATAACGCTCTGACGCTGGCGTCGATCTACTTTCTCGCGGGCGGCACGTACCGCCCCGGGCAGTTCGAATTTCAGTGTCTGCACGGCATGGGAGAGCCGCTATACGAGCAGGTCGTCGGCGGAACCGCGCAAGGCAAGCTCGACCGTCCGTGCCGCATCTACGCGCCGGTCGGAACGCACGAGACGCTGCTGGCCTATCTCGTGCGTCGTCTCCTCGAAAACGGCGCCAACACCTCGTTCGTCAATAGAATCGCCGATCCCGCGGTCGGCATCGACGAGCTGATCGCCGATCCTGTGGAAGCGGCCGAACGCATGAATCCTCCAGGCGCGCCTCATCCGAAGATCGTGCTGCCGCGCGCGCTCTACGCACGCGAACGAATCAACTCGGCGGGCTTGGATCTGTCGAGCGAGGCCGCGCTGGCGATGCTCGCGAAGATCTTGAGCGATAGCGCAACCCGCGCCCGGACCGCGGGCCCCGGTGACGCGGAGAGCGATGCTCATGATCGCACGCCGCAAGATGTCCTCAATCCGGCGGACCGGCGTGACCGGGTCGGGAGTCTCATCGAAGCGGGCCCATCGGACGTCGCGGCAGCGCTCGAGCGCTCCGTGCGCGCTGCGCCGGCGTGGCGATCGACCGCGGTCAGCGAGCGAGCCGCTTGCCTCGAGCGAGCGGCCTCACTGCTGGAGGAGCGCCTGCCGCTGCTGCTCGGACTGGTAGTTCGCGAGTCCGGCAAATCCATTCCCGATGCGGTGGGCGAAGTGCGCGAGGCGGTCGACTTCCTGCGCTACTACGCGACGGAGGTGCGGCGCGAGTTCGACAACGCCACGCACCTGCCGCTCGGTCCCGTCGTCTGTATCAGTCCGTGGAACTTTCCGCTGTCGATTTTTCTCGGGCAAGTGAGCGCTGCGCTCGCGGCCGGAAATCCGGTGCTGGCCAAGCCGGCCGAGCAAACGCCCCTGATCGCGGCCGAGGCGGTGCGAGCGTTGCACCAGGCCGGCATACCAGACGATGTCGTTCAACTGCTGCCCGGACGCGGCGAGACGGTCGGCGCCGCGCTCGTCGCCGATCCGCGCACCCGGGGCGTGTTGTTTACCGGGTCCACCGACGTTGCACGCGTGATTGCGCGCACGCTTGCGCTGCGCATGGGCAGCGGCAGCGATAGCGTCCGCCAGATCCCGCTGATCGCCGAGACCGGCGGCCAGAACGCGATGATCGTCGATTCCTCGGCGCTGCCGGAGCAGGTGGTGCAGGACGCGCTGCAGTCGGCGTTCGATTCGGCCGGGCAACGATGCTCGGCGTTGCGCGTCCTTTGCCTGCAGGAGGAGATCGCTGCGGGCATGTTGCACATGCTCAAGGGTGCGATGCGCGAGCTCGCGACCGGGAACCCCGATCGTCTTGCGACCGATGTCGGACCGGTGATCGACCGCGAGGCGCGCGACAACATCGAGCGTCACGTCGACGCAATGCGATCGCAGGGCCACGCCGTGTACCGGCTCCCCTTGCCGCAAGAGGCAGCGACCGGCACCTTCGTCCCGCCCACGCTCATCGAGCTCGACAGCATCAAGACCCTGAAGCGCGAGGTGTTCGGTCCGGTGTTGCACGTGGTGCGCTTCCGGCGCGACGGTCTCGACGCACTGCTCGATGACATTCGCGCGACGGGCTACGGATTGACGTTCGGCGTGCACAGCCGCATCGACGAGACCATCGAGCGGGTCATCGACGGCGTGCGCGCCGGCAATATCTATGTCAACCGCAACATGATCGGCGCGGTGGTCGGGGTCCAGCCTTTCGGCGGTGAGGGCTTATCGGGAACCGGACCGAAAGCGGGAGGGCCACTCTATGTGCGACGCTTGTTAGCGGCCTGCCCGCCCCGTCGCGAAACGCATCGCGGCGCACCGCCCGCGAGCATGGCGGAGTTGGTCGAATTACGTGACTGGCTGATCGCGGCTGGCGACATCCATGCGGCGAGCCTTTGCACGCATTACCTCGATGCTTCGCCGTCGCGCGAGCCGGAGCTGCTGGCGGGGCCGACAGGCGAGCAGAACACTTACCAGTTGCGTCCTCGCGGACGGATACTCTGTCACGCGGAGACCCGCCTGGGCGCGCTGGCGCAGCTTGGCGCCACGCTCGCCACGGGAAACTTTGCCTGTTTCGAGAACAACGCCGTGACCTCGACGCTGCTTGCTCAAATTCCCGCGGCGATCAGGACCAGGACGTGTCTGGTCGCGGACTTGACCGAGCGTTCATTCGAAAACGAGCCGGAAAATTTCTCCGCCGCACTGTTCGAAGGTGAACCTTCAATGGCCGCGGCATGGGCGCGCCAACTCGCTGCGCGCGACGGGCCAATCGTGACGCCGCAATGCCTGACATCCGACGAAATCTCGGCCGGTTCCGCTTATTACTCGCTGGAGTGGCTGGTGACCGAGCGGTCGATCAGCATCAATACCGCCGCAGCCGGCGGCAACGCCAGCTTGATGACCATCGGATAGCGGTTGATGCCCGGCTCTTAGGCTTTCTTGACCCAGGCCGAGCACCAGCCTTTGGCGCTCACCAGCTTGCCTCCAAATATGCTGCAGGGACCATCGGCCGCGCCAGCCTTGCCAGAATACAAGTTGCAGGTGCCGCACATCGCGGTCGTGTCCTTGCGATTGGGTGCCTTGGTCGCGTCCATCTTGTAACCCAGCGCCGCCGCGGTCGGATCGGATTCGCTGAGAGCATCAGCCGCCTGGGCGGCGCCGCTGAGCAGGACATTGGCGAGCGGTGCGGCGGCGAGCGCGGCGGTGCTGATCTTGATAAAGCGGCGGCGGCTTGATTGCGAAGGAACTTTGGTCATTGTCTTCTCCTCGATTTTATGACGCTATTACGGTGCTGAGCAGGGTTACCGCCAGAAAGTGTTGCACGTCTGTCTCCGGCTGGCAATGACCTCCGTCCAACGACCCAGTGTGCCCCGCTCGGCAAGCTCCTTCATTCTTCTGCGCCGTTCGGGAGCAGCCGAAAGGTGCACTGATCAACGCCAGTATTTCGTGGAACCGACCCGACATTCAGGGTCAGTCGCGAGGTGGACGCTTGCGCAGCTTGCGTTGTAATGTGCGCCGGTCCATCGACAGCGCCCGCGCGCTTGCCGATATATTGCCGTTATTCTCGCGCAGCACCTGGCTGATGTATTCCCACTCCGCTCGATGTACCGACATCGGCTTTTTGCCAATGGGGACGCTGTCGTTGCCGCGATCGCGCTGAAGTGCCGAGACCACCTCGTCCACGTTTGCGGGCTTGGCAAGATAGTCGCTTGCGCCGAGCTTGATGGCCTCGACCGCCGTTCTTATGCTCGGATAGCTCGTCAGGACCACTATGCGCATGTGTGGGTCGAGCGCGAGGAGCGCCGAGAGAAGTTTCAGCCCCGAAGCATCAGGCAACTTGAGCGCGATTACCGCAAACTGCGGCGGATCGTCATCGACGAGCCGCGACGCTTGCTTGGCGGTACGCGCGACTCGCACCTCGAACCCGCGCACAGTAAGCGTCCTGTCGAGGACCTCGCACAGCGCGATGTCGTCGTCGACGAGCAGCAGGCTCGATCGAATATCCGGATTGCAACGCGATGGGGTCACCATCACGCCTCTCAGCTTCCTCGATTGATCGCACCACGCTGCGAACGGACAGATCATGGCCTCCATGTAGAGAATTTAACGCGCGCGGTTATACATCAAGTTGATGCACGTATCAATGTCGCATCAATCGCTCGAGCGCCAAGCTGCCGGGGATCGTACCGCGACAAGATTCCACCGGCGGCACCGCGTTGCTGATACAAATGCGTGGCGGACACGGCATCGGAGGCGTGCTTTATGAGCGGTTCCCGCAAGGCGACGAACCGCATCGTGCGCCAGATCAGCGAGCGTTCTGCACGCTGTCTTCATCCTCGCCCGGGTGCGCGGAGTCTGTGAGATCCGTTAGCAGCCTTCTGAATTCGGTGTTCGCGTCCAAAATTTCGCGCCCGGCATTGATCAATTCTTCAACTTGCTTTTCGTCGAGAGTGTATGCAGTGGGGATTGCGAGTAGCTCCGCCCTAGTCGCCTGATTCGCATAGTTTCGCAATCCTACTTCGATATAGTAGAGTTCCGCGTCTGCAGCGAACGGGCCATCTCCCTCCGAAGCAGCGATGCGGATTTCCCGACGCCATTTTTCGACTTCCTCGGCGAATGCATCGTTGGTTTCAGCCGCATAGCGTGAGAGCAGCCCGAACTGGATGCCCCTTGCTACTTCCATGCTGGAGGGAATGCTGTCAACGCGATCGGCTGCAAAGGAGTTGCGGCGACCAGCGTCGACATTCAAGAACACGAGTTTGCGGATTCCACGGATTCCTCTCGATTGGAGGGAGCGTGGGAGCCCGCCGGACGATGCGATGCCGTCGATAATGCGCTTGATACCGAGATTGTCAGCAAGGCCACCGTCGACTAGGTGTATGTATGGGCGCTCTTGCAGGTTTTGATAAGTATTCTGCTCCTCGACGTAGCGCCGTTCCCTACGGTCTGAATACTCCGTCTGGGATGCCTGGGTGGCTGGCGACGCTTCGGCAGGGCACGACCCGGCATAATTCTTCAGCGTTATAGGTGTGAACAGAATTGGAACGGAATTGGATGCGGCAACTGCTCTCGCGAGCGGGAAGGCGTCGATATTCGAGCAGATCTGATGAAATTGACGCTCGGTAAATTCGAAGCTGGTGCCGAGAGATAAATCCGTCGCCGTGATGATGAGCGCCGGCCGTGGCCGACTAGATAAGAGTCCACCGTAATTCATGCCATGAAACAGAAGTCCGTCGAGCTGGTCCGCCAGCAGATCTCCGCGGCCGTACCACGGAGATGTTAAGTGGAATGAGTTGGCGGGATCTAGAGCTCCAGAGATCAAATCACTTTCGAAATCACGATTCAGGAACTTGGGCTTGAAGTCCTTGAATGTCTGGTCTCCGAATGCCGCAAAATATGCCGCTGTTATGCTTCCTCCGGAAACTCCGGATATCACGTCGATTTCATTCAAGAGGGTCGTGTCTCGTCCGTCCCATTTGATTGCCGTGCTCTTGAGTTTGTCGAGAATTCCATACGATAGTGCCGCCGCCCGCGTCCCACCTCCCGAAAAGCTGACGATCAGCATCAGACCAGAGCTATTCGCGGGGACGCTGTCCACCCAGCGATGCGCCGCGATTCCGGCTCGCGAGACGGTCGGCGAGTCAAGCGCCTGATTTATAGAGGGCCGATAAGTGCTGACGCAGCCTGAACCGAAAAAGACAATGCAGACAAAGGCAGCGAACGTGCCGAGCGGCCGCTGATTGTTTGCGTCACAGCCTGGCTGAGATACGAAGGGATTCCTGGGTTCGGATTTCACTGCCTACACGCTCGCCACAGCGTCTGCCCGGGCGAATAGGGAGAGATGCTTTGTTGCACTTTAGCAGATGGGTGCCTGCTCAAATTGACAGCTTGAGACTAAACCTACCCTAGGTGGATGGCCATGTCGCCGAAGCTTTTTTGCGTTTCAGTTCCGTAAAAAGGGAGAGCACGTAGGGCCGGATGGCCAACACCATCCCCACGCTTTGTTTCTGGGAACGCATGAGAGGTGCATCGATCTCCGCGAGTTCGTTGAAATCACTGAGGAGCTTGTCAATCCTGCGCGTCATGACCGCGATTGACGAAGCGCTGAGCTCCTTGCTGTCGAAATGTAACACCTGGTTCCGCGCGCCGAAGGGAGAATCAAAGAATTCACCTACCACATACTTTTGATAGGCCTGGCGAACCGGTCCGTCGTTCCGCCATTCGATGTTACTGGCGGTGAGAAGCCGCACTGCGTTCGAAGGCCCAAGTTGGATAAGCCGCAGTTCATGCAAGCGGCGCATGAGCCGCAGAATCTCCCGTTTCGATATCTGATAGCGCTCGACCATCTCGTTGATGGTCCATTCATTCAGCAAAAGATGAAATATCACCAGCAAACGGTGATTGGATGCCAAGGCGGCCTCCTGGACAATGGATAAGCGCGCACCTGTTGCCGCTTGGGTGCGGGCGAGTTTTGCGACGTCGTAGAAATCCACTTCGAGCGCTTCACAAATCTGCTCCAGACGGCGCAGCGTAAAGGAGCTCGTCGAGAAGAGGCGTTTGATTGTGCCTTCGCTCAGATTGAGGAGGCGCCCGAGTGCGGCATAGGTCATGCCGCGCGCTTTCAGGAATTTCTTGAGTGCATCGGTGACTTGCGCAACTGTACCCATGGAATACCGCGACCAAAAGTAACGCAAAACGTTACCTTATTCCATAGTATTGACTTACACAACTCTGACTTCGAGAATTGCGACGTGGAGAGTCACAATCTCATGCTTTCTAGCGTCCTCACCTGGAGGACTAGCGATGAAGACAACCGGTAGCGTCGCGGCACTATTCTTTCTACTCGGATTTCTTTCTGTAGGGCCTGCGCATGCCGGCGGAGGGCCACTGGGTATCGATCACGTCCTGAGCTACGACGACAGCGGCATATGGAAGCGGAGCAATCAGCAGGCCCTGCTATACACGCTGATCGGCGGCGAGGTTGCCGGCGCGGTCTGGCTTGGCGGCGAAGACCGGTTGGGCAAGACCTTCTGGCAGGCAATCGATTCGTCGGCGATCGGTGGCATTTCTTCGGAGGCGTTGAAACACGTCTTTACGCGCTCGCGACCCGACCAATCCAGCGACCCGAATCTCTGGTTCCAAGGCAAGGGTCATTACAGCTTCCCCAGCGGCGAGGTAACCGCGGTCACCGCGATCACTACGCCGTTTGTTTTCGAGTACGCCCATGAGTATCCCGCCGTGTACGCGCTTCTGTTGCTGCCTGCTTACGATTCGGTTGCCCGAATGAAGGTCCAGGCCCATTGGCAGACCGATGTGTTAGCCGGGGTCGCCCTCGGGGCAGGAACAGGATATTTCGCGCATACGCGCGACAGCCCAATCATACTCGGCATGCTGCCCGGCGGTTTCATCGTCGGACTACATAAGCAGTGGTGACGGGATAGAGCGGTGTCACATAACCTAGTCGCGCGAGGTTCTCAGCGTGGTTCGTCGCCTGAGTTTAATTGCTGGTGTCTTACTGGGACTAGCCGTCATTGGCCTTCTCCTGCTTATCTTGTAAGGGATAACCACATTCTCACAAGGAAGCAACGAGTGCGGTGTGCCACCGCCGCTAGTCTGCGGTCATTGCCGGGGTTGGCTCTCCATAGGACATCTCTTTGGCTCTGCAAAAAATCTTAAAGCGGAAGTCCTGCGGCGCAATTTGATGAATAACGCTAGATTCAACTCGTTGATAGAGCCTGACAATCGACGACTTTTCACTGACGCGTATATTCGAACTGCGCTTGAATCGCATTCGATGCGCTGGGTCGCCGGACCGACACAATGATCTTGTAAGGACCCGTGCTACCCATGGTGAAATAATTTCCATAGCTCCGTGAATTTGCGATGGTTATCGGCTGCAATGTCTTCTCGGGGCCGGTCCCCGTCGCGGTTGAAACGCGTGCCTTCACCACGGCGTCGTCGATTCCCTTGCCGTTAGGAGCGTCAAACAAGGCGACTGTCACGTAGTACTGCGCTGGTTCGAACGGTACAGCACCGTACACACTCTGGGGGTACTCCTTGGGGTGATCGCGGATTACGTCGGCGGAAACGACGCCGAAGTAAACCGTCGTACCGTCGACCACCGCAAAGTCCTGGCCGGTCGCAGCACTGGCAACAGAGCTCGTCGGCGTGGGAACGGTAACGGGGTTGAACATATAGACGATCGCGCTCCGTATTTCGGCATCGGTCAGATTGGCCATCCCGCCACGCGGAGGCATCGCCCCGTGTCCGTTGATCGCTGAGCGGACCACGATATCGAGCCCTGGTTTGAGCCGCGGTATCCAATCGGCTTTATCGCCGATTTTGGGCGCCCCGTTGACGCCGGTACGGTGGCAATGCGCGCACCGTATGCTGACGATCTCCTCGCCTGTACGCGCCGCCGCCTGGGGTTTTCGGCTGACGGGCTCGGCCCAATGACCGCCCGACTGATTGACCATGTATGTGATGGCGCGCTCGATTTCGGTGTCGGTCAGGTTAGGATTGCCGCCATGCGGCGGCATACCCCGAATGCCGTTCAGCGCGCTTTTGCTGAGGCCGCTGAGCCCGCGTGACGCAAGTTTCGACCAGGCTTTTTTGTCGCCGATTTTCGGAGCGCCGCTCGCGCCGCTCCCGTGGCAGGAAACGCACAGTGATTCCACGACTTCCTTGCCGCTGCGCTCCGCGTTCTGAGCCGCGGCGTCATGCGTGACCGACATCACCAGAGCCGAGACAACCAGCGCGAAAAGGCGCTTTGGTGCCGCATCAAACAGAGCTTCGGTGCCCATTATGTACCCGCTTAACCCGTTTCAGCCGACATTGGGAATATCGCCGCCCTCTCGCCTCATAACCTGCGGCGGCGTTGGCGAGAACCACAGTTGATACATCGTCACTACCCACATGAAAGCGAAGCACGCACCCATCAACCCGCCCGCCAAAATAACTACCCAGGCGAATGGATGATACAGCTTGGTCAGGTACCACGAGCTGATATCCATGATCACGGCGGCGAAGGGAAGCGCAACGATAGCGCACTTGAACCAGACCGGCCGCACGTACGCGTGGCTGTACATCAGCCCCATGATGAAAAAGATGAACGTGAGTCCGAACAGGTGAATGTGGGAAACGCGTACCAGCGTAAAGACATCGGCGCCGGTATCCTGCTCCGTCACCTTCTTCAGATTATCGTATCCGTTCAGGTTTGGAATGTGCGGGTTGCTGCCATCGTGACAACTCATGCAGCGCTGATCAAGCAGCGGCTTGATGTCGGTTTCATATTTCGCGCGATCGCTACCGTCATGCACCCACGTCACGAGCACGTTCGCCTCATCGCGGGGCAGCATGGTCGACATCGGCCCGCGCAGCGCCGATTCAAGGCGTGACCCCTTGCCGCTGCCGGTGTAGGCGGTAAGGATGTCGTTGTACGACAACATCATCGGGTTGCCGCCAGCGCGCCCGGCATAGGTGTGATACAGATAAATCAACGCGAACACATAACCCAATCCCAGCACCAGGAGCGTCGCCGTATACAACACACGCTGGCTGTACGGCAGCTCCGAATAATGGCGATAGAGTCGGTGCAGGGGGACGTCACTCATTATCGGTTCCTCGCGTCAAGGGCTGGGCGCTCTCACGCGCCCGCGCCTCGCCTTGGCTGCAATCGTGGACGCTAGCCTCGGCTCACTTCGCCTTGAGCGACGCGTAGTAAGCAGCCACGTTCGCCATGTCCTGATCGCTGAGCTGCGTTGCGAACGTCTTCATGATCGGGTTGGGACGCTTGCCTGATTTATACTCCGTGAGCGCTTGCACGATTTCGCTCTCGGACTTGCCTGCCAATGCGGGATTCGGCTTTATGCCTTCACCGTTCGCTCCATGGCACCCGGCGCATGCGCCGGCCTTGGCCTTGCCGGCCAGCGCATCGCCAGCCGCCTGTGCGGCGACAGCAAAACCGAGCAATGCGCAAACCCCTGCGGTCATAAGCATCCGTTTCATTTTCAAGCTCCTTGGTTGAAGACTGCTCACTTCGCCGGCAGCGTGACATATACGACGGCGCGCGCCTTTTGCCGCGCGTAGTAAGCCGCCAGATTCTCCACGTCTGCCTCCGTCAAACCTTCCGACATTGCCGCCATCTGCGGACTCTTTCGCTCACCGGTCCGATACGCGTGCAAGGTTTTTTCCAGATATTCCACCCGCTGCGCTGCCAGAGCCGGCAGGCGCGGGTCCGTGCTGTTGCCGTTGACGCCGTGACAGCGGTCGCATCGCTGCGCCCACTCGGCTGTCGTCAGGGGCTTGCGGACGTTAGTGGGCTGCGGCTGCTGATTGGCGTAAAAGGCCGCCAAATTCTTGGCGGCGGCCTCGTCAAGAGTCGCCGCCAGGCTCTTCATCGTTTCATCGCTGCGTGCTCCGTCCTTGTAAGCCTTAAGTGCGGCAGCGATGTATTGAGAGTCCTGGCCGGCGAGACTGGGATTTGCGGGATTTCCACTGACGCCTTTGTCCCCATGGCATCCCGCACACGCCGCTGCCGCTGCCTTGCCCGCGGCTTGGTCGCCGGCTGCCGCGGTCTGCGCCCGCGCCGGCTTTTGCAGCGCGTAGTAAAGCGCAATGTTGCTCAAGTCCGCATCCGCGGTTGCGGAGATCATTGACTTCATCACATCGTTCTTGCGTTGCCCGCTCTTGTATCCTTTCATGGCTGCGACAAGATATCTCGGATCCTGTCCGACCAAGCTCGGCGTGCCGGGCATCTTGGTGATGCCGGCATCGCCGTGACAGCCGGCACAGGTGGCTGCGAGAGCCTTGCCCGCCTGGACCGGATCGAGCTGCGCAGGCGCCGGCTTTGCGCTGCTCGTCGAGCTCGGCTGGGCGGGATCGAGGCTCGCGTAATAGGCGGCGACTTTGACCAGCGCATCGTCGCTCAGGAACTTGACGGCATTCGTCATGGCTTCGGCATTGCGAGCGCCCGACTGATAGGCCTTGAGCTCGACGTAAACGTACGCAGGGCGCTGGCCGGCGAGATGTGGGATTCCTTTGGTCGCGCTGACGCCGTTTGCCCCATGACAACCCACGCACGAAGCCTCGGCTACCCGCTTGCCCTCCGCGACGTCCTGTGGCGTAGCGTAGACAGCCCTCATGTCATCACCGCTGCCGGACTTGATCACGGCAGGCTGGGCTCCCGAGACTGGCGAATGGCACACGCTCGTTGCGCCCACGGCAAGCGTCAGCGCCACCAGCAGCAGGGTCTGCGCGCGCGGTTTCATCGAGATTCCCTCAGGCATTTGCGGAGCTCAACATTTTGCAGCTTCCATTGATCGATTCGTGAATGCCCGCCTAATTGCGCGCCGCGCGGCATCGCACGGCGCCGTAGCAAGAGCTGGCAGCAAGTAACCCGAAACAGGTCCGGCGGAAAAAACACGGGGCGCCACTTTGCGCCCCCGTTCTCCCCTATGCTGCGTTCGCAGCCGTGTTACTGCCCCGGTAGATGTCTCCGGGAGGGCAAAAAAAGGCGCGTCTAGAAGTGGTAGGTCCCGACCAGGTAATAGATATTCGCCTCGTACGGGGTAAAGGCGTTGTAGCCGTTGAGGTAGCTCTGCGACGTATTGTTCGCGACGCCCGGGAACGGGATCGTATACTGGTAGCCGTTGAACCGGACATCGGAATACCTATACTTCTCGTACGAGTAACCTGCCGTCACCGACCAGTTCTTGTTGATGTTGTAGATCCCCTTCAGATTGAGCGACGTCGTCTCGGAGGTGTCGTAGTCGTTGATCGGCAGCGGGTTGCCGAAGTTGCCCTGGCTCGCCATGTCGGCCGTGCCGTCAGTCTTGTAGTACAGCACCGAGGCCTTGACCATCAGCCGGTCCATTGCCGGCCAGTCGAGCCCGACACCGACCGTCCAGTTCTTGTCCTTGTTGGTCGCCGACCAGTTGTAGGCGGTAGCGTTCGGCGGACTGCTCGGGTCGAAGCAGTTCGGCCCGCTCGACGCGTTGCACGGGCTCGCCCCCACGTTGCGGTGGGACGAGTCGTACTTGATGTTCTCGACGTCGCCGAAGATCGTGAAGCGCAGCTTCGCCGGGTCGCCGTACGAAGCGCTGGCATAGACCTCGTTGCGCCTGTCCCCGGTGCGGCCGATGGTGAAGTCGCGGTACTCGTTGTCCTTGTAGATCGCCTCGAGCGACATGTCGAAGAGCGGCATCGGGCTCCAGTCGACCGTCAGCTTGACCTTGTTCTGGTTCAAGTCCGCCAGGTCGAAGCGGCCGACGAAGCGCTCGAGGAAATTCGGATCGTTCGCGTCTACCCCCGAGTTGCCACGCAGGTAATTCGAGCGCCGCTGCAGGTACTCGTACTTGAGACGCGCCGTCACGTTTTCTATCGCGGTGGTCTTGTACTCGGCGAACAAGACATTGTCGGTGTGATGGTCGTAATCCTCGCGGTTCTCGTCGACGTCCCAATACTGGTATCCGAAGCCGATCCGTTGTCCGCGGGCGACGCGCCAGTACACGTCGAACCCGACGTTGTTCTTGGTGTATTCGAACAGCAGGCCTTGGCACGGCCCGCCGCAATCGACCGCCGGACCGCTATAGATGACCTCGGTCGAATCGTTTTTGCGCTTGTAGTAGTTGTAGAACGCGCGCACGTCGACATCCTTCATCGGCGAAGACGCGAGCGCGAGCGTGAAAGTCTGGTTCTCGATCTTGCCGTTGAACGTGCCGACGTTCGGCAGCGTCGGGACGAAGGCGCTCGAGCCCGTCCCGTTGAGCACGGTGGTGGCGAGATCGGCGCTCGACTCCGTCTTGGCCCAGGTGTAGCGCATGGCGAGCGTCGAATCCCAGGGCAGCTGCCGGAACGTGGCGTTAACGCCGATGCGCTGATACTTGTTTTCCGGCGGCAGGTACGAGGTGTCGACGCCGTTGCCGAAGAACGGGTTGTTCCACTTGACCGTAAGGTTGTCGTTGTCGAACTTGCTGTATGTATAGTTCGCCGCGAGATGCATCGTCGGCGTGTTGTAGCCGGCCTCCGCGGCAACGGTGTTCACGTTGTATTCGACCGGCAGGGAAAGATCGACGAAGCCGTTGCTCGGGCTCGTGCCGTTGGCGCCCGAGCCCAGCTTCGAACCCTCGTACTTGACGTTGCTCGCGTCGACGCGGAAATAATACGGGGTGAAGGTCTGCCACTCGAAGAAGCCGCTCGTGTCCTTGCGCTTATAGCCAATGTCAGTCGTGAGCCACGTCGCGGGGTTCGGCTGTGGAAAGGTCGCCGTCTGGGTGTTCGTGCCCGCGCCCGCGAAGGGCGTGCGCGCGTCGAACACGAAACTGTGTTTGAGCCAGTCAGTATAGATGCGCGCTTTGAATACATCGTAAACGCCGCCGCGCGCCGAGAGGTACATATCGTCGCGGCCGATGTTCTCGCCGAACGCGTCGAACCATTGCTTGCCGCTGCGGGCGCGCAGATCGAAGGTCGACAGCACGCCGTCGGAGAGATCACGGTATTCTTCGAGCTTGGATTTGTCCTGGGTGTCGGTCTTCGACACCCCGATGCCGCCGAGACTGACCGAGCCCTGCGTCAGCCATGGATAGATCTGCGCCACCGGCGGGGCCTGCTCCGCTGGCACCACTTGCGCCAGCGCGGGCGCTGAGACGAACAGGCTCGAGACCAGGATCGAAAGCAATTTCTTGGTCATGATTTTCCTCCCCGTCTCATCGAGTCAGGAATTGGCCGCGCGCGGCCGGTGCGTTGGAGCCGTGGATCGCGTTGTGGCAGTTGTTGCATGCCCGGGCGATCAAACGCGTGTTGACAGCGGTATTAAACTGTCCGGTCTTGCCAGCGCAGGCTGTGCTTGTGTCACCCGGCGCGCATACCCATCCTGCGCCGGCGCCGTAAGGCGTACCCGGGTGCCGCGCGACGTCGTGACAATCCTGGCACAGGTTCGGAACGGCTTCGTTGAGGAGCTTCCGGTGCGAGGAGCCGTGCGGATTGTGGCAAGACAGGCAGTTCTCCTCGACCGGCGGGTGCGGAAATACATACGGACCCCGCTTGTCGGCATGACAGGAGTAGCACTGGTCGTTCACCGTTTCCTGCTTGACCATCGCGTGGCTGAGCGAGCCATGCGGGTTGTGGCAGTCGGTGCACCTGACCTTGCCCTCGAGAATCGGGTGATGCGACGGCTTGAGAAGCGCCGACCGGATGTCCTGATGGCATTTGCCGCAGGTATTGGCCTCGATCTGCCGTGAGGTCGTCTCGAACGGCGCCACCGCCGGGTCGCGCTGCTTTAACGCTACCCTTGTCGGGTCGGGTGCTTGGTTGCCGTGAATGTCGTGGCAATTGCTGCAGGCGACCTCATTCTTGGCGTGCTTGCCCGACTCCCAGAACGCCAAGTGCCGCTGGCCGGCGTGGCAAGTCAGGCATACGCCAGCCTTCTCGGCGGCCGTGCCTTTGCCGACGAGATTGGGTGGCTTGGACTTGATCGGGTCCTTCAGGTGCTCAGTGGCATCGCCATGACAGGCCTGGCACATGCTTCCGTTCTCATCGTTCTTCGCCCCGTGGGCGGTGAGCGTGATCGAGAGGTGCTTGTCCTCGTGGCAATTGGCGCAGATGGGCCTGTCGCGCCCTGGAACCTCGCGCGCCGGCTGCTGCGCAACTGCGGTCAGGGAAATTGCACACAGGCAAGAACACAGCAGGGTCGCAAACGTGTCGAATCGCATCGAACACCTCCCTCGTGTCGTGCACAGCAACCAGCGCCATCTCAAGCGCGATCGCGAAGTAGCGTGCGCGACAAACTGTCGCAGCCCAACGCAGATCGTTTTCCAGCGAGCCGGTGTCGGATTCCGATCCACGCAACCATCGGTCGCGGCGCGGGATCCGCCCCGGTGCGGATTAGTTTTAATTTAATGCTATCAGAGGCGCTGCGAAACGACTCTTGACCAAGGTCAAAGTATTATCTGCGGAGTCGATCGGTGTGGTGAAAAAGAGACACCTGGTTCATGAAGCCCAGGTGTTCTGCGGCGGTCTCGCCTGCCCGCAATTTGTTTGGAGCGAGCGCTTGTTGCAGTTGCGACGAAACATGCGACCCAGGGACCCAAACCGATGATGTCTTGCGCAAATGATACGGGCGTCCATCCGGCCTTCGCCTGCCGCAAATCGCCTCTCGGAAAAAACACGGGGGCGCCGATTGCCGCCCCCGTTCACCCCAATGTTGCGATGGTAGCTGTCTTACTGCCAGCGATAGATGTAGCTGACCCCGACTACATGCACCTTGTAATTGGGTGCCTGCTCGTTTGTCGGTATGACGCTGGTGATGGTCCCATACTGCAAGCCGTCGTAGGCGTAGTCGGTCGATCGCAGACGTTGGAACCAATAGAGCAGCCGGACCGCTGACACATTGTCGATCGCGTACTGGCCCGTCAGCTTCAACTCAATAGTATTCGTCGTGACGGTCGGCAGATCGGTTCCCGGAATGAAAATCACCGCAGGGGAGACCGCCGGTCGTCCGGCGACCGCGAAGGGATTGTTCACATACGAACCCCCGGTCATTGCGTTATTGGTCCGCGCTCTGGTGAAGACAACGTCGCCTCCCAGGTCAAGCTTGCCGGCCATCGCGCCCTTGTACCGAATGCCAGCGCCCGCCGTATCGACCTTGTCACGCATGTCGGCGGTCCAGTTGAGGCATGGGTCGATCTTGGCGTTTTCATTCTTGTCGAGCACCGTGGTGAAGCAACCACCGGAAACGACAGTGTTGCCCGCCACGCCACCCACGTTTGGCGTGTTGGTGATGGCGCCGGAGGCATACGACGCACCCGCGCTCTTGGAACGTATATCCTCGTAGGTGTAGAACGCGTTGGCGGTGAAAGCATCGCTTACCGCAAACGTGCCATCGAGATTCAAGGCCCAGCTCTCGGCGCTCGTCAGACCGTACATCGAGTGCGTGTAATCGTCCTTGTTGTAATCGAGACCGCCCTGCAACGAAAGTTTGTCGCTCGCCTGCCAGTTGAGCGATGCGCGCACTTTGTTGCGATCGCGATCGGCCATGTTGAACCGACGCATGCCGGGTATTTCATGGATGTCGTTGCGGCTGCCGTAAAGGGCCTGTGGCAGGGCGCTGTTGTTGGGAAAGAAAATGCCGAGGTTTCCCGGTTGCAGCGGAACCCACGGGGCAATCGGCCCGAAGCCACCCAAACCGGTCTGCCTGAAGAAGTCCAGGACACTTACCGTTGCGCCACCCGACGGAACGACGTTCGCCATCGGGACCAAAGCCAGCCAGCCGTTCTCGTCGTAGTCGACTTTCCGCTGCGAATAGGCATAGCTCAGCCTGCCGCTGAGATCCTCGATCACGTTCACGCGCCATTCGGCGCGCCCCGTGTTCTCTCGGGTCTCTGTGGCATCGGCGCAATTGATCCATGAGCCGGGGCAGGAGCGGTCGATCTTCTGCCAGTCGTAGCCGAACTTGAGCGCATGCCCTTTCGCCGCGGCGTAGTCGGCATCCAGATTGAATTGGTTGATCTTCTTGCTGTACGGCCGATTGGCGTAGATGTTGATGTTGCTGCCAAGGGTACCCGCAGCCAGGCCAAGCGCTGAATTGAAGGGAGATGCGCCCGTCTTGGGTTCTCCGGCGTCATAGAACTCGTAGAGGTTGACCGGAGTACGATTGTCGCGGTCATCGTATTTGTAGCCGGCGGTGAGGTTCAGGCCTTTCGCCGGCTTGGCCGTAAGCCTGGCGTTGAACGCCTTGGTCACAACGAGTCCATTCAGCGACGACACCGGCAAGCCGAGTGGCGAGTTGCCAGGGTCGCTTAAGAAATTATCGTTCTGCGTGTTGCGCGCATAGGACCCGACCATGACCAGCTTGGTGGTGGGCGAAAAGTGATAACCACCGGTCAGGGTGAACTGGTGAAACTCGTTGCTCGGCGCGCTGCTCATGTGCGCAACGGTAGTCGGCAGAAACGGGTTCTGCCAGTTCATCGAGTCGACGTGGTTTCTGTAGATCGAGCCGTAATACGCGGCCTGCAGAAAAGCGTTTTCACTCGTGTAATTCACGCTTACGTTGTATTGGTCCGTAGTCTGGTCGATCAGATCGGGGAGCGTAACCGATGCGGTACCGCTGGCCAGGCTCAGCATGTTCATTAGCTTGGCGCCGGTCTTGTCC
>Ga0210402_10001174_pt1 | contig 27306 bp, 20 predicted proteins | sample IncBWC7MmetaG_FD_161055 | JGI IMG/M metagenome (GOLD analysis project Ga0210402, IMG submission 161055) | Forest soil microbial communities from Barre Woods Harvard Forest LTER site, Petersham, Massachusetts, United States - Inc-BW-C-7-M | ecosystem: Environmental > Terrestrial > Soil >... | reverse complement strand
TTTCGCGAGTATCGGGGGAACATAGTTCGAATCATTCTCCCCAAAGGTCAGCATTGCTGGGGAAGTATCACGTCGGTAGAATAGAGTTCCCGCTCGCTAGCATATCGAAGTTTAACGCTATTGACAGGACAACACGCCTCGGGATTCAAAACATGATCGATGAATGGCAAGGTGACTGATTGAGCGGGATTGTCGGAATTTTTCACCGGGACGGTGCTCCGATTGAGCGGGCATTGTTGCAGTCGCTCGTGGATTTTCTCGCCTACCGTGGTCCGGATGCCCGCGAGACCTGGATTGAGACTTCGATTGGCTTGGGCCACACGCTGCTCCGAACGACAAAAGAGTCGTTTTCCGAGCGGCAGCCCGCCGGCTTCGAAGATCGGTATTGGATCACGGCGGACGCCAGGCTCGATGGCCGCGCAGAGATGCTTGCGGACCTTGGTCTTTCGAGGAGCGACATTGGCCCGTCGGTTCCCGACTCTGAACTGATCCTTCGAGCTTATGTGAAATGGGGCACGGCCTGCGTCGAACATCTGCGTGGTGATTTTTCTTTCGCGATTTGGGACTCGTCCAACAAACAACTATTTTGTGCGCGCGATCAGTTCGGGATCAAACCCTTCTACTATGCCAGTGTCGGCTCGGTCGTGATCTTTAGCAACACGCTCGACTGTATCCGCCGACATCCCGCCGTCTCCGGGCGATTGAATGATCTCGCGATTGCGGAATTTCTCCTCTTCGACATGATCCGGGAACCAGCGGCTACCTCGTTCGCGGACATCCGGAGGCTGCCGCCCGCGCACATCCTTGTGTGTGGGCCAGGTGGCATCTCTGTTCGCCGCTACTGGGTACTCCCAGTGAGTGCCCCCCTGCATCACAAACGGCCGAGCGAGTGCGTCGAGCAATTCCGGGAACTGCTCGATCAGGCAGTCGCCGACAGGTTGAGAACGAACAATGTGACAGTCCTGATGAGCGGTGGACTCGATTCTCCCACGGTGGCCGCCAGTGCGCAGCGGGTCCTAACTCGCTCTGGGTCCGTTGCCGGTCTGTGCGCCTATACGGAGGTCTTTGAGCGTTTGATCCCAGACGAGGAGCGCTATTATGCTGGGCTCGTCTCAGAAGCGTTGAAAATCCCGATCGACTTTCACGCGAATGACGAGACGGGGCTGCGGAAGAATCTGAATCACCAAGACAATTGTTCGCCCGAGCCCGAACACTCTCCTGGGTCTGCGGGGGGACTGGCACGAATGCGCCAAATTGCTCTCCGGAACCGCCTAGCCCTCACTGGCTTTGGGGCCGACCCTGGGCTTTCTTGTCTGCTCTCCGTTTATTTCCTTGACCTGCTCAAAAAGAGGCAGTTTGGTCACGCGCTGGCGGGAGCAATGCGATATTTGGTGGCCGAAAGGAGGTTTTCGCGGCTCTACCTTCGCACGCGTTGGAACCGATGGTTTGCTTCGAAAGGTCAGGCGCCACAGTATCCGGGATGGTTGAACCGGAATCTCGAGAAGAGTCTCGCGCTGCGCGAGCGGTGGGAAGCGTTGCAACAGCCCTCCATTCCGAATGCAGCGGTTCGACCTGTAGCTTATGAAGCTATGCTTGACCCCACTTGGCCGATCTTGTTTGAAGGATTCGATTCGGGGGTGACACGCCTCCCGTTGCAAGTTAGTCATCCCTTTTTTGATCTGCGATTGGTGGATTTCTTACTGGCTTTGCCTGCGCTGCCCTGGTGTTCCGACAAGGAGTTGCTGCGTGAGGCGGCTCGCGGTATCCTACCTGAAGCGGTGCGTTTGCGACGCAAGTCCCCCCTCCTTGCAGACCCTTTGATCGCCCTTCTCCAGCAGCCGGAGTCGGCGTGGGTTGATTCCTTTGAAGGTATCCCTGAATTGGCCCGATACGTGGAGCGACGCCTGATCCCGAAAGTATTCGGAGAAAAAGATGCCTGGACTGCATGGATTCATCTTAGACCCCTCAGTCTGAACTACTGGTTGCGATCGCTGGAGACATCAGATATAAAAGAACGGGGAGAAGTGTCGTGAAAGATTGCGCCAAGGGACTTGCGAAGAAGCCATACAAAGAGCCCAAGCTCAAGATATATGGTGACATACGAGCTATGACCAAGTCCATTTCATCTACCCAGAAGCATCGTGACGCGACGATATTTGCAGGCATGCACTTAAAGACTCACTGACGGTCACCTCCCGAGGGACAATTGTTCGCTTCGCATGTTGTATACGGGCTGCGACTCAGGTCCAATGTGGCGCTGCCCGGGCTCTCTGCTGCGCTTCCTTCAAGAACGTACGACGTACAGGTTCATTTAAAAGATTGGACCTCCTTCCCCACAACATTCCCGGAGTCCGTGGAAGTTCTTTACGCCAGCTCAGAAGACGCAACGTGCGAAGAATCGAATTTGCGTGTGGCTGTTCTCCCTAGCGGGAATCATTTTGGTTTTTACTATCTTGATGGGGTGCGATTTGCCGTCGACCGACAGGGCCGCGAGATATGGGGCGATTGGCCGGAGAACTACACGCTCGAAGATGCCTGTACCTACTTGATCGGGCCCGTGATGGGATTCTCCCTGCGCCTGCGTGGGCTGACAAGCCTGCACGCCAGCGCTGTCGCAATCGATAACCGGGCAATCGCCCTGGTTGGCTTACCGAGTGCAGGCAAGTCCACGACGGCGGCAGCTTTTGCGCAGCACGGTTTTCCTGTGATCGCAGACGACGTCGTGGTGTTGACCGAAGAGGAAGGAAAATTTCTCGTTCCGCCAGGCTATCCTCGAGTGAATTTGTGGCCTGACTCCGTTCAAGCCCTCCTTGGATCGCAAGAGGCCTTACCCCAGGTCACTCCGAACTGGGAAAAACGCTACATGAAACTTGACATAGGAGGGCTTAGTTTTGCCTCAAAGTTTTTGCCTCTCGGAGCGATTTATCTTCTTGATACACGTGAGCAGAAGCTAGCTGCTCCTGTCTTTGAAGCGGTTACCGGAGGTGACGCTGTCGCCGCGCTCGTCGTCAACAGCTACGTGAACTATCTCCTCGACCATAATATGCGATCTAAGGAGTTCGACGTCTTGAGTCGGGTCGTTTCTCGGATCCCGATTCGCCGCGTCCGCCCGAAAGCGGATCCTGCAGCAGTTTTTGATCTCTGCAAGGCAATCGTTCGCGATGCCAGACATGAGATGACACCGATTCCATTGAGCAGGACCTCGAGACCCAAATCACCCCATGTATAGTTTGGGCGCCTACGGCTCCATGATCGCAGATCGCGTTCGCGTTGAGGCCTACGCTCAGGCTCTACGTAAAACAGTTCGCGACGGGTCTGTGGTTGCTGAGCTTGGTACTGGACCAGGTATCTTTGCAGTGCTGGCATGCCAACTTGGGGCCAGCCGAGTCTACGCCATCGAGCCGACCGAGGTCATTCAAGTGGCTCGTGAGGTGGCAGTCGCGAACGGTTGCGCGGACAGAATCGAGTTTTACGAAGCATTCTCCCGTGGCGTGACGCTTCCGACGAAAGCTGACGTAATCCTGTCAGATCTCCGAGGTGTGCTACCACTCTTCGAACGTCATATCCCGGCAATTGTCGATGCTCGGCGCCGGTTTCTTCGTCCCGGTGGAGTCCTGATCCCACACAAAGATACGCTGTGGGCTGCGGTCGCAGAAGCGCAAAAAGCCTACAGCGAACTTGTGGACCCGTGGGAGTGTAATCCGTTTGGTCAAGACCTGAGTCCGGCCCGACGGTTGATCGTGAACGATACGCTGAAAATACGAGTGAACCCAGACCAGCTTCTGACCACACCTCAGCTCTGGGCCGCGCTGGATTATGGCAGCATCGAAGATCACAATGTCCGGGGCAATTTAAGCTGTAGAGTCGAGCGCACCGGAACGGGTCATGGGATTCTGGTCTGGTTCGACACAGAACTGGCCGATGGTATTGGCTTCTCGAACGCGCCCTCTGCGCCCGAAGCGATATATGGTTCTCTTTTCTTCCCGTGGATATCTCCGGTGCAGCTGGCGCCAGGTCAAGTCGTGAAGGTGGACCTTGAAGCAAAACTATTCGAAACCAATTACGTATGGCGCTGGACAACACATATTGAGCCGCGTGAACGATCAAGCGTTACCTGCATTCATTTCGATCAGTCGCAGTTGACGGGAACACTAATCTCTGCCGCACAGCTTCAGAGGAAGGCGGCAGACTATGTCCCGTGTCTATCGAAAGAGGGACTTCTGCGTCGTAGGACTCTCGAGTTGATGGACGGGAGAAATTCGCTTGACGAGATCGCTCACCGACTGGCACGTGAATTCCCCGAGCGCTTCCCCAAGTGGGAGCAGGCCCTGTCGTATGCCGGGGAAATCTCGGGGGACTCCAGCCGATAGAAAAAGCTGGCACCCAATGTGTGTTTACTTACTCACTTTCGAAAATGTGAGGGCAAACACAAACACTCAAGAAGACAAGAAAGAATAAGGGCCAGTTTTCCTTTTTGGAAAAGTGGCTTTCCTTTTCGGTTACTGGGAGATGTTGGAAAACTGGACGTAGGACACTTTCCGTAAAGTACTGCCCACAAGCAGGACGATCAATCCCCCTATCAACAGTGATATTGATGACGGCTCTGGCACGGCTGTGCTTCCAACCCCAACCACCTCACCTCCCGTGACGAATCTCATGGAAAATCCGCTGCAATCTGAATTTGTGCAGAAATCTTCGACACTATCAAAATCAGTGTCGGCAAATCCGAACGACAGCGGAATCGTCCCCCCGGCGTTTGTCAGAGGAGCACTGAAGAGTAAAAAGAGGAGAGGAGTATTCGTGTAATCACTAACATTCGGCCCAAGCGTTAAACCCGTGTCTGAAGAGCCACAGCAGGAACTAAGACTTGTGTATGCCGCACCAGTCAGCAGAGTTCCAGCAGTGGTAGTCACAGTGATGTCGCCAGGCGTATAGGTGTTGGTAAGCGCGTCATAGACAAACGACCCCGACAGCGTCCCCCCGTCGTCAAAGGTCACTCCACTAAATGTCCAAGTTATGCCATCTGCTGAAGCAATGGATGGCACACAAAACAAAACAAATAGCACTGAAGCTGTGATCAGGCTTCGGAACGTCAGTTGGTTCATAATTTCACCTTAAAGCGGGCAGGGACGGTTACGCTATCATAGTTAATAGAGCAAGTGAAGTGCCACTTACCTGCACTGAAAATAAAGCACTTAAATACAGGTTTGGCATCCGATCGGACATTTGATTGGACAATTTCTGAAGGTTTTTGGAGCATTTGGTTGCTAGAAAGATTAGTTTGGCGGTAGGTGCAAGGAAATCAGTAGGGACTGAGTTGAATGCTTTGCACCCATCCGAAGGGGATCGAGGAGCAGGCTCAGGACTTGGTCCCGCGACCATATTTGCGCGCCAGTCGGAACGGGCGACCCAATGCTTCGAGTAACCAATTGTGTTTCATTTCTCCGTCGACCAACCAGTCATCTTCGGTTGGAGAAAAGGAAAGTCGTAGCAGATATCGGGGGGCCCCGACTCTGTTTCCGGGCATTCTTAGACGGAACGCGGCACGCTCGAAGAGAGTGGGAGACGTCTTGGTGTCGGGGTTGAGCCACTTCTGAGCACAAGCAGCCAGTTTGCCAGCACCCGTGTCGTCCTGGACGATCTTAAGGACTTTATCTGGCAGACGGGCCTGCAGCAGATCAGAGGCGAGCCGCAGGCCGGTGTGCAACATGCGCTCGGCCCCTACTTCCTTTGCTGTGTCCATAGCATTCTTCCAGTCGAGGCTTTTTTGTCGGGTAACGAGCGCCGTAATATCGGCAATCCAACTCAGGCGTCCCCAGAAATGTGTGGCGCCGTGGACGCAGGTATAGACCAAGTGGTCTTCCACGGCCAAGGCAGGCGCTTTGTGATCATCCAGCCCGACGAGTATGTGTCGCTCAAAATATTTGTCGAGAGTCAGCCGGCGAGGAAAATAACGCAAGGTGAAGTCATTGTGCAGTTCGACGAGTAGATCTGCGTGTGGCTTTGAGAAAAGATACTGGCCGGGAATTTTGCCGGCGTCGATGGCGCTGAGTGGGACGGCTGCCTGATAACCTGCAACCAGCAATGATTCCGTGGCGCGGCGGATGTCCGACTGGCGAACGAGCAAGTCTAGATCGCCATAGCTGCGTATCGTGGGATCCGCGTAAGCCTGCATGGCAAGCACCGGACCTTTAACGACGAGCGCAAGGATATCTTGGGCCGCGAAAAGCTCCAGGAGGCGAAAAAGCTCCCCCGTCATTCTCAGCGTTGCAAATACCTGGGCGCGGTGCCGTTCGAGCAGCGCCTTCCTGATCTCCACAGGGACAAGATTCCCATCGAGCTCATGTAGCCGCTTCGCAACGTGCCCGAGGACCCCCTGCTTCTCCGCAAGGACGAGTATGCGTGACCAATCCACAGACCGAGCTAGTCCAACGAGCCGAGAAGTGTTAGGGACCGGAGAGGCACACTCGAGAAGTACTTGCCATTCGTCCCGGAATGAAACAATGTCGGATAGATCGGACAGTGGCAAAAGGTTTCTCCCACATAAACCAGTTGAAGTGTACGCGAGTCTGGCTTCAGTTCTTTGTATGAAGCAAATTCCTACTCGATTGACCCGATTCCAGTTCCAGGCTATCACCAGCGGGTGTCGAGACCTGTAATATCATGGGGATTGATTCAATGGCCCACCCGTGTCTACCTGTCAATTTAAAAGGTTAAGTGAAACTAGCCGTTTGATCCACAGATCACAGAAGCCGAGGAGTCGGCGGAAGTCACTGTGCCATGTTAAGAGCGGGGATTATCTCAAAAAAACACACAACCCGCAGACTCATCTTTGATCATGTTCTTGAAGAGCTGGCTTCTCGGAAGACTTCTTCACAACTCAGTTTTCAAAGCTTGTCTCTAAGGAGACAGAATTGGCAGCCAAGCATTTCGGTCAAGAACTGCCTCACTTTCCAGACCACGCGACCTGACTCTCTTCCACTCGGCCGCGACGGCGCACATCAATACCAAGGCGCTTGATTTTCTGGTTCAGAGTGGAAAGAGGAATCAGGAAACGTTCCGCGGCTTCCGTCTGATTCCAGCCGGTGCGTTCCAGCATGTCGACGATGATGCGGCGCTCGACTTCATCGATAATCTGGAAAAGAGATGGATTCGGATTGTCGGCGGCGGTTCTTGAGCCAGCTTCGCCGGGAAGCGGGGGTAGAAATTCAGAAAGCTGCAAGCGGACGCCACGAACGATTTCCTTACTGCGCAGAGATTCAGGCAGGAGGTCAACGTCCACCCGCTCCTGCGTGGAGAGCACCACGGCGCGCTCGACAACATTTTCGAGTTCGCGAACGTTGCCGGGCCAGTCGTAATCCATCAATAGTTTCATGGCTGAGGGCGTGAACAGGCGCAACGGCTTGGTGTTTTCCGTGCAGAAGCGCTCCAGAAAATGCGCCAGCAGCATCGGGATATCTTCGCGGCGTTCACGGAGCGGAGGAAGGTGAAGATGGATCACGTTGAGGCGGTGATAGAGGTCCTCGCGGAAACGTCCTTCCTTCACGAGCGAGAGCAGATCGATGTTGGAGGCGGCGACGATGCGCACGTCTACCTTAAGCTGTTCGGTGCCGCCGAGGCGCATGAACTCGCGTTCCTGAATCACGCGCAAGAGTTTGGCCTGGGTTTCCGGACTGACAGTGGCGATTTCATCGAAGAAGATCGTTCCCTGGTCGGCAACTTCGAAAAGGCCTTTTTTGGACGCGACAGCGCTGGTGAACGCGCCTTTCACATGGCCGAAGAGTTGAGATTCGAGAAGGTCGACGGGAATGGAGCCGGTGTTGACCGGCACAAAGGCGCGGTCTGCGCGTGTCGAAGCGGAATGAATCGCCTTTGCGATCAACTCTTTTCCGGTGCCGCTCTCTCCGCTGATCAGAATCGTTGACCTCGAAGGCGCCACCTGGGCGACCAGGTCAAACAGCGTCAGCATTTTTTCGCTTTTGCCGATGATGTTTGGGAAATTAAACCGCTGCTTCAGCGCCCGCTTGAGCTGGACGTTTTCCTCCCGCAGGCGATGTGACTCGACGGCCTGCGCCACCTGGGCCAGCAGTTCATCGTTTGACCACGGCTTGGTGATGTAGTCCATTGCGCCGCTTTTGAACGCGGCGCGCGCCATCTCGATCGAACCATAGGCGGTGATAAGCACGATCGGCAGGTGCGGATCTTGCCGGCGGATATCTTTCAGCAATTCGATGCCGTTGCGATCCGGCAGACTCACGTCCAGGAGCAGCAGGTCGTAAGGGTGTTCCCCCAGGCGCGCAAGCCCGGATTGCCCGGTATCCGCCATCGTGACCGCATACCCCTCCGTCTTCAGAAGGAGTTCCAGCCCCTCGCGAATTTCCGCTTCGTCGTCAATTACGAGTATCGAGCCTTTAGGCATGAACCGCATTCCTCACGGCCGGAAATTCAACGTGGAAGGATGTGCCCCGCCCCGGAGCGGAGCGCACATCAATCTTGCCGGCATGTTCCTTGATGATCCCGTAGCTGACGGACAAACCGAGGCCGGTGCCGCGGCCTCCCGGTTTGGTCGTGAAAAACGGGTCGAATATCTTATGGATGTGATCGCGGGGAATCCCGTTGCCCGTGTCCGCCACTTCGATTTCGACACTGCCGTTATGCGCAGCGGTGCGGACTTCCAGGATTCCGCCCGTGGGCATGGCGTCGCGGGCGTTCAGGAAGAGATTCAGGAAAACCTGTTGCAGTTTGTTGGCGGAGCCGCGCACCGCCGGCAAGCCGTCGGTGAGGTGCTTTACCACCTGGATTTGCGAAGTTTTCAACGGGTGAGCGACGAGCGAAAGCGTTTCTTCCACCACGCGGTTGACGTCCACATCGGCCAGGGCGCTCGGCCCGGTTCGAGAAAAATTCAAAAGGTTGTTGACGATTTCGCTGGCGCGGAAGGTCTGCTTGACGATTTTTTCGATGATGGATTGCCGCGGATCGCCTTCGGGCATCTGCTTGGCGAGCATCTGGATGTAGTTGGAGATCACCGCCAGCGGAGTGTTCACTTCGTGCGCGACGCCTGCGGCGAGCAAGCCAAGGGATGTCAGTTTTTCGGTCTGTGACATCTGCTCTTCCATCCGCTCGCGCTGCGTCACATCGTCAAAAAGCAGCAGGCGCCCGATGCGCTCTCCAGCCTTGCTGACCAGCGGGGTGATGGAGACGTTTACCACCATCGATTGCCCCTGGTGCTGCAGCCTCTGCTTGTAGATGCCAGTGACCTGTTCCGCATCGCCACGGCTGGAAATTTCGTGGACGAGTTCGACCGGAAGCAGTCCTGCAAGCGGCTGCCCAACCGCGTCGATTCGCGAAACCCGGAAGAGCTGTTCCATACGGCTGTTCCAAGCTTCCACGGTGCCATAGAGATCGACGGCCAGAACGCCGACGTTAAGGGACTCGACGATGTTTTCGCTGAAATCCTTCAGGCGCGCGACTTCGAAGGCTTTTTGTTCGAGCGAGGTATACAGCTGGGAGTTGTCGAGCGCGATGGCCAGGTAGCCGGCGATGGTCTGCACCAGCTCGACGTCGTCGCTCGAAAGAAAATCGCCGTCCACCGTTTTGCCGAGGCCAAGGAAGGCGACGGTGCGCTCTCGAATGCGGCAGGGAATGAAATAGTTGAGATCGAGTTGTTCGATCGTGCGACGCACGGAATCGGCGACATCAGGAACGCTGCGGGAGGACTCGAAGAAAATCGTGTTGTTGGCAAGCTCGGGCGCGGCCGATTTCAAAAAGCTCAGATCGAGGCGCTCGCTGAGGCGGACTCCCATCGAACGCGCCAGCCGCAGGTCGCCGGGATTCTGCGCATCTTCCACGAAAATGGCCAGGCGATCGACAAGCAGCGTTTGCGAAACGCGATCCATCACCGAGCCGAGCATGGGCTCCAGGCGAACTTCATTCGTGAGGGTGCGGCCAAATTCAATCAACGTGCGGCGGTAGTCGAGCCGATCGCGGTAAAAGAAGCGGTCCAGCCGCGCTTGAATTCCTTCGCGGAAAGGCTGAAAGAGAAATGCCGCGACCACGATGGCGATCATGCCGCCGACGGAGCCGGTGGTCTGTTCGTGGAAAATCTGCGCGATCAGCGCCACCAAACCGAAGTAAACCGCTGCCACGGCCGCTGTTGCCGCCGTGTAGGCAAGCCCGCGCTTGAAGATAATGTCCACGTCCATCAGCCGGTAACGGATGATGGCGTAGCCAAAGCAGAGAGGGATCAGCACCAGGCTGAGCGCGGAGAACTGCATCCAGGGCAGTGTCGCAGCGTCAAAAATGTATGGAACGATGTAGAGAAACGTGAACGGCAGGCTTCCTGCCAGCGTACCGCCAGTAAGCCATTTCAGCTGTTGCCGCAATACACCAGAGCGCGAGCGCCGGTAACTGAGATTGAAAATGAGCCCGGCAGCGAGGAAATACGACCCCAGGAAGCCAAGTTCCAATTGATCCAGCTCCACCCTGGCCCGAGTGGTGGGCACAAAACCACCGGCATTGTATGCCACGAGAATGTGGATCGTGAGCAATGCCAGGGGCGGCAAATAAACCGCCGCAAGTTTCATCAGGGATTTCCGCGAACTTTCCGGCCGCTCCGGAAAGACCAGTGCAAAATGCAGTAGCAGGGCCGGCGCGAACAGACCTGCGGCAACGCTCGACCAGTAGACTTCCAGATCGAAGGTGTCCAGCTTGCCGCTGTGATGGAACGAGCAGACGACGAAGGAGACCAGGCAAAAGACGTAAAAATGCACGGCGCGCGGCGCATTCCACCGGCGGGCAAAAATGAACAGGCCGATGAAAAGGTACAGCAGGCCAACGACGCGCAAATAATTTTCAACGCTGATGGGCTTGTGAGGCGGAGTGGTGATCAGGCGGGTTTCAAACTCTTCGCCATTGCGCGTCAGTTTGTAGCGAAGCTGCGTCCACAATCCGGCTCGATACAATCTCCGCGCCACGTTCGCAGCTTTCGAAACGGGAACGTCGTTGATGGTCAGCAGGATGTCGCCTGAGTGGATTCCCGCGGCCGAGGCAGGCGAATCGGCGGCGACCTTCCAGGCTTCCACGCCGGATAGCCCGTCGGTCCACGCGACGCCATCATCCACCAGGTCGAAATGGGAGCGCTGCAGGAAGTTCAGCCAGGCAAAGACAATGGCAGCCAGCGTGGCCAATGCCAGCACAACTGCGCCTACCCGTACGCGGAGGTTTTGTCGCATCGCAAACCTAAAAAGCTCGCACCTAACCTTTTCTCAGATGCAGGCAACTCGTCTTCCAATCTTTAGTAGATTCCCCCAGCCATATCTAGATGCAAACAAATAGCTTAAAGCTGCTTTGCAGATGCAGGGCGGGACGCCTACGGTTTTCAATAGTGCAGATACTGATTTTAAGAGGTCGCTGAAGCACTAGAATTGCAGGCTGACGCCGCCCCGGAAACTCCGAAATGCCGGGACCAGCAAAAGCTGGCCATCTCGGGTATTCAGGGAGAAGTAGCCCTGGGCGAGAATGTTGTCGCACTCCGCGCTGGCCTCCCATCGTCCAAACAGCATACGTGGCAACGGCTGCCGGATACCCACATTCAGGTACGGACTGACCTGATAAGCTGCTTCGCCGTACGGGTCAACCCGCGAAAGAGCGGTGTCGTTGATCCACTTATAGCCTGCTGTCAGGTGCGTTCCGGTCTGCGGAATCTTGGCGGTGATTTTTGCGGCCAATGATTGACGCTGGGCGTTGCGCAAGCCGTCGCGCAAACCGCCATCCACATCCTCCACGGGAACCAGTGCGCCGGAAAATGCGTAGATGCCCGTCAGCTCCAGATCGTCGCTGAGTTTTTCCCGCAACGCCACACGGCCGCCCCAATCACTGGAAGCGCCGCCATCGTAGGCAAATCCCTTCGAAAAGAAATCCTGGAAAAATTCCTCGGGAGGCAAGCTGTTGCCGCGTCCGAAAAGCGCGACGTGGCTGTAGTCATCATGGAACGCGGCAATCTGAAAAACTGCGCGTGTTCCCATCTTCCTCTCGACTGCCAACTCCTCATGGCGACCGCTCTCCAATACGGGACGGCCCGCGCGCATCAGGAGCGCGGGGAACGTGTCCAGTTGATTTAGAGCGTCGGTCAGGACACTGGGCGCATCCATGCCTTCAAGTTCCGCATTGAGAGCGTCGTTGGGAGTGATGCCGTTAGGCAGCGCCGCGTAGATGGCATCCACATACCAGTTCGAGGTGACCCGCGTTTCGAGCTTCACGCGCGCGCGAAGACCGGTGGCTTGCGCACCCAAACCAACGAGAACGTATTCTCCGCCGGCGCGCACCAGAAAACGGCCGCCCAGCGCGAGTGTTTCGCTCTGGTCAAGACGGACGCCGCGGAATGTCAAACCACTGGCGCCGACTTTTGCTTCACGCATGACCAACGTGCTGGATGGACCGGTTTCCGAAGAGCCCGTCGGCAGCCAGACGGTGGCAATTCCGCCCGCGGGGGACTCTTCATCGGGCGTGATCTGGCCGGCGAAAACAATATGATTGGAGCCGGCGATTTTCTGATCGTAGGCAAAGGCGGTGCTGGGCGCGGCCGCAACGTTCGAGACAGAGCCCGGCCGGCGGGCGCCATCGGTCAACGCGACGATGCCCAAGGGGCGGTGCACATTCTGTTCGAGGACGATCGAAGAGGTGATGGTGCCAGCAGGATCGGAATCATTCCACTGCAAAACCGGCCGGAGCCCGGGAGCCGACCGCAAGACCCACTTCCAATCATCGGCCTCCGCGGCGCTGGCTACGGGCGGCCTGCGAAGTTGTTCGATCGAAGCAAACATGGACTCAAGCTGGATGCGGACTGTGGTAGTCAGGTTCGGGGAGATCTGGATGTGCTTTTCGAGGACGGGGAGAAAACCGGCCAGCGTGACGCGCACGGTATAGGAGCCTGCTGCCAGCTTTTCGCCCTTGAAGACGCCATCGGTATCCGTCAGGAACTGGTAGGTGGCGAGTGCTCCGGGTGTTTCAGGAAAAATTGCGACCGTGGCACCAAGTTGCGGAATGCCGCTGGAATCTCGCACGGAACCGGATAATTTTCCAAGGCTGGAAACTGACTTGTTATTGGATTGAGCCAAAGCGGATGTTGCGCACCAAGTCACACCCAGAGCGGAGCCGAGCAGGACCCCGAAGTACAGGAGGGCGCCGCGCTTCACTCGTTTACCTCCCTGGTGTGACGTTCGCCGCAGTCTTCTGTTCCACCGGGTTCTTCACGGTGAACTCCGCGGAACGAGAAATGGTTACGTTTGCAATCAAGTCGGTCGCGTTGACCTCGAGAGTATACTTCCCCGGAACCAAGGTGGCCAAGGGCAAAAGCCGTTCGATGGTCACCTGATCGCCGGTCTGCTTCATGTCGGCAGAGGTCTCTTTAAACTGCATGACCTGCTGGTCACCCTTTTTCACGGTGTAGACGAAAGTCGCGTTGTTCTTATGGGTTTTCTCGTCGCCCTTCAAGTTGTAAATCTGCACGTAGATGCCGAGCTTGTCGGCGGTGGTGAAGTCCGCGTCCAGGCGGGGGCGCACTTTGGAGGAGCCGAGAACGAATTGGCCGGTGCCGATCTGCTTGGCGGGAACGTGCTCGATCTGGTCCGCAAGAATCAGGGAACTGGCTTCCAGTTTTTCATCCTGATAGCGGGGAACCGCGAGACGCGTGTTAATCGCGCCCACGTTGCCGCTATCCACGTCCTTGATCACCAGATCCAGGCGATACAATCCCGGTCGCAACGGCAATGATTTCTGATACACCGAAGACAACTTCATGGATTGCTTGTAGAGCGATTCCGGATAGTCGCGCGTTACGGAGTCTTCGAAGGTCTGCACGATGCGATTGGTCAGCGTGCTGACGCGACCGAAAATATTAAGTTGCGCCGTGTATACGCCGTCTTTGTTCTTAAACTGAAGCTGATTGTTGGGAACCTGCACGGTCACCGGCACCAGAACCGTATCGTTGGTTACCTTCAGAAAATCGGTGCGGTAGTTGAATTTCACCTGGTCGCGGACCATGCGCGAGGTCACCAGGGCTTCCAGGTCCTTATACTTCACTTCGGGCGGGCGCTGCACTTTGGCGTAAAGCTCAAGGCGTGTGAACTCGTTCATGCTCGCCGGCGTACCGCCAAGCGCGGTAGGCAAGTGGGTACCGTCGGAGCGTGTGAAGCGATCCGTCTTCGAAGCGAGCCCCATCGATTCCATCATGCTGAGGCCGGCGCCGGGCACCATGAGCAGCGCGTCTTTTTCCGAGGGATCCATCGTCAGGTGATATTCGCCCGAGCCGCTGGGGTCGACAAATTCAAGCTCCACGTTTTCCTGAATGCCTTCGAGGTAGCGATACCGCCAGCGTTCCCAGGGATAGGTTGTGGTGGAACCGCCGCCTTCTTCCATCGGGCGATCGTAGGTGCCGCCGGTCGGGTGGGATTCGATTTCATCCGGCGCGCCCCAGATAATGTAAATGCGGCCGCGATCGGTCTTCCATCCCGGGATGCCCGAAGCATAGTGCTCGTTGGCATACGCGATGCGCCGGTAGTGCTCTTCCTTAAAATCGCTGTCCGGCATATCCGGATTGCTGCTTCGCCGCAGCCAGAACTGCTCGATAAACTGTTCGCGCTCTTCGTTGGTTTCCAGTTGCAGGAAGGCGGTGCGCTCTTCGGGGGAGATGATGTAAATCACATCTTCGTTCAGCCAGGTTTTGAAGGAGTTATCGAGCTCCTTCAAAGTTTTTTTCATTTTCTGCTTCTGGTCTTTGGTGAGCTTTTGATTTTGAGGAGCGGCTTGGGGGTTCGGATCAGGAGCTTGGGCCTGCTGTCCGGCGACGGGGAGCAGCAGCAATACATACGCAGTCAGGCCGGCGGTAACCTTACGAAACGTCATATGCATGAGACACCTTTAGGGACACTGAATTCTAAACCCGTGCTCCTGAGACGTCAAATCAGGAATCTCGTTCATTCAAGGACATTTATCCCCCGATGCTCCTTAGACGTAGATAGGATGGATTAGCGTTGCCTGAGTGGAGGAGATTACCGAAGGAAGGCCCGCCTTACTGGACGCGGTGGTTTTGGACTTCAGAGCCGACCAGCGTGTCGAAGATAGCCAGGACGTGCCGGCGGTATTCGAGCATGCGGGAGAAAACGTCGCGCAATTGGGGTTCGCGCTCGGCTTCACGATGCCATTTGGCAAGAACCGCGGGAGGAACTTCGATGTCCTGGCGCAGTTTGTCCGCGGAATGCCCACGAAGGAACAGACCGTAGAAAAATGCCGCTTCCCGCTGCGGATACTCCAGATCCACAGTGACTTCGGTCGGCAGATAGGTCGATATGGTCGCCATAGGGAAAACGCAGTTTACCGAAAATGGTCTCCGCGTCAAGTAGAACCCGGGTCTTTATGGTCCCTGCTGGTCAACATCTGGGTCCGGCCAGGTCGCGACCCGGTGCCACTTGACCGCATCCAATCGGCATAGGATGCTTACGCCTATGGGGAAGTTACCCAAATCGCTCGCCCGCAAGACCGTTGGGCGATTTTTGCGCTTTGGGGTGCTGCGCGGTTTGCGCTCGGTTGAGATCGACCCCGAGGAATTCCGTCAATATCTTGCCGATAAGCACAATCTTTGGATTCCGCACTTTGGACGCATGCGGGACGTTCCCATTGAACAACTGGATGCCATAGCGGAGCGCCTGATTCACAACGCGCAACGGATCGCGCTTGCCCAGGGCGCTGGATTCGGCCTGGGCGGCATGATCACAATTCTTCCCGATGCCAGCCTGCTGACGATTATTGCCTTGCGCCTGATTCAACGGCTCTGTCTGCTCTATGGATTTGAGGAACGCGAATCGGAGCGCCGCATTCAAATGTGGCTGGCGGCAGCGGGCGCGGCGGGAATCGACTTGGGCAAAGATCTCGCTGAGAAGCAAATTGCTGAGCGGCTTGCGCCACGGATCGCCGGACGCCTGGCTGTCCGCATCGGGGAAGAAAGCGCGGAGAAGTGGGTGGGGCGCCTGGTGCCCCTTGCCAGTTCCGCAATCGGCGGGGCGTTGAACTATACGTTCATTCGCACGTGGGGACGGCGGGTGCAGCGTCACCTGCGCGAAAAGCATCTGGCCGAACGCGCTGCCGCCCGAGAGCAGGCGCAATTCGCCAAGACCATTTCGATTCGTTAGTCATCACCCGAATCGCTGAGCCTCCATGACGAACCAGCCGTTTTTCCTTGGCATCAACTATCCCTGGGCAAATTATGCCGAGGACTTCGGTGCGGGTCCGTCGGGCCACCGCGGGCTTTCGCTTCCAGAAAATGTTGCTCGAGTTGGGGAGGAGTTCGCGCGCATTCGCGATTGCGGCGCGGCCGTCGTTCGCTGGTTTCTGTTCGCGGACGGGCGTGGCGGCTTCGTCTCCGAGAAAGGCATTCCATTACGACCGGATGGATTCTTGTTCGCCGATGTTCGCGCGGCTCTGGAGCTTGCAAAACAGTACGAGCTGAAGCTTTGCTTCTCACTGATCGATTATCTGTGGCTCGAAGATCGGACCGGGAAACCCGCAGAACACGCCAACGAGCAGGTTTTGCAATTTGCCGCCGGGCGGGAGGCCTTTCTGCAGCGAGTTCTGATCCCGATGTTCCGCGAATTTCACGAGCACCCGGCGCTTTTTGCGTGGGAGATTGCCAACGAGCCGGAGTGGGCTATCCGCGAATTTCACCGGCAACCGGCGGCCAGAATGCACTACGCGGATTTCCGCGCATTTGCGGACGAAATTGCGCAGGCGGTTCATGAGTTCGCTGGCGTCCCGGTAACTCTGGGTTCGGCGAGCTTGGCCTGGGTTCGCGCATGGAGCGAACTTGGGCTGGATTTCTACCAGGCCCACTACTATCCCGTCAAGGACCCATCCGGCAAATCCGGCCTTGCGCGGCAACTCGGGTGTCTCCCCGCGCTCGACAAATCCTTGTGGCTGGGCGAACTGCCAGCGGCGGATGACGAAGCCTCCGGCTATTCCCTGAAAAACTCTCTGACGGAGTGTCGCGAAGCCGGTCTGCTGGGCGCTGCCATCTGGCGCTGGACCGCTCCCGAAAAAACCGGGACGGACGCGCACCTGGGAAGCGTCGATCCCAAAATCCTCAGTGCGTGGAATTCGTCCCATAGCTCACGGAACGCTTCTGCCTGAGCCGAGCGGTTCCGCGATGCGTCTGACGGACGGCGGCTCCATTGGCATAACAGTTGGTTCGACCCGATCGCGCTTACCCTTTGGAGCACTCCGCTGGAAATACGGCATCAGCCACCGTAGAGTGGAGAGAGACTCGGATCGCGAAGAAGAGAGGTCCCATGAAGACGTTTCACAAAATGCTGATCGCCGGCTCCCTCTTGGCGGCAGGGGCGGGACTGCTGGCGCTTCCGCAGTTCGCAGCTTCGTCCGTGGACGAGCCTACTCCGGCGTTCCACGCGGAAGCACCGAAAGATGCCTTGCCGCCGACGATGGAGGCGAGCATCTTCACCGACATTCAGACCTTCAACGCATACGTCGTTGCCGGACGTACGAAAAAAATTCTCTACCAGCAGCCTTGTTATTGCCACTGCGATCGCAGCCAGGGGCACGGAAGCCTGCTCGATTGCTTTGTGAGCCGCCACGGCTCCGGATGCGATATTTGCCAGAAGGAAGCTTTTTATTCCTACGAGCTGACGCACAAGGGAGTGACACCCGCGCGGATCCGCGAGGGCATCATCAAGGGCGAATGGCAGAAGGTGGACGCCACGAAGTACGCGAAGAACTATTTGCCGCCGTCAGCATCTCCGGCAAAGTAAGCGCGGAAGCCTGTTCTTTCCCATGGCCCGCAAGGAACATGCGCCGGAAACTCCCGCGACATCATTTCTCCGCCAACACAGCATAAACTTTACCGAACATCTCTACGACTACGTCGAACGCGGAGGCACAGCCGAGTCCGCGCGGCAGCTGGGCGTTGATGAAAACTTCATTGTCAAAACTCTGGTGATGCAGGATCAGGACCGAAAGCCGCTGATCATCCTTATGCACGGTGACCGGCAGGTGGGCTTGAAGAATTTCGCGCGGCAGATTGGCGCGAAGAAAGTGGAGCCTTCGAAACCGGAAGTTGCGCAACGCCACACAGGCTATCAGGTGGGCGGCACTTCGCCCTTTGGAATGCGCAAAGTTCTGCCCGTCTATGTCGAGCGCAGCATCCTCGGGCTTCCATCGATCTACATCAACGGGGGACATCGGGGATTTCTCGTTCAGATTTCTCCGAAAGTGCTGACCGATCTGCTTCGAGCCCAGCCGGTGGACAGCGCCGCTTCGGAATAGCCATTTCGAGTGCGACGCCGGATACGTTCTGATAAACTCGACCCCCGCAATCAAACCGTGCGTTCGTCTAACTTTCTATAACTGGGGTCATCCATGAAACTGGGCCGTTCCGCCGCAATGCTTCTCTTCGTTTCAGTTGTCGCCTTCTGCGCTCTGCTGGGTATCTCCGCCGGTTCCGTCACGAAGGCCGCCGGCGATGCGCCGTGGGGATTTTCGCTTACCAATCTGGATCGCACCTGCAAACCATGCGACGACTTCTATCAATTCGCCATGGGCGGCTGGATGAGGGCGAATACCATCCCGGCCGAGTATTCCACGTGGGGATCGTTTACGGTGTTGCGCGATAAAAATCTCAGCGGCATGCGCACGATTCTGGAAAACGCCGCGAACTCCAAAGCGGCGCCAGGCTCGAACGAGCAGAAGATCGGCGATTTTTATTCGAGTTGCATGGACACCTCGGTGATCGACGCCGCCGGAAGCAAGCCGCTTGCCGGCGATCTGAAGGCAATCGAGGCGATCCAGGATCGCAGGGGACTCGATTCCGAAATTGCACGACTGCATCGGCAGGTGAACAACGTCGCTTTTGGTTTTGGCTCGACTCCTGATTTCAAGAACAGTTCGCAAATGATTGCTGTTGCTCACCAGGGCGGGCTGGGCATGCCGGACCGCGACTACTATCTCCGCGATGACGAAAAATCCAAACAACTGCGTGAAGGCTACCTCAAGCACGTCGCAAAAATGTTCGAGCTGTCAGGTGACGCTCCCTACAAGGCAGCGGACGAAGCCAAGACGGTTATGGTGCTTGAAACCTCTCTCGCGAAGGCTTCCCGTACGCGCGTGGAACTTCGCGACCCGGAAAAGAACTACAACAAGATGACGCTCGTGGAACTGAAGAAATTGACGCCGGACTGGTCGTGGGAAGGTTACATCGAGGCCGTCGGCGCGCCTTCGGTTGCCGAGATCAACATCGGGCAGCCGGATTTCTTCAAGGAACTTGACCACCAATTGAGTGCGGCGCCGCTGGCCGACTGGAAAGTTTACTTGCGCTGGCATGTGATTCACAACGCCGCGCCGGCACTTTCTGAAGCGTTTGTGCAGGAAAATTTCGATTTCTATGGGAAGCAGCTTTCCGGCACCACAGAACTCCAGCCGCGCTGGAAGCGCTGCGCCCAGTCAGCCAACCAGAATCTTGGCGAAGCGCTCGGGGAAGTCTATGTGCAGAAATATTTCCCGCCGGAGGCCAAAGCCCGTGCCAAAGAGATGGTGACGAATCTCATCGCCGCGTTGCGTTCGGATATTCCGACGCTTTCCTGGATGGGTCCGGAAACGAAAAAGCAGGCGCTGGCAAAGCTGGAAGCGTTCAACGTGAAGATCGGTTATCCGGACAAGTGGCGCGACTATTCGAAGCTCGCAATCGATCGCGGCTCCTATCTTGGCAACGTGCGCCGCAGCCAGGAGTTTGAAGAGAATCGCGATTTGGCGAAAATCGGCAAGCCCGTGGATCGCTCCGAATGGGGAATGACGCCGCCGACCGTCAATGCCTATTACAGCGCGCAGTTCAACGAAATTGTTTTCCCGGCTGGAATTATGCAACCGCCATTTTTTGACCCGACTGCCGACGACGCCGTGAATTACGGCGGCATGGGCGCCGTCATCGGCCACGAGATCAGCCACGGGTTCGACGACCGGGGTTCTCAATTCGACGGCCAGGGAAATCTGCGCAACTGGTGGACGCCGGACGACCGGAAAAATTTCGACGCCCAGGGCCAATGCATCGTGGACCAGTTCAACAGTTACGAAGTGGAACCGGGGCTGCACCAGAACGGGAAACTAGTCCTCGGGGAAAGCATCGGAGACCTCGGCGGCTTGAGTATTGCTTATGCGGCGTACGAAAAATCCATGGAAGGCAAGCGGCCGAGGGATATTGACGGCTTCACGCCCGAACAGCGCTTTTTCCTCGGGTGGGCCCAGGTGTGGGGCTCGAACCAGCGGATGGAAGCCGCGCGCCTGCAAACCAACACGGACCCGCATCCATTGGCGCGTTTCCGCGGCAACGGGCCGATTTCCAACCTGGAAGTGTTCGCGAAGGCCTTCGGATGCAAAAAGGGCGACGCGATGGTGAGGGAGAAAGCCTGCAAAATCTGGTAAGCCGCGGGGAAAAACTGTACTTCAAACCCAGCTGAATATGCCGCGATCCTCCAGAACCAACCACCGGATTCGACGCCCACACGACCGGTGTCCCTCGCACCTGCCCGAGGTGGAAGGAGAATTGGCAAGTCAACGAAGAACTCAGAAAGTTTTTTTCGAGAATGGCTCGCGCACAACTTCTTACGTAAATAGTCTTCAAAACGGCAACGTCATGGTCTCCCATTCGCCGTATACTCGCAGGATTCGAATCAAAGGATCTTTTTTCCAGTTTACGTGTCGGATTTCGCTCACCCTGCTTGTAGTCTCTGTTTTCTCAATTCCTGCTCTCGCAAAATGGAAATACTTTCGAACGGGCAGCGACGCGGACAGCACGGCCAAGCCTCGTGGCGGCTTTGCCCTGATGGGCGGCGGCTCGAAACAGGACCCGGCTTTCAAATTTCTTTGTGAGCGCACGAACGGCGGCGATTTCCTGATTCTGCGTGCGAACACGGAGGACGATTATGCAAGAAAAGTGAATGAGGAAATCAAAGCCATCTGCCCGTTGAACTCCGTTGCGACGATTGTCTTCTCCGAGCGTGAAGACGTGGATGACCCAAAAGTCGTCCAGATCATCGATCAGGCGGAGTCCATTTTTTTCGCCGGTGGCGACCAATCCAACTACGTCCGGTTTTGGCAGGACACTCCTGTCGAAGACGCCCTCAATCGTCACATCGCGGCCGGCAAACCCATGGGCGGATCGAGCGCGGGGCTAGCCATCCTCGGTGAATTTTCGTTCGCCTCCATTATCGATACGATTCACTCCCCGGAAGCCATCGCCGATCCCTATGGCAACAAGGTGACCCTATCCCGTGATTTCCTGAAAATCCCACTGCTGTCCGGGACGATTACCGATACACATTTCGTAAAGCGGGATCGCTTGGGCCGCCTTCTCGTCTTCATGGCGCGAATTTTGCAAGATGACTGGGCAGGAAGCGTTCGCGCCATCGCCGTGGATGAAGACGCCGCGGTTCTTGTTGAGCCGTCTGGAGCGACAAAGATAGTTGGCGGCCCCGCCTATTTCCTGGAAGCTTCCTCCCGTCCGGAGGTCTGCTTAAGAAAGACACCCCTGCAATTCGGAAATGTCCGTGTGCACAAGGCGATGGCTGGACAATCTTTCGATCTAAAGCTGTGGCGAGGCAAGGAAGGTGAAGACTATCTTCTATCCGTGGCAGACGGCAAAGTGCGGGCCAGCGGCTCCCAACACGGAATCTACTGAAGCGTTAGCGCCCGTGGCGTAGGTAACCGTCGGTCTTGTTCAGCCAGTCTTCGCGCGGCGGATCAAAGACGTCGAGGTCCAGCGTGTCTTCGAGTGCCCAGGCTTCGTGGGGCATGTTGGAGGGGATGCAGAGCACTTCGCCAGCGCGCACCACGATTTCTTTACCATCGATGGCAAATTTCAGCGCGCCTTCAAGGATATAGGTCACCTGCTCATTGTGGTGATGATGCTCTGGGACGTGCGCGCCTTTTTTCAGGAACACGCGCGCCAACATCAGTTTGTTGCCGACGACCATTTCGCGGTCGATCAGGTCGTTCAGTTTTTCATGTTCGACGCTTTTCCAGGGGATGTATTTACATTCGGCTTTTTCGCTCATCGTTTCAAGTCTCCATAAAGGCGGGCTGCATTATCGTGCAGATAATTACGCGCCAATTCCAAAGCTTTTGTCTCGCTGAACGCGCCTTCGTCGACGAGTTCCGCGAGCGCCGCAGCCAACCCGGTGCGGGTGGTGCGCGCTGCTAGCCACATGCTTTCCTCCGCGCCCAGCGCATCGTTGAAGGGAAATGCATCGGAGCCGTACATCATCTTGTCCGGGAAAAGCGTGAGCAGTTGTTTCAGCACCAGCTTGAACTGTGACGGGTAGAGCATTTCCGATTGAAACGAAGTATCGAGATAAACGTTTTTCACCGCGGTCAGGAGGGCCGCTTCGCGTTCGTACGGCCAGCCGCCGTGTACCAGCACGAAGGTGACATTTTTATAGCGCACATCGCGGACCACGTTTTCGAGATTCAGCACGTTGCCGTTGTGCAGGCTGAAATAGTCCCCGATACCAATGGCGCTGTGAAAATGCATCGGCAAACGCAGCTTGCCTGCATGGTCTGTGATTCTCCGGAAAATGTAATCCTGGAACAGCCGATACTCTTCGGCCGTCGGCACACTGCCTGCGCGGTATTTGCTATAAATCGCTTCGGCTTTTTCGCGCGCGGGATCTGTGAAATACAAGCTGCGAAAATAGGCGGCTTCGAATTTGATGGCCACGCCGCCGCGCTTTTGATTGTCCTCCATCGTTTTCTGGACAAAGGCGACGTATCCGGCCAGATCCGCGGGCAACGCTCCGAGGCCTTCCTGCTTTTTCCAGCGCGAGAGCATCTTTTCCTGTAACGGAACGTAGACGCCCATATCCGGTGTGCTGGCCGCCTCGCCGCGATTGTCGAAGGGATAGAAGAACGCGTCGCCGAAGAACACCCAGTGGAAGCGCTTCGTATCGAGATAGGACGGCATCATCGCGCGATTGGCCAGGCAGATATCCACGTTCAGCTTGTCGAGAATTCCGTCGAAATACGCCGTGCCGCCGGCCTTTTCTGCGGCTGTTTTCTTTTCCGCCAGCCACTTGGCGTGCTCGGGCTTGAAATCATCGTATGGGTAGCCGAAAAGGGACTTCGCGCCCGCCACGAATTCCGGATTGTCGTCGCGTAGTCGAAGCGTCGCGCTTTCATCGGGCGGCGAGGCCATCGCGTCGACATCGGTGTCGTCCGCGTAGCCCGGGTGCGCGTGATTGTCGTACATCGGAATCTTGTCGATTTCCTCGAGCAGACGCTCGTAGGTCTTTTGGACGTTGGCGGAGGGATATGGCTGTGACTGGGCGAACAGAGAGCAAGTGAGTCCCGCCGCGAGCACCATTCCAAACGAAAGGCGAACTGCAGTTTTCATCATCGCGCGTCTCCAGAAATCAGAGGATGGAGCGAACCTGAAGTTCCAGCCATCCGAAATCATTTTCTCTACCGCGCAACTGCGGCGCGCCAACGGGACGATACCCGCTGGATCCGTTCGAGCGCGTCTTCGAGAAGGTGTGCCGCGCTGACCAGCGAAAATCGCAGATAATTTTTCCCCTCGGCGCCGAATGCCGCTCCCGCGATTCCCGCCACTCCCGCCTCTTCCAGCAAAATTCGCTGTACTTCTTCCGCCGGCATTCCCGTCTCTTCGATATTCACCCAGGCATAAAACGCGCCGTCCGGCGAAAGGCATCGGAACCCAGGGATTCGGTTCAGCTTCTCAACAAAAAGGTCGCGGCGCTTTCGATACTCTTCCACCATCGCCGGCACCGCGTTGGTCGAATCGCGCAGCGCCTCGATGGCCGCGACCTGCGAAAACTCGGCTGTACACGTGAATGTGTTGAGCACCAGCATGTCCAGCGCGTCGATCACATGCTTCTGCGCCACGGCGTATCCCAGCCGCCAGCCGGTCATCGCAAACGATTTCGAAAACCCGTCAATGATCACCGTGCGCTCGGCCATTCCGGGAAGCGCCCAGATGGATTTGTATTCGCCGTTGAACAGGATGCGCGCGTAAATTTCGTCGGCGATCACCCACAAGTCGTGTTTCTTCGCGAGTTCCGCGATTTCGGCGATTGCGTCATCGCTGAAAACCGTTCCGGTCGGATTATTCGGCGAATTAAAAATCAGCATCCGCGTTCTGGAAGTGATTTTCGATGCGACCTCTCCCAGATCCGGCTGAAACTTGTTCTCTTCACGCAAGGCGTATGGCACAGCCGTCGCGCCGAGGCCACGCGTAAACGATGGGTAGATGGGAAAGCTGGGATCAGGGTAAAGCACTTCGTCGCCCGGTTCGATCAGCGCCATCATCGTAAGCGCCAGGGCCATTTTGCAGCCCGGGGCCACCAGCACCTGCTCGGCCCGAACGTCGAGCCCGCGCGTGCGCTTCAGGTAATCCGCGATCGCCGAACGCAGGGGCGGAATCCCGCGCGTGGCCACGTAGCGGTCGCGCCCCTCGGCAACGGCCGCTCTGACCGCGTCCACGACCGGCGCTGCTGGATGAAAATCCGGCTCGCCCAGTTCCAGATGAATAATCGAGCGCCCCGCTTTTTCGAGTTCCTTCGCACGGGTGAAGACCGCCAGGGCGCCTTCGCCCGTCAATTGAGCAATACGAGATGCAATTTTAGCCATAGCCGGAAAATGATATCACTTTCGAGGAAGTTCGAGTCTGCCGCAGGATTACGGGACGCAAATTACTGCGCCCCGTTGCCAATTGTTCCGGAGTGATTGGCTTAGAAGGCCAACCGCAGCGAGAACTGGATCAGCCGCGGCGTGCCGACCGTCGAAAAGATCTTCCCGAACGGGCTCCCGGGCGCACCAATCGTCTCCACGTCGTTAATCGCCGGATTCGCGAAGTTCGCGTGGTTCCAGATGTTAAAGAAGTCCGTCGCAAACCGGAGACTGAACCGCTCCGTAAGCCGGAAGTTTTTCTGTACAGAGAAATCCCAGTTCTGCTGGTAGGGTCCGCGGAATGTATTGCGGCCCAGGTTTCCGAAAAACGTGGTGCAGAAGTTCGAATTGGTCACCGGGTTACACGTTGTGGCTGGATTCGCTGGATCGAAAGGATAGAGAAATTGTGCCGTTGCGAAGTCATTCGGGTTCAGATAACCGTTGAGCCGGTTATGGATATCACCGCTGGTGTAGCTGCCATGAATCGTGGCTCCTGGCGCCAGGCTCCCCGTCAGCGTCGGCGTATATCCGGGCGCGAGCACGGCGGTGCCTGCGCCGGAGTCGGTGACGGTAAAGGGCGCACCAGACTGAATCACTGTGATTCCGCTGATCGACCAGTCGCCGAATGCGGTTTTCTTCCAACCGGTCGCGTTCGTGAACAGCGGCAGGTCGTACCGGTAACTCACCACGAAGCGGTGCGTCCGGTCAAAGTCAGAAAGACCGTAAGAGTTCTTGAGGTTCGATTCGTCGTTGTAGGCGGTGTTCAGTGCGGTGTTTCCGCTGGAGTCCGCGTCGGTGGATTTGGACCATGTGTACGCTGCCTGGAAATAACCGTGTCCCCAGCGCCGCGAAACCGTCGCCTGCAACGAGTGGTAGTGGGCGTAGGCGGAATTGTCGAAAATCTGGAAGCCGCCGTATCCGTTGATCGCCGGGATGGGGCTGCGCAGGGGCCCGTTGTTGATTGTGTTCTGCGTAATCTGGTAGGAGTTGCCATTCACATCCGTCACCGTGATCGGATCCTGCGGGCTGACAATCTTCGCGGGAATGTTCGTGCGCGTTTCGCGCAGGTGAACGGTGTGCGTACCTACGTAGCCAACCTCGAGCACCCAATCCTTGCCGAGGTCTCTTTGCAGGGTCAGGTTCCACTGCTGCGTGCTGGGCGTTACAAACCGTCGCGGCACCGCAAGTGTGAACAAGAATGGTGTCGGAATGGAACCGGGACTTCCCGCGGCGCAACCGAACTGTCCTGCTTGTGTGGTGTCTCCCCCGGGCCCGGGAGTTCCGTCCAATCGAGGAAATCCGAGAAACGCGGCCTGGCAGGGAATGAAATTCGGATCTAGTGTTCCTGCCGTGGGCAGCGCGTTGAAGTTGGTCGTAGTCCCCGGTGGCGCGTTCTTTGGTATGCAGTTCGCCGGGAACGGCGACTTATTCGAGAAGAACACTGACAAGCAGCCCGGCGGCAATGCGCCGAACACGATTGGCAGGTATGGCGCCTGGAACGACAACTGGTCCGCCGTGCCTACGTCTTCGCGAACATAGTAAATGCCATAGCCGGCGCGAACCGTGGTGGTGTGATGCCCGCCAAGGTCATAAGCGAGACCGACGCGAGGCGCAAGTCCCGTGGCGTAGGCGTTGTTGAACGTGCTGTCGTTGCCGTGGCCCGACAAACCGGGCACATTTAGCTTGTTCGCGCAGCCGCCGTATACCATCGGGTAGAGGTCCTTGGCCGCCAGATTCTCATCAATGTTGCCGATGTGGCAGGCGCTGTCGTAGAACGCTCCGTTAATGTCCACGCGGGCACCGAGGTTTACAGTGAGGTTTCGCGTCACTTTCCAGTCGTCCTGCGCGAAGAGGCCGTAAACATTAGTGTGATAGTTGTGGTTGTACACTCCGCCGCCGCCGAAGCTGAACGAAGCGATGCCCTGCAGGAAGTTTTGCCAGTCTGTGAAGCCCCCGCCGTTGTTGAAGAAGATCTGGCCGTTAAATGTCTGCGGGAACTTTTTATCCAAATTCACCCGCGTGTATTCGGCGCCAAAGCGGAAGTCATGCGGGCCTTTGACCCAACTGAGGGTGTCCACAAAGTTGAAGTTGTTCTGCACCTGAAACTGGTCCGCCGGGGGCGTCGGCCCAATCTGAAATCCCGACGTGTTGAATGTGAATTTGTAGATGGACTGCGTGATGTTGTTCGACGGCCGGTCGATGCCCAGATCTGTGGCCGTAACCGGCGGAGAGTTCAGCAGGCTGTAGTTCATCCGGATATAGCCGAACCGGAAGTCGTTCACCAGCACCGGTGTGAAGAGGTGCGTTTCGTTGATGGAAAGGAAGCGCGCCGCCACCGGGATATTGAACGGGAAATCCAAGTCCGTGGCGCTGATGCTGCTCTGCAACGTTCCGCCGAGCGAGGCCTGCAAACCGCCTGCGCCGAAAGGCAAATTGGTCTCCGAATTCGAAAAGAAGAAGCGCGCCCCGAGCTTGTCCTTGCTGGCGTTGAATTCCTTGTCCCAATTTGTGGTGAATTGGTCGTCGGTGTACTTCCCTGGCTTGCTCACCAGAAGCGGCCCAGTCGATCCGGGC
>Ga0210402_10001173_pt1 | contig 27320 bp, 22 predicted proteins | sample IncBWC7MmetaG_FD_161055 | JGI IMG/M metagenome (GOLD analysis project Ga0210402, IMG submission 161055) | Forest soil microbial communities from Barre Woods Harvard Forest LTER site, Petersham, Massachusetts, United States - Inc-BW-C-7-M | ecosystem: Environmental > Terrestrial > Soil >... | reverse complement strand
CGCCGAAAGAAAAGGCGTACCGGTTGTAGGTGCCGGTGGCGTCGCTGGTGGTAGAGACCGCGACGCATTCCGTGTAAGGAAGGGTAAGGATAGAGAACTGGGTGAGGATCCAGCGGTTGGCCATCTTGTCGTATTGAACGATGGGATCGCCGTCGTTATTTGTTTCACATCCTCCGCCGAAGCCGGCCCAGGGAGTGTTTCCATCGGTGGGGCCGGCAACAAGCGCGCCGGTGACTTTGTCGAATACCGCAAACTGAGCGTTGACCCATTGCACGTATTGCGTGGCGCCAACCGCTCCGTTGGTGTCGGGAGGGGTCAATTCAACATTAAATCCGTACTGTCCCTGACCCAAGCCGTCAGTATTCAGGCCCAGGTTGGCGGCGACTGGAGGGAGAGCGACCTGCTGCAACGCAACGTCGGGCGCGGCATACTCAGGCGCGTTACTGGCGGGGCCGGTGGGGAGGATTTTCAGCAATCGGGGAGAGAAATGGTGGGTCCGGGCGGGAGTCATCCGCTCCAGTTCGGCGAGCGGGGCAGAGACGTCGTGTTTCAGTTCGTGGATGACACGGACGGAGCTTTGTTCTTGCTCCTGGGCAGAGGCGGGGACCGAACAAAGGAGCAGCAACGTTGCGGCTAGATGGAAAAACGCGGCGAACCGTGCTGTCCTGGTGCAAGTCATAGGCCGAGGCATACTCCAAATGATGGCGCGGGCGGGGGGAGGCTACGAGTTGAGGTAGTATATCCGGTTTTTTTTGAAGATCAACTGCAGAGATTTGCACGCCAGCGCCCACTCCCTGGACCTTCGAAAAAAAGGGTCGTATTGCCAAGTGTCAAACCGGTCGCCGCAATTATTTGCACATGATTGCCGCTAGGCCGCGGTAGGAGGAGACGCTGGAGCGGCGTATTCGCTCCTGAGACGGGCCACGCCCCGTCTCTACGCTTGTTTCAGTGATCGTCTCTACGCTTGTTTTCTTGACCGCGAGATGGCCTCGCGGGCTTCCTTGTCGGCGGTGCGGCGGCGTTCGGTCTCGCGCTTGTCCCATTGCTGTTTGCCTTTGGCGAGGGCGAGTTCGACTTTGATTTTGCCGTTCTTGAAATACATTCGGGTGGGAATCAGAGTGAGTCCTTTTTGCTGGGTCTTCCCGATGAGCTTGCGAATTTCTTCTTTGTGAATCAGGAGCTTGCGGGTGCGAAGAGCGGCATGATTGGCGTAGTTGCCGTGGTCATAGGGGCTGATATGGCAGTTGAGGAGCCAGAGTTCACCGTCCTTGATCAGGCCGTAGGCGTCCTTGAGATTGGTCTTGCCGGTTCGGACTGACTTTACTTCGGTTCCGGTGAGAACGACCCCGGCTTCGAATTTTTCGAGCAAGAAATAGTTGTGACTCGCGTTCCTGTTTACGGAGGCGTCTTTCTCTCCGGAAGCGGTGGGCTGGCGGCGAGGATTTTTCTCCCGATTGGGCTGGGTCTGATGGGTAGTCTGCTTGGCCATGGCACTGAAAAGAAAGTAACAGGTCTCAGGTCTCAGGTGTTAGGTCTCAGGAAGGGCTCGCAACAAATTCCAACTTTCGAATCGATCGCTAGCCTGTCTTCCCTGAGACCTGACGCCCAAGAGCTAAGACCTGCACTCCGGGACAGGTACTAATGAGTGTAAACATCGACGTACCAATCACTTCGGGTGCCGGTTCATGCGATGCTATAATCCGAATTTCCGGTACTTTTTGCACGCGACGGCCGCGGAGACACCCGCCCGGTTTGGCTTTTACGGGTGGCGTTACGCGCCCTGGCTGGATGAGTTATGGTCGGTTGAGTCGTCGTCGCTTGAATCGTCGTCGCTTGAATCGCGGCCGGATGAGTCTGGCCGGTGACGCCGCCAGCGAGAGAGATTTTTATGAGGACTGCTTGATGAGACGCCTGATCCGTCCGGCTCTGTTCGTTCTGTTGCTGCTCTGTTTAAAGCTTCCTGTTTTTGCCAAGTCGGTTGATTCCGCCAAGGCGCTCTACGAAAAGGGCCAGGACGCCGAGGCGCGGCAGAACTACGAGCAGGCTTTCGACTATTTCAAGCAGGCCTACAATCTGAAACCGAAAGACCTGAGATATCGAACCGCTTTCGAGCGGACCCGCTTTCTGGCGGCTTCCGCGCGCGTGCATCGCGGCCAGATTCTGCGCGACGCCGGCAAGCTCGACGAGGCGCTGGTGGAATTCCAGAAGGGATTGGAGACCGATCCTTCTTCATTCATCGCGCAGCAGGAGCTGAAGCGTACGCAGCAGATGATTCGGGAAGCGGAGAATCCAGAACCGCAGGCTTCGGCGCCGGGAGGGACCGCCTTGCGCCGGCGGTTGGAATCGGCGCAGGGCCCGGTGGAGCTGGCTCCGATCTCGAACGTGCCCATCACTCTCAAGGTCACGGAAAAAGCCAATGTGATCTACGAGACGGTGGGCAAGCTGGCCGGCATTAACGTGCTTTTCGATCCCGATTACACGCCGCGCCAGGTGCGCATCGAACTGAACGGCGTGACCCTCGAAGACGCGTTGGAAATTATTTCGTTTGAGACCAAGACTTTTTGGCGTCCGGTGACGCCCAATACGATTTTTGTCGCGCAAGACAATCCTGCGAAGCGGAAAGAGCTGGAACAAAACGTCATCAAAACTTTTTATCTTTCCAACCTTTCCCAGCCTACCGAATTGCAGGATGTAGTGAACGCGATGCGCACCATCCTCGAAGTGAGCCGGATTCAACAGTTGCCCTCGCAGGGAGCGATCGTGGTGCGGGGCACGCCGGATCAGATGGCACTGGCGCAGAAGTTGGTGGACGATCTCGACAAGGCGAAACCCGAGGTGCTGATCGAAGTGGCGGTGATGCAGGTGAGCCGCGACAAAGTGCACAAGCTTGGAATCAACCCGCCGACCAGCGCCACGGTGCAACTGCAGCCCAATATCAACAACAGCACCACCAGCACGACTTCAACCACCTCGACCACGAGTACTACGTCATCAACCTCCGGCATCAACCTGAATACCCTGGCCAACCTGAACGCCACCGACTTCCAGGTGAATATTCCGTCGGCGACGGCGATTGCATTGTTGGGCGACAGCAACACGAAGATTATCCAGAACCCGCAGATTCGCGCGCTGGACGGACAGAAGGCGACGTTGAAGATTGGCGACCGGGTGCCGGTGGCGACGGGATCGTTCCAGCCGGGTATTGGCGGAGTCGGTATCAATCCGCTGGTGAATACTCAGTTTCAATACCTCGACGTGGGCGTGAATATCGACATCACGCCGCGGGTTCATGCGGGGCGGGAAGTATCGTTGAAGTTGACGATGGACGTCTCGGCGGTGACTTCGCACGTGAGCATCGGCGGCATCGACCAGCCGGTGATCGGGCAGCGCAAGATTGAACACGAAATCCGCCTGAAGGATGGCGAAGTGAACCTGCTCGGCGGAATGATGGAGGATACGCAGACCAGGGCGCTGAACGGCATCCCGGGCCTGGCGTCGATTCCGCTTCTGAAATACCTCTTTTCGGAGAGAGATACCGAGCATTCGGAAAACGAAATCGTATTCGTCCTGGTACCGCACATTATCCGCGGGCCTGACCTTGGCCATGGCAATGTCGACATGATCGACGTAGGCACGGCCAATGCGCTGTCGCTGAGACATTCTGGCAGCAAGGCGGCATCGCCGGCGAGTTCGGTTGCGCCCGCCCCGGCTCCCCAGTCCGCATCTGTAGCTCCTTTGCAGCCGCAGACGCCAGCTCCCCAAGGGCAGGCTGCCCAGAACTTAATTCCGCAAAATCAGCCGAATCAGGCCGGCGCGGGTGCGGGAACGTTCCTGTTTGATCCGCCTACCGTGAGCCAGGCCAAGGGCTCGACCTTCACGGTGAATGTCATGCTCTCTGGGGGGCAGAACGTCTACTCCGTGCCCGTGCAACTCAACTACGATCCGAATCAGTTGGCAGTGGTCAACGTTTCGAACGGTGGATTCCTGTCACAGGATGGGCAAGCGGTGGCGTTAGTGCATCGCGACGATCCGACGACGGGCACGCTGCAAATCACGGCCACGCGGCCTCCGGGCGCCGGGGGCGTTTCGGGACAGGGCGCGGTGGTGACGCTCACATTCATGGCGAAGGGGCCGGGGCAGTCGGTTCTGACCATCACTCGGGGCGGAGCGCGGGATCCGGCGATGCAGCCGATTGCAATGAGCGGAGCGCAGGCGGCGATTACGATTCAGTAACCGGGTGGAGTTTGGTGTTAAATGAACCAGTTGACAAACACGGGGACAGTTAGCGGGCTGCTGAAAGAGTACTTTCCGAGCCACAGCCTGACCGCAGCGGCTAGAGCCGGTACTGAAAACGAGCCAGCAGTCGCAGCGCTGAAGCGCGATGCCACCCAAAATCTAGTGCAACATCGAGTTTGTCGCCAACCTGACAGTTCCGTGGTTGCCCGCCGACCACGGGGCTTTACGCTGATCGAGTTGATTGTTGCGACCGCCATCCTGGCGATCCTGGTGGGGGCGGCGTTTCCGCTGGTCAGGATGACCATTTATCGGGAGCGCGAGCACGAGCTGCGCCAGGACCTCTGGATGATGCGCGACGCGATTGATCGCTACAAAGACGCCGCCGATCGGGGTTCGTTCCAGGTCAAGGTGGGGAGCGAAAACTATCCTCCGGATCTCGACACGCTGGTCACCGGGGTGGATGTTGCCGGCAAAAAGCTGAAGTTTTTGCGCCGGATCCCCGTCGATCCCATGACCAAGCAGGAATGGGGAATGCGCTCCATGCAGGACGATAAAGACTCGGATTCCTGGGGTGGGCAAAACGTTTTCGATGTTTACACGAAGTCGGACCAAGTCGCTTTGGACGGCACCAAATACAAGGACTGGTAAATGAAATTGAGGTCCAAAGCCCGCAGCCCCAAATTCTGCAATCCGAAAGTCCGCAATCGGGGTTTCACGCTGATCGAGATGGTGGTGGTCATCAGCATGGTCCTCATTCTGCTGGCGATTGCGTTGCCAATGTACAACCAGAGCGTCATCCGCGCGCGCGAAGCCACGCTGCGACAGAATCTGTCGACCCTCAACAAAGTCATCGATCAATACACGCTGGACAAGCAGAAAGCGCCGCAGTCGCTTGAAGATCTGATCTCGGCGGGATACCTCAAGTTTGTCCCCAACGATATTACCGGCAGCAAGGACACGTGGGTGCTGGAACAGGAAGACTCGCTCAAGTCGATCGATCAGACCCAGCCTGGCATTGTGGGTGTCCACAGCGGCTCCGACCAAACGGCCATTGATGGCACCCTTTATTCGAGTTGGGTGTACTGAGCCGAAGAGCTGACCCCCAACACCAGCTTTTCTGTTACCTTATCCGTTCACAATTTTGGAGATGAGTTCTGGAGGCTAGCTTGGATTTTCTCAACCGGCTGCAGCCCTTCGCGCTGCTCGTCATGCGGCTCGTTCTGGGAGCGATCATGATCGCCCATGGTTATCACAAGGTGTGGGGCGGGTTTCATCATCACATGGATTTCGTGGGATCGCTCGGCCTTCCCAAGTGGCTGGCATATTTTTCCGCGGGGACGGAATTCTTCGGCGGAATCGCCATTGTGCTTGGACTGTTTACGCGCTTCTTCGCAGCCGCGTTCATCATCGAAATGGCGGTCGCCATCTGGAAAGTGCATTTTAAGAACGGGCTGATGGGCAATGGCGGATACGAATTTCCGCTGGCGCTGGCTACGATTGCGTTTGGGCTGATGTGTTTCGGCGGCGGGCCCTGGGGGGCGACGTTCGGCAAGTCTGGCGGCTGGAAAGCAAGGTAGGTTTGATCAAAGGTTGAGTTTGCTGCGGTCCGCTTTACCCAGCGTTGCGGCAGTCGCGAATCCATCGCTGTCTGCCGAGCTGCGCTCGGCTTGGACGGGCGGGGCGCCCGTCCCCACACGAAGCAGTCCCCCCCCGGGCTCGGTAGGGACTTCCAGAGAGACGGGGCAAGCCCCGTCTCTAGCGGGAAGCCGAGAGCTAAAGGCTAAGAGCCAATTGCTGAACTCAAAATTCCGCCAGTTCTTTCATCGCCCGAAACAGGTCGCTGGCCTGGGGCAGAATGGCATTCTCTAGAATCGGCTGATAGGCGACGAAGGTATCGGTGGCCGCGACGCGCTTTACCGGGGCATCGAGGTGATGAAAGAGTTGGTCCGCGATGCGGGCGGCAATTTCGGCGCCATATCCCCAGCTCAGCGAATCTTCGTAAGCGATTAGGGCGCGGTTGGTTTTCTTTACCGACGCGGCAATCGCCTCCCAGTCAAACGGATTCAAACAGCGCAGGTCGATCAGTTCGACGCTGACGTGATGCTCGCGCTCCAGTTTTTGCGCGGCCTGCAGCGCACGCGGAACCACCGCGCCGTAGGTGATGACGGTAAGGTCGGTTCCGGGCTGCACGACTTTCGCTTTTCCGAATGGGACCATGTAGTCGGGGCCGGGATACGGCGAGCGTCCGTAGGTTTCGCGGTAGAGGCGTTTGTGTTCGAGGAACAGAACCGGGTCGTCGCACCGGATCGCAGTGCGCAGCAGGCCCGCGGCGTCGAGCGCGTTGGAAGGGAATACGACGCGCAATCCGGGAGTATGCGTGAAGATGCTCTCGCCGCACTGCGAGTGGTAAATCGCGCCGCCCGTCAGATAGCCGCCAATCGCCACCCGGATCACCACAGGCGCCGAGAAAGCATTGTTCGACCGCCAGCGGATGATGGGGAGTTCGTCCCGCAGCTGCATCATCGCCGGCCAAATGTAATCGAAGAACTGGATCTCCACCACGGGCTTCAATCCGCGCGTGGCCATGCCGGTGGCGCGCCCGATGATGTTGGCTTCGGCTAGCGGAGAATTGAAGACGCGGTCGGAGCCAAACGCGATTTGCAGGCCAGACGTCAGCTTGAAGACTCCGCCTTTACCCTTTACCAGCTTCTGCTTTACGTACTCTTCGCGGCTGCAATCGGCGACATCTTCGCCAAAGATGAGGACGCGCTCATCGCGGCGCATCTCGTCGCGCAGGGTGGTGTTGATGAGGTCCGCCATGGTTTTAGGCGTCGAGGCAGCGGAGCGCTTGCCATCGGCGGCTGTTTCGGGGGCGGCGAACGCGGGCTGCGATTCGAACGACGACGATGTGGGATCGAGGTCGGGGGAGTACACGAAGTTATAGATGGTTTCCGGCTGCGGCACCGGGGCTGCGAGTGCGCGATCGGCATCGGCCTGAATCTGCTCTTCGACTTCCTTCTCGATCTGGTTGATCCCTTTTTCGTCGAGGATCCCTTCACGCAGCAGGAACATCTGCAGGCGCGGGACTGGATCGCGCGCGGCGTCGGCCTGGCGTTCGGCGTCGGGGCGGTAAAGGCGTTCGTCGTCGGAGAGCGAGTGCGAATAAGGACGAATCACATGGGCGTGGACAAATGCAGGACCATGGCCGCCGCGGCAATGGTCAGCCGCGCGCCTGAAGGCGGCGTAAGCGACGACGGGGTCGGTGCCGTCAATCTCTTCGAAATGGAAGTTGGGGAAGCCGGAGACGAGGCGCGAAATATTGCCGCCGGAGGTCTGCACTTCGACGGGCACGGAAATTGCGTATTCGTTGTCCTGCACGCAAAAAATTACCGGCAGGCGGAGGTTGGATGCACTGTTCAGCGCCTCCCAGAATTCGCCCTCGCTCGTCGTGCCGTCGCCGAGCGAAACGTAGGTGATTTCGTCGCCCTGGAATTGGACATCCTTGAACTGGCGGTAATCGCCTTCGACTTTTTGGGTGGCGTGGGGATGCCTGGCGAAATAGCGGCCGGCCTCGGCGCATCCGATGGCCTGCAGAATCTGGGTGCCGGTGGCGGACGATTGCGTAACGACATTGAGCCGCTTGTAGGCCCAGTGCGAGGGCATCTGGCGGCCGCCGGAACTGGGATCGTCGGCCGCGCCGACGGCGCCGAGCAGCATTTCGTACGGAGTTGCGCCCAGGGCGAGACACAGGGCGCGGTCGCGGTAGTAGGGATAGAACCAGTCGTAGGCGGGCTTCAACGCTAGCGCTGCCGCGACGCCCATGGCTTCGTGGCCTGCGCCTGAGATCTGGAAAAAAACCTTCTGCTGGCGCTTGAGCAGGATCTCGCGGTCGTCCACGCGCCGCGATGAGAACATGATGCGGTAGGCATCAATCAGTTGCTGACTCGTCAAGCCCTGATAGTTCTTGGCCTTTTTCGCGATGCTGAGTTCGTTCAGCTTGGGATCGACTTTGGTAGTGGCCATGCCGCGTTCTTCACCCCACAGAGTTTCAGCCCCGCATCATTGTAAATCAGGGGGCCGGTGTCAGATCTCAGGTCTCAGGAAAATGTTTGCACTTGAGTCGCCGTATGAGACAGCCCTTCCTGAGACCTGACACTTGACACCTGACAACTGGTTTATCCTGATCTCTCCATGATTCGTTTCCTGCGCCCGTTTGATCCGCATCGCATCCGCTTGCTGGTGTTCGACCTCGACGGCACCCTGATTGACTCCCGCCTTGATTTGATTCATTCCGTGAACGCGATGTTGCAACATATCGGCCGTCCCACGCTGGACGGCCACGTTATTGCCAGCTATGTGGGAGATGGCGCTCCGGCGCTGGTGCGGCGCGCGATTGGCGACACGAACGACGAGGCGCTGTTTCGAGCGGCCATGGAGTATTTTCTGGGCTACTACCGCATCCACAAACTCGACCACACCACGGTTTATGAGGGAATGGCGGAGACGCTAGCGAGCCTGGCTGATCCGTCGCGGGGCAACCCCTCAAATGGAGTGCGGCGGCAGATGGCGGTGTTGTCGAACAAGCCGGCAAATCCCTCGCGCGATATTGTGCAGGCTCTGGGGTTGGGAGAATTCTTTGTGCGCATATACGGCGGCAACAGCTTTACGACCAAGAAGCCCGATCCGCTGGGAGTGCAGACCATATTGCACGAAACCGGGGTTGCCGCCGATGAGGCGCTGATCATTGGAGACTCGTCGATCGACGTCTTGACGGGACGCAACGCTCGGATGTGGACGTGCGGCGTAACCTATGGCTTCGCTCCGCATTCGCTCGAACAGGTGCCTCCTGATGTGCTGATCGAGACTCCTCGAGAACTGGGGGAGTTGTTACACGGTGGCTAGCGGGGATATCTGAATCGAGTCCGCCTCGGTTTATTTCGGCTTTTCGGACGGCGCTATCTGGAGCTGAATGGCGTGAATGTTGTCCGACTTTGCGGTGTCCACGAGTACAACTCCAAGATTGCCGTTCACGTCGCGCGCTTGAACAGTTCGCGTAGCCTGCGCTCCGGAAGGGTCTGGGCGCACCGTGTCCGTCGTTTGTATGGTCACTTGCAGACTGGAGCCAGCATCGCCGGGGACAGGCCGCTGCACCTGATGTTCGGTGATTTGCTGACCGGTTGAGTTGGTGCGCTGGGCAGCGGTTGCGCGCTCAACCAGGTGCAGGCTGCCGTCGCCAGCCGATCCGGGGACATTGATCGAATAGGTTTCGACTGTGCTGCGGGTTTCTCCGGAAGCGCTCTCGGACTCGTTACTCAGGGTGCGGGAGACCTCGCCTAGCTTGCCTTCCGAATCGCGGCGCGAGATCCGCTCCTCGGTGCTGCGGTCCTTGCTCTTGCCTTCTTGCCTGCTGGTAGCTCGCCGTATTTCGCTGATTTGCCAGTTTCCGGCGCCGTCGGGAAGCAACGTGGTTTTTTGAGATTCAACGGTGTCATTCGCGCCCCGCTGGCGGCGCTCTTCGACCTTCATGGCGGGAGCCAGACCGCCATTCGCGCTTGGGAGCATCATCGTGGTCTTCGTCTCCTCCCCATCCGCACTCGTCTTTTTCGTCTCCTCGATTTGGCGCTGAATCAGCTGAAGCTTGCCGTTGCCATCCGGATTCGAGATTGTGCTTACTACGTTCGAGTCACCTCCGGGGAGCGCGTGCCTTTCCTCTTCTGTTACCTGCAGCAGCGTTTTCGCTCCATTGGCATCTCGACCGAAGGTGCGCGTGATGGTTCGCACCGAAGTCGCGTCCAATTGCACCGTTTCCTTTTCGACGTCCTGGTAAGGTTCGAATTGCCCGTCGGACCCGCGGCGCTGGAGCGATTGCTTGTCCAGCGTGCGATTGCCGCTCAGGGTGTGGCTCTGAATGGTGCGTGTGGGATTTATGTTGCCACTCTGTGTCTCGGTTGTAGCGGTCCACGAATTTGGCGTGGCCTCCCTTTGCGAGTCCGATGTTTGCGCCCAAAGCGCCGGGGTGAAACCAAAATATATCCCGATCGCGAGCAGCATGAACTGGCCCAAACGCGCCACGCGCGAGGCATCGGGGGAGTCGCCGCTCGATTGACGGCCGACTCGTCCGAATTGCTTGTGTCCATGCCGTGCGCAAATATTTTCGGTTCGCATGCCTATATTTTATTCCCTCCCGACAATGATCGCTCGGTGTGCGGCGCAAAAAAGGGCATCCTGAGAATCTCAGGATGCCCGCTACTATTCACTTCCACCTCTGGGACCTGCGCCTCTATTCGCCCGGAGGCCTCTGCTGTTCGCGCTTCTTCCGTTCCTCTTCCTGCTTCCTCTCCTCGGGCGTTAGCGGGCGCTGCGGCGGTGCCGGCCTACTCGCTGCGGGAGGAGGAGTGCGCTGCTGTTGTTGTTGTTGCTGCTGCCGCTCGGGCGGCGCAGGCGGTTGCGGTCGTGGAGCGGGAGCCGGTTGGTTCCGGTTGGGCTCGGGACGATTGTTCTCCTGTGCCGCAGGCGGGGGGCTATTGCGTGCCGGTGGCTCAGGACGATTCGCCTGGGGACGAGTCTGCTCAGGCTGATTGTTCTGCGGAGTCGGCCGGTTATTCGGGGGAGTTGCGGGCGGCCGATTCGTCTCCGGGCGGTTGTTCGGTTGATTCGTCTCGGGACGATTGTTCGGTTGCGCCGCAGGCGGCCGATTGGTCTCCGGGCGGTTGTTCGGTTGATTCGTCTCGGGACGATTGTTCGGTTGCGCCGCAGGCGGCCGATTCGTCTCCGGGCGGTTATTCGGTTGATTCATCTCGGGACGATTGTTCGGTTGCGCCGCGGGCGGCCGATTCGGTGGTGCGGGAACGCCTGCGCCCGGACGTTCGTTCGGGGCTGGCTGATTTCCCGGCCGGTTTGCCGGTTGATTGGCCGGTTGGTTGGAGGCGGGTTGTCCCGGTCGCCCGGCATTCGGCTGGTTCCCGGGCTGACCCGGACGCTCGTTTGGAGCCGGCTGATTTCCTGGCCGGTTTGCCGGTTGGTTGGAGGCGGGTTGTCCCGGTCGCCCAGCATTCGGCTGGTTCCCAGGTTGATTGCCGGGCTGACTTCCTGGCTCGTTGGCCGGACGGCCCATCGTTGGTGTGGCCGGTTTGCCCGGAGGCGCCAGCCTGACCATCGGATGCGGAGCCGCTGCGGCAGCCGGACGCAAGGTCTGCACCTCCTGCTTGGCCAACGGCTGTCCCGGATGGGCTGCCAATGCTTGCTGCTGTTTGGCAAAGGGCACTGGCGGAGGAGGTGGCGTCGTCTTCGCGATCACCGGCCGATTCATCACAGCTGCCGGCGGCGCGGTCACATGATTCGCAGTCGCGGCCTTCGCTCCGAGTACGCTCTCCCGTGTCGGGACAACGGCTACCCGCGCGCTCACAGGCGCCGCCGCAATTTGCCGCGCGTCCACCTTGACCGCTGCCCCGGCTACCGGCTGCGCGCTTGCAAAGGCGTGTTGCGGAACCACCGTTACCGCACCTTGTACATTCCTGTTCGCATACGTCACGTTCGTGATGGTCGTGTTGGTCGTCCTGTTATTGATAATGGTGGTGTTGTAAACGTTCGTGACCGTGGTCGTGTTGACCGTCGTATTGCTGATGTTCACCCGGTTCACATACTCCCGGCTGACGTGGTACGACGGTACATAGACTTCCCGGGGACCCAGCGGGAACCATCCCACATTGCCGCCGAAGCCAACTCCAATTCCTCCCCCGCCACCGCCAATAAAGACCACCAGAGCGGGAGCATATACCGCCTGCACCTCTACGGGTCCGGCCACCCATCCCCAACGTCCGCCGACCGTGACCCAGCGTCCGTAGTGGAATGGCGCGTAGCCCCAGGGAGAATCATCAACCCACGTATATCCCCAGGGAGGAATCCAGTCCCAGTGACCCTGGTGATACGGCGCCCAGCCTGCTTCAACACGGGTGGGGTACCAGACGTGGCCATAATTCGAATCGTCGCGCCAGTCGCCATAGTCATCCAGATCCTCATAGCCGACGACATCGTGCGACAAATACCGCGCCGAGCGCGAGTTATCATAACGGTGATCGCGGTTGTACGCCCAGTTATCAAATTGATCGGCTCCGCTAATCTCAATTACATCGGCGTTCAACGAGTCTGTCCCGCTGAAAGTGCCTCTTTGTCCGGCGTGCAGCGTGTAGGTCTGGCCGTTGCCGGTCGCTTGGCCTCCGCCCTCGCGCGGGCTGACCACTGAGTAGGTTCCGTCTTCACTCGCCTCTACCCGATAGTTTCCCGGTTGGGTAACCGAAAACGCCAGGTTCGGGGTATCGATCTCGAAGATATCGTCCTGGTCCAGCCGCCGTACCCGAATGTTAATCGTGCCTGAGGTCAGCTGAATCTGCGCCGTGTGGTCGTCCAGGTTTAGAAAGGAGAATCCGGTGTTGGCCGACAAGCGAATTACGGCCGACCCCAGTTGCAGCTCAGCGCGCGAGTCCTTATCCGCCCAGATTTTGTCTCCGGTCGTCATCGGCCGGTTCGCGACCGCTTGCACCCATTCCGTTTCACCGGCAGGCTGGAATGAAACCGAGCCCTCCATGTAGCCGATGCGAGCCACTCGGCTCGGCGGATCGTCCTGCTGCTGATATTGATCTTGAGCGGCCATTCGTATTGGTAGAACCATCGTCGCGAGCACCAGCCCGAGCACTACGCTCCACCAGCCTGACTTCTTGAGTTTTTGTGTCATAGAAGTGTTTCTCTCCTTAAAAAGGTTTTCTGTCGCGAACCCGAAAGTCCGCGGAATCTGCGCGATCTTTTGATGCTGAAAATGGTCGTCGCAGCCACGATCTCGGGGAAGCGCGCCTGAGAGGAACCTCAGGACGATCTCCAAAATCCAAATGCGCCCGAAGGTCAGCAAACTGTTGACGGCGAAAGGATAACAGGTTGTCTGGGGACAAGGATGAGCAAAACAGCTCAGGTACCGTGAGCGAAGAATCGGTTGATTCCAGCCGCTTCGGTTTACGCGCTCGTGCACTCGGTTGCCCGGCTCTAAGCGTCGGGCTTGGCGTCGGGTTTTAAGCTCTGCAAGCCGATTTGGCCTTCCTGGGGAGTGCCCAGCTCTCCCACCCAAATGACTCGAAACCGTGCGTCGACGCCGTCTGACACCAGATGAACGACTTCCCCGATCCTCGGATGGAATGCAACGCCGCCGACCCGCGCACCGCGATGGCTGACATCGATCAGGGAAGTCGTGTGGGGCAAGGATTCCTGGTAGTCCTGGCCCCACACTTCTATCGGCTGCGACACGGATAATCTTGGTTCCCACCGTTGATAAATGATGGGTTGGTTCAAATTGACTTGCGACGCGCTTCCGGCAGAACCGGCCAACTGGTATTTTTCGAGTTCAAGAAGAAACTGTTCTTTGGTAAGTGTGGCCCCGATACGGAACAATTCCAGAAGAGGATCACGTTCAACATCGTCTTCGGGCGAGCGTGTGGCGCCTCCCGAAGAATGGGCGGCGGCATCGGCGGCACTATCGTCCCAGTCGAGTCCTTCGGGCTCAACGAGCACCTCGGCAATGGTGTCCGGGCTCGCGGCCATGTGGTGGATTAACTGTTCCAATCGATGGCGATGCTCTGAAGTCCGGTTCAAGAACTCGATCCCCATGCCGAGTTCGGGATCCATGAGCCGTACTTTTCCTTGCGTCTTGACGGAACCCTCCGCGGCTCGGAGCAGCAGCTCGACTCGCGTATGGGCGGGGAAAGGGGACTGCGTTCGCAGGAAGCATCCACAGAAACTGAGTCCCACCAGAGAGCAGCGGATGGGTGGATCGTGCTTCTCTCCAGACTGCAAATGCAACCATTCTTTCAGACTGTGGTGCGAGACCTCGGGGAGTGTCGCAAATTGAATGCCGACACGACAACGCGAATCCTGCCAGGCAATCGTTCCGGTGGCTTCGATCACGGTCGTGGTGTCGGGGAGCGCGAACGAGAAAGCGATAACTCCGCTTTTCTTGCTCGGCGAACTCGCCAGCCGGACCGAGAGCCCGCCCTCGCTAAGCCCAGAGATGGAGGCCTGTTCGCCCTCTCCATCCTGGAATCGGAAATATGCGGGGATATTAACTTCCAGCCTGACGGACCGGCGCCGCTCTCGTTTCAGGAGGGCTCGGGCAGCTCGAAAGCTCGACTTCGCCTTTTCGGTCGAGATCGGCTTGTAGACAACAAAGTTCGCGCCCAGCTTAAACGCAGTCTGCAGATTGGTGCGCGCATCGATAATCGCGATGGCCACCGATTTACGGTTTTGTTGCCCGGAACGGACACTTTTCAGCAGCCCGAAGCTGCGCTCGTCATTACAGTCAATGATGACCGCTTCGAAGCTGTGCTGCGCCAGTTTGTTGGCGGCGGTGACGGTATCCGCGCAGTGCTCGACATGAATTTCCAATTCGCCGAGGACGTGGCGAAGGATGCGAACGGCGCGGTCATCCGAGCAAACCAATAGTGAACTGAGATTCATGCCAGTATCCAGAATGGTAGGGAAAAAGCAAGAACATCCAAAGTTACTGCCGTAACGCCAATGCGGAGGCGTCCTGTCCGGCATAACGTGGCGCTTCACCATCGACGTTGCTTACCCGCGAAACCGCTGCTCTATTCCCAATCATTGCCCTGTCCTGCTACTTTCAAGTGACGCTGGCTTCAGCGACGCGAGACGCGCGGCCGTGTGGTGACGGGGCAGAGCCCTGCCCCCACACAGGCAGTGTCTCTACGGGAAATTTGGGATGAAGACCAACTCCAACTCCTGGGCACTAACCCAAGCCGAACTCCGCAAGTTGCGCAGCTTGAAGACTCCGCACGGCATTCAGCGGCTGCTTGACGACATGCCATACCACCTTGCGGATAGCGCCTGGTCTCCGCGCCGCGTGCTGCGTGAGAATACTTCGCATTGCTACGAGGGGGCGCTGTTTGCGGCGGCGGCGCTGCGCGTCATCGGATATCCTCCGCTGATTCTCGATCTGGAAGCCGAGCACGATACCGACCACGTGATTGCCGTGTACCGCAATCCCATCGACGGACACTGGGGTTCCGTGGCCAAATCGAATTATACCGGCTGCCGCTATCGCGAACCCGTGTACCGTTCGCTGCGCGAACTGGCGCTCAGTTATTTCGACGTCTATTTCAATCAACGGGGGGAGCGAACGCTGCGAACTTTTTCCCGGCCCGTCCACATGCGCCGTTTCGATCCCCTCCACTGGATGACCACGGAGAAGCCCGTCTGGTTCGTGGCGGAGCACCTCCTGACCATTTCTCACTATCCGCTGATCACTCGGGCCCAGGCTAAGCGCTTGCATCGGCTGGATGGGCGATCGTTCCGGGCTGGGTGTTTGGAGCGGGCGGAGAAAAACCTTTAACCACACGGGGCACGGGGGTACACAGGGATGCGCAGGGGAATCCGGCTTCAGATGGAACGGCTCGTGGAGCGGCCTCGTATTTCTGCTGTGCGTTTTTGTGTCGCATTAATCTTGCCCGGGGTTCTCTCGGCGGTTTGCGCTTTCAGTCAGGATCCTCCTTCCAACTCACAGTCACCGGTTGCTTCGAGACCCGCCGCACTCGCTTCGCCGCCCGTCGATCTGAAGCCCGATGCTTCCGGCGCCGTGCCTGCGGAGCAGATTCGGGAACTTCTGCGCCGTGCCGAAGAGAAGGACATTGAGAACGACAAGCAGCAGCGCGATTACACCTACGTCGAGCGCCAGGAAGCGCGCAAACTCGATGGTCATGGAGCGGTCAGGAAGATCGAGTCGCGGACTTCGGAGGTTCTTGAAATCTACGGGGAACCGGTCTCGCGGCTGACTGCCAAGGACGACAAACCCTTGCCGGCCGGCGAGGCAAAAAGAGAAGATGAGAAGATTCAGAAGATCATCGACAAACGCAAGAATGAATCCGAAGCGGATCGGCGCAAACGTGTGGAGCGCGAAGAAAAAGGTCGCGAAGAGGATCGCAAGTTCGTTCTGGAGATCGCCGACGCGTTCAACTTCCGTCTGGCTGGCTCTGAAGTTTTCGATGGACGCGATGCCTGGGTGCTGGAAGGCGAACCTCGTCCCGGGTACGAACCCAAGCAGCGCGACGCCAGGATCCTCAGCAAGTTCAAAGGCCGCGTCTGGATTGACAAGGCGGAGGGACAATGGGTCAAGCTCGACATAACGGCCATTGACACAATATCGGTCGGCTTCGTGCTTGCGAGGATCCACAAAGGCACGCGGGTTCTCATCGAACTGACCAGAGTGAATGATGAGGTTTGGCTGCCCAAACTTGTTCAGCTTCATTTCGACGCGCGCGTGGCGCTGTTCAAAAGCTACGACGAGGATGTCGAACAGACCTATCGCGACTACAAGAAATTCCGGACGGATACGAAGATCACGGTCGTCGGCGAGGACCGGTGAAGGCAGCGAGCTACGAGCTTCGAACTGCGCGCGAGCGGATGTTCAGGGTTGGCTCGCTAGCTCGCGGCTGCATTTGCAAGCGAAAAATTGCCACGTGCAGCGCAAGTTCTAACCATCGCGCGTGAGGTTCGTCTCTGTCTTTTCAAAGGTTTGCGCGGCCGTGCCAGTACTTACGTACCGTCTCTAGTACCTTAGTTACCCCATTTCGGGTGACCGGTGCCCGACTTGTCTGTTGACTACTGCCTATAGTGGTATACAAGGCTGTCGCCACAACCCACAGAGATCGACTGCAACTCCACTTTTTGCGAAATCCAGAAAAACCCCACAAAACCCGAAGAAACCGGGAGATTCACGCTGAGAGGCCCTCGGTACCGGTTGAGATATGCTCAGCACACCAAAATACACTCGAACGCGTTCGATCGAGGACTTGGTTCTCCCAAATTCCTCAGCGCTGCCGGGAAGAAAAGGCTGGGCTGGGAACTGGATTCTGTGGGAGAGGGAAACGTTATGGCCGACTCGCGAGAAGTGATGAACATTCGCCAGGCTTCCCAGTATCTGGGAGTGAGTCCGGACACGCTGTACAAGTACGTGAACGAACAGAAGATTCCGGCGTTCAAGTTGGGCAACCGCTGGCGCTTCAAGAAATCGAAGCTTGATCAGTGGATGGAAGAGAAGTCGATGGAACTGGAACCACGGGGAAAAAAGAAAATCAAGGCAGCGGTGAAAGCTGCCGGAACTCCGTAAGCGAACTCGGTAACCAAAGGCGGGCACATGTTTGGAATGGGATCGAAGACGATAGTGGGACTGGACGTAGGCTCTTCGAGCATCAAGGCCGTCGAGCTGCGAAGGACACGCACCGGAATCGAAGTGGCGCACCTCGGCCTGGAGCCGATCGCGCCCGACATCGTGGTCGATTCCATGATCGTGGACTCGGGCACGGTTTCGAGCGCCATCGCCAAGCTGTTCGCCGACACGCAGATTAAGTCGAAGGCGGTGGCCACGGCGGTGAGCGGACACTCGGTGATCGTGAAGAAAATCTCGCTGCCCTCGATGAGCGATCAGGAACTGGCCGAGACCATCCAGAAGGAAGCTGCTCAGCACATCCCATTCGATCTTGCGGATGTGAACCTCGACTACCAGATTCTTTCCGACGACGCGAGCAGCCCGCAGATGGATGTGCTGCTGGTGGCTGTCAAGAAAGACAAGATTCTGAACTACACCAACGTACTCTCGATGGCGGGCAAGACTCCGGCTATTGTGGATATCGATGCCCTGGCCCTGCAGAACTGCTACGAGTTCAACTACGAGCCCGCCCCGACACAGGTGGTTGCACTGCTCAACCTGGGTGCGAGCGTGATGAACATCAATATCGTCAAGGGCACGACGCCGCTGTTCCCGCGCGACGTTTCGGTGGGAGGCCATCAGTACACCGATTCGCTGCAGAAGGAACTGGATCTCAGTTTCGATGACGCGGAATCGCTCAAGCTGGGGCGCAAGGTGGGCACGATGCACGACGACGCGAAGACGCCGATCCTGCAGCAGGTCACTGAAATTATCGTGCTGGAAATTCAGAAGACATTCGACTTCTTCCGCGCCAGCGCCGCGGGCGAGCACATCGAGAAGATTTATCTGGCCGGTGGTTCGGCCAAGGTTCCGGGCCTGGTGGAAGCTTTGCGCCAGGAGTTCTCGATGCCGGTCGAGTTGTTTAATCCGTTTCAGAGAGTACTGGCTCCGGCGGACGGCGCTGGGGCGGAGCTGGTCGAACAGAATGCTGGCCAGTTGGCAGTGGCCGTGGGTTTGGCCCTGAGGAGCTTTGAAAAGCTATGATCCGAATCAATCTGCTGGGGTCTCCGAAACCGAAAGGCAAGAAAGGTCCCGCTTTCAACATGCCGAGCTTCGAAGTCGGCAACCTGGGCGGGCCCATGATCCAGGTGGCTGCCGTGCTGCTGATTGCCGGCGCCCTGAATGCGGGTTACTGGTACCAGCTTGATCGGGAAAGGAAATCGATCGAGGTGCGGGCCCTGGTGGCGGAACAGAAGAATCGCGAACTGGCCGCCGTCAAGGTGCGGTATCTGGAGCGCCAGAGGCAAGCCGATGCCTACAAGCACCGGGTGGATGTGATTGACCAGTTGCGCGCGAACCAATCGGGTCCGGTCAGCCTGCTGGCCATGATCGGCGATACGGTCAACAGCACCGAGGCGGTCTGGCTCAACAGCATGCAGGACCAGGGCGCGAGCGTTGCCATTGATGGGACGGCGCTAAGCAGCGATGCCGTGGCTAACCTGATCTCGAACCTGCAGAAGACCGGTTTCTTCCGCAACATCGAGATCAAGGAAAGTTATCAGGACGACGGGGTAAAGGATATGCAGGCGTTTCAGTTCACGCTGACCTGCGAGAAGGCGAAGTCGTAAAGGCGGAACCGACTATGAATCTTGGCGAATTATCAGGTGCGAAGCTGCTGGGAGTCTTGCTGCTGGTGGCGGTAGTGGGCACGGGCGCCCTCTACTACACGGTCTTCAAGTCGCAGCGCGATCAAAATGCTGCGGCCCAGATCAAGCTGCAGGCCAAACTGCGCGAGAACGCGGAACTCGAAGCCTACCGGCCGAAACTGGCCGACATCGAGCGTCAGCTCGCCAGCTTGAAGCAGCAACTGGAAATCGAGCGGCGCATCGTGCCCGATGAAAAAGAAGTGGACAATTTCATGCGCATGGTGAGCGGAGAAGCGCGCAAGTCGGGAGTGGAGATCCGTCGCTACACCTCCCGTCCATATGCCGCGAAAGAGTTCTACACCGAAGTGCCGTTTGAAGTTGAGCTCGATGGTCCGTACTACTCGATGCTCGGTTTCTTTGACCGGTTGGGAAAAGTGGAGCGCATCGTAAACGTCTCGAACCTGCTGGTGGCCTCGACCCGCAAGCCGGGCGATGCCAAGGCGAAGCATACCTACCAGTACGCGCCGGGTGAGAGTGTTGTGGCCACCTGCCTGACCACCACGTATTTCAGCCATGACCTGGATCCGGCGGGGCCGGCCAGCAAGCCCGGACCACCGGTGAAGAAATAGGGGGACATGATGAAGCCAGCGTTGACGACAACGACGACAATTCTCGGTTGCATACTGGCCGCGGGCTTGGCCTCGGCCCAGAGTCCCAGCATTATTCAGAACACGCGCAACACCATGAACACGGTGAGTAACAATGCCACGGCTGCCTCGAATGAGGCTCTGGGCGTTCATCAGTCGGCCCCAGCGGCAGCGAGCGCCACGCATGCTCCGGCCAAGTCGCGCGGAGTCGCGGTGGTTGCGCCGGCGAAGTCTTCTTCAACCCACGGTGCGAGTTCGGCGGGTGCGAAAAAGACGGGCGGGGCGAAACCGGTTCCGGGAGTCGTGGCCGGGCGCAAGGCACAAGCCAAGCGAGCGCCTACGGTTCCGAAAAGCAATCCGCCAGCGGCCGCCAGCGCAGCCCACAGCAGTTCGGGGAGCGCAGAAGGCGCGGCGAGCGAAGAGCAGGTCGTCCCCGACGGCAAGTATGCCGCGAACGGGCGACGGGATCCCTTCATCAGTCCGGTGGTGAGCCACGCGGGCGGTTCGGGATGCAGCACCGGCAAGAAGTGTCTGGAAATCGGGGCCATCAACCTGCGAGGCGTGGTGCGCGCCGAAAGCGGCTTCATCGCTGTGGTCAGCAACGGTTTGAATAAAGCTTATTTTCTGCGGGAAAACGATCCGGTGTTCAACGGTTATGTGGTGAAAATCACCGGCGACTCCGTCGTTTTCCAGGAAACACTGCAAGACCGGTTGGGCAAGAGCTTTACCCGGGAAGTAGTGAAGAAGATTACGACTCCGGCAGTGTAGGCCTGGAGACACAATAGATTTCGAAGAAATGCGTTCTAGGAAACACATGGAGGCGAAACGGCCTCGCATGGGGGGATAGGGAAATGCGAAAGCAACTGCTGGGTCTCTTTGTTACGCTGCTGGCGTTCGTGCTGATCGCCGCCGCGGCTGACATCACGGGCAAGGGGGTGGCCAAAGAAACGACCGCTGCATTGCAGAGGCTCGAGGTCACTCACAGCCAGGACGGATTGCGGGTCGAGTTCAAAGCGACGGGCAAGTCGACGCCCCGAGTGACGACACTCGATTCTCCGGCGCGCATCGTCGTCGACTTTCCCAACACCGTGATGGCCACGGCGCAGAGCCGCATCAGCGTTGGCCGTGATGGCGTGAAAGATGTCCGCGTTGGAATGGACGGGCAAGTTCCGCCCAGCACGCGCGTGGTCGTCGATCTCGACCTCGCCGGCGGCAGCCGCCAGCATGAATTGGTGGCGGGCGCGAACGGCAGCTTCGTTCTTAATATCCACGACGCCGTGGTGGCCCATCGCCAAACGGCGCCGGCCGCAAGATCGGTGGCCGCGAGCGTAGCGCCGAAACTGGTGCTGGCATCGGCTCCGGTGACTTCGGCTACGTTGACTCCGACAATGGCGGTTGCGGCCACTCCGGCGCCGGCAGAGAACGCCGCGAAACCGGTGGACTTTGCTTTCGTTGAACCCAAGTATTCAGTGAAGGACGCCAAGGCTGACGACAAAACCGCGCTACCGGCCGCGAAGGCCCAGGAAGCAGCGGGTCGCTTTTCCGACAAGACGGCGGCGGAACTGATCACCACCAGTGCCAATGCCGCCCTCGGGCAAACTGCCGGCAACGGAAACGGCCAGGGCATCCAGCCGGCCGTGAATCTGGCCGCTGAACAAAAGGTCCAGATGGAGCAGAAGCCGGCCGTGAACGGCGCCAAGTACACGGGCGAGCCGATCTCGGTCAACCTTAAGGATGTGGATCTGAAAGATTTCTTCCGCCTGATTCACGAAATCAGCGGTTTGAACGTTGTGCTCGATCCCATGGTTCACGGCAATCTGACGATCGTGCTCGATGACGTGCCGTGGGATCAGGCGCTGGACATCGTGCTCAAGAATAACGACCTGTCCCGCCAACTGGACGGCAATGTACTGCGCATCGCAACCGTTGATACGTTGAAGAGGGAAGCCGAGAACCGCCGCGCCCAAATCGACGCCGAGGCGCTCGCGGTAGACAAAGTCAGCATCACCCGCTTCCTCAGCTACGCGCATGCCAAGGATGTATTGCTGCCGGTCAAGAAATTCCTGAGTCAGCGCGGCGATGTGGTCGCCGACGAACGCACCAACTCGCTGATCGTCTCCGACATTCCCGCGGTTCTGCCGCAGATTGACCGCATCATCCAGCAGTTGGACCGCAAGACGCAGGAAGTCGAAATTGAAGCCCGCGTGGTGGCAGCCACCCGGAGCTTCGCTCGCGACATCGGTGTGCAGCTCGGCCTCGGCTGGGGCAACGGCACCACCGCCCTTGGCGGCGTGCAAGGCGTTGGAACCTCGCCGATCATCGTCGGTCCCCAGGTAGGGAATCCGTTGTACCCCGTCGTCGGCACCGCCGGGGCCACTCAGGTTCCGTTGTTTTCAAACCTGGGCGCAACCGGGCCGACCAGCGGCCTGCAGTTTATCAACGCCACCAACAACATGCGGATCGATCTGATCCTCACCATGGCCGAGTCGCGCGGGCTGCTGAAAATCCTTTCCCGTCCGCGCATCGTTACGCAAAACAACATTCAGGCGGTGGTGAAGCAGGGCGTGAAAGTACCGATCGTAACCTCTGCCCAATTGGGGGGTCCGCCGACCACTACCTACGTGGATGCTTTCCTGCGACTGACGGTGACTCCGCAGATCACATCGGAAGGAACCATCTTCCTGAATGTGGACGTGGAGAACACATTGCCGGACTTCGGCAACGTAGTGAATGGCAATCCGACCCTGATCACACAGCAGGCGACCACGCAAGTGCTGGTTACCGACGGCGGTACGGTCGTAATCGGTGGCGTGATCCAGACCAATAACTCGCTCAGTACCTCGCAGGTGCCATTGCTCGGAGATATTCCGTACCTCGGCAACTTGTTCAAGCACCGCACGATCAAGACGTCAGACCAAGAGCTGATCTTCTTCATTACTCCGCGCATCATTCAGACGTAAGCGCGAAGTTAGAACAGCCAAAGCCGCCGGCTTTCTCGGAGAACCTGCCGAGAGCCCGGCGGCTTCGCTTTTGCGGTCTCAGTTGTTAGTCTCAGGTCTTCGGCATCAGGTCTTAGGAAAGTCAAAACCGGCTCTACGGAATATGTGAACCTCCCATTTAGCGAAGATTGGGATTTCCGGGGCCTGAGACCTGGGACCTGCCCCGCTTGCTACACTTCTCCCATGGATCACGCTGGCCGCCTGAGACGTGTTCGATCTGCACTCGGAGAGAACGATCTGGACTCTCTGCTGGTGACCCACCTTCCTAATATTCACTATTTGTGTGGCTTTACCGGTAGTTCGGCTGCGCTGCTTGTGGCCAATCGCGGTGCCATCCTTTTTACAGACGGCCGCTACAGCGCCCAGGCAAGAGAGGAGGTAACCGGTGCGAGGATTGTGATCGCCAGCAAACCTCCGCTGGTGACGGCTGCGGAGTGGCTGGCCACGAATAAGGAGCGAAGAAGTTCGACAACGGTGGGCATCGAGCCAGACTCGATCACCGCCGGCATGCGCGACCGGTTAGCCGGCATGCTGAAAGGGAGGGCGCGCCTGCGTTCCGCGCCACCACTGGTCGAGCGTGCCCGCATGGTGAAGGACATTGCCGAGATCCTGCGCATCCGGCGGGCGGTGGAACTCGGCGCCGGTCTTTTCCGGATCGCATGCAAGAAGATTCGGCCTGGAGTGACTGAGGTTGAAGCCGCCGCCGCGATGGAGTTCGAGGCCCGTCGCGCCGGGGCCGAAGGGATGTCCTTTCCGACGATACTTGCCTCCGGAGCGCGCTCGGCAGTCGTGCATGGGCGGGCCTCCAGCGCGCGCATTCCACGCCGTGGGTTCGTGGTCTGTGATTTTGGTGTTATACTCGCCGGTTATTGTTCGGATCGCACGCGAACTGTGCATCTAGGACGGCCCTCGGAAGAGGCTCGGCGGCTGTACGAAGCTGTTCTCGAAGCGCAGCAAGCCGCCATCGCGGCGGTTCGTCCGGGCGCGACTGCCGCCGCAGTGGATGGCGCGGCGCGCCGGGTGCTTCGAAAACGGAAACTGGCCCAGTACTTCACGCATTCGACCGGGCATGGTTTAGGATTGGAGATACACGAGGCTCCCAGGTTGGCGGAGGGGCAAACCCAGAAACTGGAACCGGGGATGGTCATTACGATTGAGCCTGGCGCTTACCTTCCTGGGAAGTGGGGTGTGCGGATCGAAGATGTGGTGGTGGTTACCCCTTCGGGCTGCGAAGTGTTGATGCCCACGGATAAAGAGCTGGTTATTATTTAGCAGAGTGTGATTTAGCATCGCGTGGTGACGGGGCTTGCCCCGTTGTGTCGGGGCTAAGCTCCGCCGCCACACAACCAAAGCGGAACCCGCCGTATCCATGAATCAAAAAGAGCTGAAAGAACTCATCGAGTTCTTAATCGAAAAGGACATTGCCGAGTTTGAATTGGAGCGCGGCGACGTCAAGGTGAAGATAAAGCGCGCCGCCGAACCAGCGCACGCGGCATTGCCCGACTCGCGTTATTTCGCAGTTCACGCCGCGACGCCTCCGGCTTCGGCTTCGGCTCCTGCTCCCGTGCCTGCTCAAGTAGATCTGGCCGCCAACGCCGCTGCGCCTGAACCTGAGGAAAGCTTGCATATCGTAAAGTCGCCGATCGTGGGCACTTTCTACGAATCGCCTTCGCCCGGCTCCCCGCCCTTCGTCAAAGTCGGCGATCCCCTGGAAGTGGGCCAGGTTTTGTGCATTGTTGAAGCAATGAAACTGATGAACGAAATCGAATGCGACATGGCGGGAGAGTTGGTCAAGAAGCTCGTCGCCAACGGCCAGCCCATCGAGTACGGGCAGGATCTGTTCGCCGTCCGGCCAACGAAATAGCTCTTAGTTCTCAACTCTCAGCTTTCTGGGGAATCCAGTGCTGTGCAGTCGCGTGATTTTCCTGAGAGCTGAGAGCGGACAGCTGAGAGCTTTCACATCATGTTCAAGAAAATTCTGGTAGCGAATCGCGGCGAGATTGCATTGCGCGTCATTTGCGCATGCAAGGAACTCGGTATCCGCTCGGTCGCGATCTACAGCGAGGCGGATCGGAATTCGCTGCACGTGCGCTTTGCCGATGAGGCGATTTGCATTGGACCCCCGCAACTGGCGCAGAGTTATCTGAACATCCCAGCGGTGATCAGCGCGGCCGAAATCGCAAACGTGGACGCCATCCATCCCGGATATGGCCTGCTTTCGGAAAACGCCAACTTCGCGGAAGTTTGTGAGGCATGTCACATCAAGTTCATCGGTCCGACTCCCGATGTCATCCGGCTGATGGGCGAGAAAGAAAAAGCGCGCGCCGCCATGAAACAGCACGGAGTGCCGATCCTTCCTGGCTCGGACGGCGTGATCGCCTCGGAGGAAGAGGCGATCGAGTGGGCGCGGAAGGTCGAATTTCCGGTCATCTTAAAAGCCACGGCCGGCGGAGGCGGGCGGGGCATGCGCATCGTGCGCAATGAAGATGAATTGCCCACGCTCTTCCGTCAGGCGCAGTCCGAGGCCTCGGCCGCTTTCGGGAACGGCGATCTCTACCTGGAGAAGTACGTCGAGAACCCGCGCCACATCGAATTCCAGGTGCTGGGCGACGAGCACGGCAACGTTGTCAGTCTGGGAGAACGCGAGTGCTCGATTCAGAGGCGCCACCAAAAACTGCTCGAAGAGTCGCCATCAGTGCGGGTAACTCCCGAGCTGCGCAAGGAAATCGGAGAAGTCCTCAGCAAAACGCTCAGCAAGGTCGGCTATCACAATGCCGGCACCATCGAATTCCTCATGGACCAGAAGCGGCGGCTTTACTTCATCGAGATGAATACGCGCATCCAGGTGGAGCATCCGGTGACCGAAATGGTCACGGACGTGGACCTGGTCAAGAGCCAGATCATGATCGCCGCGGGCGAAAAGCTCGCCGACGTGCTGCAGGGCCCCATCGTGCATCGCGGACATGCGATCGAGTGCCGCATCAATGCCGAGCATCCGGAGAAGTTCACGCCCTCGGCGGGTAAGATCACGACGTTCAACCCTCCGGGAGGGACGGGCGTGCGCATCGACACGGCCGCCTACGCCGAAGGCACGATTCCTCCTTATTATGATTCCCTCATTGCCAAGCTGGTGGTGCGTGGCAAGGATCGCAGCGAAGCCATCTCGCGCATGAGCCGCGCCCTGGGAATGTTTATCGTGGAAGGAATCTATACGACGATTCCGCTGCACCGGCGGATTCTGGCGGACCCGGAGTTCAGGGCGGGGAATTTCGATACCGGCTTCATCGAACGATTTCTGGCGAAGAAGGAAACTGCGGGCTGAATCATAATGGGGGGAGGGGCGTCTCGCCCGTCCAGCGGGGCGGGGAAGCCCGGCTCTCCACCGGCACCCCGAGACGCGGCAAGCCGCGTCTCTACGGTTATTTCGAGCCATGCAACTTCCGCGACTCTACGCCATTCTCGACGCCGCGTGTTTCCCCGATGTTGGCGAATTGTTTGCGGCTGCCGAGGAACTCGCCGCCGCTGGAGTCACGCTGCTCCAACATCGCAACAAATGCGGCAACGCCCGGCAAATGCTCGACGAGGCACGCGAACTCAGGGGGCGTCTCGGAGCCAGCGTCAACCTCATCATGAACGACCGCGCCGACCTCTGCCTTGCCGCTGGCTTCGACGGACTGCATATTGGGCAGGATGATCTGTCGCCTGAGTCCGCGCGGAAAATCATTGGGCCCGCGCGCTGGCTCGGTGCATCGACGCACAATCCCGGCCAACTGGCGGCGGCCGACAAGACTTCTGCCGACTACTTAGCCATCGGCCCCGTCTTTGCGACAACCACTAAGGCCAATCCCGATCCCGTGGTGGGACTTGAAGGCGTCCGCCGGGCACGGGAACTCACCCGTAAGCCTCTGGTTGCGATCGGCGGCATTACCCGTGGCAATGCCCGATCCGTGATCGAAGCCGGAGCCGACGCTGTGGCGGTGATATCCGACTTGTTACTGGATCCCGGCAAATCAGCAGAGGAATTTTTGAGGATATTGAGGTAAAGTCGTGATTCGCGTAGCGCTGGCATCCTGCCGGCTGTCGCGACGGCGTCCCGCCGTCGCGCTGCGGGGACGGGCGTTCCCGCGAAAGCCGCCGAAACGGCGGCGCTACGGAAACTAGGAGGTTCGTGAGCACGGACGTTCAACCGACAGCGCCCGCTTCGAGAGTCGCTTCGAATAGCAGCGATTGGGAGCGGCACACCCATCAGGACCAAGAGCTAGTCAAAGGTCTCGGCCTGACCAGCGCGACCATGCTGGTGATGGGCTCCATGATCGGCTCGGGCATCTTTATTGTGTCCGCCGAGATTTCTCGCGAGGTCAGCTCGCCGGCGCTGCTGATTGGCGCCTGGCTGATCACTGGCTTTCTCACCATTGTCGGCGCGCTCACTTATGGCGAACTGGCCGCCATGATGCCGCGGGCGGGCGGGCAATATGTCTATCTGCGTGAGTCCCTCGGCCCACTCTGGGGTTTTCTCTACGGCTGGACTCTGTTCCTCGTGATTCAGACGGGGACAATCGCTGCCGTGGGCGTGGCGTTCGGCAAATTTCTC
>Ga0210402_10001172_pt1 | contig 27336 bp, 22 predicted proteins | sample IncBWC7MmetaG_FD_161055 | JGI IMG/M metagenome (GOLD analysis project Ga0210402, IMG submission 161055) | Forest soil microbial communities from Barre Woods Harvard Forest LTER site, Petersham, Massachusetts, United States - Inc-BW-C-7-M | ecosystem: Environmental > Terrestrial > Soil >... | reverse complement strand
CCCGAAGATGAGCCACACTGTTCCATTGCTATATCCTGACAGCGCCCAGGTGAGAGCCGCGTTTGCCGGACGGAAGCCCGGCTCCGCCAGTTGTTGCGGGCTAAACAGCGCAAAGCGCGCGAGCACCGCGACCACCGTGATGCCGGTCAGCGCAACTGCAGCGCCGGGCAATGGTTCGAGAACCAGGCCGACGATTACACCCACAAAAATCGAAAAGAAGTACCAGGCGTAAGGAGCTAAGCCCGAAGGTACCGGGACCAGAGCGAGGACGATCGCGATGGCAACGGGCGCCACGGCTTTCCATACGGAAATTGCCGCCTTTGCTTCGGGGCGGCTGCTCGGGATGGCGACGCTCCCACTGGGAACGGAAGGCTGAGTAACCGGACTTATTGTTGTATCGCCCATTTCATTCCTCTCAAATCGATTCGATCCTCAATACCTGATCTCGAGCCAACCGGTCCAAAAATTGATGTTCTTGCCGGGCGTGGACTGCTTTATGAAATCGCCTGTAAAGAAGTGACCGTACTCCGTGAACCAGGTCAGGTTGCGAGTCATCCGCCACTGCGCTTGGGCAGAAACCTGCGTGGCGATATATCGCGCGTTACTTTTTAAGCCAGATACAATCACGGAATTGCCCACGCTATATAGGCCATCGCTCGTGCTCTCCCTCCAGTAAAAGGCCGGGTTGAACAGCAAAGAGATAGACTTCGTGAGTTTAAGGTCCGCCGACGGCTGCAAAGCGACCAAGTTGCGCCGGGCGAACAGCTCCGCATAGCTGAAATAGGGGCCCTTCTCGTAAATAGAATTGAATGTGCCGACAGTGTGGCTGGATGGATTTTGATCACCGCTGAAGGCGACGGCTCGAAGGCCGAACCGCGGGCTTAGAGGAGCTTGTTGAAGACGATAGCCGTGTTCCGTCGAAACGGCCCAGGCGCGAATGTCATCTGAAGCGAACCATCCCCATTGGAACACGAACTCGTCGTTGTAATCCCAGTGCTCGGTCGTTCCCCACAGGCGCGTACCAATTGTCTCCCGCTGTTCCCGGCCTGCTCCTTTGCCGTTGAAGGGGACGTTTTTGTTATCGAGCCCCATGTAATAGAGATCGATGTTTCCATGAGGCAGAAGTTCGAACGGGTGAACTGCATAGGCGGCCCAGAAACCACTCGAATGATTGGGCGGATTGTCGAAATAGTCCGCGTTTTCTAGCGTTGGCCTTAGGGCGAGTAGATTGACGGTCCAGTCTCCCTTCACCAAGGTAAGTCGAGCCCCGTCAAGGCTGCGGCGGATATTGCGGCCATCACGAGTCGACACGAGAAGCTGTGATCCGAGCGCTACCTCTTGTCGTCCAGCCCGTAACGTCAGACTGTTCTGCCCGGAACTCCAAAGGCCAAGATCGAAAAAACCTTGATGGACGTACATCTTTTCCTCATCCAAGCCGGGTCGCGGTCCTCCGTTCCTGCCGTCCACGAGGCTGCTGGCAAGTTCGCCGAAGAAGCGGAAACGTTCGCCCAAGTGAAGATCTGCGTGCAGAAAGTAGCGCTCCATCGGATACGCATTTCCGGAAGGGTGATCGGACCAGTTTGGGTTGCTGACGTATTCGCCGCGTTCCCGAATCCAGAAGCCAAAAGAGAGATAGTTGTTCTCATTTTGACCGAGCGGAATGTACTGGATCGGAGCGAGCAAGCTGTTTCGACAATCGGAGTTCGCAAGGTATCGCACGCTCTCGTCGTACGTCATCATTGGGGGAAAATTGGAGGGCCCGCTGGGGCAAGCGGGTGCAGGGTCCGTAGTCGTTTGCGCCCAAGCGGAGCCAGTCGCTAAGAGCACGAGCAGGCTAAGACAGCGAGCGGCTCTCGTTAAACTTGGCGACGATAGATTCAGAATTCCACACATGGCAACCTACTCTCCTCTCGGATTTTGAGAAAAACGTGCCCTCTACTAATTTCAGCTACGTCGTTCGGATGTAAATATGGCGCAAGGCCGAAGGATGATTCAGCGGCCCGTGACGCGGATCAACATTTCCTGCCCGCTGTCGAGCGTAATCTTCTGATGTCCGTGGAATGTGGTAGTCCCCAGACCACCGACGCCGCCGATGATGGATCCGATCCCGGCCCCTTTGCCTCCTCCGAAGATTCCGCCCAGCAAGGCACCAGCACCGGCACCAATCGCTGTGTGCGTGATGGTCTTGCGGCCTCTGCCGCTGGATTCGACCGCCCCTTCCACGTCAACTTTTTCGCCTGAAGGTGCGTGGTAGAGTTCAATGATCTCGGCCTGAATCGGAGCACGCCGGCCGTCGGACATAACCAGGCGGTCGAAGCGAAGCACCATGCTGGTGTGCCCTTTGACCTTGCCCGACATATCGATTTGGGCGACGTGGCCGTACACTCGGGCGCTCTGATAATCGCCCTTGTCAACGACCGTCGCACTGAAGGGATCGCCGACTTCTGAATCAGTGCTGGTGAGCGTGTCGTCCAGACGAATGCGCAGCGCGGTGTGGTCGGGAACGGCAAAGTTCGCAGTAGAGGCGAGCAATGGGGCTGTCACCATCACGACCGCTGCCAGGAGAAAACCTGAAGCGGTCGCAACAGTTAGAACTGAAGACTGTTTGAAATGGCGATTCATTAGTCCTCTCCTCATTCAGAAAAACTTGGGTAAGCGGGAGTCCACTGAGCTTTCAGCACGCGCTGGCGCAGTTCGCCTTCACTGGTCTTCGGAGCCAGGCCCTGTTTCTGAGCCGCAAGGCCAACCGCCACCGCAATATCCACGGCGACCCGCCTGCTGTCCTTCAGGGGAGAAAGCAGCGACGCGGTCGGATCTTTGAGGGCAGGCGAATTCGCGGCAAGCGCGCGAGCTGCGGCCTGCATCATTGAGTCGGTGATCCGACGAGCGCCGGAAGCGACAACGGCAAGTCCCATTGCTGGAAAAATATGAACGTTGTTGCATTGCGCGATGGTAATTTTGCGGCCGTTGTAGTTGACAGGTGCAAATGGAGAACCCGACGCGACCAAAGCGCGTCCGTCGGTCCAACGAATCAGATCCTCTGCCGTTGCTTCGGATTTTGAGGTGGGATTCGAGAGCGGAAAGATAATAGGGCGCTCGACCTTTCGCGCCATTTCGCGAACAATTGGCTCAGAAAAAGCACCGCAAACCGTGGAGAGACCGATCAGGATCGTAGCATTGAGTTTCCCGATCACATCGGCCAGACCGATGCGTCCGTTGGAAGTCCGAGGCCACCCAGCTACATTGGTCTCAGGCTGGGCATAGACGCCCTGTTCGGAACTCAGGTCCTTTCGGTTGGAATCTAAGAGGCCATCTCTGTCGACGAGCCAGAAGCGGCTGCGGGCCTCCTCTTCGCTTAGCCCTTCACTTATCATTGCCGCACGCAGGCCATCAGCCACACCGATTCCGGTCGAACCTGCCCCAAGCATGACGATCTGTTGCTCCTTCAAACTCTTTCCAGTCACCTTGACCGCGCCTAGAACCGCTCCGAGAACGACTGCCGCTGTAACCTGAATGTCATCGTTGAAGGTCAACAACTGGTCGCGATAACGCTGGAGAATTGGCCGGGCATGTGGAGTCGCAAAGTCTTCCCACTGCAGGCATGTCTCAGGAAACTCCTGCTTCACTGCTTGAACAAACTGATCGACGAAATCGAAATAGGCCTGGCCGGTAATGCGTTCATGACGCCAGCCGAGGTATTCCGGATCCTTGAGTCGTTCTTTGTTGTTGGTGCCTGCATCCAGGACGATCGGTAATGTTCGTTCCGGACGAATGCCACCAATGGTCGTGTAGAGCGAGAGCTTACCAATAGAGATGCCGAGCCCGCCGGCGCCCTGATCACCGATGCCCAGAATGCGTTCTCCATCGGTTACCACGATCACATCGACATCTTTATTAGGGCGATTCCGCAGAAGCTGTGGGATTGAGTCGCGCAAAGGGTATGGAATGAATAGTCCGCGAGCCTTGCGATAAATGTGGCTGAATTGTTCAATCGCCGTCGCAACCGTTGGCGTGTAAACCAGCGGTGTCATTTCTTCGATGTGGTCGACCAGGAGCCTGTAAAAGAGAACCTCGTTGGTGTCCTGGAGAGCGCGTAAGTAGATATGCCGCTCGAGATCATTGTCTTTTTTCTGAAAAGCCTCGTAAGCGCGGACCACTTGCTCGTCAAGGGTTTCTACGTGTGGTGGCAGGAGCCCCTGCAGGTCAAATCTTGTCCTCTCCTGCTCCGTGAAAGCAGTACCTCTGTTCAGCAAAGGAGTGTTCAGAAGATCCGTCCCACGCGGAGAATCCGGTGAACTTGACCTTGACTGCACGACTTGTTGCGGCGTGACCATTTGCGTATTCCTTCCTTCTAGTTTTTTTTGAACTATTGAAAAATCCTTCAACGAAGCAGATTGACCCTGGCAAGATCAATGATTTCGTCGCCGCGTCCGTTGAACACGGCCTTAATCATGAAAAGGCTGAAGCCCTTCGCCTGTTCCAAAGTGATCGTCGGAGGCATCGAGAGTTCCTGACGCGAGACGAACACCTCGACCACCGCAGGGCCGTCGTGCCTCAGAGCCTGCGCAATCATTGGCTCGACCTGGTCCGGTGTTCTGACCGTCAATCCCAATATTCCGGCTCCTTCGGCGATCTTTGCGAAATCTGGGCTCCCCAGGTCAGTTCCAAACTCCAGGAAACCGGAGGCCTTCTGCTCCAGTTCCACAAAGGTCAGTGCTTGGTTCTTGAAGATGATCACCTTCACCGGCAAGTTCTGTTGTTTCAGGGTAATGACGTCCCCCATGAGCATCGAGAAACCGCCATCACCCGAGAACGAGATGACCTGGCGGCCCGGATAGGCAGCCTGTGCTCCGATAGCGTGAGGCATCGCGTTTGCCATCGAGCCATGATTGAAAGAGCCAAGAAGACGGCGTTTCCCGTTCATCGTGAGATAGCGTGCGGACCAAATTACTGGCGTACCTACGTCGCAAGTAAAAACCGCGTCGTCCGCTGCGAGCTTGTCGATTACGCGGGCAAGATATTGAGGATGGATCGGAGGCTTGTTGGAGTTACTTGTGGCGAGGTCATCCAAGTCTTTGCGTGTCTTCCGATAGTGTTCTAACGAATCTTTCAGGTGCTGTTGATGGGAGTTCTGCTCCAACTTGGGTAACAGCGCTCGCAGCGTGGTCTTCGTGTCTCCAATGAAGCCGAAATCCAGCTTGCTGCGGCGTCCCAGGTGCTCCCCGCGGATGTCGATCTGTACGATGGTCGCGTTCTCGGGATAGAAATCCCGGTATGGAAAGTCCGTTCCGAGCATCACCAAGACTTCGCAGTTCATCATGGCGTGGTAGCCAGAGGAGAATCCGAGCAGGCCGGTCAAGCCGACGTCAAAAGGGTTGTCGTATTCAATGAATTCCTTCCCACGCAGGGCATGCACAATGGGAGCCTGGAGCTTGCCGGCAACCTCTATCAGCTCTGTATGGGCTCCGGCGCATCCCGCGCCGCCAAGGATGGTGATCTTTTTCGATCGATTCAGAAGTTCGGCAAGAATGTTCAGTTCTTCATCCGATGGACAAACCGTGGATTTCTGTTCGTGAAACCGTACACGCGGCCCCTCAACGGCGTCTTTCAGAGCTACGTCCCCGGGCAACACAATCACGGCAACGCCACGCTTCGAGATTGCGGTCTGAATGGCGGTCTCCAGGACGCGAGGCATCTGATCGGGATCGGAGACAAGCTCGCAATAGTGACTACATTGCGCAAAGAGATGTTTGGGATCAGTCTCCTGAAAGTATCCGCTGCCAATCTCTCGGCTCGGAATATGTGCGGCAATAGCGAGTACTGGAACATTGTTGCGTTGACAGTCGTAAAGGCCATTGATCAAATGCATGTTCCCGGGTCCGCAGCTCCCGGCGCACACCGCCAGTTTTCCCGTGAGATGTGCCTCGGCGCCCGCAGCAAAAGCCCCCACCTCTTCATGCCTGACGTGCACCCACTCAAGACTGTTTTTCACACGCATCGAGTCCGTGATGCCGTTCAGCGAGTCGCCGACAACGCCGTAGATCCTTCGAACGCCCGCCTCAACCAGAACATCGACCAACAGATCCGCCACTTTCTTAGTCACGGCGTTACCTTTCCTCGGCCCTTAGTCACATCTTGCGGAATGCAACATTGCAATTGGCCTTCCAGCAAAGAGAGCGCTAAGGCCTGCTAAATGAACAACCAAAAACGTAGCATCGAGAATGCTCGCCAATCGTTTAGCGTTTTCGTCAAGCAGTTGGCACCACAAAGCGCACTCGCTGTTGTAAACAGCCGTGACTCGGGCACCGAATGGTATCGAGGCAACATAGTCTTCCAGGCTGATATTGCTGATGCGGCCCGAAAGATCGAGCAAGGCGCAAGGGCCGCTGTCAAAGTCGAGATTCATAGTTCATTCATGGCAGACGCGGATAAGACCGCTGATGTTGGAAAGGAGAGAGACCGAAAGCCTGTATAATGAGTGTATTCGTCTCGGGGCGGGAGTGGCGGAACTGGCAGACGCGCAAGACTTAGGATCTTGTGGCCTAAAAACCGTGGAGGTTCAAATCCTCTCTCCCGCACCATGTTCCCCGCCGGACTGGCTGCTTTTCCGCTTTGCAAAACCGCGTATTCACGATTAAATTGGCGCGCAATGGATTAAGGAGCGAGTATGGAGCGCAGTGTCGCGTCTCTGCTGAGTCTGTACCAGCCGGAAAATCCGCTAGAAAAGGCTTCGACGATTCCTTCGCCGTGGTATTTCGATGCGCGAATCGCGCGACTGGAAAACGAACGAGTGTTTGCGCACGCGTGGCAGGTGGCGGGGCGGGTGGATCAGGTGCGCGAGCGCGGGGAATTTTTTACGGTGGAGCTGGGGGAAGAGCCGATCGTGGTGGCGCGAGGTGAGGATGGAGTGCTGCGGGCGTTCTATAACGTGTGCCGGCATCATGCGGCGGCGGTGGTGACTGAGACGCACGGATGCGCGAAACAGTTTCGCTGCCCGTATCACGGGTGGACTTATGGGAACGATGGCGCGTTGAAGGGCATGGTGGAATTCGAGGGGGTGTGTGATTTTGAGCGCGCGAAGAATGGATTGGTTCCGGTGGCGGTGGACACCTGGGAGAATTTTGTTTTTGTGAATCTGGATGGAGCGGCGGGTCCGCTGAAGGATTTTCTGGGGAATGTGCCGGAACTGGTGGCGCCGCTGCGGCTGACCGAAAAATTGAAATTTTTCGACCGGCGGGTGTACACGCTGAATTGCAACTGGAAAGTGTATGTGGACAACTATCTGGATGGCGGGTACCACGTACCGCACGCGCACAAGGGATTGAGCAGCGTGATCGAATATACGAGCTACACGATTGAGAATTTTGCGCGGGCGTGTTTGCAGTCGAGTCCGCTGAGTTCGGATGCGAAATCGGAAAAAGGCGTGGCGGCGACGCGGCAGGGGCGGGCTTTTTATTTGTGGGTCTATCCGAACTTCATGGTCAATGCGTATGAAGGAGTGATGGACACGAATCTGGTGCTGCCGCTGGGTGTGGATAAATGCGCGGTGGTGTTTGACTACTATTTTGCCGATGTGACCAAGAAAGCGCTGCCGCGCAATCGCGCGAGTATCAAGGTCAGCGAAAAAGTGCAGGACGAGGATGTGACGATTTGCGATGCGGTGCAGAAGGGGCTGGCTTCGCGGGCGTATCTGGCGGGGCGGTTGTCGGTGCGGCGCGAGGCAGGGGAACATTTGTTTCACCGGTTGCTGCATGCAGACTTGACGCGAGGGATGGGGCGGGCGGAGCAAGCTTCGGCGGACTGAAGAACGCATGTTCTTTCTATCCAAGCCCGCGAAGAGCGTGGTTCTACATTTTCTAGCGGCGCAGGTGTCTGGGCAGTTTTCTTACCCTCATGTAGGCGAATCGCGAACGGGAACCAATCCCGCCGAATATGTCACTGATCACAACCGGATCCAGCTTGGCTCTGGGATTAAGGTATTCGATCGGGCGAAGACGGCGATCCGGCAATGGAAGATGTTCGCGATGCCGTGGCTGCAATTGTGTTGGCCAGATGCTCCGGTCGCGGTCGGGACAAACGTGGCGATTCTTATTTCGCATTTCGGGTTTTGGTCACTCAATGCGGCGAGGATTGTGTATCTGGTTGACGAGCACGGGTCGTACGAGAGATTCGGGTTCGCGTACGGGACATTGCAGGAACATGGAGAGCGAGGAGAGGAACGATTCACGGTCGAGTTTCACGCCAACGATGGAAGCGTTTGGTATGACCTGTTCGCGTTTTCTCGACCAAATATGGCCGCTCGCCTCGCCTATCCGTTGACTCGATCATTGCAGCGGCGCTTCGCAGAAGACTCGAAGCTGGCGATGAAACGGGCGGTCGATGAGGCGTGAATTCGGCAGGCGGCGACGAATTGACCGAGTGTGGAACGTAACTTATACTTAGAATTCGAATTGCAGGGTAACTTCTCGCCTGTCATACCTGATTTGCCCTGGCCGGAATCAAACGACATTACGTTTATAAAGTGGAAAAGAGGAAAGTGGCATGGCTGAAGCAAGTTGCCGGCGTGAGTTAGAGTTGGAAATACCCGCGGAAGAAGTGTCGAAGGCGTCGGAGCGGGTAGCAAAAGAGATTTCGCGAGTGGCGAAGGTGCCGGGATTCCGTCCCGGGAAGGCGCCGCTGTCGCTGATCAAGCGGCGGTTTGCGGACGACATCAAGGGCGAAGTGCTGCAGTCGCTGGTTCCGGAGCGGGTGGAGAAAGCGGTGGTCGAAGAAAAACTCAGCCCGGTTTCGCAGCCGCAGGTGGAAAAGCTGGAGTTCAATGATGGGCAGCCGCTGAAGTTTCGCGCGGTGTTTGAAGTGCTGCCGGAATTCGAACTGGGAGAGTACAAGGGATTGGATATTGAGATGCCTGCGATGGAAGTGACGGAGGAAGACGTCACGAAGGCGCTGGAAGAGACGAGGGAACGCGCGGCGGCGTTTGCTCCAGTGGAAGGGCGCGCGGTGGAGAATGGCGACTTTGCGCAGCTGAAATTGGTGGGAACGCCGGAAGGCGGAGGCGAACCGATTCAGGCAGACAGCGTGCTGTGCCATGTGGGTGCCGAAGAGACCATGGAGCCGTTTAACGAAAACTTGCGCGGCGCGAATGTCGGCGACCACAAGGAATTTGATGTGGATTATCCGGCGGACTATCCGGATCAAAAGCTAAGCGGAAAGAAGTTTCATTACGCGGCGGACGTGACCGGAATCAAAACGAAAAAGCTGCCGGAACTGAATGATGATTTTGCGAAGGATGTGAGCGACGCGACCACGCTGGATGAATTGAAGAAGAAGATTCGCGAGAGCCTGGAGCACCAGCGGGATCACCGGCAAAAGGACCTGCAACGGGAAAAAGTGATTTTCGAATTAGTGAAGATGCACGATTTTCCGGTACCTGAATCGCTGGTGGAGCATCAAAAGGACGTGCGGCTGGAGCGGGTGGTGCGTTCGCTGGCGCAACAAGGTGTTGATCCGCGGGCCGTGAATCTGGATTGGGTGAGCCTGCGGCAGCGGCAGGAAGAGCGCGCCAAGGAAGACGTGAAGGCGGAACTGATCATCGACAAGATCGCTTCGACCGAACAGATTGATGTGACCGACGAAGAGATGGATCACGAACTGGAGCACATGGCCGGCCATAGTGGCGAATCGGCGGAGGCAATTCGAGCTCGTTTGACAAAGCAAGGAGCGCTGGATAGGATGAAAGCCAAGCTGCGGAGCGACAAAACCCTCGATTGGCTCGCGCAAAACGCCAATGTTCGGCCCGCGGCTGCGGCAGCAGCAAGCTGATCGGTAACCGCAAAAGCCTTAGTAGCCCACTTCCAGAAACATAGAGACATCCGAGAAAAATGAGAAAACACGAAGAGCCTGAGTACCACGGAACCACACTCGTACCGATGGTTGTGGAGCAGACCAGCCGCGGCGAGCGCGCCTACGATATTTATTCGCGGCTGCTGAAAGAGCACATTATTTTTATTGGCACGCCGATTGACGATCACGTCGCGAACCTGGCGACGGCGCAAATGCTGTTCCTGCAGGCGGAAGATCCGGAGAAGGATATTCAGCTTTATATCAATTCGCCAGGCGGCTCGATTACTGCGGGCTTTGCGATTTACGACACCATGCAGTTCGTGAAGCCGGACGTGGTCACGACTTGCGTGGGGCAAGCGGCGTCGATCGCGGCGGTATTGCTGGTGGGCGGCTCGCCGAAAAAGAGATTTGCACTGCCGAACGCGCGGATTTTGATTCACCAGCCGTGGATGAGCGGGCTGGGCGGACAAGCGACTGATATCGATCTGCATGCAAAAGAGATTTTGCGCATGCGCGCGACGATTAACCAGATCATCGCCAAGCACAGCGGACAGCCGGTGGAGAAAATCGAGAAGGACGTCGAGCGCGACTACATCATGAATCCCGAGCAGGCCAAGGAGTACGGGATGATTGACGAGATTATTTTCAAGCATAAGTAAGGCAGGCGTCGAAGAAAGATTCCTCGCTCCGCTCGGAATGACGGCAAGCAAGGGACCAGAAAGCCGTTCCAAAAAGTTAGTAGTCACTTGCGGATTATTTTTGGCACGGAGGCAAATTCGGCCTAGAATGAAATGGAAGTGCTCCACCGCAATCCTGGCGGAGCGGAGGCCTTCACACCCGTGAAACAAAAGTACAGCCCCGACGAGCCGTTGCGCTGTTCCTTCTGCCATAAAACGCAGGAGCAGGTTGAGAAGTTGATCAGCTCGCCTTCGGACTATCCGCGCGCGTACATCTGCAACGAATGCGTCAGCGTGTGCGAAACGATTCTGGAAGATGAAAAGCGGGAGCAGGCGGCGGCGCCTGCGAAGCGGCTTCCCCGCCCTCCCGAGATTAAGCAATTTCTGGACGGCTACGTCATTGGGCAAGATCGCTCGAAGAAGAAGCTGGCGGTCGCGGTTTACAACCACTACAAGCGAATTTTCCTGAACAAGCAGCCAGGCGAAGTCGAATTGAGCAAGTCCAACATTTTGCTGATCGGGCCGACCGGAACAGGCAAAACGCTACTGGCGCAAACCCTTTCGCGCATGCTGGAAGTGCCGTTTGCGATCGTCGATGCGACCACGCTGACCGAAGCGGGCTATGTCGGCGAAGACGTAGAAAATATTATTTTGAAGCTGTTGCAAGCCGCCGACGGGGATGTCCAAAAGGCCCAGCAAGGCATCATATACATAGACGAGATCGACAAGATCGCGAAAAAGGACGAGAACCCCTCGATTACCCGCGATGTTTCCGGCGAAGGCGTGCAGCAAGCGCTGTTGAAGATTCTGGAGGGCACGGTGGCCAATGTGCCGCCACAGGGCGGACGCAAGCATCCGCACCAGGAATTTACGCCTGTGGATACCACGAACATTCTGTTCATTTGCGGCGGAGCGTTCGTCGGCTTGGAAAAGATTATTGAGAAGCGGGCGGGCACGCGGGCGCTCGGGTTCCACACCGACACCACGCCAGCAACGCTGCAACGCCGGAATACGGAGTTGCTGGAACAGGTACAGCCGGGTGACTTGATCCGCTACGGATTGATTCCGGAATTTGTCGGGCGTTTGCCGGTAGCGGGCGTGATGAACGACCTGGACAAGAATGCGCTGACGAAGATTTTGACCGAACCGAAGAACGCGCTGCTGAAGCAGTACCAGCGGCTATTCGAATTCGAGAATGTGCGGCTCAGGTTTACCGACGACGCGCTGGACACCGTGGCGGAGTTGGCTCTTCAGCGCAAGGTCGGCGCGCGAGGCTTGCGAATGATTCTGGAAGACCTCATGCTGGAATTGATGTACCACCTGCCGATGCAACGCAAGGTGCGAGATTTCGTGGTGACGGCGGAAATGGTTCGCGGACACGAAATTAACTGGAGTTTGCTGGAAAAAGCGGGCTGATTCCCGCCTGATTGCGTAAGGTTGGCGAAACCGATCTGAATTTCCGGCTCGTTCTGAGCAGTTCCAAGGGGAACCTAAAGGCCTGAATGTTTAATCGCGAAAAACAAGAGATGAAGCGCGTACCAATGATGCCGGTGCGGGACATGGTGATTTTCCCGCAGCAGATGACGCCGTTTATCGTGGGCCGCGAAGCGAGCGTGCGGGCTCTGGAAGAAGCGTTGGCGGGCGACAAGAAGATTTTCCTTTCCACCCAGCATGATGCCTCGGTCGATGATCCGAAACCGGAAGAGATTTACGCGGTGGGCACGCTGGCAAACATCGTGCAAAGCGTGAAGCTGCCGGACGGAAACATCAAAGTACTGGTTGAGGGTGTGGAACGGGCCCGGGCGCTTTCGATTACCGGAGAAGAAGGATTTTTCCGGGCGACGGTGCGACTGCTGGGGGCGCGCGTCGAGCCTTCACCGACCGTTGATCAACTGGTGCAGAAAGTTACCGCGCTGTACGAGCAGTTCATCAAGCTTTCGCAAAGCCTGAACTACGACACGATGATCGCGGCAGCCCGGGTGGATGATCCGGCGCGGCTCTCCGACACCATCGCGGCAAACCTGCAACTGCCGGTGGATGAAAAGCAGGACTTGCTGGAGACCACCGACCCGGTCGAGCGGCTGACCCGAATTTCCGACATCCTTGAAATCGAACTGGAAAAACTGAACGTCGATCGCAATATCAATACTCGCGTGAAGCGGCAGATGGAGCGCGCGCAGAAAGAGTATTACCTCAACGAAAAGCTCAAAGCGATTCAGAAGGAACTGGGACGCGGCGAAAAGAGCGAACTCGACGAACTGAAAAAGAAGATTGAAAGCGCCGGGATGACGCCCGAGGTACAGGAAAAGGCGCTGACCGAACTGAAGCGCCTGGAGCTGATGCCGCCGATGTCCGCGGAATCTACTGTCAGCCGGAATTATCTGGACTGGCTGCTGGCGGTGCCCTGGAAGAAGCGCTCGAAAGAGATTCGCGACATCAAGGCCGCGGAAGAGATTCTGAACAAAGAGCATTTTGGACTGGAGAAAATCAAGGACCGCATCCTGGAATTCCTAGCGGTGCGGCAATTGGTGAAGAATCCCAAAGGATCGATCTTGTGTTTCGTCGGGCCTCCCGGCGTAGGAAAAACTTCGCTGGCCATGTCGATTGGCCACGCGACTGGGCGTAAATTCGTTCGCGTTTCGCTGGGTGGCGTTCGCGATGAGGCGGAAATTCGCGGTCATCGCCGGACTTACATCGGCGCATTGCCTGGCCAGATTATTCAAATGATGAAGAAGGCCGGCACGCTCAATCCGATTTTTGTGCTGGATGAAGTGGACAAGATGTCCACCGATTTCCGCGGCGATCCATCGTCGGCGTTGATGGAAGTGCTGGACCCGGAACTGAATCACGCGTTCACCGATCACTATCTGGACGTGGAATACGATTTGTCCAAGGTGATGTTCGTGTGCACTGCCAACGTGCTGCACACCATTCCGCAGCCGCTGCAGGATCGCATGGAGATTCTGCGGCTGGCAGGCTACACCGAACAGGAAAAGATGGAGATCGCCAAGCGCTTCCTGGTGAAGCGGGCACGCGAGGCGACCGGACTAACGGAAGAGAACCTTAAGTTCCAGGACGACGGATTGCTGCACATCATCCGGCACTACACGCATGAAGCGGGAGTGCGCAGCCTGGAGCGCGAGATTCAGAATATCGGGCGCAAAGTGGCGCGCAAAGTGGTGACCGAGGGCGCGGAAAACGTCAAAGTGGAAATCACCGCGGCGAATGCCGGCGAGTACCTGGGAATCCTGAAGTACCGCGAATTCTGGCTGGAAAAGCACAACGAAATCGGATTGACCACGGGACTGGCCTGGACCGAAGTCGGCGGCACGGTGCTGGCGACGGAAGCTACGCTGATGGAAGGCAAGGGCCGACTCACGCTGACCGGAAAACTCGGCGACGTGATGCAGGAATCGGCGCAGGCGGCGATGAGCTTCATCCGGTCGCGCTCGGCGCAGTTCGGCCTGCCGAAAGACTTCTACCGCAACCTGGACATCCATTTACACGTGCCGGAAGGCGCGATCCCGAAGGATGGCCCGTCTGCCGGCATTACGATTTGCACTTCGATTGTGAGCGCGCTGACCCGCATTCCAGTACGCTGCGACGTAGCCATGACCGGGGAAATCACCCTGCGTGGCAAGGTTCTGCCCATCGGGGGCATCAAGGAAAAACTTTTGGCGGCACACCGAATGGGCTTGCGTACCATACTGGTTCCGAAGGACAATGAGAAGGACCTGCCGGACATCCCGCAGGAGATCCTCGCAAGCCTGACAGTGCACCCGGTCGAGACGATGGATGAAGTGCTGCAGATTGCCCTTGAACGGGCCATCGTGCCGGTTGAGCACACGCCCGTTGCGCCGGTTGCCGAAGGATTTGTGAGCGGTCCCGAGAAAGACTCGAGTTTGACTAACTGACGTTTCCCGCTTTGCCGGCGGTTCCCACCGCAGGTGCTGCACGGAATTCCACGCGGGACGCGAAAGTTGCCAATCACACGGCTTGCCCATTTTGACGGGTGCTCTGCACCGTCGGTGCGGCAATCCATCCCGAGAAACAATCTCTGTTACAGGAACTCTTCAACACTCAAAAACTACGAAGTTAAGGACATATGGCTAAAGAAACTGCAGAAACCAACAATCAAATCAGCATCAGCCTCGCGGAACTGAAAGAAAAAAACATCACCGACCTGGCCAAGATCGCCAAGGAACTCAATGTTCCCGGCGCCAGCGGCATGCGCAAGCAGGAGTTGATCTTCCAGATCCTCCGCGCGCAAACCGAAAAGAGCGGGCTGATCTTCTCCGAAGGCGTGCTGGAGTGCCTGCCGGACGGATTCGGATTCCTCCGTGCGCCGGAGTACAACTATTTGCCGGGGCCGGACGATATTTATGTTTCGCCGTCGCAGATTCGGAAGTTTGACCTGCGGACCGGCGACACCGTGTCGGGGCAGGTGCGGCCGCCGAAAGATGGCGAACGCTACTTCGCGCTGATCAAGGTGGAAGCGGTCAACTTTGAGGACCCGGAAGTCGCGCGCAACAAGATTTTCTTCGACAACCTGACGCCGCTTTACCCGCAGGGGCGGTTGAAGATGGAGACCTCGAAGGAAAATATGACTGGCCGGGTGCTGGACCTGCTGAACCCGATCGGCAAGGGGCAGCGTGGGCTAATCAACGCGCCACCCCGTACCGGCAAAACCATGATGCTGCAATCCATCGCGAATTCGATCACCACCAATCACCCGGAAGTTGCGCTGATTGTGCTGCTGATTGACGAGCGGCCGGAAGAAGTGACCGACATGCAGCGCACGGTGAAGGGTGAGGTCATCAGCTCGACATTCGATGAAGCGCCACAACGCCACATTCAGGTGGCGGAAATGGTGCTGGAAAAGGCCAAGCGTCTGGTGGAGCATAAACGCGACGTGGTGGTGCTGCTGGATTCAGTGACGCGTCTGGCGCGCGCGTACAACGCGGTCACGCCGCCGTCGGGCAAAGTTCTCTCCGGCGGTATTGATGCCAACGCGCTACAGCGCCCGCGGCGATTTTTTGCCGCCGCACGCAACGTGGAAGAAGGCGGTTCGCTGACCATCATCGCAACCGCGTTGATCGACACCGGAAGCCGCATGGACGACGTGATCTTTGAAGAGTTCAAGGGCACCGGCAACATGGAAATTTATCTGGACCGCCGGCTTGCCGATAAGCGGGTGTTCCCGGCGATCGATATTCAGCGCTCTGGCACCCGTAAGGACGAACTGCTCCTGCCACCGGACGAACTGAGCCGCGTGTGGGTGCTGCGCAAAGTGCTCAGTCCCCTTTCGACCGTCGAGGCCATGGAACTTTTGCTCAGCCGTTTGACCAAGACCAAGTCCAACGGAGAATTTCTGGCGTCGATGTCTACGCCAGCCTGAGCGCAGTAAAAGCTTTTTATCCCCCTTGCCGTCTGCTCACCTCTCGAGCCGGGTTTCGGGGCTTGTTCAACAAGCCCTGACCCAAAAAAAGTTCGTCCGCGCCTCTCTGCGGGCTAGAGAGAGGCAGCATGTTCGAACGTTTCATCGCACGGCAAGCCATCCTGAAAGACAACCTGACGCTGCTTGGCTACGACCTGCGTTTTCGAGCGGAGACTGAAAGCGAAGGCGCCGCGAGTGGAACCGCAGCTGCGTGTCTAATCGATTCGTCCACCATGGTGTTCCGCTGGGAATCGCTGGTTGGCAACAGCCTGGCATTTTTCTCAATGAGCATCCAGGAATTGTTGAGTGGCGTGGCGTTACTTCTGCCACGTACCAAGGCGGTGATCGAGCTTGCTGGGTCGGTGCCGGGTAATGCGGAAGTGATTCTGGCGTGCCAGGACCTGAAGACCGCAGGCTACCGGCTGTCCCTGGGTGAATGGGCGGGCCAGAAGGAGCGGCGGCCGCTGGCGGTGCTGGCGGATTTTCTGCGCGTGGAATTGCGGAATCTGAAGGCGGCGGAGCGGGCCGAAACGATCCGCCCCCAGCAGGCCGGCAAGACCATGCTCATCGCGCACAACGTGGACTCCTGGGAAGAACATCGTGACGCGCGCGCGCTGGGCATTCGCTATTTTCAAGGCGACTTTTTCATGAAGCCGCAGCTCTTTCGCCGCCGCGAGATTGCCGGAACGCGGCTGAGCGCGATGCGATTGCTGCAGGCGATCTTGAAAGATCCATTGGACCTGGGACAGATCGAAAGCGTGCTGCGCGACGAGCCGGCGCTCACCTATAAATTGCTGCGCTACCTGAATTCGCCGGTGATGGAGCGCGCGGTGGAGGTGCGTTCAATTCGAAACGCAATCGCCCTGCTTGGCGAAAAAGAGTTTCGCCGCTGGGCTTCGCTGGTGGCGGTGGTGACCCCAGCCTCCGACAAGACCGGCGAATTGCTGCGTACCGGCCTGACCCGCGCATATTTCTGCGAACAACTGGCGCTGCGAAGCAACGCGGCGCACGCCTACGATTATTTCTTTACCGGCTTATTTTCAGTAATGGACGCGGTGCTGGACCGGCCGCTGCGCGAGATTGTCGAAGAGCTGGCGCTGCCCCCCGGAGTGCGCAAAGCGCTGCTGGGAGAGCCGGGCCAGTTGCGCGAAGCGCTGGAGGCTGCCAAGGCCTATGAGCGTGGGCATTGGGCGGCGTTCAAAAGCACGATGGAGTACCTGTCGCTTCCGGAAACTTGTGCGCCCGAATGTTTTCAATCCGCCGACCAATCGGTGAGCGCGATTCTTCACTAAAGGAAATCTAAAATGACCGACCGATTCATTGCACGGCAGCCGATTTTCGACAGCAGGCTAAAAGTCTTCGCGTACGAATTGCTGTTTCGTGCCGGACCGGAGAATTTTTTTCAACCCGGAGAAGCGCGCGCCGACGACGTGATCGTGAACTCCACAATGCTGCTGGATATGCAGCAACTGGTCGGCAACGCGTTGGCGTTTATCAATGTGGACGCCGCCGCGATCACGCGGGAAGCTCCGCGGCTGCTCTCGCCGGGAAAAGTGGTGATTGAGATTCTCGAAACGGTTCAGCCCAATCAGCAGATTGTGGACGCATGCCAGGCGCTGGCCGCGGATCAATACGTTTTGGCGCTGGACGATTTTATGGACGAGCCTAAGTGGCAGCCGCTGATCCCGAACGTGGGTTACCTGAAGGTGGACTTTCGCATGGCAAATCGCGAGCAGCGCCGGGCCATTGCGCGCCGCTATCTGCCGCTGGGAATCCACATGCTGGCCGAAAAAGTGGAGACGGAAAACGAACTGCAGGAAGCTCGCAATTTTGGCTACACGTTTTTTCAGGGCTACTTTTTCTGCAAGCCGTCGATGATCAGCAGCCGCGACATTCCCGCCGGGCGCGCCGCCTGTCTGCAGCTATTGAAAGCGTGCGCGGCAGCGGTACTTGACTACGACCATATCGAAAATGTTTTCAGCCAGGAGCCTGCGTTAACATATCGCCTTCTGCGCTTTTTGAATTCGCCGATGTTGCCGTTCCGCGCGGAGATTCACAGCATCCGGCACGCGGTGATCCTGCTCGGCGATCGCGATTTTCGCCGCTGGGTTTCCATCGTGGCGCTGGTGATGATGGCCAGCAACAAACCGCAGGAACTGGTTCGAACCGCCTTGACACGCGCGTATTTTTGCGAGGAGCTGGCGCGGCCGTTCGGCTTGGCAAAGAGTTCGTCGGAACTCTTCCTGATGGGCTTGCTCTCGACTGCCGACGCGCTGCTGGATCGTCCCGTGGCCCAGGTGCTCGCGGAACTTTCCTTGACCGGCGAAATCCACGCTACGCTGAACGGAGACGGAAGCTCGTTCGACGAACTCTATGCCACGTTGCTGGCTTACGAGAAAGGCGACTGGGAGCGGCTATCAAGCATTACCAATAAATGCGCCAAATCAGACGAGCAGATTCCGGACTGCTACGTGGCGGCCAGCAAGCGGGCTGGAAACGTCGTGGCGTAAGGACCGCTACGCTAGGCGCTCGACGGCGATCGAATCGCGGCGACCCGGAACATAAGTGTTCGTCAAATCGTCGTGGCGTTGAGGAAAACCGGCCGCAAGCCCGTAGCAAGAGCTTTAAGCTGTGCCTGCCGCGGTTTTTCTGAGTTGCAGTTCGCGTTCGTGTGCCAGCTGAACGATGAGTCGCGTGGTTTCTTCCACGTCCATCGCAGTGTTGTCCACCAGCACCGCGTCCGAAGCGCGAACCAGCGGCGAAACTTTGCGCTCCGTGTCGCGTTTGTCGCGCTCGCGGACTTCTTCGAGAACCGCGCTCAGCTCCAGCGACTCGCCCTTTTCGAGATGTTCCTTCCAGCGGCGCTCGGCGCGGGCCGCCGGCGTCGCTTCCAGAAAAATCTTTAGCTCGGCCGTCGGAAACACGACGGTGCCGATGTCGCGGCCTTCCATCACCACGCCGCCGCCTGCTCCGGCGCGCTGCTGCTGCGCGACGAGTATGGTCCGCACGCCGGCGATAGTGGCCACGCGTGACGCGGCCTGCGCCACTTCGTTGCTGCGAATCTCTTGCGTGACATCTTCTCCATCCAGCAGCACGCGATTGTGGATGCAAGGATCCTGATGCGTCGGCGGAACCGGACGAAGTTCGATTTGCACTTTGCGGGCAAGGTCTTCAAGTTCATGCTCGGTCGCCTGTACAATTCCACCATTTTGTAGCGCCTTCAGCGCCAGCGCGCGGTACATCGCTCCGCTGTCGAGATACAAGTATCCCAGTTTCAGCGCGACCAGCCGGGCGACGCTGCTTTTGCCGGAACCGGCGGGGCCGTCGATGGCGATGGTGAGTTTCTTCATGAACGGTAACTGACGAAACTGCTCCACAATTGGTGAGCGAGCGACGAAAACTTACAAATCTAAAAGCCCATAATGTTGTAGCCGCAATCCACATAAAGCGTTTCGCCCGTGATGCCGGAGCCGGCGCTGGAGAGTAAAAAAGCCGCGGTTCCGCCGACCTCGGCGGGATCGACGTTGCGCTTTAGCGGCGAGCGCTCGGCATGCGCTTTGAGCATGTCGCCAAGATTGGAGATGCCGCGCGCGGCCAGCGTCTTGATCGGTCCTGCGGAAATTGCGTTGACGCGAATTCCCTTCGGGCCGAGATCGTTGGCCAGATAACGCACGCTCGCTTCCAGCGCGGCTTTCGCCACGCCCATCACGTTGTAGTGCGGCACAACTTTTTCCGCGCCGTAATAAGTTAGCGTTACGATGCCGCCGCCTTCGGTCATCAGCGGCGCCGCAGCTCGCGAAACCGCCATCAGCGAATACACGCTGACATCGTGCGCGATGCGAAAGCCTTCTCGCGTCGTATTTACGAATTCGCCCTTCAATTCTTCGGGGGGAGCAAAAGCCACGCTGTGTACAATGCCCTGCAGCACTCCATATTTCGATTTTAGTTCCTCAAACAGTTTCGCAATCTGGTCGTCGGAAGAAACGTCGCACATGAAGCCGGACGCGCCCGGCAGGTCAGTGATCAAATCCTTGGCTTCCTGTTCGAGACGCTCATTCTGGTAACAGATAGCCAGGCGCCAGCCGGATTCCTGCAATTTCTGCGCGATGGCCCAGGCGATGCTGCGCTTGTTGGCCAGGCCGAAGATGACCGCGGTTTTCTGCGAATCGCTCACAAGTGCTCCCGGAAAAAGAAGTTGTCAGTAATCAGTTTTCAGTATTTAGCAAATCATCGGAACCTTGGAGAGTTTATCAGCCTTCGCTCGCCACTCGCCACTCGTGACGGTCGCTAGATCCTGTGGAAGGCCCGCTCAATTTCCTTGACGGAATAACGAAGCACGACAGGTCTCCCATGCGGACAGCTCATCGGGCAATCGGTTTTGGCCAGCGCGCCGAGCAGCCATTCCATCTTGGTCTGGTCGAGCGGCATATTGATTTTGATGGCGGCATGGCACGCGGTGGACGCGGCGATCTTTGCTTGCAGCGTTTCGATGGAGATAGCGGCGTTCTCGCGTTCGATGCCATCGAGGATTTCGGTGAGCAGCTTTTCCGCATCGTTCGAAGCAATTCCCGCAGGCATGGACTGGATCGCAAAGCTGCGCGGGCCCATTGGCTCAACTTCAAAACCATTCGCGGCAAGTTCCTCGGCAATTTTTTCGAAGATAACGATTTGCCGCGGCGAAAGTTCGACCACCATCGGCATCAGCATGCGCTGCGACTCCACTATGCCGGCGCGGCGCGCTTCGAGGTGCTGTTCGAATAGGACGCGTTCGTGAGCCACGTGCTGGTCCACAATCCACAATCCTTGGCCATTCACTGCAATGATGAAGCTGGAACTGACTTGCCCGAGCGGCTTGAGGTCGGCGATTTGGTCGGGATGCGGGAGCGATGCGGGAGCGTCGCCGTTTGCGCCAGCGAGATTTCCCATCCAGTTCGAACTGACCGACGCCCGAGGAGCCATCGAAGGAGCGCCACCGGAAAACGATGAACCCGGTTCGAACGCGAAGCGCTGATCCACCGGTTGCATTGGAGCGGAAGAAAGATCGAAGCCACCGTCGGAGCCGACGCCGCTGCCGAGGCCAATCTCTTCGATCGGCGGAATCACCGCGCGCGGAATTCCAGATTCCGCGGGAGCGGGAGTGATTGGCGTAAGCGAAGAAGCGGGCCCGGTCCAATTCGAAGCGTTCGCTTGTGGCCGCTGAGGCACGTTCATACCGGCGGCAACCGCGAAGCTGGCGATCGGACGCGCGTTCATCAGCGCCTGGCGAATGGCGTCGCGCGTGGCATCGTGAACAAATTGCGAACGCCGGAAACGCACTTCGATTTTCGCTGGGTGGACGTTGACGTCCACTTCGTCGTACGGCATTTCAAGAAAAAGAAGTGTGGCCGGGAAAATCGCGTGCGGATGGATGTTGCGATATGCTTCGTGAATGGCGTGCAGAATCAGACGATCGCGCACCAGCCGCTTGTTCACAAAAATGTAAATTCCATTGCGGTTCGGGCGCTGGATTTCCGGCCGCGAAGTGAATCCCGATATCGTCAGCGTGGCTTTTTCTTCTTCGGGATCGAGCGCCGGTTCGGTAATCGCGGAACGAAATGGCGCGGCGACAGCCGGAATTTCGACCAATTCATCGAGCGCCTGCCGTCCAAAGAGTTGATACACGCGGTCGGCCAGGTTTTCGGTCGGAGGACAATCGATGATGGTCTGCGTGAGCGTGGACAGAACGAATTGTTTATCAGGATTGGCCAGCGCATAGTGTGTGACGAGCGACGCGATGTGGCCGAGCTCGGTGGTGTCGGACTTTAGGAACTTGCGCCGCGCGGGAACCGAGTAAAAAAGATCGGCGACACTGAGCGTAGTTCCAGCAGGCAATCCGGCCGGCTTCACGCTAAGCAACTTGCCGTTCGCAAATTCGATGCGCGTGCCTTCCGCCTCAGCGGAGTCGCGCGTTTCCAGCAGCAGACGCGAAACCGCCGCAACCGTTGGAAGTGCCTCGCCGCGAAACCCCAGCGTCGCAATCGAAAGTAAATCGTCAGCGGTTTTCAGTTTACTCGTCGCGTGACGCTCGAACGCCAGCAACGCGTCGTCGTGCGTCATCCCGTGGCCATCGTCAATGACCCGGATCATGCGCTTGCCGCCCGCTTCAATTTCAATTCGAATCGTCTTCGCGCCCGCATCCAGCGCGTTTTCGAGCAACTCCTTCACCACCGACGCCGGACGCTCCACGACCTCGCCAGCCGCAATCTTGTTGGCAACAGCCTCCGGCAGTATGCGAATTCTGCTCATATCGAATCCCGCGTTTCGGAGTTAGGGCTAGAGTTGGATGGGCTTCTTGAGCGAAACCATCGGACTACATCCTGGAACACAAAGAAGAGAATCGCTAGTGCCAGCAACACCGATGCAGTGCCAATAACGAGTTGCAAGAGATGATTACTCAGACCTGCCGCGACCCCAAGCCCCATAACCATCACAATAAAGAGAACGCCGAGAACAACCGGTCGGTTTTTGCGATTCTGACGAATCGTTCGGTAAAAGAGGCTTCCATAGAATAAAACAGCGAGCAACGCCTGGGCCCAATCAATTGACGAATTTCGGGCAAGCATGCGGCTAAATCTCCCTGATCGCGATTCCCAACTGGTCGAGCTGAACCTTATCCACGTCGGATGGCGATTCGGCCATCAGGTCTTGAGCGCGGGTGGTTTTTGCGAAGGCGATGACTTCGCGAATGGAGGTCTCTCCGGCAAGGAGCATCACGACGCGATCAATCCCTAGAGCGATACCGCCGTGCGGAGGCGTGCCGTACGTGAGTGCATCGAGGAAGAAACCGAAGCGCTTGCGCAGCTGCTCTTCGCTTAAGCCGAGCGCTTTAAACAACCGCTCTTGAATATCCTGGCGATGAATTCGAATGCTGCCAGAGCCGAGTTCGTAGCCATTCAGCACCAGGTCGTAGCCCTTGGAACGCACTTCCCACGGAGCGGATTCGAGCTTCTCGAGATCTTCGTCCACGATTCCAGTGAATGGATGCTGCGCGCTGACCCAAGCTTTGTCGGACTCGCTCCACTCGAAGAGCGGGAATCCGGTGATCCACAGAAACTTCCACTGCGTTTTGTCGATCGCACCAAGCGCCTCGCCGAGTTGCAGACGCAATTGGCCCGCGATCAACGCAGCGGCTTCGGTGCCTTTGATCTGTTCCTTCGCAGAGACCGCAACAACCAGATCGCCAGTTTTTGCGCCGCAAGCCTCAGCAAGTTTCGTGACATTTTCCGTGCCGATCAATTTTTCTACGGTAGAGGTCGATCCCTCCGCCGCAACCTTCACAAAGTACGCGCCGCGAGCGCCGAGTGATTTCGCCTTCTCGGCGAGTTCGTCCAGTTGCTTGCGCGAATATCCCGCGCCGCCTGGAGCCGCAAACGCGAAAACATTTCCTTCGATCTGCAGCTTTTCCTTAGCTTCCGCCGGAAAGCACGAAGTCACTTCGCGCAGCTCCATGTCGAAACGCATGTCCGGCTTGTCGCTGCCGTACTTGCGAATCACATCCTTATAAAGCATGTGCGGAAACGGCGCTTGTGCCTTAATTCCAGCGACCGCGCACGCACGTACCATCACTTGCTCGATGACGTGAAAAATATCTTCCTGACGCGGGAAGGACATTTCCAGGTCAAGCTGGGTAAATTCCAGCTGGCGGTCGGCGCGCTGATCCTCGTCGCGGAAACATTTCACAATCTGGAAGTAACGGTCGAGCCCGCCGATCATCAGGATCTGCTTGAAGATCTGCGGAGACTGCGGCAGCGCGTAGAACTGGCCATGATGGATACGGCTGGGGACGAGGAAGTCGCGTGCGCCTTCCGGAGTCGAACGCGTCAGCATCGGCGTTTCCACTTCGAGGAAGCCCATCTCGTCCATCGTCCGCCGAATTTCCAGAATAATCTTGTGGCGCAGCGCGAGATTGGCGTGCGGCTTCGGCCGCCGCAAATCCAAATAACGAAAACGCAGCCGCGTCTCTTCCGCGGCATTGATCTGATCCTCAATTGGGAATGGCGGCGTCTTGGCGTTGTTCAAGATATACAGCCTGGTCGCGTTCATTTCGACTTCGCCGGTGGCCAGGTCCGGATTCGATTTTTGCCGCTTGATCACGTCGCCTTCGACAGCGACCACGAATTCGCTGCGTGCCTGCTCCGCTTTCGCGTGCGCTTCCGGCTGCGTCTCTTTGTTGAACACCACCTGAACGATTCCGGTGCGATCGCGTACATCGAGGAACAGCAGATTGCCAAGATCGCGCCGTCGCGCCACCCAGCCGAGAATTACGGCGGGCTTCCCCGCATCGGATGCGCGCAGCGCCCCGCAATAATGTGTGCGTTTCAAATCACCGAGAAAGTCCAGCACGATTCCCCTCTTAAGTGGCACAGACTTCAGTCTGTGTCCTTTTCGTTGCGCCTGAAAAACCGACGCAGGCTAAAGCCTGTGCCACCACAACCGCATCTCGCGGGTTGTCATCCTGAGCCCGCCAAAAGCGGGCGAGGGATCTCAGCCAAAACAACAATCTAGGAGCGGCAACCATTGAGATCCTTCGGCCCGACTCCGTCTGGCCTCAGGATGACAAATTCTTGCGACCACGCAAAAACTCCAGCAATTCCGTCTCCGTCAGTTTCTGCTGCGTCCCATCGGCCAGCGTCTTCAGCGTCCACGAGCCTTCCGCCACTTCATTATCGCCGAGGATCAGCGCATAGCGCGAGCCAAGCTTGTCTGCGCGCTCCAGCGCCTTGCCAAATTTCAATTCGGTCGGCGGCAGCTCAACACTAAACCCCGCGTTGCGCAAATCCTTCGCGGCGCGCACCGCCGTCGCATAAGCGCGCTCGCCCATCCACGCAACATAAACGTCACGGCCCTGCGGCGCCGCTCCCTTGCCAATTTCCTGCAGCGAAAGAATCAAACGGTCTTCGCCAATCGCGAAGCCAATTCCCTTCGTCGGCGGCCCGCCCAGCAATTCCACAAGTCCGTCGTAGCGACCGCCGCCGCACACCGCGTTCTGCGAACCGAGCCCCTTCGCGGTAATTTCAAACGTGGTGCGCATGTAGTAGTCCAGCCCGCGCACCAGCCGCCAATTTTCCTTGAAGAAAACGCCGCGCAGTTCGAGCTGGCGTTTCACGGCTGCGCAGTGAGCCGTGCATTCCGCGCAAAGATGGTCGGCGATGCGCGGCAGCGTCGCAATGATTGCCTGCTCGTGTTCCAGCTTTGAATCGAGCACGCGAAGTGGATTGGATTCGATGCGGCGCTGGCTATCCGCGCCAAGCTTGTCTTTTACCTGTTCCAGCGCTGCTTTTAGTTTCTGGACGTACGCAGGGCGACAATCAGGCGCGTTGTGGCCGATCGAATTGATATCGAGCTCAACGTCACTCAGTCCCACTCGATCGAAAAACGTCATCACCATTTCGATCACTTCGGCATCGATCCCTGGAGCATCGCTGCCGCCCAGCACTTCTGCGCCAATCTGATAAAACTGCCGGTATCTCCCCTTCTGCGGCCGCTCCCGCCGAAACATCGGCCCCATGTAATAAAGCTTCACCGGCTGCGGCAGCTGCGCCATTCCATGTTCGATATACGCACGACACACGCTTGCCGTGGCCTCCGGGCGCAAACTTATCGACGATTCGTCTCGATCTTCAAACGAATACATTTCCTTCGAGACTATATCTGAGTCGCCGCCGACTGCGCGCGCGAACAGTTCGGTCGGCTCGAAGATCGGCGGGCGAATCTCGCCAAATCCAAACGTACCAAAGACTTCGTGGGCGGTCTCTTCCACGCGGTTCCACAACGCTGTCTCCGGCGGCAGCAGGTCGCGCGTACCGCGGATAGCTTGGAATTTAGATTTGTTCGCCATGAGCGCTGCTGGACGAGCCTACTTCGGCTCGTTGCGATAAGTCTCCTTGTACTCCACATAACGCTGCGCGTAACGATCAATCGTGTCTTGATCGATCGCCGTAAGCTGGCGCTTCACTTTCCCCGGCGAACCAACCACCAGGCTGCGCGGCGGAATGATCGTCCGCTCAGTCAACAAAGTTCCCGCAGCCACGATGCTGCCTTCTCCAACCACCACGCCATTCAAAATCGTCGCGCGCATGCCGATCAAACAGCGCGATTCAATCGTACAGCCATGCAGCGTAACCGAATGCCCGACTGTAATGTCATCGCCCAGAATCAGCGGATACTCGTCCTTCATCACGTGCAAAATTGACCCATCCTGAATATTCGTGCGCGCCCCGATACGAATGTAATTCACATCGCCGCGCATCACGCAGAGCGGCCAGACGCTCGAGTCTTCGCCAATCACCACGTCGCCAATGATCACGCACGCTGCGTCAATGTACGCGGAGCCCGCAATCACCGGCCGCTTACTTTTGTAGGATCGAATGTCCGCTGTTCGTGGCAACTCTCGGCTGCTTTCTCTATGCAGTGGCAAGAAGTTTAGTCAATTTGTACCGAAGGACCAAGCGTCGATGACCCGAGTTCGACCAGCCGCGCAATCACCGCGTGCGCCACGCCGTACAAACTCTTCGCGGCCGCTTCACCTTCGCCAAGCGACGCGACCGGCTTGCCAGTGTCGCCGCCAACGCGGATGCGCGGATCAATTTCAATTTCGCCGAGTAGCGGAACGCCGTAAGCGTGCGCAGTCTTGGCGCCTTCGCCGTGCCCGAAAATATCCACCGGCTTGCCGCAATGCGGACACGCGAACGTGCTCATATTTTCGACAACGCCAAGCACTTCCACATTCACCTGGCGAAACATCTCAATCGCTTTGCGCACATCGGCCAGCGCAACGGTCGAAGGAGTCGTCACCACCACCGCACCAGAAATCGCCACGGTTTGAATCAGCGTCAATTGCACGTCGCCGGTTCCGGGCGGCAAATCAATAATCAAATAATCGAGCTGGCCCCACTCGCAACTGCGCAGAAATTGCGTGATCACACCGTGCAGCATCGGCCCGCGCCAGATCATCGGCTTGTCACCGGGATTCAGCAGTCCCATGGAGATCATTTTCAGTCCGGAAATTTCAATGGGAATGATGCGGCGATCGGCCGTCGCCAGTGGCTCCTGGCTGGTGCCCAGCATGATTGGCACATTCGGCCCGTAGACATCGGCGTCGATCAGCCCCACTTTGTAGCCCAGTTTCACCAACGCCAGCGCAAGATTCACGGCGACGGTAGTCTTGCCGACGCCGCCTTTGCCGCTGGCAACTGCAACCAAATTTTTTACGCCGGGAATCGGTTGGCGTTCGGGCATCTGCTGCGGTGCGCCTGGTGGCATGCGATTACCTTTTCTCTCTGCCGAAATCGAAGAGAGATTCCTCGCTTCGCTCGGAATGACGGATTATCTAACTCGTTT